>LSQX01013678.1_pt2 | contig 20736 bp, 20 predicted proteins | sample 654561 | NCBI WGS metagenome assembly LSQX01 (sample SAMN04489861, study PRJNA283612) | anaerobic digester metagenome | isolation source: 4 biogas reactors fed with cattle manure at either 37C or 55C with and... | place: Denmark: Kongens Lyngby | collected 2014 | reverse complement strand
TTCAGATAATTCTATGGGTCTCGTCGTCTGTTTTATCAACGATTTTTTACAACTAACACTATCTGAATGGTTCACTCTTTGCAATGGAGCCTAGAGCTTCTTTTAGCTTTTTTTGTGGAAATTGATTAGCAGACTGGAACATTTATGGAAAGTAAAACTATATTAAATTGGAAATTCGCCAAAGCATTGGCTTTTACCTTAGAGGAAGTAGTAATTAAATTGCTGTTGACTCTGGCCCTGATTGAGCTATACTGATAAATAGGAGGTGACATTTTGCAGAGACTACCTAAATTTAACCTTAAAAATAAAATCGCCGGGATAAGTGCTTCTTTTAAACGATATCCTTGGACCATCTTGTTTCTTATCTTTACAGCTTTTATCATAGCTTGGGACATAGAAGGGACCAATTTCGAAACTTTCAAATTGATCACCAGCGGTGTTGTTGCAGCTTTAGCTTTTGCAGCAGCTCAAAGTGCCAAAGAGAACGAATTTTTTACCAGTAAGGGTTGGACCTTACCTGTTTTTTTGTTCGCTTTTTTAGTAGCTCCGGTTCATTACCTGATTCTCATGGGCCTGGCAGATTTTTCTGTTGAGCTGGGAATCAGAAGCTTTATTTTGCTTTTGAGTCTGTTTGTCGCTTTGCTTTTTTTGCCTATTATCAAATCGGAGTATAAATTTGAAGATAACTTGCTGGCAGCCTTTAAGAACTTTTTTCAGGCACTGCTTTTTAGTTTAGTTTTATTTGCCGGTGTTGGCATAGTCTTGGCTGCCATTAATCTGCTTTTATTTGATGTTGACTATAGAGTCTACATGCATTTGACAAATTTTGTTTTTGTTCTGTTTGCACCAATTTTCTTTTTATCCTTGACTCCAGATTTTTCCAAACATGCTGCAGAAGACTTAAAGCTTTTAGAAGCAAAACTCAGCTGCCCTAAAGTTTTGGAAGTCCTCCTATCCTATATAGCTATTCCTTTGACCTGGGTCTTCAGTATTATCCTGGTGTTTTATATTCTGCTCAATATTAGGAGTAAGTTTTGGTTGGACAACCTTTTAGAACCCATGCTAATTTCATACTCAGCTGTAGTTATTTTGCTTTTTTTGTTGAGTGCAAAATTGGATAATCCCCGTGCAAAAACCTTTATCAAACGTATTCCCTATGTTTTGCTGCCCATAGTCACTTTACAACTGGGTGCTTCAGCCTATCATCTGAGTTTGGGGTTTTTGACTTATCAGCGTTATTTTGTTTTAGTCTATGGTACTTTTGCCTTTATAGCGGCCTTAGTTTTCGCTCTACAATCATTGAAAAGGACTTCTTTGATTGCAGCTTTGATGCTGGTTTTTTTACTCGCCTCTATTTTCCCGGGGATTGATGTTTTTCGTTTGAGCGCCAATAGCCATGTCAAGGGTTTAAATGCTATTTTGGATAGCTATGGCATGCTCCAAGATAATTCTGTTGTTATTACAGAAAAAGTCGATGAAGCTAATCAAAGTAGAATTATTCAAGCTATTCGCTATCTCAGTCATATCGATAAATTGGATGGATTGACTTGGCTGCCTGAAAAATTTAATGTCTATTCCGATCAGGACTATCAGGAGCTTTTTGGTTTTGGTCTCTATCTGCCCCCGGCTAAAGGAGAAGACAATTATTTTCACTTCAATCTAGGGGAGGATTTGTCAGCAGCAATTGGAGATTACGATTATTTCGGTCAGATGCATGCCTTTACCAGACAAAATGTAGTGGAAACCAACGATTTAAAAATTGAGTTTGAAGATGCTCTTTATCACTTATATTTTGATTATACGAACAAAGAGAGTGCTCTGCATTTGCTCTCTCCCGACAATCAAGTTAGCGTTTTCTCTTTGGAGGAGTTTTTTGCTAAGCTGAGGGAAAAGAGCAACACTCGGGAGTTGACCTTGAGTGAGGCAACTTATAGAGCAGAGAACCAGGATTACAGGATTAAACTTATCTTCCAGTCCTATGATCTTTACAATAAGGGGCCGGAAGAAGAATTATATTTTTCCTTCTATATTTTCATCGGTTTTAAATAATGGGAATTGTGAGCTATAAAGGGGTTGATCAATCTGAATACTTATAATGAAATGTTAAAATTACTCATATCCTACGACAATAAATTGATCACACAACAAGAGTTCGAGGAACGCAAGCAAGAGCTTTTGGAAATGGAAAGAATGCAAAAAGCCGAGATGAATCAAGGGGACAGTCTGGTCCCTTCCTTCACTCAATCTGATTTTATCAGGGAGAAGAGAAGCTTGATGGCTAAAAGGTATTTTGTGCTTTTCTTCATCATGCTGTTTTTGGGTGGTGGAGCCGGCATGGTCTTTGTCAAATGGCGTGAATACGTCGCCAAGCCGCCTATAGTCTCGCCTGATCCCTTGCCTATTGAAAGGGAACTAAACCCCTACAGCTATGAAATATTAGAGCTGATTGGCTCTACTTCAGAAGAGCTTGAACAAAAATTCCCCTCTTATCTTTTAGCTGAGGCTGAATCTATAAGCTTTGCAGATGGGAGCACAAACAATTTTACCCTTTATGAAGCTTGGTCAGAAGATGAAAAAGCTAAATTTACCTTTTACTTCTATCAAGATGAATTGGTTCGAGTTGTCTTGGATGCTCAAGCTAGATGGTTGTTTTCCGGAGCCAAAGCTACCGCTGCTGATTATGGCATTGCTCTGACCGAGGCTGCCTGGCCATATGAATCCGGTCATGAGTCGATTGTCTATCAGAGAGTCGATGAAAATATTGAAGAAATGGCCTTTTTGAAAATTTTGGATGACAAGAGTTATGAAAGAGCGATCTTCACCTTTAAGCAGGAATTGTTTGGTCCTTTGACAGTTGAGAATCCTGATCTCTATTGGCAAGGGGCGAAAACCATCGTCAAAGCAGCCCTGTCTCGACCGGATAGCGCAGTTTTTCCATCCGAGCATCAAAACTATCGAGTAGTTGCATATTTGGGCATGGTTTTAGTCGAGTCGGAAGTGGAATATCGCAATGCCAAGGATGAATTGACTACCAGCGTCTTTACCGTGCGCTTTTTCCCCGATCTGGTGGAAGAAGCAAATGCTCTGATCATGGATGGGGAAGTCCTCTACGATTGGTCTTGAAATTATAATTTAAAAAGCTTGAAGGCAATCGCCTTCAAGCTTTTTTTAAATTCTGTTCAACTCTATACCTTTGATCCTTCCTCCCGATAAGGTCAATTTATTGAATTTACCTTGAGCTTCTTGACCGAAGGTGAATAGAGCATTGAGCCTTTTGTTTTGGCTGAAAAACAGAGTATTGCTATTTTCACTTTGATAGATTCGATGTTCTCCGTGACGGAAGTGCTTGAAATAAAGGAAGTTATTGCGGCAGACGATTTCATAAGTTCCGGCTATTTCTTCACTGTAATATTTGCCGCAATAGGCATAGGCATCCCCCGGTGGTAGGGGCTTGTCGGCTATAAATTTATAGTCCTTAGTGTTGGGACCGATTACTTCGGTAAACCCATCTTTACTGAAGTAGTATTCGGTTGCTGTGTAGCCTAAGCGATAGCGGTTGTGCTCCAGGTGTCGGAGTATCGTCTCATCCTTCTTGAAGGCATTTTTTTCCTTGTCGAATTGGATCTTGACGATGTTCAGATAATCTTCAGAAGCAAAGAGCCCGTATCTTGCTCTTTGTTCGCTTTGCTCTTTGATTTCAAGTAAAGCAGGTTTGTCTTCAACCAGGTTTAAAACAATATTGGCTATCCTTCTGGCAATCAAAGAGAGGACCATGTTTTGAGTATTGGAGAAAATCAGGATAGCCAAATCTTCTTCAGGTATTCGCAACATATGAGCTCTGAAACCTGCATCCGCACCTCCATGTTCAACGACCCTAAATCCTTTATAATCATTTAACATAAGCCCGCCACCATAAGTACTAAATTCACCGTCAGCAAGCTGAGGCTGGTTTTCCATGAATTTAAGGCTATCGATCTGGCCTACTTTGGGGTTGCGATAATTGTCGACAAATTTATGAAAATCATCAACAGATGAGGTTACCGAGGTGGCACCGTAAACCGAATAGCTTAAGGTTGCAACTTTGAAATTGCCTTGCCCGTCATCTATGTAAGAAGTTGCCCTAAGGGGAAGTATCTGATCCAATTCAGATCTAATTAAGGTTGAATTCATGCCTAAGGGCTCAAATATTCTCTTCCTGACGAATTCGGGAAAAGCCTGTCCGCTGATTTTAGCCACAATTTCAGCTAAGAGAGTGAAATTGCTGTTGCTGTAAAGATATTGGCTGTTGGGAGCAAAATTTAAATGTCTTTGTCGGCTGATTGTGCCTAAAAGGTCTTCTTGGCTGATCGTGTCATTGATTCGGACTCCGCTGAAGTTCAAGCTTTGCCATTGGTCACGAATTCCGCTGGTATTGTTGATCAGCTGACGTAAACTCACCTTTTCAGTGAAATGAATATATTCGGGCAAGTGTTCCTTGACATCATCTTCTAAGCTTAACTTGCCTTCTTCTACTAAAAGCATCAGAGCAAGGACGGTGACCTGTTTAGACAGACTGGCTAGATGAAAATAAGTTTTATTGGTGATGGGCATATTGAATTCTAAATTGGCGTAGCCAAAGTTTTTGCGATAGAGAGTTTTACCATACTGACTGACCAGGATTTGACCACCGGGGCAGAGTTCACGTTGCCAGATCTGAAAGAGATTGTCGATTCTTTTCTCAAAGCTCATGGCTCCACACTCACTTTCTTTTCTTTTTAAGCTTTAAGCTTTTAGGCTTATCGCCCAGATAAGTTATGACTGATGAACAGTTGGGGCAAATGGTTTTTCTTTCTGTTTCCATCAAAGTTAAGTTTTTTAGAACGGCTAAGCTTTGGCAATGGGGACAGCGTAATTTTAAATGGGCAACTAGAAAGGCCAAAATCAGAAAGACCAAGCTTAAACTAAAAGGCCAAATCTGAATTTTGGAATAGAGACCATAACGGAAAAGCAAAAACATAAAAGTCATTAGGCACAGATAAAAAAGCCAAAGCCATTTTCTGTCCACTTGTTTTTGATTATTTTTACTCATTGCAGTTCACCGTCTTTTTCTTTTTGTTCAGGTAAAAGGGGATGCTTGTGAATGGCTTGTTGCATATGTTGCTGATCAACAGCGGCGTAAATTTGGGTGCTGGATAGATCGGCATGGCCTAACAACTCTTTTAAAACGTTGATGTCAGCCCCATTCAAATAGAGCAAGGTGGCAAAGGTGTGGCGGAGTTTATGGGGAGTAATTCTTTTGCCGCTGTCCTCCAGCTCCACATGTTCCATCGCTCTGTCCACTGCGTCTCTGATTCCTCGGGTGGAGATCCGTCTGAGATGGGAGGAGACGAATAGGGCATCCTGAGCGCTTCCGTCCTTTTCAGCCAGAGCCTTGCGGGCATGCTCAATGGGAGTGCTTCCCGGTTTTAGCTTTTTGCCTGGGTTGGGCTCCGGTCGGACCTGTAAATAATCGTGAAGAATTTTTAAAACATAATCGTTTAAAGGAAGTTCGCGGATTTTATTTCCTTTGCCTCGGACAATCAGCTTTTTCTCACCCCAGCGGATGTCACTTTTGTTCAATCCTGCCACCTCAGAGATGCGCAGACCACAAAAGAGCATCAAGGCAATCATGGCTAAATCCCTCTTGGCAAACCTGCTTTGATTATCGGCAACTTGTAAAAGTTGAGCGGCTTCGCTTTGCAGCAAATAGGTATGACCTCCACTGGTCTTGCCTAAGCGGGCATAGCGAATGGATGCTGCCGGGTTTTGTTCGACGATTCTTTGTTCCAAAAGAAAACGGAAAAAAGATCTGAAAGTGGAGAGATGGCGGTTCATAGTCTGAGCTGCCAAATCTTGGCTGATTCGCAGGTAATCGAGATAGTCGCGTAAAACAAGATCATCCACATCGTTGAAGTCTAAGATCTTCTTGTTTCTCAAATAGACGACCAATCCGGCTAAATCATATCCATATTCGATGATGGTCAAAGGTGAATGATTTTGCCGAGCATATTCGTTTTGAAAGCGCTCTACCCACTGCCACAACGCCAACATGGGCTGATCCGGTTCGATTTTATTGCCTTCTTGATCAAAACGATAGAGTCTATCGGGGTATTGCACAGTGAATAGCTCCTTTCTGCTTATATTTTATCTGATTTTTTGAAGAAAACTCCGTCTTTGACTATAGCCAGGCCTTTCTCGGGGTCTTGAAATAGGGTAATATCCTCGAGAGGATTGCCTTCGATTAAGAGTAAATCAGCTTTTAAATTGGGTTGTAGGGTTCCGACTAAATTTTCTAAACCCATTAATTTAGCATTGTTTCTGGTCGCTGTTAAAATCGCTTCTAAATTACCTAAAACCCTGGCTTTTAATTCAAGTTCCATGGTCTTATAGGGCTGACCAGAACCAACAACATCGGAGCCCGAGCCCATCATAACTCCTGCTTTAGCGGCCAGGGCTACGGCTTCGGCAGATTTTTCTCTGACTTGTTTCATTTTTCTTAAAAAGAATTCGCTCAAACCAAATTCTTCGCCTCTGCTTGACATGACTTCATAAGTAGTCATGGTGGGCACATACCAACAGCCTTTTTCTTTGAGTAAGAGGGCTGTTTTTTCGTCCATATAGTTGCCATGTTCAATACTATGAATGCCTGCATTGGCAGCCAATTCCATGCTGCGAGGAGAATAGCAATGGGCGATGACTTTTTTGTTGACCGCATCTGCTTCAAAAACGATGGCCTTTAATTCTTCCGGGGTATATTGACTGGAATCAGGCTCGTCACCGGCACTGGCACAGCCACCTCCGGCCATCACTTTCAGATGGTCGACACCTCGGCGCAAAATTTCCCTGGCTGCTTTTTGGACTTCCGGCACTCCGTCGGCTATGTAGCCTGTTTGAATAGCTGAATTGACAGGTGCCATTATTTCGGTGCCCAAGCGGGGATCGGCATGGCCGCCGGTCATACTGATACTGGGGCCACTGACCGTCAAGCGAGGACCGAGAATCAAGCCTTGAGCAATTGCTTCTCTGACACCGGCGTCGACTCCGCCGCAGTCTCGAGCGGTGGTAATGCCCATTAGGAGAGTGTCTTTATAAATCTTGAAGGCCTTGGCAAATTGTAAGCCGGGATAGTTCAAACGATAGAGATCGCTCATATCATTTTCATAAAAAGAACCATGGATGTGGGCGTCGATTAAACCGGGCATCAATGTGTTGCCCCGACAATTTATATATTCAGCTGAGGAAAAGCGAGGATAAGAGGCACCTTGCCCTATTTCTTTGATTAAATCATTTTCTGTCAACAACCAAGCGGGATAGATCGGTTCTCCTCCCAAGCAATCCAGAAGAGTTGCATCGAAATAGACTGTCAATTTATTATGTTTTTCCATATTTTTTACCCCCTTCTCTATTTTTTAATTTCGATAATTTGGCAGGAAAACCCTTTGCTTGAGTCAAAATAGAGTAGGCGAAGAAGATTTTCAACAAATAAGGAGGTAATTTTATGGCAAACAGAAAGTTAACTGCAGCTCTGACCAATGCTTTTGGTCCTTCCGGTTATGAGGAAGATGTAGTCCAGGTAATCAAGGAATATACCAAGGATTTTCAGGTTGAAGTGGACCCCATGCACAATGTCTACGCTCGCTTTAAAGAAGAGCAAAAAGGTAAACCGGTGATCATGCTTGACGCTCATACAGATGAAGTGGGTTTCATGGTTCAGGCAATCAGAGGTAACGGATTGATCGATTTTCTTAATCTAGGCGGTTGGGTTACAACCAATATTCCGGCTCATCAAGTCGTCATTAAAAACAGCAAGGGGCAGTATATCAAGGGCTTGACAACCTCCAAGCCTCCCCATTTTATGACTCCGGCTGAGCGCAATAAAACCTTGCAACAGACGGATATTTCCATCGACGTGGGAGCAACTTCCAGAGATGAAGTTATCAATCTCTTCGGCATTCAACCGGGAGATCCCATCATGCCCGATGTAACCTGTGAATTCAACGAAATCAACGGAGTTTTCATGAGCAAAGCTTTCGATAACCGCATTGGCTGCCAATGTATTATTGAAACCATGGAAAGTGTCAAAGCCGAGCAATTGGATGTCAATATTGTGGGTGCTTTTGCGGCTCAGGAAGAAGTTGGCTGTCGCGGTGCTAAAGTCACAGCTCAGGTGGTCAAACCTGATTTTGCCATCGTCTTTGAAGGCTCGCCCTCTGATGATTTCTTTACCGATCAATACACAGCTCAATGTCGCCTCAAACATGGTGTGCAAATCAGGGTTATCGATGGGGGTATGATCTCTCACGCAGGTTTCCTGCGCTATGCTAAAAAGATCGCCGATCAACATAATATACCCTATCAAATTGGGGTAAGACGCTCCGGTTCCACCGATGGTTCTGCCATTCACACGAGCCACAAGGCAGTGCCTACACTGGTACTGGGAATTCCCACCAGATACGCTCATACTCACTATTGCTATTTAGCCGAAGAAGATTTGGACGCTACGATAAAACTGGCAACAGAAATAGTCAAATCTTTGAACTCGGAAACCATCAGAGAAATTACCGGACTCTAAACCAAGCCTTTTTTGAAAGATCATTTTTTTAAAAAGCCAGCTTAAATTTAAAAATCCGGCGAGTTCAAAGGACTGGCCGGATTTTGACTTTTTAATTAAGCCTTTGCAGCTAATTTACAATGGCATCAGCATCAAAGAGACCAGAACTGGTACCAGTAGGGAACAGACGATGCCGTGCCAAATCGCGATTAAAGAAAGATCCTTGCCTAAATAGCGATTGATGATGGGCAAGGTCGTGTCCATGGTGGTGGCTCCGCCGATGGTCAGAGCTGCCGGCCCCAGTTTAAATTTGTAAAGAAGAGGAATGAAGATAAAAGTATAGATTTCTCTGAAAATATTGGTCAGGAAAGCAAGTGCTCCTAATTCAGCACTGAGTTTTTGACTGATGATAACCCCAGAAAGGGAGTACCAACCCATTCCCCCTCCGATAGCAGCCCCTTGCCACAAGCCGACTTGGGTCAACAGACCGGTCATTGCTCCGGCGAAAAGAGAACCTAAAATGGAAAAGAGGGGCAAGAAAAGCATGCTGATATCCAAGCTTTTAAAGCGTTCACGAAGATTGCCCGATGAAGCCAGCTCTGCTCCAATTAAAAACAAGAGCAAGAAAAGAGTATAGTCTCCGCTGACTTCGATCAGGTCAACGAATTCCATGGAAAAAGGCTGGGCCCCTAGAAAAACGCCAGCGACTAAAACTAAGATTAGGGCTATTATCATGAAGCTTCTCCCTTTTTCATCTTTTTCAGCCAATATAGAGACAATGGTATGGAGAAGACCATGCTACCTAAGGCTGTGGTAAAAGCAAAAATCGAGCCTTGAATACCCAATTGGAAAATAGTCTCCTGGACTTTTTGATTTTGACCCAATTGCAGGCCCATACTGAAAATCAAGATGAAAAGACCCAGAGTGATCAGCTTAGGCCATAGGTCTACCACCCTTTGGGCTTTCCTTGTTAGATAGCCCAGTAAGCCTCCCAGAGCCAATGCTAAAATCAAGTAGATCATCTGCTTCTCCTTTCGAATCAAGGGTTTATTTTTGAATTTATAGTATAACCTTTTTATTGAAACTTTACAATATACCTTGTTTTTAAGGATAAATACAAAGGTTTAAGGCTTACTGAAAGCGAAGTTATTGGGACTTTAAGAAATTTTATGAGGTAGAGGAAATATTTTATGTTTAATATCAGAAATGTTCTGGTTGGTTACTTAGAAGGCAAAACCATGCAGAACAATGCTCTATATAGTATAGCCGATGGAATGGCCTATAGCATCATGACTGGTTTGACCGGTGCCTTTATGGGAGTCTTCGCTCTCAGCCTAGGTGCCAGCGATCAAATGCTGGGTTTTTTAGCAGCTTGGCCGGCTCTGGTCGGTTTAATTGCTCAAATTCCCTCAGCCATCATCACTGAGCGCACGGAGAAAAAACTAAAGCCTCTTCTAGCTTGGGGATTCGCTCATAGAATTAACTTTCTTTTCTTTGCGATGATTCCATTTATCCCTCTGAGTTCAATCACTAAGGCTTGGCTCTTTATTCTTCTTGTGACTTGGATGAACTTTCCAGCTGTGGTGGTCAATACCATGTGGACCCAAATGATGGGGGAAATCTTCCCTATACGCCATCGGGCTCGAGTTTTTGGTGACCGCAATTTTATCCTGGGCTGGGTCTCCTTAGGCTCTATGATTTTAGCCGGACCTCTCCTGGACTTTTTGCCTTATCCCATCAACTACTCGATTTTATTTGGCCTTTCTTTTTTAGGTTTGATGGTTTCCCTGTATTATCTGTCTAAAGTTGAAGAAATTGAAGTCGAAGTTCAGATCAAAGATGATAAAAAGCAAAAGCCTTTGGATGGGATGAAAGAAGTCTTCAAAGACAAGAAGTTTTTGCATTTTACGGCAGGCTCATTTTTATACTATATAGGTTTTAATATTTCGGCACCCATGTGGACCCTCTTACACGTTAGGATACTCCATTTGAGCAATACTCAGATCGCCCTGGTAGCTATTTTAAACGCTGCCACTGCCACTATCTTCTTTAGGTTCTGGGGTAGGGTCAGTGAAAAACTGGGCAATGAACAGGTTTATTTCATCGGACTGTTGATCTTCCTCTTGCAGCCTTGGTTGCATGTCTACGTCAATAAAAATCGGCTTTGGTTGCTCTACGCTTTAGCTGTAGCCAATGGCGTTGCCAGTAGCGCTTTTCAACTATCTCAATTCAATACCCTTTTAAGTGTGGCTCCAAATCCTCAGGTTCGACCCAGCTACATGGCTTTTTATAATATGCTGATGCAAAGCACCGGATTTATCTTTCCCATGCTGGGTATAGCTGTTTACGGATTTGTCGGTCAGCAGATCAATCCGGTCTTATATCTCTCGTCCATTTCTCGAACCATGGGTTTAATCTACTTGGCAAAGGTTATAGGTATAAAACTGCCTTTTGCTAAAAAGCTGAAATAGATTCCAGTCATCTGAAAGGAATGGTCCTTTGTCTTATGCTTACTTGTCCCTCTTGGCCATTGGCCTAGCTGTCTTTCTCGGTTTTTGGCGGGATTTAAATGTGGGTATCTTGTCCTTGGCTTTTGCTTTCCCCTTGGGTGTTTTAGGTGCTGGATTGACTCCAAGCGAGATTATATCCTTTTGGCCGACCAAATTGTTTGTCACATTGATTGGTGTCTCCTTGCTCTTTTCCATTGCCCGTTGCAATCAAACCTTGGAGCGCATAGCAGCCAAGAGCATTGCTTTGGCCAGAGGCAACGGCCCTTTAATTCCTTGGATTTTCTTTCTCTTAGCCGCAATTTTTGCAGCCATCGGCCCCGGTAATATTGCTGTTGTGGCTATCTTGAGCCCGATTGCCATGACTATAGCTGCTGATTTGAAAATTTCTCCGATTCTCATGGCGGCCATGTTAATCGGCGGTTCCAATGCAGGTGGGATGTCTCCCATCGCTCCAACCGGAATCATCGGAATCAATCTGGCTCAACAGTATTTAAATGTCGACACTGCCTTGAGCACTTGGTTGGCCATGATCATCAGCGCCTTTTTGTATTGTCTCTTGCTTTATTTTATTTACGGTGGCTATCGTTTAGAAAAAAAGAATTTTAAGGAAATGCCTAACTTAGAGAAATTTAATCGGAACAATAAGATGACCTTGGCAGCAATGATTTTTCTGATCATTGCCGTCGCATTTTTACAGTGGGATTTAGGTTTTAGTGCTTTTCTGGCAGCCTCAACTCTTTTGCTTTTCAAAGCCGGTCAAGAAAAGGAATCAATAGCTCAGATTCCTTGGAGTGCGCTGATCTTGGTAGCCGGAACAGGCACCTTGATTGAAGTGACTGCTAAACTGGGCGGAATTGATTTGTTGACAATGTTTTTTAAAAACTTGATGACTGAAAAGACGGCAACCAGTTTGCTGGGTTTGATCAGCGGCATCATGACGTTTTTTGCCAGCGCATCCGGTGTGGTCATGCCTACTCTGATCAGAACCTTGCCCAGTTTGCTCAGTGAATTTGATTTTTTATCTGCTCCCATCATGGTTGCTGCAATTGTTGCCGGAGGCCATCTGGTCACCACAGGTCCTTTCACAACTCTGGGAGCCTTGGCCTTAGCTGCTCTGAATCCGGCTCATGATCGAGCCAAGTTCATGCGGGCCCAATTGTTGACTTCGCTTTTAGGTATGGCTTTCACTTTTGTCCTGTTTTTCTTCTTATTCAAATTGCCCTTTTTAAGTTAAATCCTAAATCCTTTTTAAATTCTGGGTATATGCGTATATATAGTCCGCTATTTTCTAGATCCCCTAGGGCTTCCAGAAGTTTATCAGACAAATTTAAGGTTAAGTTCCTTTGAAAATAGCTAGGTTTGCAAGATTGAGTTAGCCCTAGGACTTAAAAAGTCAAAAAAACACATCCGGAAATCCACTGGATGTTTTTAATTTGGCTTTGGTCGGTTAGCTTGGTCCTAAAATCTGACTGAGAACTTTCAAGTCTTGACTTAAAAATAAAATGATAATATAATTAGAAAACAAGCGAAGACAAAGAGAAGTATTTTTATCTTTGGGGCTTTTCAGAGAAGCGGCGGGTGGTGCAAGCCGTCAGCCCGGATAAAAGGAAATACACTTTCGATGCTACAGATCGAAATTTTTTTAAAGAGTAGACTCTGTCGTTGCCTGCGTTATAAGGCTCAAAAGAGGATAATTGTATCCTAAATTTGGGTGGTACCGTGCATTATTGCGCCCCTTCTCTGAGGGGGCGTTTTTTTATTGAGGAGGCATAAAAATGAAGAATGCTTTTGACATGTTGGAAGAAAGAGGCTTCATCCAACAGATGAGTCACGAAGATGAAATCAGGGAACTCTTGGCTAAAGAGAAGATAACTCTATACGTGGGCATCGACCCCACTTCTTCCAGTTTACATATAGGTCATATTTATCCCATCATGGTCATGGCCCATATGCAAAAGATGGGACATCGCCCCATTATTGTGGTGGGCGGGGGCACAGCCATGGTGGGGGATCCATCGGGTAAAAGTGAAATGCGCAAGATGCTGACCCGGGAAGATATAGCCCAAAACAAAATCGGCATTAAAAAACAGCTTGAGCATATTTTGGATTTCAGCGATGGTAAGGCTCTCATGGTGGACAATGCTGATTGGCTCATGGCTTTAGAGTATGTTCCTTTTTTAAGGGAAATCGGGTCTCAATTCAGCGTCAACCGAATGTTGGCGGCTGATGCCTTTAAAACTAGAATGGAACGCCCTGAGGGTGGTCTGAGCTTCTTAGAGCTCAATTATATGATCATGCAGTCCTATGATTTTCTGCACCTTTACAAGACCTATGATTGCAAAATGCAAATCGGCGGCGACGATCAATGGAGCAATATTTTAGCCGGAACTGATCTGATTCGACGAGTCGAAAGGGGTTCAGCTTACGCCCTGACCCTGCCTTTGCTGCTGACCGCCAGCGGTCAAAAGATGGGCAAAACGGAGCAAGGTGCAGTCTGGCTGGATCCGGAGCTGACCTCACCTTATGAGTTCTATCAATACTGGCGTAATATTGACGATTTGGACGTCAAACGCTATATGAATGTCTATACCTTTTTTGAAATTGATGAGATTGAAGCTCTGACTTCAGAGCAGGCTGACATTAACGAGGCCAAGAAAACTTTGGCTCATTTCATCACTTCTCTGATACACGGTCAGGAAGAGGCTGACCAAGCAGCTCAGGCAGCTGCCGCTCTCTTCGAAGGTGAAGGGGATTTAAGTCATGTGCCGACCACGGAAATCAGTTTGAATCGTTTAAAAGAAGGAATCAATATTCTCGACTTGCTGCAAGAATGCCAGCTGATTGTCAGCAAATCGGAAGGCCGTCGTTTGATCAAACAAAGTGGCATCCGTTTGAATAAAGTAGCGGTCAAAGAATTTGAAAGATTAGTGACAGACCAGGATTTACAGTCGGGCTCTTTACTCTTGAACAAAGGGAAAAAGGTCTTTCATCGGGTGTTACCTGTATAAAACAATAAAAAAACTCCCTTACCGCAACGGTTAAAACGGTAAGGGAGTTTATTGATTTCAACTTAAAAGAAAGTTCTAGCGGCGATTATTTTGGGCTGCATAGCAGTCGCGGCAGTAGACCGGGCGGCCTTCTGTAGGACGGAAGGGAACATAAGCTGTCTGGCCACATTCGGCACAGACGGTTTCAAACATTTCCCGTTGTTGGCCTTCGTTACGGCTGTTTTTGCGGGCTTGTCGGCAGCTGGGGCAGCGTGATGGTTCGTTGGTGAAACCGCGGGAAGCGTAAAATTCTTGTTCGCCGGCGGTAAAAACGAAATCGGCGCCACAGTCACGGCATTGCAGGGTTTTGTCTTCATACATAATAAAATTTCCTCCTAACCACAAACGGGTTATAAAATGATTGTACTGGAGTTTCGTGGCTAAGAGCCGGGATCTAGACCCTAAAATAACCGTTTAAATCTTGCCTGCTAGTTCTCTCAGATACAGATTTAATATAGCACTCGCAAAGGGCAAAGTCAAGAAATATTTCTTTCTTTTCTCTTGGAAAATAAGGCTATAAAGCTCGATTCCCAGGAATAGAGCCGATTGGGTTGCAATAATTGTTACAAAACTCTAACAAATTGTGAAAAATACCATATCTTTTGGTTTTCGGCAAAGGAAGAAAAGTTTTGACGGTGAATAAATATAATAGTTCAAAAGATTCTTTTGAGTTTTAAAGCGAGGTGAAAAGGTGAAAGGCCTTAAAATAATTTTCCGATTCCTAATTGCTTTAGCAGGAGCATATTTAGGTTTTCAATCCCTGCCTCATTTACAGCAATTACTTTCCAGCTTTGGCTTTGATGCCTGGATCAATTTAGAAGCCTGGCGTATTCTGGCCGTCGATACTGTTGTCATCATAATTTTTGGCCTTGTCGCCTTTATGTTGGCCCCCCTGCTGATCAAGGCAGTGGAAAAGCTCATCCAATTCGTCTTTCAACTTTTGAAAATGTTGCCTGCTGAAGATTTAATCATCGGTTCCATTGGTTTGATCACAGGTTTACTCCTGGCAAATCTGATGGGTTTCGCTTTCAGAGGTCTGCCTTATATCGGCGTGAGTATTACAATATCTCTCAATGTAATCTTGGGCTTTGTGGGTTTGCGCCTTGCTCTAGCCAGTAAAAATGAAATTCAAAGCTTTTTCTCGCGCAAAGACAGATCAGAAGAAGCGCCACAACCTTTGACCAGAGAGGTCAGGGATAATAAACAAGAGGCTAAGGGGAAACTTTTGGATACCAGTGTGATCATCGACGGGCGGATTGCCGATTTGTGTGCCACCGGTTTTTTGGAAGGGCCATTAATCGTTCCCCTATTCGTTTTAAGTGAATTACAATTGCTTTCAGATTCGGCTGACCCAATAAAAAGAGCCAGAGGTCGCCGAGGCTTCGATATACTCAACCGGATTCAAAAGGAAATCAATTATCCTGTCATCATAACTGAAAAGGATTATGAAAATGAGACTGCTGTGGATGCAAAATTGGTCAAGCTGTCACAGGAAACGGGCTATAAGCTTTTGACCTTGGATTATAATCTCAATAAGATGAGCGTTTTGCGTCAGGTCCAGGTTTTAAATATCAACGATTTAGCCAATGCTTTACGAACTATTGTTCTGCCTGGAGAAGTCTTAAACGTCACCATCATCAAAGTTGGCCGTGAAGCCGGTCAGGGTATTGCTTATTTGGATGATGGCACCATGATAGTCGTAGAAGGGGCCAATCGCCTGGTAGGTAAGAATTTAGATGTAGAAGTTACAACTTCTCTGCAGACTTCGGCGGGCCGCATGATTTTTGCTAAAATACTCGAGTAAAGGGGTTGATGAAATGAGTTATCGCATGGGAATAGGTTACGATGTTCATGCCTTTATACCGGCACAGACCATAAGATTATGTAACATTGAAATACCTTCGCCTTATGGCTTAAAAGGTCATTCCGATGCCGATGCTCCTATTCATGCCCTCTGTGATGCATTGTTAGGAGCTCTTGCTTTAGGGGATATTGGTCAACATTATCCGGATACAGATGCAAAATATAAAGGCATTGACAGTTCTGTTCTACTCAAGGATGTCTATGGCAAAGTCAAGTCTTTAGGTTATACTCTTTGTAATTGTGATTTGATTATAATAGCTCAACAGCCTAAAATAGCACCTTATGCTGAAAGCATGAGGATACGCTTGGCTGAGCTTTTAGAAACCCATATAGACAATATAAATATTAAAGCTACGACGACAGAAAAGCTGGGATTTATTGGCAGAGAAGAAGGTCTGGCCGCCCAAGCTATCGTTTGTTTGAGAAAGGGAATGAATTAGATGAAAGATTTGTGGCTCTATAATAGTTTAAGCGGCCGCAAAGAACTGTTTAAACCGGTTCGAGAAGGCAAGGTATCAATCTATACCTGCGGTTTGACGGTTCAGGATTATACCCATATCGGCCATGCCCGCATGGATATTATTTGGGATGTTTTTAAAAATATTTTGAGGCGTTTAGGCTATGAAGTTTACCATGTTCAGAATTTTACCGATATTAACGAAAAAATAGCGGAAAAAGCCTTAGAGCTGAAAGAAGATCCACTGGCATATGCCCAAAGATACATAGACGCTTATTTTTCCGATATCGAAGGTTTGGAAGTAAAAGGAGCAGATGTTTATTGCAAGGCCTCTGATAATATCGAGGCCATCCAGGATGTCATAACTAAGTTAATCGATAAAGGTCATGCTTATGCAAGTCAAGGCAATGTCTATTTTCGGGTTGAATCGGATCCTCATTACGGTAGCCTGAGCGGTCGTAAAACTGAAGAAATGCAATCGGGAGCTAGAATTGCCGTTCAGGACAATAAAGAAAATCCGGCAGATTTTGCTCTCTGGACAGTGGCTCAACCGGGTGAACCGATTTGGGACAGTCCTTGGGGTCCGGGTACCCCCGGCTGGCATATAGAATGCACGGCCATGTCATGTAAATATTTAGGTGATCTATATGATCTCCATGGCGGCGGCTTGGATATCCTCTTCCCTCACCACGAAAATGAATTAGCTCAAGGGCGTTGTGCTTGCTCCAGTGATTATGTCAATTATTGGATTCATCATGGCATGATCAATCTGCCTGACGGAGAAAAGATGTCCAAATCCCTGGATAATTTCTTTAGAGTCAAAGATTTATTGGAACAGGTGCCAGGCTATGTTTTGCGCTTCTTCGTTCTATCAGCACATTATCGCTCTCCTATCGTTTTTACTAAGGAAGTGGTTGAACAAAGCCAGGCATCTTTAGCCAGGCTGGTCAACACTCACAGAAGGCTTCGGGGAGTAGATTCCGCCAAGAAAAATGGCGACGATGTTGAAGAACTTTTGAATCAAAGCAACCAACAATTTTGGCAGGATTTACTCGATGACTTCAACACAGCCGGGGCAATTGGCAGAATCTTTGAGCTGAGCAGAAAGCTCAACGCTCTTTTAGACCAAAATAAAATAGATTTTGTCGGTGCCCAAAAAGCAATAACAAGGCTGGCCGATTGGTTTGATATTTTAGGTTTGAAATCGGCTTTTGTTGTTCAGGATGAAGAAGAAACTTTACCGGCGGAATTAGCTGAACTGATTGAAAAAAGAAATCAAGCCAGAAAAAATAGGGACTGGGCTACTGCCGATAGCTTGCGCGATCAGTTGGAAGAAGCCGGGATAATTCTAAAAGATACTGCTCAAGGAGTAACCTGGCAGAGAAAAAAATAAGACTAAGGCAATTATTCAGTTAATCTGCCTTGACGATAAAAAGGCGGTCGTAAATTTGAAAGTAATTTTACTAAATCACACTCCTAATCCTGACCAATTGGTGGCAGCGGCAGCCAGACTTTGTTATTCACCTGTTGGTGCCGATCAGCTTTTGGAAAAGATGACAGAAAAACAAGTCTTCACTTTGGTCGATGATCTGTTGGCCATGGGTCATGAATCCCCCATTGAGCATGTGAGCTTTACTTTTGCTATTGAGGGAGTAAGCAGAGCTTTGAGTCATCAGCTGGTCCGCCATCGCATTGCTTCCTTTTCCCAACAATCCCAGCGCTATGTCAAAGAAGATGCATTTGATTATATAATACCTCCTTCAATTGCCCAAGATGCTGAGGCTAAAGCAGCCTTTGTTTCTCTAATGGAACAAATTCAGTCTACCTACAATCAGTTGAGCAGCAAGGGCATACCTAGTGAAGATGCTCGTTATGTTCTGCCCAATGCTTGTGAAACAAAAATTGTTGTGACCATGAATGCTCGCAGCCTTTATAATTTTTTAACAGTACGCTTGTGTACTCGAGCCCAATGGGAAATCAGAAAGATGGCGGAATTGATCAGGGCCGAACTCATAAAAGTTTCGCCTCTGCTTTTTGAATTGACCGGTCCAATCTGTGAAAGAGAAGGTTATTGCCCGGAAGGTAAGTTTTCTTGCGGACGTTACCCTGTAAAAGAGAGAAAAAGGAGAGTCTTTCGTGGAACAAATTGAAGGAAGGCACCCTGTTCTATCAGCTTTACATGCCAATCGACCCATCGAAAGAATTTTTCTGTTGAAGGATATAAAAGGTGAAGTGCCTGCTAAAATATTGCATTTAGCTAAAGAGCGGGCTATTAAAATTGCTTATAAGAATCGAAATGAATTGGATGAGATCAGTGAAGGCAGGCTGCATCAAGGTGTGATTGCCCTAGCCGAGGAAAAACCTCTCTATAGCCTAGAGGAAATCTTGGATGTGGCAGCAAGAAAAGAAGAAGAGCCTTTTATCCTGATCTTAGACGGATTGCAGGACCCACAAAATGTGGGTGCACTGATCAGAACTGCCTTGGCAGCAGGTGTTCATGGAATGGTGATGCGCCAGCGTCGCGCCGCTAAAATAAGCCCCGGCACTATCAAGGCAGCGGCAGGAGCCTATGAGCACATGCCCATTGCTATTGTTACAAATATCAGCAGAGCCATTGAAAGATTAAAGGAACTGGGGCTTTGGGTCGCCGGAGCCGATGTCGATGCTGATTCCATTTATGAAAAGAACCTGAGCGGGCCCTTAGCTGTTGTTATTGGTTCGGAAGATAAAGGCTTAAGCCGTTTAGTCAGAGAAAAATGTGATTATTTAATTAAACTGCCAATGTCAGAATCGGCAAACAGCCTAAACGCCTCGGTAGCAGGAGGGATCATCATGTATGAAGTGATGAGACAAAGATTGAAAGAACAGACTTTTTAAAATTTAGAGTGAGAGGAGGGAAGACCTGATCTATGAAGACTAGAGATGAACTTTATAAAATTACCCTACTAGGGGAATTTGTTATAGAAACAGAAAGTGCTAAAATTTCCGATCAGATGAATTATTCCAGAAAACTATGGGCTCTCCTGGCTTTTTTGCTGCTCAATCGAGATAAGGAAATTAACAACGAAAAATTGGTGGAAATGCTCTGGGATGAAGGAGCAAGTGGTGGCAACCCTTTGAACACTTTAAAAACTCAGATTTCTCGAATCAGAAGCATGTTGAAACCCTTGTCCAATTCTGGACAGGACATGATTATGACCGGAAAAAACCGCTATTATTGGAATCCTGATCTTAAAATTGAAGTTGATTTGGAAAAATTCGGTGAGCTGGTAAGTCAAAGACTGAAATTAAAATATAAGAGAATCGATGATATCAAAAAACTTGAAGAAGCCTTGCAATTATATCGAGGCGAATTCTTACCCAGAATTCAATTGGATTGGGTTGATGGCATCAGAAATAAATATTTGGAAGAATATATAGCCTCAGTCTTGATTGTCAGAGATTATTATGAAAAGGAAAGCCGTTGGGAAGATTCGGCTCGACTGGCTGAAAGGGCCTTGCAAGAAGCCCCTCTGCACGAGAAACTCAACCTGGCTTATTTGCGAGCATTGTTGCATTTAGGCAAACAAGAAGAAGCAAGAATGCACTATGAAGACCTCAACGAGATGTATATTAAAGAGCTGAACGATTACCCGACTAAAGCGCTACAGGAATTGTATCGGGATATCATGCAACTGCAACAGCAAATAACCACTGATTTGACGGCTATTCAGCAGAAGCTGAAGCGCTTGGATGTGAATCAAGGGGCTTTTGTCTGTGATTATGCAATTTTCCGGGAAGCCTATTTCCTCGAGGTGAGAAGGGCAGAGCGAACCGACGAGCGGATCTTTTTAGGTTTGATTACAGTTTCTTCAAATAAGAAGTTAAGCTCTGAAGTGGAAGACAAAAGGTTGAGCACCGTCATGAGGCAGTTGCTTTACGTTTTGAAAAACAATTTGCGCCGGGGTGACGTGATTTCTCAGTATAGTCGGAATCAATATGTTTTACTATTGCCTACTCAAACCTATGAAAATGGTATCATGGTCATGAATCGTTTGATCTCCCTTTTTTATAAGCGCAATAAAAGGAACGATGTTATACTTCACTGTAATTTGCAACCGATCAAAAGCAGGGCAAGCGACAGCTACAATTCAACCTCAAGCTAGGTTTTTTCAGTTTTGCCGGCTGAATCAATTCAGAGGTTCTTTTTTAAAACAGTTGACTTTTCTCCTAACAACGGCTATAATAACGAACGTTCTTAATAAGTGAATTTCAGAGGTGGGGTACCCGAGTTGGCCAAAGGGGGCAGAC
>LSQX01160077.1_pt1 | contig 20737 bp, 16 predicted proteins | sample 654561 | NCBI WGS metagenome assembly LSQX01 (sample SAMN04489861, study PRJNA283612) | anaerobic digester metagenome | isolation source: 4 biogas reactors fed with cattle manure at either 37C or 55C with and... | place: Denmark: Kongens Lyngby | collected 2014 | reverse complement strand
TCACCCATGATCTTGGGAACGTCCGACAAAGACTGGTCGATCCCCGCGCACGCGGGGGAGACGCAATAATAGCCTGTGTAACCGTCTTTCAAACAGGTCGATCCCCGCGCACGCGGGGGAGACGACGGCAACTTGACCATGGTGGCAACTGATAGCGGTCGATCCCCGCGCACGCGGGGGAGACGGACGATTATGAATCCTGCCCAAAGGTCAATGTGGTCGATCCCCGCGCACGCGGGGGAGACTCGCAACAATAAATCTTCTCGCTGTCATTCATCGGTCGATCCCCGCGCACGCGGGGGAGACACGCTCCATGGTGAGAGTCGACCAAAGTATCAAGGTCGATCCCCGCGCACGCGGGGGAGACATCTCGACCGTCCTTGCCGTCTCTGCCGATAACGGTCGATCCCCGCGCACGCGGGGGAGACACGTCAAACTCGACACGACGCATATCAGGGCTGGGTCGATCCCCGCGCACGCGGGGGAGACCCGCGGACCCCGACGGTGGCGAGAGTACGTTTTGGTCGATCCCCGCGCACGCGGGGGAGACTTTTTCCTTCCTCCTTCGCTGCTCGCTGCAGCTGGTCGATCCCCGCGCACGCGGGGGAGACGCTCTGGGCAACTGCGAAGGCGCTTGAGAAAGCGGTCGATCCCCGCGCACGCGGGGGAGACGACTCTTTGGTGACGATGTAGCTCTCGCGCCCGGGTCGATCCCCGCGCACGCGGGGGAGACGCCCGGAATCGCTATCGGCGTGTCCCAGGACGGGGTCGATCCCCGCGCACGCGGGGGAGACCTGCGTAAAACAGGCCGGGAGCTTACCAAATACGGTCGATCCCCGCGCACGCGGGGGAGACAGGACACCGTTGACGCCTACAACACAGATCTGGGGTCGATCCCCGCGCACGCGGGGGAGACGATATGGCGTCAAACCCCACCTTCTCCGCCTGGGGTCGATCCCCGCGCACGCGGGGGAGACGAACTTCTTGAGTTCGGGGTTCTTCTGAATCAGGGTCGATCCCCGCGCACGCGGGGGAGACTTGTCCTCAATCTTCTTCTCACTGGGCGGATGCGGTCGATCCCCGCGCACGCGGGGGAGACTCTACAATGCGCTAAGGCGTCACAAGGCAAAGGGGTCGATCCCCGCGCACGCGGGGGAGACGCGGAGGAATGCGCGGAGCTACTAAGAATCGAGGGTCGATCCCCGCGCACGCGGGGGAGACATATCCTCCTTTTTAGCAATAAAAGTAATATACGGTCGATCCCCGCGCACGCGGGGGAGACTCAATGAGCAGGAAGCCGAGTGGGTGCGCGTCAGGTCGATCCCCGCGCACGCGGGGGAGACCCCGAAGTTTGTTGATTCCTTCTTGATCCAGCAGGTCGATCCCCGCGCACGCGGGGGAGACACTGCCCTATACGGTTGTGCTTTACGCCTATAGGGTCGATCCCCGCGCACGCGGGGGAGACGTTCCGGTTCTGCAGGGTTCCGGTTCTGCAGGGGGTCGATCCCCGCGCACGCGGGGGAGACAACGGTATCCGTAGGATAAGGCCCTGTCGCAAAGGTCGATCCCCGCGCACGCGGGGGAGACGCTAGGCTCGACAGTGACAGCAATCCACTCTCCGGTCGATCCCCGCGCACGCGGGGGAGACGATGCCTATACTCCTCAAGCATCAGTAGCCAGAGGTCGATCCCCGCGCACGCGGGGGAGACCAGGCCGTGTTGAACAGGTCTTTTAATGGTGTGGGTCGATCCCCGCGCACGCGGGGGAGACTCCAAGTATTCCAGCGCATCGTATATCCACTCAGGTCGATCCCCGCGCACGCGGGGGAGACTTGCTGGCTGGGATCTTGCCGCCTCTGATCTGCGGTCGATCCCCGCGCACGCGGGGGAGACATGTTGATGGCGGCGCGGGGAGTTTAGACATGTGGTCGATCCCCGCGCACGCGGGGGAGACCGATAAACGGAGCGCTGCTAAAGATATACAAACGGTCGATCCCCGCGCACGCGGGGGAGACCCTGATGGCGCCTATCGCAACAACGTATTCCCGGGTCGATCCCCGCGCACGCGGGGGAGACCGAACTACATCGGGTCGCTATATCGTGCAGGGAGGTCGATCCCCGCGCACGCGGGGGAGACCACTGCCGGCTCTCGAAGGAAGCGAAAAACAGAGGTCGATCCCCGCGCACGCGGGGGAGACGTGTCGGATCTTGTCAGCAGTGTCCGCAGTGCAGGTCGATCCCCGCGCACGCGGGGGAGACGACTGGCAAGGCAAGCCTCGGATCGGCGTCGGAGGTCGATCCCCGCGCACGCGGGGGAGACCAACCCGTCCGATCGCCCGTCTCAAAGCTCCAGGGTCGATCCCCGCGCACGCGGGGGAGACATGGTCAGCAGACCTCGCTCCGCCCATTCGTGGGGTCGATCCCCGCGCACGCGGGGGAGACGAGTACCGGTTCCTTGAGGACGAGCGGGTTTACGGTCGATCCCCGCGCACGCGGGGGAGACTAGTCACAGAGGGCTGCTACTCCGACTATCGCAGGTCGATCCCCGCGCACGCGGGGGAGACTAAAAAATAAGATGGAAAACGGCCGAAAGGCCGGGTCGATCCCCGCGCACGCGGGGGAGACCGTAAAAGCGGTTTTTTTTTCTTCGGTCTCAGGTCGATCCCCGCGCACGCGGGGGAGACTCAATTGCGGGCCCGCGGGCAAGGCCGGGTTCCGGTCGATCCCCGCGCACGCGGGGGAGACCGTTCTTCTGCTGTCGGCTCCGGCTCAGGCGGGGGTCGATCCCCGCGCACGCGGGGGAGACACCATGGTGTCGGAGCTAGTGCGGTGTGATCTGGGTCGATCCCCGCGCACGCGGGGGAGACAATATGACCGTGTGCCCCCGGCTCAGCAGCTCGGGTCGATCCCCGCGCACGCGGGGGAGACCTCCTGCAGGAATGGGGCATGGTCAATGATGTAGGTCGATCCCCGCGCACGCGGGGGAGACTCCATCATCTCCCTGAGCTTGTCCTCTGAGACGGGTCGATCCCCGCGCACGCGGGGGAGACGAAAGGAAGAGAACCGGAAAAAGATCGATCAAAGGTCGATCCCCGCGCACGCGGGGGAGACAGCATGGTCATGCAAAGAAGGGCGGCGGCAGAGGGTCGATCCCCGCGCACGCGGGGGAGACCGCTTGCCGCCGAAGCGAACCGAGCAGTATCGGGGTCGATCCCCGCGCACGCGGGGGAGACGGCGAAGATGGCAGGGTGGCGGACTCCGAGTGGGGTCGATCCCCGCGCACGCGGGGGAGACTTCGAAGAAATAATGGAGCGTGACAAATGACAAGGTCGATCCCCGCGCACGCGGGGGAGACCTGAATGTAGCGACAGCTCCCACCATCGGCACGGGTCGATCCCCGCGCACGCGGGGGAGACCTTGACCTGGCACAAAGCAGAGCACGCTACGGAGGTCGATCCCCGCGCACGCGGGGGAGACGTTCCTCATCTTCCGGGAGTTCCATTTCGAAGCGGTCGATCCCCGCGCACGCGGGGGAGACGCTACGTAGATCGTGTGCGTCCAGGTGCGCTCAGGTCGATCCCCGCGCACGCGGGGGAGACTGGTAGAAGTTCCGTGGTCTAAGTAGTGCATAGGGTCGATCCCCGCGCACGCGGGGGAGACCCTGGCTGGAGCCGCCCGGGGTCGAGCCCGCCGGGTCGATCCCCGCGCACGCGGGGGAGACTTGTTGTGGCAAGCTGCACAGATGCTCAACAAGGGTCGATCCCCGCGCACGCGGGGGAGACAGCGACGCCACGTCACAATCGGAAAGAAGTCCGGGTCGATCCCCGCGCACGCGGGGGAGACCTTCTGCTGCTTCAAAAGGTCCAGATTCTTCAAGGTCGATCCCCGCGCACGCGGGGGAGACGCGATCTGGAGCAGTAGGACCGAATCGAGACCAGGTCGATCCCCGCGCACGCGGGGGAGACCGTCAAAACGTGAACGCACCCACGGTGGACAAGGGTCGATCCCCGCGCACGCGGGGGAGACGCCTGTCCTCCAGGTGTTTGAGGTGATGCACCGTGGTCGATCCCCGCGCACGCGGGGGAGACCTGCTGGCCGTGATGGATGAGGCCATCGACGGGGGTCGATCCCCGCGCACGCGGGGGAGACCCTTCAGACATGTTTTGGAAGTGGTCGTGTCCAGACCTGAAGGGATGTGTTCATACCTAGTCACTCGTGTCTTCCACCGAGTCTCGGTTCGCCCTGTCCTGGCCGTCTCGACGAGCCAGAACGATACCATCCAGTTCCACCAAGTCAATAGGAGGAACACCGAGGGTTCTGACGGCTTGGCCGCCAGGGAGCTGGTTGTCCGTCCACACCATCACGATGCTGCTGTCTGACAACTGGAACCATTCAGTAAGCACGTTCCATACTCGTTCGCGAACTGCCACCGACATGCTGGGGCTAGTGTAGACTCCAGGGCCCACCTCGAGCATCGAAGATGCGAGGAATCCGCGTATGCGATCGGATACATTACGCGTCACTACTACAGTCATCGACGTTAAGTAGCTCCTTGATACGGTCTATCATCCTGGGTATCAAGGCGTGCTTCTTGAACCATCTCGCCGCCTCGTATCGTATCTGCCGCTCGAGAGAAAGCCCGGGCGTTCGACTTACCTGCGCAGTAACTGAAAACGCAAGTGGGAGGGTAGTCTCGGTGCGCCACAAGTCGGCTATGTCCAAGGTGAAAGCATTACTCGAGTCCTCGTGGATGAAGCCGAGAGGCGGAAGAGCTCCCACAGCGGCCACTGCGATGTCCGCGGCAGCTTCGACGAAGGTTGCGGCGTGGTTGATGGCTTGGTTCGGAAGATCAGCACTCTCCGGATTCTCTCGGTCATATCGCCGACCTTTCCACTCCACGCCGTACTGCCTGGCGATGATCTTGTATGCTTCCTTGAGTCTCCCACCTTCCATCCCTCTCAAGACGCTGATGTCCTCATTGGGAAACACGCTCTGAAAACGATAGGCGTACATTCGTCGCGCGACGTGGAGACGGGTGTCTTTGTCGGCCCAAAGACGTGCGTGTGCTCTGGCCACACGAGACCGCCCTGCTCCCATGGGAGGGGCAGTGTAAAGCTTTACGCCGCCCTCTCCGACCGCCGCTAGCAGCGTTCCATGTCGGGCTAGGATCCGCAGCACATCATGTGTCACCGTGGTGCCGGGGCCAATGAGGATCATAGAGATGGTCTGGTACGGGATCGAGTACTCGCCAGGGGCTATATCGTCGTTCCCGGCGGCTCGAAACATAAGTGTACCGTCTCTCACGTATAGATTTCCTCTAGAAACCCACAGCAATCCGTGGCGGTCAGCGTGGGGTATCCGTGACTGTGCTAGACCGAGTCTTCCCAAGAATAGGGAGTTGCTCATGACGCAGGCCTCAACAGGATCATTCCGTAGCCAAATGCCCTGTGGCGTCCTATCCCACGCTTCAGGAGGCTGGTGAACTCATCAGGTTCCTGAACAGTCAGATACCCCTCTAGGAGAGCCTGTGGCCTCACGAGTGTGCTCGTCGTGCGCTTCCCGTCACGAGACTGCGTCTGTCGAACCTGCTTTGCCAAACGGAAACCGGACAATCGGATCGAGTCAACAGTCACCGAGTAATCGTTGAACTGCCGCACGGCCCACTCGCAGTACACTGTTTCACGGGACAAGCCATCATTGCCGCTGCAGGTGTCTGCTCGGATCAAGAAGAGGTCTTTTTCCGTGCCGGTGCTCGACTTTCGGCCAACGGGACACACGAGGACCTGGAATCCCAGGCGGCGTCCTCTGTCCCATGTGGGCATGGGCCGACTAGCGATCATCTCGGCTGGCTCCGGGCACACCTGCAACACGGTGGGCTCAGCGAATTCGACGATCCTTTGCGTCAGAACGCTTGCGTCGTGAGGCCCATATCCGAGAATGCGAGGAGGGCGCTTCCCGTTCATCAGAAGCCGCCATGGCTTCGGCGCCAGTTCACCGAAGGCGGCGCCCAGCCACGCGTGGATCCCGTAACCAATATCGCCATCTTCGCCTCCGCATAGTCCTTGAGCATGGAGAAAACGATGCAGTGCGATCAGGTCGAAGCGGAGCTCCAGCATGTACAGCGGATCCATGTTCATCCCCCAATCATGCCTTCTCTTCGCCAGCGGCTGCCGGCGGGCAGCTGATTGCGCCAGTCCCGCAAGTCGAACACCAAACGGTTCTCGCCACGCACGTCTTCTTTCTCCCTCGGTGTCCAGCACGCCAGCATCCTTCCGGGTGTCTGCTGGGGCACACCTTCTCGATCCCAGACCGGCACCGTCTTCAGTATGGTCAACAAGTCTGGCCCATCGATGATCGGGTTGATCGGATCCAGCAGCGGACGCGCCGGCAAACACGTCTTTCGCCCTATGAAGAGGGGACGCGTCGGTGTCTCCAGAGCCCGTCTCACTGTGTCAAGATCAGGATAGCCGTCGCCTGCTAGCCCCAGCGCCACCGTCATCAGACCGTCCACGAGATAATGACGATACCTTTGGTGTGTTCCATGTTTTGCGGCCGCCCCACCACCCCGATGCTCTGCCTCTCCGCGCGTAGTCCAACCAGGGGCCGTCATCTTCGGCGAGTTCAGGTCGACCGTGTGGTAGTCTACTGCCTTGCGCGGACGTACGTCCCACCGCGCGGCGAAGTCGATCCGGGTTTGCAGGCTTTGCAGCAGGTCGAAGCTGTCGTGATGCCAGCCGAGAGCGTTACCTATCATGCCGGTCAACATGCTCACTGCTGGGAAGACGTCGGTGAACCCATGGTGATCAACGACCGCGGACCCGAAACTCATCATCGGGGAGTCGAATCGCAAGATCAACGCTCTCATTAGCGCTCACCGAAAACAGCTTCTAGACTCTGGTCTATGGCTGCCTGAAGGGGGGTTACCATCTCATCCGTGCGCGGCCAGCGATGTATTGGAGCCAGCGAGACGAATCGCCTGTCGCAGGTGCTCCCGTACATATCATCCAGCGCCGAGATGTACTCTGATAGCGCCCGCACGGAGAGCTCCATCAGGTTCGCCATCTCGGAGGGCCCGCCCACAGGACGAAGGAAAGCATTGGCCAGGCTCCTCGGCTGTTTGGTTCCCACCTCTAGGACCACACACTCCGCCTTGGAATATGGAGCCGTTGAGCCGAGCTTGGCCCCAGGGCTGATCTCGGCTATGGCGTGGATCAGCAGGTTCAGAAGGTCACGCGCATCAGCAGGGTCCTGCTGGGCCCAGTCTTTCCTAAGGCAACCCGTGAGGTTCGATATCAGTAGAGGCACGTCAATTACCACGTACCCGTAGAAGACACCAGCACCCAACTCCTGATCGTTTGCATGTGCGGCGCCTGTTTCACTGCCGGCGAGGTCGTCTACGACAGTGAAGAAGTCCACTTCTGTGTCAAGAGCGTGAGTGGTGAAGGCGTGGGCAACGTGGGCCGCGGCGTCAGTGCGGGCCAGTATGTCCGACGTGACAAACCGCCCGAACAGCGCTCCTTCAAAGCCGACTGCAGGATTCTCGAAGCCGGCTTCGTTCAACATGGCTTGGAAGTTCCTTCTTCCCTGTTTGATCCGCTCGTCGACATAGGATTTCGCAGCGTCAACAGACCCTTGAGCCACTGCCTCGCGGATCAGACTCACGAAGTAGTCGGCTTCGGGCTTGCCGAAGAGCACCGGCTGCTTCATTGCCAGTGTGTCCTTGTCAAGAGCCGTCTTTTCTCCAGCAGTCGACATTAGCTGCTCGCCCAGGTGCAGAGTGAGATCGTGAGCGAGTTGGTCGTCCATGCCTTCTTCCACAAGACGCTTCTTGATCACGCGCCCGAAGAAGTGGCGAGTGCGGAACGCCCTTGGGAGATCGGTCTGCTCCAAGAGCCATTCGCGCCAATGGCGCTTCTGACACTGACTTGAAACTCGCAGGCGCGGGATCCCGCCGAAGTTGATTCGTTTCGCAAGTCCGGCGTCATCCCTGTTCAGGAGGCTTGCATGGTGGCTCGTGAGAAAATGAACCTGAAGGAACATCCTGCTCACTCCTTATCAGCTTTCTTGTAGAAGTCAGTCGCAATGCGGAGATTGAGCGCTTGCCGCTTCTCCTCATCTCTTGTCAGGAGGAATCGTGCTCCCTCAGCCCAGTTGAACGCTTGGGATTTTGCTGCCAGGAAACGCACTGCCCGCAGAAACAGGATCCGTCGGACCCCTTCCTCAGCCGCCAGCAGGCGCTCCAGTCTCAGCTCCGAATACCCAACCTCTCCAAGGGCTGTCCCAAAGCCGACGCTCGGGTTGTGAGCATTGGGACTCATCAGGGCTATCCCGGCAACCACTGCTGTCCAGTCTTCGATGTTGTGTTCCCAACCTTCCGGAAGACAGTTGAGGGCGAACCGATAGAAATCCAGCGGCAGAGGCTGGCCAGGGCTCATGCGCCTTAGCGCAGCCCTGTGGCCAGGCGGGAACCTGTCGCTGCTGATGAGCCCAGCGATCTTTCCCAGCTGTTGTTCCAATGTCCGTTCAGGAGCGTGCGGCAGTGTCATGCATATCCCTCCTCATGAACTGGAACTGATTGTAGAAAGCCCCCCAGAATCGGTTACGCGCATTCGTTCGCGCGCGATACCTGCGACCGCTGCGTAGTGGCATCTCAGCTTCCAGCTCTGTGAGCACCGTCAGAGCGTGGTCCCTTAGGATGGAGACCCATCGCCGAAGCTCTTCTTGTCTGTCGAATGAGTCTGGCACGGAGAACAGCCACTCGAAGTAGTCCATCGACCACAGCGATTGGAATCTCCTACTCAGCCTCGTCCAGGCTGAGCTGGCGAAGGCGTCGTCGAGGTCAAGTCTTTCTGGACCTCCGAGGATGTAGGCAAGTGCCGCCGGCTTGAGCACGCGGTTCTGCATCACGGCTGTGAACTCCATTGCCTCCGTGCTCAGTTTCTTTAGCTCGTCTCTCTGAGGCTGTGCGCCGAAGATGCTCACTACCTTCCGCTCTGGGATCCTCAGTTCCCACTCGTAGAAGCCATTTGTGGTACCCTGGCCTCGCACCAGCACGGATACTGAAAGCGACATGTCGCCACTCCAAGTCGGCTGAGGCTTCTGAAGGGCGTGAAGCCGCAGTCCGTCTTCGAAAACCAGCTGGCGCATGTGCTCTGCGGTGATGCCAGCCGTGGGGAAAGTAAGAACCTTCACAGTTCCTTTCCGGTCGCTCTCCAAGCCTTTGATGTCAACTGGCAGCCAAGGATCGCCCACCACGCCGTTGAGCTCTCGCGCGGCTATACGTGGCTGCGTCGATGGGTAGAACTCCGCGTACTCGACTCCCTTCGTGCCACGGAGCCGGATCCGGCGGCATACTTCCACGTAGAATGGATCCAGCTGGTTCAGGGCCAACGGAGTGTTGCCGTCCCAAGGCACTGCCCAAACCAGTACCAGCCCCTCCGGATCGTATCCGAACGGCTCCCCGAGCACGTGTTCGCGATGTTGGAGGAGTCTCGTTACAGCATCGATCCAACGCTGGCCAGGTGCCCGATCACGAATCAGCTCCACGATTGGCCTATTGCCGAACCCCCCGTTCATCCGGGATATGCCTTGGTTTCCCTTGCCGTAATACCCGCTCATGGTCTGCAGGCTGACCAGGGCATAGATCCACGTGTCGATGTGGGCTACATCCGCCCGTTTCCGCTTCAGGTCGTGGTTTTTCGCTGTTGGAAGAAGGTCGAGTTCATCAGGAGTGATCATCATGGCTGTCGGCTTGTGGCCGCGATCGGGCATAGGTGGCTGCATGAAAGCGGGTTTCGAGGAATCGTCCACGACCAGCTCCCAAGCCCCGTAGCCGCTGTTACCCGCAAGCTCCAGCAGGCCTTGTCGCCAGAAGAGCTCGTCTTGGACTGGGCTCGGTTCGCCTGCACGGGCCAGCACGGCGCCCGCCAGGTAGCATAGAAACACATGGAACGAGTCGGCTTGGTACCGTTGGATGCCAACCAGATGTCGTACTTCGTTCTTGCCAAGCTCGGCAAGGAGGGCTGGCAGGGTCAAGTGCTTCAGGCTCCGTGTGGTCTCGACACGAAGCAGCGGATCGATAAGGAGATTCATGATACCACCTCCAATCCGTATCTACTGTACTGATAAAACCGATCCTCACATCGCAGAGCAACGAAACCGTCCATTTGACCTTCCACGTTGATGACAGTGTCTTTGCTGAACGTACCCGGACCCATCTGCCCCGGAATTGCCATATGGGTCAAGGTCTCCCCAAATGGGCTGATCACCGGCTGCTTCAGTCTGAAGCTCAGCCGGTCTATCCCGAGCCTGGTAGCTACAGACCGTCCCAGATCCTCGTACACGAACTGCCCCAAGTACTGGTCAAACGCATTGGTGATCGTGCTAGCCGCTATCTCCTTGGCAATCCCCCTTCCGCTGACGAGGTCGCGGTGTGACTCCCAACGCTTGCCAACTAATGAATTCAGCACCTCAGGATGGGTTGCGCGCTCCACCAAGAACCGGTTATCCTGTGGTATCACCACCGTCGGCCTCTCGTGTAAGGTACGATACGTCATTTCGAGCGAGCGCAGGTCCTCGTAGACGCTGCCGTAGCCTATCCGCTTGAAATCGCCTGACACTTCACCTCTGCTATCGAGGCCTGTCTCCAGGCTCCTGTCGGGGACCAACACGACGCAGCGAGCGTTTTCGTATCCGGGTGGCCGCGTCCGGTTGTGGCGATGGAGTCGACCAACGCGTTGAAGCAGCACGTCACTGGGTGCCAGATCAGTGATGAGGAGATCGGCATCGATGTCTAAGCTCTGCTCCAGCGTCTGTGTGCCTATCAGCAGGACTGGGCCGGGAGGTGTCCCTTTACCCATCCGAACGCTGGTGGCTTTGTCCAGCACCGCCCGGTCTTCAGGTGCGAAGCGCCCGTGATGAGGACAGGCCTGCCCTCTGCACCTGAACAGCCAAGCTCCATCGAGCGCGCTGCTGCTTTCGACGGCGCGGAACATTCGGATAGCTCTGTCGACGGTGTTAAGAACGACCAACACCCTGGCTCCTGCCTCGAGCGCCGGGGCGATTATCTCGTCGATGGCCTTCTCAGGACAGAAGGCCCATTCCCGCAGGTCGAAACGGACTTCCTTGGTGCGGTCGGTCGACGAAGTCGATATGGTCTTTCCGGTGGAGAGGGTGAGAGACGGGTATGGCGCCCTGATGGCCGTGTCGAAGCCTGGTAGCGCCACGTTGGGCTTAGTCAGTTGAACGTACTCGGTGACCGCCCGCGAGCCCAGCGTAGCTGAGAGCAACATGGCGTATCCGCCGATCATCAGATGGTGTGACAAAAGGGCTCGGAGCAGGCGCGACATGTAGAGATCCGATGCGTGAACCTCGTCGACAACCAGCAGGCTTCGGTCGAGGCAGACGGATCGCAAGTGTGCGTGCGATGCTTGGACTATTGAAAGCAAAGCCTGGTCGATGGTGCCCACGGCTACTGTAGCAGCCAAGAACCGCTTGGGCATGGCGCCAGCCCATTGCCTTTCTATGGCGTGAACCTTCTCGCAATCCTGCCACAGATTGGCATCATCTACTTCGGGAAGCACCCGCGTGGGAGGCTGTCCGTCTATCTGCACGTAGCCTGGCACGGCCAGCACTGTCACGGGACGCGAATCAGCATCAACGAACCATCCCTTGATGATCCGGTCTACCCGTTCATAGAGCTCTCTAGCAGCTACTCGAGTCGGCAGAGCGAAATACAGGCTGTCAACCTTCCCGGCAGCGAACAGCTTACAGAACCAGTTGAGCGCTGCTTCGGTCTTGCCAGACCCCGTGGCAGACTCGGCTATCATGAGGCGGTTCTCTGGCGTATCAGGACTGAGACCGTCCACAGCCTCCTGCAAAGGCAGTGGTGCCATGTTGAACCGTGTTCGGAAGTCATCGCCAACGCTAGCCAGGATGGGCCGCAGCGGTGTCGCGTTCATCCCAATGGCAATTAGGGCGCGTGGCGCTGCTTCTCGGTCATATGCCAGCCTCTGTTCGGCGGTCACGCGTTCGAGGGGGAACCAGTGGCTATGTGAGCCGATCCAGTCGGCGAGCATGACAAGGCCGGCGAAGCGGTGATGAAACTGAGGCTCATCGGGTAGATGGCCGACGGATCTCTCGAATGCTTTCGGGAAAGCCTTTTCCGCAAAGGCTGATATCTCAGCAATGGCTTGGATCGGGTCGCGAGAGGAATCGGGACGCCACCACTTGTCCCGTGCCAACCAATAGTTGCCTAGAGATGTGTCATGGAACCTCACCGGCCGCCCGTGGTGCGAGAAGATGGCGTAGAAGTAACTGTCGGCGGACTCTGCGCTGGAAAACCACGTCGGTATGTCCTTGTGCAGTGCTTCCAAGAACTTGTCACGGAGCACATCCTCGCGGAAGAGAGGCGCCAGCTCACGAATGTGGCCAGCCTGGATATGCTCTTCCGACAGGATCTTGTCCTGGAATCCCAGGTTCATCTTACCGATATCATGATGCAGCGCTAGAACGGCGAGCCGATCCATGTGTTCGTCCATGAGCAGTGTGCGCGTCGACCGAGAGAGGGAGCGTCGTATGCCGTTCAGGTCGCACAGGGCGCGGAACACCACTGCTACATCCAGGGAATGAGCAAGAATTGAGAGAGACTTCCCGGTTTTCTCATCGTACTTGCCCCAGAACCGCGTATCGGCGGACGCGGTCATGTTGCTCACCCCTCCTGCCCAGATGGCTAAACAGTCTCGGCCCATGAAGGATGACCCCGATACGTGCCGATTATGAATACTATTATCATATTGTGTCATTTTTCCTTCTCCACTAGGTAACGGCTGTCTCACCGATTGCTTCGTTGACCATGATGAACGCTGGATCCAGCTGGGTGTCCCCCATGTAGGTGAACTGCGCCAGGTTGCCTGAGACCATACAGGATGCGCAGAGGGCATTCGGGTACCGATGTTTCGGTGCGAAAAGGCACGCTATGCGCTTCTTTCGCAGGTTATCCCAGAGAAACGCGAGAAGTGAAATGCGTCACAATTATTTCCTCGATAGGACTTTGCCCGATCTTGTCGAATACATGGTACTGTCCAATCATACGGTCATCCTACCATTTGCGCTCTGCGCCGCGCTCAACAGGGATGACTTGAGGTGGGAAGGTGCTTGGAGCCTGTCAGGCGCGTCAGAACCGTTGATGTCGTATCTCAGAGGCTGCTCTCGGCCATCGCCCGGGGGCAGTTCAAGCCTGGAACGAAACTGCCGCCCGAGCGCGAACTCGCCGGCATGCTGCAGGTGAGCCGCAACGTCCTGCGCGAGGCCGTGCGCCAGCTCGAGACCATGGGCGTCATCAGTGTCCGTCAGGGCGACGGCACCTATGTGACCGAGGACGCTGACGGGCACGCCATCAAGAGCCCGTTGGAGCAGTTGGCCCTTGCTGACACCAATGTTCTGGATCTGATGGAGGCAAGGCAGGCGATTGAGGTCAAGGCAGCCAGCTTGGCCGCACACAGGGGCAGTGTGGAGGATCATGAGACCCTGAGGCACATCCTGGATGAGATGGCTGAGCGTTTGCACGCGCCCTCAGACTACGCGGAAAAGGATTTCCAGTTCCATTACACAGTGGTTCGGGCCTCCAGGAACATGGTGCTTGTGAAGCTGTTTACGGCAGTGCAGGATGTGTTGAAGCTGTACCTGGTCAGGGCGCTGGCTGTTCCCGGAGTGCCCGAGATCTCACACGACCGGCACCAAAGAATCGCGGAAGCGATTCTGTCACGGGATCCCGAGCAGTCAGCTGCCGAGATGGAGGGCCATCTGCTTGACGTCACCCATAGGCTGTTGATGGGCATAGCCAGGCAGAGCGGCATGGACTGGGGGTAGACGTGAAGCCTGTTGTTGAGTTGTGACTGCCGCGGAGGTGTCATAGTAATGAAGATCGCAGATGTACGCGCCAGGCTATTGAGATGTGAGTCGAGTCAACCTATCAAGTTTGCCCATATGGAGATCCCCTCGAGGAGCATGATCCTTGTGGAAGTCGAAACCGAGTCGGGGATAGTCGGGCTCGGTGAGGTGGATGCGTGGCCCACAGGCGATCAGGCGGTCATCTCCATGATCAACGGCAAGTTCCGCAGCCTGCTTCTGGGCGAAGAGGCCCTGGACGTCCACAGGCTGTGGGACAAGATGTACAAGCTTTTCATATCTCCCATGGGCCGCACCAGGGGGCTTGAGATATACGCCATAGGCGCCATCGACATGGCGCTCTGGGATATACTCGGCAAGCACCTTGGCCAGCCAGTGTACCGTCTGTTGGGGGCCGCGCGTGACAGGATTCAGGCCTACGCCAGCCTCGGCTACGTTCCGCTGGATGAGATCGATGCCACGGTTACGTCGGTTCTTGAGAAGGGCTTCCGGGCGTTCAAGGTTAGAATCGGCGTGGATCCCAGCCTGGACGAGGAAATCGTGAAGCTGGCCCGGCAGGTGGCGGGCCCTGATGTGAAGATCATGGTGGACGTGAACTCCGGATGGAGTGCGCGCGAATCGTGGCTCCGCGCCAAGAAGCTAGAGAAGTACGACATCGCGTGGATCGAAGAGCCGCTGCCCAGCCATGACATCGTCGGTACGGCAGAACTCGCTGCCAGAACCGACACGCCCATCGCCCTCGGCGAGCATCAGGTGTTCAACAGGTACGATGCCCGGGATATCCTGCTTTCCAAAGCTGCGTCGGTGATCCAGCCTGACATGAGGGTCGGAGGCATATCCGAGTGCAGGAGGATCGCAGACGTTGCCGCCGCGTGGGACGTTCCGTGTGTTCCGCACTTCTTCGGGAACTGTCTACGTCTTGCAGCCATGGCCCATCTGCTCGGATCGATATCCAATGCATGGGTGCTCGAGTACGACGTCAGCATCAACCCGCTCAGGACCCAGCTGCCGATAGACCCGATCGAACCCGTCGATGGTTACGTCAGCATGCCGCAGAAACCTGGCTTAGGCGTTGAGCTTGATGAAGAGCTGGTTGAGAGATGGACAGTCCGAGACTAGACGCAAGTCTGGTCAGAACAAGTGAGGAGGAATGGGAACTTGCAGAGCAATGAGGCAATGGAAGCTCAAAAGCGGCAGAAAGCCGTGCTGGACCTGGCATTCGGCCTGATCTGCCTTGTCATGGGATGCATCGCGTATTACGCGTCCTCCCAGATTCCCACATCTGTGTTCGAGAGGGTCGGCGCAGGGTTCTTCGCCAAGCTCGTGTCGAGCTGCATGGCCGTGCTGGGGCTCTGGCTGACGATCGCCTCGGTGAGGCACGTCGACGCGAAAGCCATCAGAACGATCTCCGTCGACATCAAGGGCAACCTTCCTGTCATAGTGGTGCTCGTCCTCTTTGCGGTGTTCGCTGCCACTCTCGAGGCCATCGGGTTCAGGATCGGTGCCTTGGCGTTCGTGGCGCTCAGCGTCTGGGTGCTGGGTGGCTTCGGCCGTAAGGAGTTGCTGCAAGGAATCGTTGTCGGCGGCATCATCACGCTCGCGGTCTACTACGGTCTCAAAGAGCTCCTTAGGCTAATGCTGCCGTAGGCAGGCTACCAGTTGACGCTCAGTTCATGCAGAAGTGGAGGGGACCCCTTTGGAAGTCCTGTTGACTGCGATAAAGCACGTATTCAGTCCTGTGTCGCTACTCCTCATCTTTGGCGGAGTGTTCTTCGGCCTGCTGCTCGGCGCCATACCGGGGTTGACCGCGACGATGGCGGTGGGTCTCATAATCCCTATCACGTTTGGGCTCCGGCCTGAGCTTGCGTTCCCGCTCTTGGTTGCCTTGTACGTTGGAGGCATATCAGGCGGCCTGGTGTCGGCCAGCCTCATCGGCATTCCGGGCACGCCTTCGTCTGTGACCACGACATTCGATTCCTACGCCATGACGAAGAAGGGTAAGCCCGGGAGGGCTTTGGGCCTCGGAGCAGCTGCCTCTTTGTGGGGCGGACTGGCAAGCGCGGTTGCCCTCGTTACGATCGCGCCTCCGCTTGCGAAGTTCGCTCTCAAGTTCGGACCGTTCGAGTTCACATCGTTATTCCTGCTGACGTTTGCCTGCGTCACCGCAGTCACAGGCGAGAGTCGGATCAAGGGATATCTCGCGCTTCTCATAGGGCTGTTCCTGTCGATGGTGGGCATGGATCCCATCAACGGCGTCGAGAGGTTCACCCTCGGGTTCTATCAGCTGAGCGCGGGGTTTTCGCAGCTCCCGGCCTTGATAGGTCTCTTCACCCTCTCCGAGGTGGTCTCCGGCGCCAGACAGGGCAAGAAGCCTACAATCATCGCGGCTCAAGGGTTCAGCGTTGTTAGGGACTTCCTTGAAACGCTGTTCGTCATTCCCAAGCACTTCTTCCTGTTCATCAGGACCACGATTCTGGGGGTGGCGATAGGCATCTTCCCCGGGATCGGCCCTGGCCTTGCCAACGTGCTCTGCTACGCACAGGCCAAGGCGGGCGCCAAGGAGCCTGAGCTTTTCGGGAAGGGGTCTGAGGAAGGCATCATCGGCGCTGAATCTGGGAACAACGCCGCCACCGGAGGGGCCCTCATCCCCCTGCTGACGCTGGGAGTGCCAGGCGACACTGTTACGGCCCTCATACTCGGGGCTTTCATGCTGCACGGTATTCAGCCTGGTCCCCTGCTCTTCAGGGCGAATTCCCAGTTCGTGACCATCATCTTCGTGGCGTTCTTCGTTGCGAACATCGTCACGTGGCTCCTGCAGCTCGCCTGCAGCAGGGTATTCATCAAGGCCCTTTCCACTCCGGTGTACATTCTCGCGCCTGTGATACTGCTGTTCTGCGCCGTGGGTTCGTTCGCCCTCAACAACCGCATCTTCGACATCTGGGTCTTCATGCTGTTTGGGTTGATTGGGCTTGCGTTCAGCGTGTTCAAGGTGCCGCTGCTGCCGCTGTTGATGGGCCTGATCCTGGGCAAGAGCTTCGAGAAAGAGTTCCGCACTGCACTGATCTTGAGCAAGGGTTCGCTGATGCCGTTCTTCACTCGTCCGATATCCCTTGCGCTGATCATCATGGCCGTGCTGCTCGTTATCTACCTGAGCAAGCTGAGCGCACGTGCTCATAAGACCCTTGCCGGAACCGGCAAGTAAACGCTGGAAGCATCTCAAACCGAATGGAGGTGGTAGCTTCCCACGCATAACGGGCTCCGGTGTTCGAGCGAACCTCTATCCGAGAATAACTCCACGAAGAGGAGGCAGTACCAAATGTCCAAGAGATTCGTGACCATTACCGTTGCAATCCTGGCCGTCATGATGCTGGCGGCAGCAGTCCCCGGTGGGGCAGCTGCGTGGCCTACCAAGCCCATCGAGGTTATCATCCCCTACGCTCCCGGCGGAGGAAGCGACGTCACATCTAGGATCTTCGCCAAGTACCTTGAGAAGGAACTGGGCCAGCCTGTGGTGATAGTCAACATCGAAGGCGCACAGGGCAAGATCGGCGAGATGGAAGTGCTCAACGCCAGGCCTGACGGCTACAAGATCCTGTGGCAGCATCACGTGCTCCACTGCCTGTACCTCACCGGCGTGACCAATCACACGTGGAAGGACTTCACGCCCATCGCAGTGGGCGCCAAGAGCGACAACGTCGTCATCGTCGGGAAGGACAGCCCGTGGAACTCGCTCGCAGACGTGATCCGCGACGCCAAGGCCAAGCCCGGGCAGTACGTGATGGAGTTCGCGCCTGGGACTACCAACCATTTCGGCGTGCTTCAGCTGCTCTCTGAGATGGGTGTCACCATGAACATGGTTCCGAAGTCCGGTGACAACCCCAGGATCACCTCCATACTGGGCGGTCACTGCGACATCACGGTGGTGGCGATGAACAGCGCCATGCCGTTCTACAATTCGGGCGACATCAAGATCCTTGGCGTGATGAGCACCGAGAGGAGCCAGTGGCTGCCTGAGGTGCCCACGGTGATAGAGCAGGGCATCAACGCTGAGCTACTCAACGAGTACGTGCTCTACGCGCCTAAGGGTATCCCGGCGGACGTGGAGGAGACGCTCCGCTCAGCCTTCAAGAAGGTCATGACCTCTCCCGAGCTCATCGCGGAGTACGAGGCCATAGCCACCGTTGCCAACTTCATGGACAAGGAAGAGACCCTCGAGAGGCTCGAGAACATCTTCAACACCTACGAGGCACTTGCCAAGGAGTTTGACATCTACAGGAAGTAACCCGGAGCAAACCATAGTGGCGAGGACCGCCCGACCGGCGCTCGACGCGCCGGTCGGGCGCCGCTAACCCGGAAACTGGGCATCACGCGATAGGGGGATGTTGGAGCTGAAGATAACTGACGTTCAAGTGACGATTCTCGGCTATCGCTATCCGAAGCCAGTGGTGTTCGCGCACCTGAAGATGGATGTCAGGAAGATAGCTCTGGTGCGGATATTCACTGACGAGGGCATCGTAGGCATCGGCGATACAGACGCCGAGCCCACAGGCGACTCGGTGGTGAAGGAGATAATCCTGCGCAGGTTCCGTCCTTTGCTGATAGGTGAGGACCCGCTCAACATCGGATATCTGTGGGACAAGCTCCACGCCGTGCAGCGGGCCACGGCCAGGGAAGGCCTCGAGAGCTTCGCCCTGGCGGCTGTCGACGTTGCCCTTTGGGACATCATCGGCAAGGCCGTGAACAAGCCGGTTTCTGTGCTTCTCGGGCGTAGGCGCACGGAGATTCCCGCCTATGCCAGCTGGAGCTATCTCACCCCTGATGACGTTGCCGAGAAGATGCAGCGCACAAGGGCGGAGGGCTATCGCGGCGCGAAGATCCGCATCGGCGTGGACCGCGAGAAAGATCTGGCCCTGGTCTCTGCAGCTCGGGAGGCGTTGGGGTATGACAGAGACCTGATGGTGGACGTGAACAGCGGCTGGTCCAGGGTGGATGCGGTGAGGAACGCCCGGGCGCTGGAGCAGTTCCGTCTCAAGTGGATTGAGGAGCCTGTGGATCCCAGGGACGTCGATGCCTATCGGGAACTTCGCCAGGCGGTGGCAACCCCGATAGCCCTGGGCGAACACCAGAGCTCTCAGCGCGAGTTCGTGGAGCTGCTGAGGGCCGGGGCGGGGAGCATGTACCAACCAGACGTCAGGGCGGGAGGCATCTCCGAGTGCATGAAGATAGCCAACATGGTGAACGCATGGGGCTTCCCTGTGGCGCTGCACTGCTTCGGGTCCGCCATCAAGTATGCCGCTACTCTTCAGATGATGGCGTCTATAGCCAACTCGTATTACTTGGAATGGAACATGAACGAGTGCCCGCTCAAGACGGAGATAGTGGAGAATCCCATCGTGGTGGAGAACGGGATGGTCAAGATATCTGACCGGCCTGGGATTGGCGTAGTGCTCAACGAGAAGGCGGTCGATAAGTACACGCTCATCGACTAGCATGCTCCAGACCAGTAGACTAGCAGAGAAAGGCGTGGGGGTTCCACATGATTGCCAACTATGATGCCCTGGTGTCGCACGGACAGACTGAGGTGAGGCGGGTTGCCCTCGACATCGTCGAGGCGGTGATGCGCGACGCGTATCCCGGCAAAGCGCTGCGTTCGATGATGCAGCGCGAGGGCAGCATCGTACGATTCGGCGACAGGGAATACGACCTGTCCCAGTATGAACACGTATACATCATCGGCGTCGGGAAAGGGGCACAGTCTTTCGTGGAGGTCCTGGCCGATGCGGTCGGAGACAGGCTTGACGGAGGCATCGTGGTGATCAAGGAGGGCGAACCCCGCGCTGACATTGAAAGGGTGCGCGTCATCGAGTCCGACCACCCGCTGCCCACGTCCCGCAGCGTCGCGGCGGCTGAAGCCGTGGCCGAGCTGGCCGATGCGGCCGGTCCGAACGACCTGGTTCTCACGGCGGTGACCGGCGGCGCCACGTCGCTGGTGCTGCTGCCCCCTGAGGGGCTGCTTCTTGAGGACATCATGAAGGTCTCCAGCATGTTGCTGAAAAGCGGCGCCAACATCGGAGAGATGAACACGGTGCGGCGGCACCTGTGCCAGCTCAAGGGCGGCGGCCTGCTTTCGCGGATAGCGCCGGCTGAGAACGCGACTTTCTCCATGGTTACCGTGCCCCCGTGGATCATCCCGTGGCCGGATCTATGCGTGGCTGATCCCACCACCTTCGCCGATGCCATCAACATTCTCAAGGTTTTCGAGGTATGGGACGGCGCTCCAGACGCCATTAAGGCGTATCTGGAGCGGGGCGCGCAGGGGCTCGAGCGTGAGACCCTGAAGACCACTGAAGGGATCCGGACTACGCTGTTCAACGTGCTGGATCCTGCGGCCCTGTGTGAGGCCGGCGCCAGAAAGGCGGAGGCTCTGGGATTCAAGCCGATGATCCTATCAAGGTACATGGAAGGCGAAGCAAAGGATGTCGGGATCGCCCTCGCGGGCCTGGCCAGCGAGATTAGTCTCTACGGGCGCCCCTGGGAGGCGCCGTGCGCGCTGCTCATAGGCGGCGAGGTTACCGTTACCGTCAGGGGGCAGGCCGGTGTAGGCGGACCGAATCAGGAGTTCGTGCTGGGTTTCGCCAAAGCTCTGGGTAGCGCCGAGAACGTAGCCGCGGTGGCCATCGACACTGATGGCAACGACGGATCCACCGACATCGCCGGCGGCATAGTCGACGGCATGACCATGCGGCGCGCCCTGGACATGGGAGTGAACGTCCACGCGGCGCTACGGGACCACGATTCGTCATCTGCCCTGACTAGTCTGGGCGATGCGG
>LSQX01111576.1_pt1 | contig 20738 bp, 40 predicted proteins | sample 654561 | NCBI WGS metagenome assembly LSQX01 (sample SAMN04489861, study PRJNA283612) | anaerobic digester metagenome | isolation source: 4 biogas reactors fed with cattle manure at either 37C or 55C with and... | place: Denmark: Kongens Lyngby | collected 2014 | reverse complement strand
TGAAGGCATGGCTGCAGGACTACGCGGCCAGGATCGACAGCAACCAGAAGCAGATTGTTGTCGATGCGCTGGAGGAATACCGGGATCGGCACGACCCCCAGGCCATGCGGCCCAGGGGGAAATAAGAAAGGAGAATGAAAAAATGAACTGGATTGAACTGGAAAAAAAGATTGGCAATTTTGAGGAACTGGAACTGTGGGAAGCCCGTGCACATCACAACGGGCAAATCATTGACGGCTACGCCTTGTGTAGCCCCGATACCTGCGATTGGTATGACGGAATGCCGGGCAGGGATATAGCCGATCAAGATCTATGTAATGGCCTTCGTCTCCCGGCGTATATGCCGGGACATAAGCCCGAAGAAGAATAGATACTTCCCCCGGACTGGCGGCCACCCGGAACAAAAACGCCGCCACCAGAATAAAAAATAAGGCTGGCAGCCTACTGCTGGAAGGAGACTGACGTGAAATACGAAGTTATTTTATACAATGAGCAGGGGGCCGTTTTTACCGAAAAATGCAACACAAAAAAAGAGTGCCAAGAATATCTGGACACTTTTTCGGACCCGGAAAACTTAACCGGGCGAATAATTGACAACAACACTGGCGAAGTTTTGGCGGTCAAAAAAATAAAAAGATTTGAATGGTTCTAGTTCGCCCGCCGGGTGCGTTAATCCCGGCCCAGGCCGTCCCCCGGCGGCCTCACATCCGGGGGCCAGAACAAAAATCAGGCTGGCAACCTATCTGCCGAAAGGGGATTGAAAAAACTTTCTCGCACTCAGGCCAGCTATATGCGCCGGGGGTTAACCCCGGCTTTTTCTTTTCCCTTCCGCGTACGCAAAAAAGGCCGCCCCGGGGGACAGCCTTAAATTTAAACAACAATACCCTGTTTTCAGCAGGGTATACCTCAACGATTTAAAGATAGCACAGATTCCCCGGTTTTGTCAAGGGCTTCCTGCGCCAATTATTGCGGCAACCAGTAATTTTTCTGCAACTTCTGCGGCTTCTTCCTCTTCCGTCCCGCCTTGCTTCCCCCGCCTTTCTTCGCCAGCGCCTTCTTATACGCCTGTTCGCTGTTCCACAGCTTCATTGCCGATTCGTCCGTCATATCTTCTTCCGGCCACCATGCCCCGCACCCGTTCGGACATACAAAATGTATCGNNTTTCACTTCGCCCCACCGCCTTTTTCCTGATACCTTTTCAAAGCTTCTTCAACCTTCTCCTGCCAATCCGGATCGTCCGTATATGCTGAACACTCCGGCCCCCAGATCGGCAACCCCCGATCCTCGTTGTAAGGCCAGGCCAGCACAGCGCATTTACTCCCGCGCCTTTTTTCGCATGTATCGCAAATCATAGTTATCGCTCTCCTTTCCCCTCCGGCGCATTAGGCCAGGGTTTTTGACGCATTAGCTTGTCCAGTTTCCGAAACTCCCGATCGTCCTCTACCGGCTGCCACAGTAGCCAGATCAGCTTGAGTATATGCGGCTGCTTCCAAGCGACGTATGATTCGATCGTGAAGGGGATCACGCCCTCGCCTCCTTCTTCCTTTTCGGCTTCCATACCTGCACCAGTCCCCGCCTGCTATCGATATAATACGCTTCTCCGCATACAAGACACAGCTTGCACCGGCGCTTATACAGCCGGGAATAGCCCTCGACTTTTTCGATCGGACACAGACACATTACACCGCCCCCTTTATGGCAACCTCAATCCTCGGCGGATCACCGTACCATTTGCCACTATCTCCATAGCTTACAATTTGGCTATCATTCTCATAGATAACCTTTTCCAACGCGTCCTCGATCCCCGCTATATAGTTTTTTAAATCCGGTTTAGTTGTCGGCCTTAGCTCACCGGACAAGGCCTGCTCCCGTTTCTTCTTGCTGAAACTCTTGGGAATAGGCCGATATATTTTTAGTTCCAGCACCAGGGGCCCGGCAAGCAACTTGTCCGGTACATAATCCTGTGCAACCGCCTTAACGTCTCTCTTAAAATCCCTGGAAGGCTTGGGATCATACATAATCGCCCGCCCGCTTATTACAGCGGCTCTTGGCCTTCCCTGGGCCTTTGGTTCGCCGTAAACTTTAAATTGGATCACTTCTGCCACCCCTTCCCTAATTTTCATATGGACACCCTGCCGTTTCTTCCTGAGCTACCGGAATATTCAGCTTCATGTAAAGCCTGTATTTCTCACACTCTTTCCAATTTGACAATTTGCAATCCCGGCAATCTGTGAGCGCATAGCAGGCTATGTCAAAGAGATCGTCTATCTCGACATTGACAACTTCCTTTCCCGTCAGCCTGCGGTTAGCCTCGCTTACAATCCGGATCTGCGAATCCTTCACGTCCCGCGCCAGCTTCTTGGCATAGTCCTCTTCCAACCGGCTAACAATGCTATCGCTCGTCCTGATTAAGTGCGTACAAACGGTTTTCATGCGCTTTCTCTCTTCCGGAGACAGGCAGGTTGTTTTTTCCATCCAGGATGCAAGGTAATCCCAAAATACCAGAACCGCCAAATGGTGTTCCCTGTCAGCCCGGTTTAAGTAGCTTCTCATTCTTTCACACTCCCTAATTCTTTCAGTTCTTCTTCTTTTCCGCACTCGCTATCCCACGAATCCCAATGTTCACACGTTGTACAGTTCTCTTTTTTCGCACTGCACCATGATCGTCTTTTCTTTTCCTTCCTTCTCACATAAAACGGACAGTCCATTGCTTGCCTCCCTGCTACAGCAGCCTGAAATCCTCTTTCTTCTGGCATATATCCCTATAAGCATCCAAAAACATCGGCACGTCAAGCGTTCGCCCAACTGCATCCGACAACCTGGCGCATCTGCTGAAAGCAGCAATAAAATGTTCAGCACGAGGCCACTTCTCGGGCGGTAAAACCTTTTTGTAGCTCTTGCCGCAGCGACCCCAAGAACACGTCTTTCTTTTTTTCGGACGGGACAATGACCCTGTTTCGCGATATATTTTTATTTTGCTTTCCACCGTTGATAGCGGCCTGCCTATTTGTGCGGCTATTTCCCTGCATTTAAGCCCTTGCTTATGCAGGCTGATAAGCATTTCTTCTTCTTCGCCTGTCCAGTGCGTCCAGCGTTTTTTCTCTACTTTTGCGGTGCTCATTCTGCCTCGCCCTCGTCAATACAAGCTGCCAACAGCAGCAGATAGTTCCTCGCATCCGCTATGCGCTGCTTCAAACCTTCGCCGCCTTCTGTTTCCCATGCCCAAGCGTATTTTTCGGTACGCACCGCAAGGGTTATACTTTGTATGTGTTTCAGTAGGTACGAAAGGGCCACCCCTGCAGGCCTCTGGCCCAAGAAATCTGCTATCTCCCGGAAATTCTGCAGGCGATCCTCTCCAGAAGAATACTCGCCTCGCTTCCAGTTCAAAAGCCCTTCTTCGTACTGCAAAAATTCGCTTGCAAGTTTTTCAAATCGTTCTGGACTATACATCGGCAACTTGCCCCCTTTGTTCTTTTTGGTATATCACTTTCACACTCCGCCGTCCTCGCTTCATTGCTTCTGCATACGCCCCCGGCCCTTCTCCGACGTAAATATCAACCACATTCCCCCGCACCGCCGATCCGGTATCCTCGGCCCTGCGCCAGCCGAACCCCTCGATATACAGCCAGCTCCCCAGCGGGATAAAAACAGGATCAACGGCCACTGTCCGGCCTATTGTCGCTTTCGTGCCGGTATATGTTATGCCGTCGCCCGTGCCACATTCTTTCGTGTAAAACGTTGCCTCAGCTTCGTCTATTTCCCATGTTTCCAGCCATTCCTCGATCCGGCCTTGCAGCTCATCCTTCTTTTCTTGCTTCAATTCCTCCACCCTCGCCTTTAGCCGGCTATTCTCCTGCTGCAGCCGAATAAGTTCCTGCTCCAGCATATCCCTTTCGCTTGCGGCTTTGGCAAATATGCCAGCGATTGTTAATATGGCAAGTAAAGCGGCCAGGAAAAGAAGGGAGGCAAGTCTGTCGTTCATTCTGACACCCCCAAACTTAGCTGTCCTTGCGGTTCAATGTTTTTCATCCAGAGCACTTCTTCCCGGATCTGTCCTTTTTCTGCTTGGGCTTTGTGCGTCACCCTGCGCCAGTGACCTAAGCGGTTGTCGTAAAGGTCGCAGGCATAACCGGAGAGGATAACTGGGCCAGGGTGAGCATCAAGGGCGTCAAGCAGTTCTATGTGATCAGCGTCGGTCATTTCGTGGGCATACATTGTGCCATTGCGAGTGTTCAGCAAGTATGGCGGATCTGCGTATATAAGCACGTAGGAGAATTTATAGCGGGATATTATCTTAAAGGCAGGCTGGTTTTCTATCTGCGCATCTTTCAGCCTATCTGCTATCGTAAATACCCGGATGGCCAGATTTCTCCATTGGTCAGGCATATTGATCCATTTTCGGGCCCCTATGTCGTTTCTCCAACCCGTTCTGGTGTTGGTCTTAGTCCCAAAAGCTTGCCAGCACCGCACCAAAAACCGCCTTGCGTCCTCCAGTTCATCCCCTGTTTTCTCATAGCTCAAGTAATATTCATCCCGCGCCCAGGGTGTAAACTCAATCAGCCTTGCTAGTTCTTCCGGCCTTTCACGAATAACCCGGAAAAGGCTTACAACGTTACCGTCAATATCATTTATCGTCTCTACTTTTGACGGCGGCTTATTGAAGAATACCGCTCCACTCCCAAAGAACGGTTCCAGGTAGGTTGTATGTTTTGGCATGTATGAGATTATCCAATCTGCAAGGCGCCACTTTGCGCCGGGATATTTTAGGACTGGCTTCATTCCGACACCCCCAAAGTAAAGATTGTCTGCTGTGCCTTAACTTCATCCAGTCTTTGTTTTGCCTTGTTGTAATACTCCTCGTCGATTTCAAACCCTAAATATTCAAACCCCATCTGATGGCAGGCAATAAGGCTTGAAGCACTTCCAACATGCGTATCAAGTATTTTGTCGCCCTTCTTTGCGTAGTTTTTGAGTAGCCATTTGTATAGGGCAACTGGTTTTTGGGTTGGGTGAATTTTTCCCCTGTAATCACCTTTTGCAAGTGGATCGTACTTAAATATTTTTACGTTTTTGTTAAACGAAGTCCAAGCCAATTCCCCTTCAGCATAAGTCCTGTTATAAAACCCCTCACCTTTGTCCCATACCAAAAAGCATCTCGTAGGTGGTAACTCGAAGTAATTTCCTCCAAAAACAATCTGATTTACCGAAACCCTCATAAGCTCTTTAAAGTATTCTTTTGGTGGAGGCTGTTTGTCCCAGTCTTTCTTTTTAAAGTCATTAAACCCCCGATAACCAACATTACCGCCATCCATGCCTATTCCATACGGAGGGTCAGTAATCGCAAGCTCGAACGCATTGTCAGGCATCTCCCTCATGTATTCCATACAATCACCGTGTATAAATTTGTTCAACAGCGTCCATGTCATTTAGCATCACCTGCCTTTCCTCCACGATCTCAAACTCTTCCACGTTCTTCCCGCCCTCCACCAGCGGCAAATAAAACGAACCACTTCCAGGCGGTTCCTCCGTAAGATACACAACGTTGTTTTCCATCCGGCATATTTTCACAGGCTTCTTGCGTTTACCGCGAAGGGCAATCATCGTCCCACCTCCTGCCTGTAACTCGTCCCTTCGTTTTCCACAATGGCGCACACTTCAAGCAGCCTGTCCATTGCCCGAAAGCCGATCTTCTGCTCAAGTTCTTCCAGTCCGGCGTTTGTGGTAACAATGATACTCCGCTTATTTGTGTATCTCTCGTCAATGATCGTGTATAATGTCGGCTCCGTCCACTCTGTGCATTTCTCCGCCCCGGCATCGTCAAGCACCAGTAAATCTGCGTCAGTCAGTGTTTTCATGATCTGCCCTTCGCTTATCGGCCCGCCGCTGTATGTGGCCCTGATCTTCGCCAGCAGCATAGGCACTCTCTCAAATATAGCCGTGTAGCCCTGCCTTGCAGCCACATTTACAATAGCGGCTGCCAGGTGCGTCTTGCCGTTACCGGGCTGTCCGAACATGATATACCCCCTGCCACTTTTTAAGTTCTCAGCCAGAAATTCAGCATATTTTTGCGCCGCATTAAAAGCCCTGCCTGTCCCCGTACGGGGTATCCAGTTGCCAAAAGTGCAGTCTTTAAATCTCTCGCCCAACCCGGAGCTGCTAAGTATGCGGTCAATGTGGTCCTGCTTCTCCCTCGCCTGCCGTTCTGCTTCTTCACGCTCATATTCGGCAACCATGCAATCACAGGCAGGGATGATATACCTATGCAGGAATGGGACGTAAACAGGCTTTATATTCGCGCCGCACCTAGGACACGAATTTTCTGTATTTCCCGGCGGGGTCTTTGGGTTTTTGGGGTTGTCCACCGGTTTCACCTCTCTTTTTTGCAAACTTAACAGCGTTTTCTATCCAGTTTCTAATCTGTAATCTAACATTAGAATTAGGTTTAAGCGGCTTGTCCCGCTTATAATCGCGCCACCTTTTTATTTCGGCCAACATATCTACACTTGGGTAATCAAGCGCAAGCGTCCGTATAGTGTCAAGGTCTTTGCTGTAATCGAAGGGATAATTAGTAACCAACCGAAGTGTATTGAGTATTTCCTTTTCTACTGTGGTTATGTCGGGGGGTACTACTTCTTTATCTAGATCTTTATCTAGATCTATATCTCTTTCTAGATCTAGATCTATTGCGTTACGTAACGTTACATTTTGCGTTACAACTATCTTTGAATTTTTTATTATAAACTTGCCATTCCTGAATTCAACATACTGCATTATTTTTTTGTTATCTAGAATTCTTTTAGTGTCAAAGCTATCATCTCTTAACATTAGCTCATTAAGGTAAACATCCGGCATTCTATTTGTTTTCGACATGTTGCACTCAAGACACGCAATTACCTTGTTTTCGTTTATGTCTAAGCCGCCTCTTGAGGTCGGTATAATATGATCGATTGTGCCTTTAGAGATTTTTCCGCAATAAACGCATTCATACTGATCATCCGGCCCACCTGTTTCTAACGCTTTTTGCCTAGCTCTGTGTTTTGCCACTCGCTTACGTGTTTGTTCTCTTATTTTGTCAAGCCCCGCTATATTTTGGTGCTTGTTCCAATTCGTAACAAGAAGGCCGTTTTCGTCCATTTCGATCATGCTAAATTCTTTAAAAGTTTTTAAGGCCAACCTAACAGTGTTAATAGGACGGTTGAATATTGTGGCAAGCATTTCTTCCGTATACGGAATGTTTTCATTAAGAAATATATAACCGTTTGCATTAGTTCTGCCAGCCTGTACAAGTAATTTAATCCAAATAATGAGAATAGCGTCCTTGTCTGGCATACTCTCAATCAGCTTTATTTTTTCATCATCAAACATATTTGTGGTGATCTTAATCCATTTAACATCGTTAGCCATTCAATCACCCTTTCAGGCTTCTTCCAACACAAAGGGCCCCACGCTTTTGCGTCAGGCCCTTTTGCTTTTTCTTAACTTTTCCACCGCTTCCCACGGCGTTAAATCCGTCATGCCGAACTCATTCTTCCGGTTTAACCTTTTTTCTTTCCTCTTCTTTTTCACCCTCTTTTTGGGCATAGCGAACCCCCTTGTGCCGGAGATGTTACAGCGGGTAAAGAGGTTTATACATCTCTGTTTTCGGTATTTGGTTTTACTTAAAATTACTTTCAAAGCTTCCTGGTGCTCGTTTTAACGGATCGGTTAATGGCCTAACTTTACGTAACCCTATTTTGTTTTTTGCATTTTTCATTTCTCGTCTATCTGCCTTGATGTCTCTCTTTTCCCTTCTTCCCGTAAGAGCAAACTTCACAATCAAACTCCTTTCGGTATTAACTTGCCAACCTTTCAAGTCGCAGGAGCTAATATTTTGCGTTTTAAGCCCCCTTAACCCCTTAGTAATACATTTGTATTAGGACAAGTATTAAACCGCCTTAACAGGGCTTGTAGCTTGTCCTACGGGTTCGTTATCCTCCTTCAGGACGAACAGCCTGAACGGCCCTTTTTCTTTCGGCTTGTCCTTAGCCTTCTTTCCCCACATATCGAAAGACAACTTTCCTGCTTCTCCCAAGTCGTAAATCTGGCCTACTATGCTGCCGGGAGTGCGGTTCATTTCCTTTGCTATTTCCTCTATCGTCCAGCCCTCCAGATACAATTCCTTCAAGTAGGCTATGCCGTCGGGTGTCCATGCCCGGGCTTTTGACACATCGGCAAGGTCAATGCCAATCATTTTAAAAACATTGGTCAGGCCGTGAACTTGCCCATCTTCTACGGCTATAACGTGTTTACTTGACCTTGGTAATATTGACAATAAACGCCGCTCCTTCCTCCATGCTGGTAACGCAGGAAAATATTTCTGTAACGGGTAAAAAAAATCATGGCTAGATTTCCCCTTCCCATACAATTTCTGCTTTTTCCCCTGCGTGTAACCTCCATATTTTACCATCGAAGCTAGGCACGAATCCCCTGTGCCACAAATCAATGCACGGCTGGAACGGATTTTCCCCTTCGGGATGGTCAAAGTATTTCCACTTCTTAATGCCAGTATAAAGAGACGAAATATAGGCCCATACGCCGCCCCTTATCCTTATCTTGCCCCCTACACTGTCTCGTACGCTATCCCTTATACTACTCCATACACAGTCACATATACTGTCCCTTACACTGACCCATACACTGTCCCTTACACCGCCCCATACACTGTCCCATATACTGTCCCTTACACTGTCCCATATACTGTCCCTTACACTGACCCATACACCGCCCCATACACTGTCGCATACGCTGTCCCATATACTGGCCCATTTTTTCAGTAGATTTATTTCTTCCTCCGTTACTGGCCCTGCCTTAATCTTCAAAGGATTAACCGGGAATAACACTTCTGCGAGTTTATACCCGACCTTTTCTTCCTCTGCTTCCGCCAGCATCTTTACTTCCTCCAAAGGTACTTGCCGAAGGAGTGTGATCTGTTCATATCGACGCTTGAACTGGTCAATCTCTACACCCTTACCGCCGACCTCAACCTCCCACACTTCATAGCCCGGCAGGTTACGGAAGCTGTAGATAATGCCGTCAATCCCTGTGGCATAATAGCCACGAGAACAATCCTTCTCAAGGCTAGGATCAAAATCCGCACATACATACTCCTCCCCCGGTTCATACTCGTAACTTTGAAACGGGCTAAATAACTTACCGTCAATGTGCCTTAATACTTTGTAAAGTTTCATTTTGTCTCCCTCCGTTTTAGTCATCCCGCCACTCCTTCCCGGTCATATTTTTATACCACTGTTTTCTTGCGTCATAAACATCATCGAAGTTATAACAATACTTATCCCTATTGGGATGATTTTTAAGAGTCTCCATCTGATTTAGCAAATACTTAACTAGATCAAGTTCAATCATCCCGCCACTCCTTCCAGTAATTCCGGATTATCGTAGATGTTGCCGATTTTAACTAACTGATAAAGCTCAATATCATCTTTGCAACAAAAATCTTGAACGTGCCTCTGTTTACCTCGCTTTTTGGGGCCGTTAATCTGCTCAAGAATGTAAGCACCATCCTCGAACTTTACCTGCCATATATACATTGCCCCGACTTGGCTTTGGAGCAGGTCATCCTCGAATGTCTCCTGCCCTTCCGGAAATTCCTCTGTCCTGACAATGTCCCGTAGCCCAGTAAATTGTCCTACTGATTCTCTGTCAATCTCTATCGTCTCCATCTTTCCGGTTTCCTTATTGTGCCGCCGAATAAAGCCCCAGGCAACCATGTCGCCATGTGTTTTTTCAAGTGCGTCTGGAACAAAAGCGCCATACACCCATTCGCCCGTATTAATGTCTTTGCCGCGAAACTTAATCTCACGGTTCATTCTCTCCACTCCTTCCCGGTTAAGGCTTTATATGCGGCAAGGGCAACGGCTTTGGGCATTATGTCGGCATGGGAAATACCGTGGTCAAATCTATAGCATTTATTTCCACCGCCCCTATATTTTGAATAGCAGGTGTGATATATTTGCCCTTCAGTCTCATATTCGTTTCGTTCAATTGTGAGCCGCCATCCCCGCTCCCGCATTTCACGGTCAAGTTCCAGCATGGCGTTTCCGTCTTTATGGAACTTCGGCACCTCTACCTCTGTCCCAGCATAGAATAACTGCGCAAATTTATCGTCAGGGCTACAGGCGTAATACGTATATGCCGGTTTACCCCTTTTGCCGCCGGTTCTAACTTTACGCTGCCAGGTTACTTCTCGGTCCAACGCCTCCGCTATCGCCGCGTCAAGCTTCCTAGTCATCATGCTCCCCCTCCTCGTCCCAATCCTCCGGGCAGTCCTCGACCAGCTCTTCGGGTTCGGGTTTCTTTTGCAGGAACTCCCCGCCCCAGTTATCCGCAACCATCATGGCGAAGTTTGCGACGTTGGCGGCACGGCGTACTACAGAAGGTATTGACGACGTTAACCCTGCATCAACACGCAGGGCGGCACGTTCTAATTCGTATGAATTTCTTCGCAATTCCACGATTAGATGGCAAATAGTACAATTTCTCCATCCGCCTTTGTGCTCGTTCGCCCGCAACTGCTTTTCCATCTCCTCGGCAAACTTCTGAACTTCCGGCCTAAGATTCATCGTTTTTGCTCCCTTCCAGAGTTCGTCCCGTTCCCGCAGCGCATCGTTCCGCTGCTTTATGGCCTCGTCCCCCGCGATCTGCAGGAGATTGATCCGTTGCTCCAGCCGCTTATTTTCTTCCTCGAACTCAGTGGCCCTCTCTGCCCAAAATAGCAGTTTATCGCTCATGGCCTGCACTCTCCTTCTTCTTTGTCTGCCACATCTGGCGGCAATCCGGGCATTTCCAGAGCAGATACTCTTGTTCCGCGTCCCCTGAACCGTCCCAGTACGTCCTTAGCGGCCGGAAAAGGCCCAGGTATTCTCCTTCCCTGCCGCAGGACGGGCAGGTGCGCGTGTTCATGGTCGGCATGGTGTGTATCGTCATGGCTTTTATTTCCTCGCTTTCGTAAATATGGCAAAATGCCAGGGTAAAAAAATTTATCGCTCTCAGCAAACATAAACCGGCTTTCCTGTCAATCCCTGTATCTCCCGCTTGAACCTCTCCGCGTCCGAATTGTTGTCGCTAAGGTGCAGCAGATGTATCTCCCGGACCTCGCTTAAATCATTCGCCCGTAAAAATCCTTTGACGTTCTCAAGGCTGAAATGAGAGCGCAGCACCCGGTCTTTTACCGCTGCGGGGACCAGCCCGGCGGCCACGTTTTCCTGCAGAATATCCAGGGCATAGTTGCACTCGACAAGAATATGCGTGAGGCCCCGGAACTTGTATTTAAGGTAATAGGTGTCCGTGGCGTAAATCAGCTTTTCTCCCGTATCGTTGGCCAGCAAATAACCAAGCGGTTCTTTTGCGTCATGCTGCACATCAAAAGGCAGAACCGTCCAGCCTCCAAGCTGGAACTGCTGCAGGCCCTTGATAATGTGCAGACGGTGGCCGGATACGTTTAATACTTCTGCTGTGCCCTTGCTCATATAGCAGTCAATCCCTGCTTTCATAACGTCCTTGACCGCTTTGCAGTGGTCCTGGTGTTCATGTGAAACCAAACAGGCCGCTATTTCCGATGTCCTGAAATTCAACCCCTTTTGTATTTCCTTCAAGCCTATCCCGCACTCCAGCAAAACCGGGGTAACGCCATCACTGACGTAATAGCAATTACCCCGGCTGCCGGAGGCCAGGGCCTTGATCTCAATCAAAACCCTGGCCCTTCAATCGTCTGCTGGCCAGCCCCTGCGGTAACCGGCTCTTTTTCTGCAGCAGGTTCCTCTTTGGCTTCCTCTTCCGGCTCCGTCTCCGGCTCAGAGGTATTTTCATCAACAACATCAAACTCGACATCAATCGTTTCCTTATTGGCGTTTTCGGCAATTTCCCTTGCCACTTCCGATTCTGCATAGGATTCTTCCAACTGCTTCAAGCGCAGGTAATCATCGTCGATCTTCTGGCTGTCAATGGTTATGTCGTTGTATGCAGCCCTGTAGACCGTTTTCCAGCACATCTTTTCATACCAGCCCTCAACCTGCTCTTTTTCGCCTGTCTTTTGCCCGTTCTTCCAAACGTCCTTTTCCCCGCCCCAAAACTCCACGCTTGCATAGGCAGGCTTGCGTTTTAGAATATCTTTCAAAGTGAAAATTACCAGCCTGTTTTTTTCGGGAACCTTTGAATAACTGTAATAATAGAAACCGCCGACGATTTCACCCCGGTTAAAAGGGTTCGCAACCTCAAAATCATAGCTTTCTATCTTGTTGTTGCGATCCTTCTTGATGGGCTTAAATACATCGTTTGAGTAAACCAGCTCAACCGTTACATCATCCGGCACGTCCAGGCCATACTTTACCGCTTTAATCTCCTTGCCCCTGTAGCCTTCGACGAATACAATGTCATACTTGTTGAGGTTGTTATTTTTAAACGGCATAACGTTGATATGGTTCGGCTGTGCAGGGTCTAAGCCCACCCTTGCGCACGCTATAACGTTCCGGGCAAATTTTACGTCCATATTCACATTCGCCCATGTTACCGGCACTTTATCCCGGTATTTTTCAGACTTCTTTAACCGCTTCTCTTCTGCCATTTTTAGTGCGCCGTCAATAGCTATGAAATAGTTTTGCGCAAGCACCTTTTGAAAGTTTGTCAGCGATACTTCCCCAACGTTGTTTCCAAATTCCGCCATGATCTTGTTCATAAATCTTGTTGACATAGACGCTTCTACTTCTTGCAACTGAGCGCCCTGGGCCTTTGTTTGGTCCTTGTTACCCATTTATACAGCCTCCTTAACAAGCTCTTTTTCGGTTTCAACAACCAGCCTTGAATACTTTACCCTGTCCTCTTCGCTGTTTATCTCCGGCTTAACCAGCCTTATAACCTGCGCTTCCATTTCCGGCAGTTCCGTAACACTTTCTGCATTGTCAACAAAAATCGGAGGGAAGAATTGATAATGCTCCGAAAGCGTCCGGATAATGTCAAGACCAACAATGATCTGATGCCCTGCATTGAGGCCGGTTGAGTAAGGCACACCGTTATAGATGGTTTCGCAGGTTTCAAAGATACCCCCGTTTACCTGCACGTCGAACATCTTGAACCGGGCAAGCCGGAATTTACCGTTAACCTTTTCTTCCAACAGCCTGACCTTTGTTCTGGTAAACTCTTCGGTTAGGAAAAGCCTTTTTTCCAGTTCTGCATATTCTGCTGCAAGTTTCTTTTCCTGCCCCCTTAATTCCTCAATCCGCTTCTGCCCCTTTTCATACGTATCAATGCTGCTCAATACTCTTTCCGCGTCTCTAACCGATTCTTCAAGCGCGGCGATCTGCTCGTATATCTTTGCTTTTTCGTCCTTAGAGCCGCCTTTCAATACGGCTATGGCAGTTTCGAGTTCTTCCTTCTTCTTCAGCTTTTCGTCATAGGCAGGCGGCAGGTTTTGGCTTTGCTGTTCAAGCTCCGCAAGTTCGTTACGGAGGGCTTTAACTTTCTTTTCCTCCTGCGCAAGTTGCGCCGTAAGTTTCTTGATCTCTGCTTCCGTTGCCGTATTTTCTGCGTTTAGCCTTTCCTGCTCGGCCTTTAGCTTCTTACCTTTTGCATTAATGCTTTGCAACTTATTTGCCTTTGCCAAATTGAAGGCTTCAAGCGCCTTCTGCCTTGCCTCTTCCAACTGCTCCTGCGGCAACTTCTGGCCGCAGGTGGGGCAAGTGTCGTCCTGCTCAAAAGTAAACTCCTTCTTGTTTTCTGCAACAAACTCTTCCCGGAGTTCAACTATTTCGTCCTCAAGAGATTCTATGCGGAGATTGTTGTATTCGAGATCCCTCTTCTTATTGCCGATAGTGCTTTGTGTATCAACGTTAGATAGCAGCGTGTTGAGTTCCCTTTGCTTGTCGCTTATCTGCCCTTGCAGTTTTGCGGTATGCCGGTTTTTAATCCCCTGCAGTTCAGCCTCAACTTCCCTGAGACGCTTAGTCTTTTCGGCCACTTCGCCGCCCGCATCAATGCGGTTTAATTCCTGCTCCTTCTTGCGGATAGATTCCTTTAGAAGATTAACCTTCTCGCTGATTCTTTCAACGTCAACCCCCTCAATGTCGGGCAACCCTTTAACCACTTCGTCTATCCTGATCGGCAGCTTTTCCAATTCATCATTGATTTTCTTTTGCTGCGACTTTATTATGGATTTGTATTCGTCCAGGCTGCGATCCCCTAATATCTCCGGCAGTTTTGCCAGTTTATCATCGGAAGCGATTACTTCTTCGTCGCCAATATCGCCGCAGATCTCCAGCAATATTTCCCGGCGCTGCTCCCATTTAAGCTGTTCGTTAAAATAACGTGGATTGGTGAGCAACTTAAATATACTCTCGTCCGCTATTTTTGCTATCCGGGCAAGATAATCTTTTTGCTTAACCGGCACATCGTCGATATAAAAATCGGTAGTATGGCCGGTAAACTGCTGCTCGGCTGAACCCCGCTTCTTCTGCCACTTCTCCCGGAAACTCTTTTTCAGCGTGATTTGTTTGCCGTCTATCTCCAGAACAGCCTCCACTTCGTGATCTAACCCGTGAAGCGCATTGTTGTTTTTATCCAGCGTCTTAATGTCGAACTTGGCTTTATTCTGCGAATCTTTATCGAACAGCAGCCAGGTAAACGCATCAAAGAGAGTTGTTTTCCCGGCTCCGTTATCACCCTTTGCGGTTATGTTCTCCCCCTGCGCGTTCAGGGCAAAATCCTTTACGCCCTTAAAGTTCGTCAGCGTAAGGCGCAAGATTTTCATTTTTCTTTCTCCTCCTTAATTCATTTTCCAACTCATTCAACACTCCCTCCACAACAAACGAGCGATCGTATCTTACAGCCCTTATAACCTCCTCCAGCTCAGTCGTTTCCATGCCATCCTTGCAGTTCGCCAGGGCCTCCACGGCGAACCCAAAGGCGTTAATCTTCATTTCCGCTATGTCGTTATTGAAGTAATCTACTATTAGCGGCACGTTATCACTCCTTCCCTCTTCTTTCGGCTTAATAAAGATCCTCGCAAAGTTTCTCTACTTTTTCTTTGATCTCATTAACTTCTGCAAGACCCTCAATCGGCTCCAGCTGTTCCCTTATCTCAGTTGCCCTGTCCTCTATTTCATTAAGCAGACCATGTATGCTGTCTTCAATATTGTCAGATTGCACTATGCTATCTACTTGATTCCTAAAATGACCTTCCAGAAAAATCATCTACCTTTCAGTTTAATTTGTTGGCGGGGGCCGGGCGCTACTCCGGCTTGCATTCGGCTACGGACATTTCGGGCGTTAGACCATAATTTCAGCCCCTTCGAAAGCCCCGGGGCCATGCGTATTTGCCCTGTACGTGGCGCATTTCCACGCCACCCCGCCAAAGGTTTAAATGGCTTGGTCGATATAGATGTAATCCCCATCCTGCACTTCTACAGTTGCTTCTCGCTCGGGCCGTAAAGTCAATTCTTGGTCAAGCCCGCAGCAGAGGTCAATTTTCTTGTCGGTCTGATTTTTGATATGGATTTTCAATCTTCTTTCCTCCTGGTTGATTTTAATTTGGCTAGGGTTCCAGTAACCTGCCCCGCCAAATTTTCAGGCCGCACCCGCCAGAACTTATCTTTCCCACCCCAGGCGTTTAGAAGCTCCAACGTGATCCGCTCCCTGCGCCCTTAACTCAGACATCCGTTTTTTCCAATAGTCGCCAGTCTCGCCTTGGAACCAAGGATCGCCTACAGGCGCAAAACGCCAGTGGGACAAAAGCTGCTCGTAACTCAGTGAATCTATGTGTGCTTTATTTTTAGGCGTCAAATCCATACCGCTCACCTCGTTTTTTTATTCAAACCCGCCACGCATGCTTCTAATTCCTCCAAAAACTCCTGCGCCCACTTTATACTTTTCTCCACGCTTTCCAGTTCGTCCTCCAATTTCTCCGCACAGCCGTTGAAAGCAATGCTCATTCCTGCGTAAAGGCCTTCCGCAAATTTGGAAGTTGTCTCCTCTTCCTTCGCAGCCTCCCGTTCCGCAGCACTGCGCCATATTCGCGCATAGATTTTAAGGAACTGCTCGAACTTTTCGAGTAGTTCAAGCTCCTTTTTCGCTACTTCCCGGTCAAGATCGTCTAACGTATAAACCGGGTTCATACTACCTCCTCCCTTCCGCTTTTATGTATCATGGTTCCCTCAACGTCGATCCCGTGCTTCAGGGTCAGCAGGATCAACTCTTGCCTGAATCTGATAAGGTCATACTCCACGCAGTAAGGGCAATATTCAGCCTCCATGTCGTAATTTTCCTTGCCGCACTTCGGGCAAGGCCAGAAGTCAGCTTCCTGTGGGTCTTTAAGCCCCTGGGCGAAGCGGTCTAAGTTTTGCATCGGGTCAAGCCTCCTTTCCTTTTTTATTCTTTCATCCTGGGCCGGCCCGGTATTTCAACCGCCGTGAATTTTTTAGGAGGAAGGTTCAAGCGTAAAAGCCACAGGGAAACGGTTGAAATATCAATGCCTAGAATTTTTCCGACTTCTTGCAGAGTTAAATTTTTTTCGTAGTAATATTCGATAAGAATATCGCGTATATCGGCCTTGAACTTTGTTTCTATTTCTTTCATTTTGGGCGTTTTGTGATACATTTAATTCGGCCTCCTGTTTTCATTGTGGTTACATTTATCTCTTTCTGTTTACAATTATAACACTTTGAAAACAAAAGTCAATAGCCTTTACAAAAAAGTTTACAATTATCTCAGAAAGTTTTAAAAATCATCAAGGAGGGGACAATGCAAACATGGTAAGTGCTTATAAAAAAATAGGAGCTAAAATTAAGCTCCTATTGGACATTCACAATTTAAGTTATCGAGATGCAGCAAAAGAAATCGGCGGTTGGAGTGGTGCAGCTATAGGAAACTGGATAAGAGCTGAAAGAACTCCGCCTAACGAAGCATTACAAAAAATAGCCGATTATTTTAATCTACCCCGCAGTTATTTCTTCCGCATCTCCTTCCACAACCATAACCCCGTCCCCAAAAACTCTTAGCTGTCAAATACAAAAAGGCTCCCCGACCGGGAGTGCTTTATCAATAATGTACAACATCTACTTCAAACCTTCTCATGCAGGTATGCAAAAAGGCAAGTATATTCCCATTGTTAGTAGAAGGCAATTCCGTGAACTACCGTCACTTATAGAAGTGTCGGCTTCCTGCTCAAGCATACTACTGTATGCAGTATCAACAGGCTATCCCCGTAGTTCCTACGGTTCTCTATATTTTACGCAAATACTATGCGTATTCCTTCATCTCTTATATTCTTTGCAGCATTATAGTCTCTATCAATTACGCTACCACATGATTTACAAACCCATTCTCTGTCTGATAATTGTAGTTCATGGTTTAATTCGCCACATTCATTACAATTTTTAGAAGATGGATACCATTTATCAATCTTCACAATTGGCTTTCCTCTATCGACAAGTTTATATCCGATAAATGTCGTAAACATCCCCCATCCATTATCCGATACACTTTTCCCTAAATGCAAACATTGACTCATTGCTTTCATATTAAGATTTTCTATACATACAGCATCATAATCATTGGCTATCTGATTACTTAACTTATGTAGAAAATCTTTCCTCTGATTAGCAACTTTTTCATGTAGCTTTGCTACTTTGAGTTTTTGTTTGTGATAATTATTACTTCCACGTACACATTTGGATAGTCTACGTTGTTCTTTTGCTAATTTATCTTGCATCTGACGATAATATCTAGGGTACTCTGCTCTATTTCCTTGACTGTCAGTAAATAGATTCTTCATATCCATATCTAACCCAATTACATTATCAGGATTAATTGTGATTTTAGGAACAACTTCTTCATATTCAACTAATATACTAATATAATACTTACCAGTTGGTGTTTTAGATATTGTACAAGACTTAATTATTTGATTCTGTGGTATTGGTCTATGCATTTTAATCTTTACCCATCCTACTTTTGGTAGCCTTATTTTTTTGTTTTCAATTTTAATATTGTTATTTACATTATTGGTTGTATAAGAAACCTTGTCTTTGTGTTTACTCTTGAATTTAGGAAAACCAATATTTTTATCTCTAAAAAAGTTATTATAAGCAGTTTGCAAATTCATTTGTGCATTAGCCAAAGCTAAACTATCTACTTCTTTTAACCACTCAAATTCGGCTTTATATTTTGCAGGAGTAGGTAGTTTTTGTTTCTTCAATTCTTCTTTATATTGTTCATAGATTTTAATACGCTCTTCTAGCATTTTATTATATACAAATCTTACGCAGCCAAAAGTTTTTGCAAATAGCGTTTCTTGTTCTTTGTTAGGATATAATCTAAACTTATAAGCCTTGTTCATATCTTTTCACCTCCTTGGCTTTCAATATATTTCTTAATTATATCTATTGGCACTCCACCAGTAGTTATAAGGCAATAACTTCTTGACCAAAAATATTCTTTCCATAATTGTTCCCTAATTTGTGGATATTCTTTTTTAATCAATCTACTACTTGCACTTTTATAAGCATTAATGAATTTAGATAACTCACTATTAGGTTGTGCTTTGAATAGCACATGTACATGTTCTTTATCATGATTCCATTCTTGAAGCGTTATGTTATAATTAGATTGTATATGTTCAAATATTTCTTTTAACCTATTTGATATATCATCATTAATAACTTTACGTCTATATTTTACAACGAAAACTAAATGATAATACATAGCGAACACTGAATGGTTATTATTATCTAATTCCCTCATATAATCAGCCTTTCTTTACCTACGACTGATTATATTATATCATTATTTTAGATATTGTCAATAGTTGGTACGCAATTCATCTCACCGCCTATAGAGGCGGGAGAATTCTTGCTTGAAGTGTTAAACCTGTAACACGGGTTTTGGAATAATTCTTTAGGAACTTGATAAAACCTATTGTCGTTTACTTCTTCAATTTTGTAGAGGTCAATCATTTATTTTTCCGCCTTTCCTTGTATTCTTTCAGTGCATCAATTACTAACTGTCGTTTACTTTTTTTCTGTTTTGCTGCTTCTATCGAAATACAGTGCCAAAGTTCATCTGGTATATCAATGTTGCGCCGGGTCATCGTATTGTTCACCTCATATTAATTTTCTTATATCACAAGTGTAACATATAGCACATAGTATGTAAAGCGCAATTCGCTTCTAAATACAAAAAAGACCCTCCCGGGAGGAATCGGGAGGGTCTATGGGAGGGAGGAAACTGCTCCGGCAAATGCCATCATTGCAGGAGGGTTACGAGAAATTTCGCCAGAAAGCCCACAACTTTAGTCGTGGGATGAATGTCAATGTTTAAATTTTTCGATTGTGTTTTTCGGGCCGCTATAAAGACCTATTGCACCAAGACCAACGATAAGACCCATAATTATTGCCTCATACAAAACCGTGTCACCGTAAAACGAGTAGGCAATACTAAAAATCAGTCCCAGGCATACGGAAATTATCGGCGCAAGTTTAGCGTCTATACCAAAAACACTCTTTACCAGCTCAACCACACCTAATATTACCACCAAAGCACTTCCGCCAGCAATTAGTTCAAAATCCATGTAAATGCCTCCTTCATATTTGGACATTAAGCCCCTTAAAATATACTTCCCATACGTTTATCCTTCGCAAACAACAAAACGCCTAAAATGCCTCTTATTTTAGCTCTGACAGCAAATTATATAATCTCGCCGCCACAACTGCCAACTGCGCCCGTGTAACCGGCTTGTCCGGTTCAAACTTGTCTTTCCCCGTCCCAACCATGAGATTATTTGCCTTGCAAATGCGAATTTCTTCTGCCGCCCAATGATCGTTAGGTACATCTGCATATATTTGTAAGTTCTTTTTAACCATGTTTATAAAGCCCTCCCATCCTCCCGGTCTTGCCCTCAAAATCCTCGGGCAGTTCTTGTTTGTCCAATGATGATGCTGGACAATACATTCAACCGGGATATTAAACTTGCCCGCAAGATAAGCCGCCAGCCATGCGGCATTTTCCTCTGCCCTGCTCCTTCTGCCTGCATCCGTAAATTCGCATATTTCGATCCCTATGCTTCTACGGTTGCCGGGCCCGTTTCCGTCTCCTACGTGCCAGCCGGATTCGTGGCAGGGCAAATGCTGAACAATATTCATATCGTCAACCGAAAAATGCCACGAAACAGGCAACCTTTCAGCAACAGAGTTCCGGCTAAGATAAGCCGCATGATTCAAGGCTGTCGCATTGGGATTCGCCGTATCGTGCAAACTTATGTATTGGGGAACCATAGCATAGCCCGGACGGTTGCCTCTGTTTTCAGGTATAAAGTCTTGGACAATCTCCATCTACATCATTACCTTCGTTTCAAGATCCCCGATCCTGTGATTCGCCGCTTTCATCTTTTCTTCAAGCACATATGTTCTTTCGATGATCATATTGTGCTTGTCTACCTTTTCTTCAAGTTTTTTTATGCGGTAGTTCGTCAGCTTGCTTGACGCTATAATGCCCCCGGCTGTGCCTACCAGCGTTCCAAAAAATGCTATTATAGCTACCAGTACTTCATTCGACATTCGACCGCCTCCCTGACTGGAATAAAATGCCTTTGTCAATTTTTAAACTTACTACTATAATTAGCCTACAGGCAACGGCTGTGTACAAGCCGGGGGAGGCGATCCCTGACCGCCTCCCTGCCTGCTACTCTATAACAACC
>LSQX01051383.1_pt2 | contig 20742 bp, 20 predicted proteins | sample 654561 | NCBI WGS metagenome assembly LSQX01 (sample SAMN04489861, study PRJNA283612) | anaerobic digester metagenome | isolation source: 4 biogas reactors fed with cattle manure at either 37C or 55C with and... | place: Denmark: Kongens Lyngby | collected 2014 | reverse complement strand
ACTTCACAAGTTAGCGCAATATACTTTTCAGAAACCAATAAAATTGATCCTATAGTAAGCAAGTTTAAAACTTCAGGAAGAGAGAGAAAACTTGACAAGAACAATATTAGGAAAAACACTGCAGCCTCTGAATCAAAGAAGATTCACCAGACCTATTGCCCTCGTATTGAGTGCACTCTTCATTATTAGTACGATTTCAGCAATCGCAGTACAACCAACAGCAGCGGCGCCAGCAACATCTGCTTTGCACACCTCAGGCTCATATATCCTAGACGCAAACGGAAACTCCATTTATCTAAGAGGCATAGGCCTCGCAGGTTTTGCCCCAAACCTAATGATCTGGAACAACAACGAAAACGACAACTGGGGCGCCCAATGGAACCACAACCCCACAACAACAATGGAACAAACATTCCAAACAATGAAAAACCAATGGCACATAAACATGATACGAATCTTCATATACCCAAGCTGGTGGTACAAAGACAACATCGTACCAGCTCAAGAAAGCTCAAGCTATGCATCATCAACAACACCAATCAGCATAAAAGCGTATATGCAAAACCTATGCAATGTAGCAGACAAATATGGCATCTACGTGAACATCGTTCCCTATATGTTGACCCCATCAACTAGCTCATATGACAAAGATCCATATGCCTCATCGGGCTTTGGATGGCAAGGAATGCCAATGTGCGGCTGGGATGAACCCGCCCAAAGATTCCTAAACGACGCTGGCTATGGCAACAACGAACAGGGCTTCTGGAGATGGTTCTGGACTGACATGGCAACAACCCTAAAGGACTGTCCAAACGCAATCTTTGAAGCGTGGAACGAACCAAACGTCGGTACAGATGTCGACATGATTCCCACCGGATATATGACATACCTCAGAACGATGTATGATGCTATCCGAGGAACAGGTTCAAACCACTTGGTCATGATGCAATGGCACATGGGTTGGTTCCCCAACGGCTACGGTAATACCCTTAGCTGGGTAAAACAAATCGACGACGCATTCCATCCAACAAACATAGTTTATACAACGCACTTCTACTATTACGCGCCAACTGACTTGAGTTCATATTGGGCAAAAGATTATGCAACACTGAAATCACAAATTCAAACAGGTATCGACAGTATGGGAATTGTTGCCCCACTAGTCATCAATGAAGAAGGTTCATGTCTATCAAGTTCGCCCAACAAACAGAACGACTATACATGGTGGAAGAACATACTATTAGCTCAACGCGACTTGAATATCGGCGCAGTTCCGTACTACTGGCTGAGCGATTCAGGTTTGGGTCCGGTCTTCAGCGGTGAAACTGTGCTGAGCAATGGCTACTCACCCAACACAATGGGTCAACACTTCATAGATGCATACGCACCAACCACTACTAACCCAATCGTGCCCTCAACTCCAACTCCCACATCTGCTCCAACCGCCACTCCAACACCAACGCCGACAGCTACACTAACACCGTCTCCGATTCAAGATCCTTCGCCCACTCCAACCCCTATAGCGGCTCCAACTATAACTCCAACTTCGCAACCAACAACTAAGTCCACACCACCTACACCTATACCAACCCCTGAACCAACCACAAAGCCAACCACGACAAACGACCCCACAAACACTCCAACTCCAACCACTGAACCATCAAACCAAAAAACGCCAAGTTGCCCATGGTTCCGCGGTCACTACCACTACTGGCATTCATGGTTCAGTTGGTCACGCTTCAGTTTTCGGATCTTTTGGTTCCGATAAAAACAATCCCTTTCTCTTTTTTAATCGGGTAAAAAATAAAATGGTTCTAAGTAATACCATGAAACACAGTGAGAATAGTGACAAGACAATGCAGGGATATTATTGGAGCAAATTGCAGACTCAAAGACGACGATGAAGCGATCTCTGCAGAGGCGAAGGGTGAAATCGTTGATTTTAATGTAACTCAACTTAATCAGAAAAATTATGTCCATAATATTTCAGTTGTAGGCAGTTTTGGGTTGCTATTGAAGCTAAAATAATGTCTTATAGCCTATGTAGACAACAGCTGGTCTGACCACGGTTATTTTAGCAACGATCAACCCTGCACACCTTGAAAATTAAAGAGCGTTTATTCCTAAACCGATTAATGTCATAGGGTAAATACTTTAGCTTCAAATTATTCTTTGAAGTATATGCCCGTTACGGTCGATTTCTCCGTTTCTAATTCTTGTGGTAGAAATAGGTTTTTTATTCTCCGCTGGAATCATGCAAACAACAATTACTTGCAGAGGGTTATACCCTGCTTTTTTGCGTATATAATTGATTGATTGCGCAATTTTTTCCGTCTCTTCGCTTACTACAATGGCGTCTAGATCCGTTCTATAGATTGTTGGTCCATAAGAGTCCTGTAATGGTATAATTTGTGCTCTTTCAGTCCAACCCTGCATAGATAGGTACAATTCAAGCTCTCGAAGGCGATCATCGTAGGATGCAGTTCTATGTCTCTTGCCAAGGCTTGCAACAAAATTGTCAATAGTTAAGCCTATGAGGACTTTCCCGCCCACCTCAAATGCTTTATCCAATAGAGCTTTATGACCCCGGTGTAACTGGTCAAACGTTCCACCGACAGCTACTGCCTTAAATGTCTTCATTTTATCAGCCTAGCGCCTTGGAAATCTATTTTGCTTATCAGTACTTGTTCTTTGGGTAAGATCTGTTTAAAAGCTTCTGCTATTGATTGTGCGTCTTCTTCATGGCATACAGCGTGAACTGCCTCACCAATCATGTTTTGGGCTACACCAACGGCTCCTGCTTTTTTGGCAACCTTAACAAGCCGGCAAATAGCCCGGTTGGCAAAACCTGCTTTTTGTGCAAATTCCCAACAACTATCTAAAAAGTTCTCCAAGCAAGGTTCTGCAAGAATTGCTTCGATAGTTTTTCTACCATACAAGCTGATTTGATGCTTACGTCCTGGTGAAGAAAATAGTGGTTTTTTTGGAATATATGATGGATAAAACCCTGCTACAACTACATAATCAGGCGATATCGGTATCCTGTCTATTTGGCAAACACCCGGTGCCCCGGGTTTGGTAACTAGAATGAGTCCGCCGCCAAAATTGAGCGAGCTAACCGTTCCCAGTCCTGTTATACACTGTATTTCAGCAATATGTGCTACTTGACCGATTTGATTATAAGTTAGTGGTAATGCTAACGCTTCCCTAAGAGCTAAGCCAGTTGTTAATGCGCCTCCGGCGCTGGTACCAAAACCCATCCCGATAGGAACTTTTATTTTGTGCTTAACTGTAACGTTATATCTTTGGTTTATTTTGCTAAGTAATGTTTCAACTACTTGTCTTGTTGTTTTAGCATGAACCCGTAGGTTGTTTATAGTTACGGTGACGCTATTCTCGTCTGCTTCTACAACCGTTACTTTGGTATGTGTTCCTTTTTCTAAGCCAAATCCTCCACCAACTGCGCCTAATTCTGTTAGGTTTGTGATTGGCTGGTCGTTTTTAGTGTCATGGATTTGAAAGAAACTTGATATTGCTCCAGGTGCAAATGCTTTAGCGACTCTCACGTTTGGTTCACTTAAGGTTTCTTTGCCTTAACGATGGAAATGCCCTGTAGCATGCTTTTATAATTGGCGGTCCTAAAAGCAAAACAAATGGAACCTCTGTAGCAAATGTCCAAATGAACAATGGTAGAATGTATATAGTTGCGAGGGGCACTCCGAAAAAATCAAGGAAAAGCGGACTTACAGCCCACACAGTGACAGAAAGTAAAGCCGCTCCGGCAATTTGTCCGATTACAGCGCCTATTGCATAACTTCTCCACTCTTTATACCGAATAGATACTGCAGCTATTACTGTAAGGCTTAGGATGATTGTTAATCCGAATGTAAGCAGAAAAGATTCAGCAGATAAAAGAGTGAAAGTAATGAAGTCTGGAAGGAAAACTAAAACTGGAATTATCAAGCCGATTACAGCTATGGTTATTCCTGATAGCGCTTGCTTTAAACTAATGTTTCTAATCGCAATATAGCCAATTAAGAAGAAAACTATGAAGTTAGCAGGGACACCTGCGATAAGACTTAACGCTGCATTTCCATGGACAAACATATCGCGAATAAAAATACCTATGGCAGCGCCTGCACCGCCAACCCATGGACCATAGAGTACTGCGAAAATCGCTGGAATCACAACTGCAGGCAAGAAACCGACGCCGAGAAAAGAGAAACCAGCTGTCAAGATTCCAAACACTGCATAAAGTGCTGCACTTATACCTATAACAACGACATCGACTGTTTTTAGATGTACCCTCATTTGTTGTCCCTTTTTAATTTAAGTTTACTTTTTGAAAGAATATGCCACAAATAAGTATTATGTTTATAACGTTTAGACATGTTTAAACCGATAAAATACCTGATATTCTGACTCGTTTCAATGATTTAGAGTTAGCACAAAATTGGTAAATTCAATTTTGTCATATTGAGATTGAGATTCAACCTATTTTGTCTCTTTATTAATTCAACGTGGTCTCGAGGTGTACTTTTCTTTTGTATAAACATATTACTCGATAGCATAAGCAGGTTGTGTTTATAACCACGGTTCTTCATTTACTCAACTTGGTCATTGTGTCTATTGTAGAGTTCTTCTATGCGATTTTTAAATTGGAGGGGTTCAGAATGGTTGCGGTATGCATTGTACTTGCCATGCAAAGCGCCAGCTATGCTGTAAAGTTTCGCATGTTCTCCTAATAAATGTTGACGGTCTAGTTCTCTTTGAGAACCTTCCAGAGTCTAACCATACTTAAGCCAGAAAATAATCTGTATAAACAATAATAGAAAATATAAAAATTATTGTCTACTTTTTATGACGCTTTATTCTATCTTGGCGTTGCTCCTTTTTGCGCCAATCTCTTTTTCTCTGTGTTTGCATGGAAAAGCGCTCTTGACGTGGGACATCTGACTTTCTAAAACGAGAAATATTCATATAGAAAGTCTGTGTGTCAATTTTATTTTCACTTAAATCCGTAATGTTCTGATTTAATTCAGTCTTCACTTGATTATCACGGGCTTTATCAAAAGATTCTGAATACACAAGATAAGCAGCATGGAACTGAAAATTGTTAGGATCATCAAGTAAAAGTTTTTCAACTTGGGTTTGATTGTTTTCGTTTGATTGTTCGCTCATGTTTAATCCGCTTTAATTGTAGGCAATGATGGTTTTTCAGCTTATTATAGGTGTGCCTTTTTTATGAATGATACGTTGATTAGCGTATTATTGCTTGACTAATAATGCCTGTCAGCATCGTTGAAGACTACCGTGATCTCAGTTATCTTTCAATGTAGCAATTTTTAATAGGATGGTAGCAAACGATTTGTTGGAGACAACACTTGCCCGAAAAAGTTCTAGTAACAGCCGCTTGGCCATACATCAACGTCACCCCCCACTTAGGCAACCTCATCGGATCAATCCTATCTGCAGATGTAACCGCTCGTTATTATCGCCTCAAAGGCGCCGACGCATTGATGGTTAGCGGTTCGGATACACATGGCACACCCATCGAGGTAGAAGCTATCAAACAGGGCATCAGCCCCAAGGCATTGACCGACCGCAATCACACTAAAGTCGCTGAGCTGTTTCAACGATGGAACATATCCTTCAATAACTACACAAGCACTGAAAATCCAATCCACAAAGAATTCGTCCAAAAAACGTTGCTTGAAATCGAGAAAAACGGCTACATATTCTCCCAGCAAACACAAATGCTCTACTGTGAGCATGACCAACGTTTCCTCCCAGACCGTTTCGTAGAAGGCAAATGCCCTTACTGCGGGTGCGAAAAAGCTCGAGGCGACCAATGTGACCTCTGTGGGAAACTATTGGAGCCAACTTTGCTAGTTGAACCTTACTGTACAATCTGTAAAACTAAGCCAGTTGTAAAAACAACCCGACACTGGTACATAGATCTCTCGAAACTTGAACAGCCCCTAACCGAATATATAGAAAACAACAAACAACTACCAGTTAATGTTAAAAGCTTTAGTTTAAACTGGATAAAAGAAGGGTTAAAACCCAGAGCTGTCACCCGAGATGTCGAATGGGGTATTCAAGCGCCTTTTGCTGGTGCAGAAGACAAAACAGTCTATGTTTGGGTTGAAGCCGTCATGGGCTATATTTCTGCGACCATAGAATTAAGTCAAAAGATGGGAAAGCCTGAGAAGTGGCGTGAATTCTGGTTTGATAAGAACTCAAAAACACTTTATTTTGTAGGAAAAGATAACATTCCATTTCACACCATTATCCTTCCAGCACTGCTATTGGCGTCTGGTCAAGGATATAACTTACCCTGGAGTGTTTCTGCAACAGAATTTTTGCAATTTCGAGGGCAAAAAGCTTCCAAGAGCCAACGTGTTGGTATCTGGATAGACGAAGCTCTTGAAATGTTCCCTGCTGATTACTGGCGTTTCTTCCTTATTGCAACCCGTCCAGAAAGTAAAGACACAAACTTTACTTGGGATGTATTCAAGGAAAAAATCAACGCAGATCTAAATGATACTTTTGGCAATTTTATCCACCGAACACTCTCATTTATCAACAGTAAATTTGAAGCAACGATTCCAAACCCATCAAAACTTGACCAAGAAGACCAAGCAGTACTTGACACCTTGAAAGAAAAAGTTATTCAGACTGCTAAAGAAATCGAAGACGGCTGGCTACAATCCGCTGCTAACACGTTAATCAGTATTAGCCGCGTAGGCAACCAATACCTTAACACTAAAGAACCATGGAATCTCATGAAAACAGATAAAGAAAAAGCAGGCACAATATTCTATGTTGCTGCCCAAGTGGTCAAGGCAATTACTGTAGTCTCTGAACCTTTTATACCCCAGACGTCACAGCAACTTTGGAAAACACTCAACCTCCAAGGAGCCATACAACAAAGCAATTGGAGTAATGCGTTAGCACCTATTGACGTAGGGCACAAAATTAACAAGCCAGAGCCATTATTCCACAAAATCGATACTGATGAAAACAAACTAGACGAACGATTAGCACAGATACGAGCCAAAGTTGGACCGAAGTGAGGCCCCGCAGTGCTGATAAAAGCTGACCTTCACGTCCATACCACCGCTTCTAAAGATTCACTAATAACGCCAAAGGATCTTGTCTATTACTCTAAAAAACATGGCTTAAACGCCTGTGCTGTAACCGATCACAACGTCTTAGATGAGGCATACAAAATTGCTAAGGAAACTGACTTTCTCATTATTCCCGGAATAGAGATATCCAGCGCTGATGGACACATTATAGCATTAAATGTATATGAACTCATTCCAAGAGGTCTAAGTGCGGTTGAAACTGTCGAGCAAATCCATGAGGCAGGTGGAATCGCAATAGCTTGTCACCCCTACGTTTATTTCAAAGGTTGTCTTCGAGAAGCCGTCTGTAGCAGTTTTGATGCAATTGAAGTGATAAACGCTAGAGCATTTCCCTTTAAAAGCAGTGTTAAAAAAGCTGAGGAAGCTGCAAAGCGTTTAGGGTTGTCTAGGGTGGCTGGAACTGATGCACATTATGGTCCTCAGATTGGGTATGGCTATACAGAAATCCACGCCGAGGAACCTACAGTAGAATCTATCACTAAAGCCATCGTTGATGGAAAATGCAGCGCACACGGACAACCTGTTCCAATATATTTGAACGCACAGCAACAGGTGCTTCGAATTCGGCGAATGGTTAGAAAATTCAGCCATAGAGATAGATTATAAATTGAGTTTAAATGTTATCATATCTTTAAAGATTTTTTTACTATCATGAACTGGGTTAACTTTTGAGCCACCCTTGTTTTTCTCAGTCCATATTACAGGAACTTCAGTAACGGGAAAGCCAAGTTGTTTACACCTAACGATCATTTCTGTGTCAAAAAAGTATCCGTCACAACGTGAATTATTGAGCACCGCTGTTGCAACGTTTCGAGTCATCGTTTTAAATCCACATTGGTGGTCATGAACACCATCTAAGAATAATAATCTAACAAATACGTTGTAAGTTAAACTAAACAGTGTTCGTTTAGGATGGCGTTGAACATTCGCACCCCCGACGTGTCGAGACCCAATAGCCATACCGCCCTTCTGTCTAACTGTATCAAGTAGTTTAGGTAGACAGGTTAAATCTGTAGCTAAATCAACATCCATAAACGTAATGATTTTTCCGCGTGAAGAGTAAACAGCATTCTTAATTGCTTTACCTTTTCCAAGTCGGTTAGGGGAGTGTAGAAGGATGAGGTTAGGGTTGACTTTGGCCATTTTTGAAACTATTTCAGCTGTATCGTCGGTGCTACCATCCTCGGACACAATAATTTCGTAGGACTTACTTTGTACCACTACAGCAGCTTCGACTTCTATTATGCAGCGTTCAATCTGGGAAGCCTCATTGTAGGCTGGGAGCAGAATTGACAACTCCTTCTGTGGTGTCTTTGGCACTTAGTGTAACCTACCCACTTGACTTAGAAGGAAACGGGTTTTACCCATAAATCATTTCCGCATTAACCCACATTTATGTTACAACTAATGCTTGTGCAAACTCTTTTTAAATACAGACCCCTAATCTTTGGCGAAGAAGAGGGGTCGCATCTACCACGCAAGCATCCAGTCAGTTACTACAGCATTTCGTTCAAAAAAACAAGTATTATGTGGCTTTGCTGGCTTTTCTGGTCATTTTTACCTTGGCATCTACGTATAATGTAGGTTATATGTCGCTGCAATGGGATGAAATGCCACATCTTTTTGGCGCTACACTGCTAAGTCGGGGCGACGTCTGGAACTACATGACTACATATGCTTATTATCCTCCACTTTTTGATCTGGTAACAACAGGTTATTTCTCAGTTTTCGGCATATCCGATGTTGCTGGACGAATGGGCGCTGTAACTTTTGGGGTTTTAGCAATTTGGCTACTGTTTGAATTTACTAAACGAACTCATGGACCAAGAAACGCGTTGGTCGCAGCTGTAATGCTTGGTACTATACCGGGTTTCTTTTGGTTAAGCCGGGTAAGCATGCTAGAAACAATGCTCATCTTTTTCTTTACGTTGGTTATGTTTACTTTCTTTTCTTGGCTAAACAAAGAAAGCAGCAATCGTGCACTCATCTTGAGCGGTATAACGTTGGGGATCGGGGTGTTGGCGAAGTATCAAATCATCGTCGCTGCCCTAGCAATGTTGCTGTGTATTTTATTTCTGTCTAAAAGACGGTTAAAAATTAACTTAAAGAAATTCATAATCATTGTAATAATTGCAGTTGTTATTGTGGCGCCATGGTTCTATGCCATTTACCATTATAACGGTATGGCGAAATTTGAAACCATACAATACGTCATAAATGAAGGCGGTCAGGATAGACCAGCATATAGCAACCGTTTCCAACCCATCCCAGTTTTTTACCTTGTTGAAATGACTTGGCCCTTTGAGGACATTGCTGTACATCCAATTTCTTTACCCATTTTTATTTTAGGCTTAGCTGGGTTAGGTTTGTTTGCATATCGCAGACGTAAACAAGACATCTTCTTTTTGACTTGGTTTTTAGTGGTTTACATCTTTTTTACATTGCTTTCTAATAGGCAATGGCGCTATGTTACACCATTGTTTCCGATTTTGGCAGTTTCAGCATCGTCCTTTGTAATGTTTCTTTATGGTAAAGTTGAACGTTGGCAACCACGATCGATTTACATAAACTCAACTCGACTCAGAAAAATAGTATCTACATTGTTCATAATTATTATCGTAGGTACAATCACATACAGTTGCTATAACGCATATGAAATGACTGAAAGAGATCAAATTAACATACCGATAAAGGAAGCAACAGCCTACCTTTCAAACCATTTAAACGCAGACGAATCAGCAGTGCTCGTGTGCTCGTTTAATCTTTTAAGCCAAGATATGTTTCGATTCTATTTACCCTCAAATATGTCATGGACTCAAATTTGGCAGTATCCACCCTTAGCGGTAGATGCCTTTACTCCAGACTTTAACATAACTGAATTCGTCGAGTTATGCCAAGAACGTAATGTAAAATATATTATATTATATGATTATGGCAGCCATAACCAATTTTTTAACACATCACTCGATTATTTTCAAATCCAACAAATGATCTTTGAAACCGGCAGATTCGACGACCCTCAAGAGAGACCATTTTGGGGTGAATATTATGGTTGGTATGGCTACCGTATCTTTTTAGTTCGCTTCTTAGGTTAGCACTCTAGCATTTCAAAGCCAGTATTCATATCCTTCTTTCTTATTGCATTGCCGCCTGATAACTCAAAAATGATGACCTCACCTATTTGCCAAACTTGAACTCCTAAACGGATGCATCCTGTTACTGCATTTGCTGTGGCGTCGTTTCTACCGAAACTACCATGCATATGAAGTTTAGGGTTTCCTGTTTCGCCGGTAAATATCGTTCCGACTCCGAGCCCTTCATGTACCCCCTTGAGCAAGGTTAACATGATTTGTTGAGACATAACTGTGCCGTCTTTGGGACCGACGACGAGTTTGCTTTTATCTTCTGCTCCACCGAGGAAAAAACAAATCGCGTTTTTTATGTGTTTCATAGCTGCAAATTTTTCTATAACCTCATGGATAGTTTCGTTTTGATAGAGTCTAAGGATAAAAACTCTTGACAAGTTAGCTTCTGTGTATTTTATGCTTGTTCGGCTCCATAGGTAAAATAAGTAGTTGCCACTATAAAAACAAAGTATATAGCTAATTACTCAAAGGCTCAACCCCTGTTTTTAGATTAAATTGGGCGCTAACAACGTTCGAGCAGCTATCGCAATTTGGGATTATCTCTGTGTATTTTCCTTTGATGTAGATGTTACTATGCAGAGTGGTCTTCCTTCGCTTAGAGCTTGAGCTATTTTTTTCTAGCGCTCTGAACTAGTCGCCATATGGTTCCTCTTGAAATGTCATTTTTGTCCGGTTTCTTGTTGAGATAAGCCCTCAAGGTCAACTAACCTAAAAGCTTCTATTTCGGAAAATCCGATGAGTACTATTTCTTGATTTTTGGTGGATTTAGAATAAAGCTTGTTATGGAAGTATGTTTCCTATGGTTGGTTTTTGGTGCCGACCTCTTTGACCGCATCTATGTCTTCCTCGCCACATTTTTATTGCTTCCTTTTTTAGTTTCAATAAATGGTGTTATCTGTACTTTTAGATATTTTTGTGCATTAACACACAATAAAATATGTGTATAAACACAAAAATAGAGATGAAATAAATGCTAAAAGGAGATACAACAGGGCCATGGGGCGCAGGACCCATAAGCGAGAGAGGCGTAGAATGCTGTGCAGGCTGCCCAACACCAGGAAGCGTTAATCCAATACGCAGATACTGAAGAGGTTTTGGTAGAGGACGTGTGCCTAGTTACTGCAGAGGAAGACGAGGCTTTGGTAGAGACTACTATCTATGCCCGCCAATCAGCCCTCGAGTGAACACACCAATACCACAATCACATCAACCAGAACAAGAAGTCGTAACCCTAGAGCAATACAAAAAAACCTTAACAGTCGAAAAAAGATATTGACCAAGAACTGGAAGGAGTCAAAGCAAGAATCGAAGAATTAAAAGCTAAACTCGAACACAAAGAATAGCATAAAATCTTCGGTATGGAAGTATAAAACCGCTATCGTCTTTCATTGACACACTGAGATTAATTTAGAATTTTATTTATCTATCATTGTACATGAACAGTACCTACATCTTCACTATGGAACTGACCATGTACACTCTGCAAGTGCTTTAGATGTATGCTGTGTAAATGATTTTCTGCAGTCTCTTTTACTTCAAATATTTTACCACATTCCGGACACATGAACTCTCGATCTTTGATTTGAGAGATCTCGGTACTATGACCTTCTATATGTTTAGGCTCACCTATGTCAGACACATATAAAACCTCATCCAAATAATCGGTAGCGAAAATTGTATTAACATATGTGACTGTAAACAGGAGACCACAAAATCTTGCATCAACTAAGTTATTATTCTTGGAACATTTCATTGAACTCGTTTTCTAAGCGGAAAATTTATCAATACTTCTGCAGTGAAGTGAACAGCACAACGCAAACAAAACGCGATGCACAGTCGAGGTGAAACACAAAAATGGTTGAAATGAAAGTTAACGCTTCCGAGCTAAAAGGTGACTTATTTAACAAACTATCCGATTTCTTGAAGGACAAAACAGGTGGAGAAGTAAGCACTGAAGGTAAGACAGTAATAGTCAAAGGTGAAGGCGAAGCACTCAGTAAAAAGTATGTGCGCATAACTGTCAAGAAATTCCTGCATAAACAAGAGTTATCTGAAACCTACCGAGTTATCGGTGACGAGGAAGCATTGAAAATTAAAGAACGTAAATTTTCCAAAGAAGAGGATTAATCCCTTCTAATCTTTTAGCACCCTCTTGTTTTATGTCAACGACTATTTTTTGCTGTACTAAATTTTGAACACTTTGTTTGTAAGCTTAGCATTAAATCAAAACAAGCCATAACTGCAGTGTAAATGGCACGTGAGGTAAACAATTTGAGTCACAAGAACTTAACCGTGGGCGGCATTGCTGTTTTTATTTCCGTCATAGTTGCAGCTGTTGTTTGTTTTTAATAAAAGGGTTCTTGTACAGATTCTTTAACCAAGCCAAGTTCACGGGGTTTGAACTATATAAGTTATCACTCATAGTTGACGCAAACCGCTTCAAGTTATTATTAAGACAGAGGATAAATAGCCTAATTACTTCCGCAAGCGTACACCTGCGGTATCTTCAAAAAAACTAATGTTTAGATTACTCGATATAACGCTTGATTGTTTCAGCATTAACCTGACCAAATGAATGGTAAAATTTACCCTACTCCAAACCCACCTCGTGTCACCTCATAGACGGTAAACCCAAACTACCGTCTAAGAAAAACAAAGTAACTAAATTACCAAAAAGAGCTTACCGTCGACTCATCTGCAGCTGTTAGGCTGCAGTATTCGCGCAAGTTGTAATAAACATAATAGAGCGCTCTACTGATCGGCAATAGCTTTTTTAGGTCTTAACAAGTTTAGATTTGCGGTGAAGTTTACGCAAGAAGCAACAATTTGGATTCCGGCAGACGGAGATACCTTCATCACCGAAGACGGCTTCATTATGAATACATTCGGCTATGAACATCCCGAAGATAGAGTATTTGCTTTCCTAAAATATATTCCAGCTAAATACAAGGATTACTTCAACGTAGAGATGCTTCATCGTACATGGAAATTTGGCAATAAACCATTGACTAACCAGTTATTCCGTGCCGAAAAATTATATACCGCAAAAAACTATCAAACGTTCATTGAGGTTTTTCGTAAGAACTTTCCTAATTATCTTTTCTATGACCAGACACGGGGCAAAGAATTGATCACAGCACCACTTGACAGAATTGAGCAAGTATTTGTTCCCAAAGATCGTTTAGTCTGGCTTCAAAATCATGGGAACCCTGATGAGTTACAGAAACTTGCCTTAGAAATCGTAGATCTTGTCCATAAAGAGTCAGGCGTTGCATACGACAACTTAGGAATGCATGGTTCTATCGCGTTGGAAATGCATGCGCCAGAATCAGACATAGACTTCGTAGTATATGGCACCGAAAACTTCCGTAGAGTAGAGCAAACTATGCAGATACTTGCGAACCGAGGTATTGTCAGCTACATTGCAGGTAACCGCATTGAAGCAGCACGTAAATTCGTTGGTAAATACAAGGGAAAAATCTGGATGTACAATGCCACCAAAAAACCAGAAGAAATAAAGAAAAAATATGGTGATTGCACTTACATGCCACTTGCTCCAGTACGCTTCCATGCAACCATCTGTGATGACACAGAAACCATGTATCGCCCTGCAATCTACAAGATTTCCAACTACAAACCCATGGATGCACAATCTGAATTAGACGTCGATAAAATTCCATTACAGGTAGTCTCAAACATAGGTTGCTATAGAAACGTTGCAAGAGTGGGACAGCAAATTAAAGTTGCAGGTACACTTGAGAAAGCCGCCTCAACCAAAGATGGGTCAGTATTCTACCAAGTTGTGGTTGGCACCGCTACTTCAGAAGAAGAGTACATATGGCCAACTTAAACTTGCGCGATAGGGACGCCGTGCAAAGCAGCGAAGGCATAATTTTCCGGGTCTTTGGCTACTCGCATCCGGCAAGTGCATACCTGTGTGATGCAGAATATGCCAGCACTATCATTTTTCATTCAACCGATCCTCGAGCGCCACGTGAAGGCAGAAACGAACTGTACTACAAATTTTATAACGACGAGGGTATGAAACTTGTTAGAAAAAAATATTCCCATTACTTAGTTAACCACGAAATGCTGGGCATAAAACTCGTTGGTATACCACAGAATCTGATTGCAGAAGTACGGCAACCGCAATCGCGTTTAAAGGAGTTATTAAAAAAAGGTCCTACAGATCAACTATTATCCGCTATGATACGTGTTCTAGATCTTTCGTCTCAACAATCAAACGTTTCTAAAGAAAATTTTGGAGTTTTCGGCTCCATGCTCCACGGATTTCACCATCCTAAATACAGTGACATAGACTTTATCGTCTATGGAAAAGAAGACAACCGTAAGATACGGGAAACAAATGCAGAATTGTATGCTGCGTCTAATTCAGGACTCAGCAACGAATTCGAAACTGTTGATTCTATGAAGGGAAAACGTTGGCTATTCCGAAACTTCACCGTCCAAGACTTCGTTTGGCATCAGAGGCGAAAATACATCTATGGTTTATACGACGACCGCAAGAATAGTGGCAGGATCATCAAAGCTGAGTTTGAACCAGTTAAAGCATGGAATGAAATTAAGAATGAATTTGATTCAACCGTACGTATTGTGCAAAAGGGTTGGGTGAAGCTCAAAGCACGCGTTGTTTCAGATGACGATGGCCCCTTTATTCCCTCAGTTTATGGAATCGAACCCATAGAAGTTCTGAGTGGACCCAGAGAAGCGATCGAAACAAAACGGGTATTTAGCTATATGGAAGAGTTTCGGCAACAAGTACAACGTGACGAGGCAATAATCGTCGAAGGTAACCTCGAAAAAATCCAGTCACCTATCGATAGTTTTTTACAGGTTACGTTGACTTATTGTCCACGTTACTATGAGCAGGTACTAAGAGCACTGCATTAATGACTTAGAACCATGTAGTCTTGTGGCTTATTTCCCAAGATTAACCGGTAATACGTCAAACCATTTTTCTTATTTGTGACTAACTCTGCTTTTCCCTGTGCCTCGATTCGCTCGTTTTCGAAGGCATGTTGACAGAATCTACCTCTAAAAGAAACAACTTCTGTAATATGCTCTAATTCAGGGCCCGCAAGTACGTCTACATTGCAAATTTGATAGTTACAAGGTGTAAAAAGTGCATTTTCACTATTGACAATGGTGGCTTTGATTTTACAGTAACCGCTGTTCTGGTAGCAAACGTCGCCATATTGTTCGTTCTCGTCGTTCCAGTCTTTAAGGAAGCGCACAAAATAGTCTGTGCCCATAAACATTCCTTGAAAAGCCTTGCGATTTTCGACTTTTTGAAAGTCTTCAAAACTCATTTGTGTATCTTTTGAACGAAAGTCAAAAAGAGTTCTTAATTCTGTTTGGGTGTAAGCTTTAAACCCTGAATCTTCAATTAAACGAAGTTCTTGGAGTGTTTTGTATGCTTTGCGACTGTTTTCTTCTCCGTAAACCAATGGATCGATGTCTGAGGTGTCTATAGTTAAACCAGCCATTATGGAGCCTGAAATTCCGATTGCAGACCAGGGGATATTCGCTTTTTCCTTAAGGGTAACTGCAAGCTTGAGCGCTTTTGCTTCTAATACAGTGAGGTTTTTTGCTGCTCGAAGCTGTACAAGTTTTTCAGCTGGCTTATAGAGTTGAACAATTTGATCGGTAGGAACTTCACACATGGTTTCTCCGAAGACTACGTCATAAACGACTAAATCCGGATGGTTCTTCTGTAAATACTGGAATCTATCCCTTAAACTGTAAACTTTTCCATAGGTCGTATCATTGCCTTTTCGTGCACCATCTGTTGAGGGAATAAACCGTGGAAACGCAATTATTTTGTTCTTAGGATGGACAGTGCCTTTAACATCAAAAACCACGTTAGCGCTTGTTCTAATTAAATCTCCTTCACGTGCCCTCATTTCATTACCGTCCCTGGTTGTATCTATTTTCATTTGTTTGTAGATTTTTACATAACGTTAATAAAGCCTTTTTGGAGTCCTAATAGAACGACGCATAAAACATGAACAGCAATTGTAGTATCAAAGCAAAGCACATACAAAGATGTTTACAGCTAGCAATCATACTAGAAGTCAGCGCTGACAAACCAGGCAACGTAAACTTGGTCGTGGACTTTGAAGGCACTAGAATCGAGCACTTCCTAGCTTCCTCCATTGCTGCTGGACCCTCATTCCAAGACGCTGCTTACCGAGGAATAGAAATCGCTGAAGGCAAACGTAAAATCGAAGATGCAGGTTTAGGCGACCTCATAAGATGGGGAATTGCAGATATAGACCAATGGCAACGTGGCGGCAACACCCTTTTAGGTACGATTATGCTGTTTGCACCCATTGCGGTTGCAGCAGGAATGACGCCAACTACAGATAATTTCGAAATGGATTTCTCTGTATTACGCAAAAACATGGATGCTGTAATAAAAGCTTCAACGGCGCAGGATGCTGTAGCTGTTTATGAAGCTATAGAAATTGCCAAACCTAGTGGGCTTAATAGTGCTCCAGATTTAAACGTTAAAGACAAAAGTAGTAAAATACGGTTATTAAAAGAAAACGTTAGCTTGTATGAGGTTTTCAAAATAGCTTCCAGCTACGATGACATATGCCTCGAATGGGTAAAAGGCTTCCCAATTACCTTTGACCTTGCTTATCCTTATCTTCAAAACGAATTAACCCTTAAAGATCACAATAATGCAATAGTAGATACTTTCCTGAAAGTCCTTGCGACAAACCCTGATACGTTCATTAGTCGAAAAGTTGGATTAGCAAAAGCTCAAGAGGTTTCAAAAGGTGCTAAAGAAATCCTTGCTCTTGGCGGTGTTGAATCAGAAATTGGTAAGAAAGCTCTAATTGCTTTTGATAATAAACTACGTGAAGCAGGCAATGGCTACAATCCGGGAACAACCGCTGATATCATTGCAGCTGCATTGGCGTTAACTACGTTGAATGGTTACCGACCTTGAGTCTGGTTACAATTCGGGCAATAACTTTTCATAAAAGTACATTTAAACGAAACAAAGAAATGACGCTTTGAAAAACATTGAATCATTTATATTAATTTGATTTGTTAGACAGCGTTACCTTTAATATTTCAAGAATCGTTCAACTATTTGCCCAAAATGGTGAAACTGTTATGGCTAAAGCATTAAGCGTAAACCAACTAGCTTGGCAAAAAGCCCAAATTTTACTCAACAACCCCGATTATTATGGAGTAGAAGTCACTAAATCCACAGGTGGTGCAACAATCATTGATGCAGGCGTTAAAGCCCCCGGTGGTTTTGAAGCAGGTAAAATATTAACTGAACTATGTTTAGGCGGCGCCGGCAAAGTTGAGTTAGGTATGAAAACCTATGGTGATCTCACGTTTCCATCAGTAACAATTACTTCGGATTATCCAGCAATCGCCATGTTAGGTAGTCAATTCGCAGGGTGGCGTATAAAAGACGGTGACAATATTGCCATCGGCTCCGGTCCAGTCCGCGCTATTGCGCTCAAACCAAAAGAAATCTATGAAGAACTCCAATATACTGACCAAAGTGAGCAAGCTGTTATTACGTTAGAAAGCAACTTGCTTCCATCTGATATTTTGGTTGATAAAGTCTGTAAAGCAGCAAATGTCACTGCATCAAACCTGCTTATTGTTGTTGCTCCAACCGCAAGTGTAGCGGGTTTAACACAGGTCGCAGGTCGAGTTGTTGAAGTCGGTATTCACAAACTCCACACCCTTGGACTTGATCCAAAAGTTATTCGGTATGCAATGGGGTATGCCCCGATTCCACCAGTCGGTCCAGACTTTGAAGTCGCAATGGCAAGAACTAACGATGTCATACTCTATGGTGGAACAGTTTACTTAACAGTGGACTTTGACGATGAAACAAAACTTCAAAAACTTGTTAATGATGCGCCATCGATTAACTCAAAGGATTATGGCAAACCGTTCCTCCAAATTTTCCTCAATGCAGACAAAGACTTTTATAAAATTGATCCTGGCCTGTTTGCTCCTGCAGTGTTGATGATTAACAATGCAAAGACAGGTAGAACTTTTAGAGCAGGACAAATAAATCCGAAGGTGCTTGCGCAAGCCTTAGGCTTCTAACTTTGTTTGTATTCTTTTAGATTGCGATGGACGAAGTTTTTGTATGGGAATTTGTTGGTTTAGTTTCGTTGAAGAAGTGGTTGCGGACATAGCAACTGAAACCAGTATTTCTTAGTAGTGCGACCATGATGAGGCTCATTATGCCGATTTCGATGAGGGCTTTGACGACGATGCCAGAATAGAGGAAGGTTCCAAAGGTAACGTCACGAGTTACCAGTATGAAGTAACCCCAGGTAAAAAGAGTTTCAGGAATGAATCCCAGAAACGTCAGGGGAATGGCAAGTATGGCAAGACGTTTATTTTTTCCAATGTTGAGGACGCCTGCTAGGAGACCGACGGTCATGCCGGTGAAGGCTTTGCCTAACGGTAGGGCGATTAGGCCTAAGGCGCCGCCTGTGCCTAGGGGTCCAAACATTATGCCTGGGAGGATACCGGCGATGAGACCAGTTAGGAAACCGATTTTGGGTCCGCCATAGTAACCGGCGATTAGCACTCCGATGAGGCTGAGGTCAAAGGCGACTGAGGCAGCAATGGGAGCTATGGTGTAGGATATGGCAAATAACGCGGCGCCGAGGGCACCCATCATAATTGCAAATGTGAGATTTTTTGTATTCATGTGTGATCATCTGATTTAATCAGAACATCTAATTACCTATTTAAGAGTAACCACACATTTTTGAGTATCTATGTTTTTAGATAGCTCCTTATCAAACGAAAAATCGACCTTTTTCAGCAGTGCAGTCTAAGTAGGCTGTCTGTTACGCATTTTATTTGATGCTGATGTTGTAACCATTTTGTTGTTGGACTCTTTCTAAGATAACAACGTCTGGAGACATAAATCATAGATTTAAAACTTCGTTAAGGTAAGAAACTGCCGTGTCTCTTTGCAATCAGCAGCTCTTCACAGTCTACAGCCCTTTAAAAAACGCTGTTTATTCTCCGTATAAGATAGCAATTTAAAAAAAGGTAACATTCTACAAATAAATAGGTACTAGCTAAGGCTTCCCTTAATTGCACTATACTACTATTTAGCACTAAAAAAATAAAAAACTGAGCGCACACCGCAGCAGCCGCAGCCTTCAGCCCAGCCACAGTCTCTAGCCCAGCGACATAACCGCCGCCAAGCGTACTAAAGAAGGGTAAACCGCTAACGATTGCCGCATCTACAAGCGCATCTGCCACACCATTCACACAGCAAATAATTAATTTCCTAACCGTTAATCTCAAGATAAATTTTTCTTTTTTGTGAAAATTGAGCAACCGCTAACTGTTATCAAGATTTCAGCCGCGTCATATTTTTTTCTGCAAAAAGAAAAGAGAAAATGTTTGGGTATTCTTAGGGTTAATTTGTTTTTTCTTACCTAGCTTTCAACCCAGCATTTTCTTTCTTGAGTTCAGCGTTCGTCTCTATTAGTATCTTGATGACTGTGTTTAGCTGCACCAGCATATCATTGATGGGTAAATTTAGCATACCAACTTGCTGCATGACGGGAAAGTTTCCTGCTTTAGTCTGTTCTGCCAACTGTGATCTCCTCTTTTCGAGGTATGCTGCTAACTTGGTCTTTAGTTCGTCTACTTCGCATCTTAGCTTTTGCAATTCCACGAGCATCGACACAGCTAGTTTTTCATATATTACACCTTGAAGTTTGCCGATCTGTCCATCGTTAAAGTTAGTAACGATAAAATCGGCTAAACTTTCCCAGCGATTAGACCTATTTGTCGACCGAATAATTGTGCATCTTTCGTCTTTCCAGTCAAAAGTTACTGGGCACAGACTGTAAATCCATGAAGCGCCATCCAGAGGTTCAATATTGGTCTTGTGCACCGCTAGGCTTGTGCCTTGGCGTAGTTGGTGACTTGAGTTAAAATATACAGGCTGAGCCTGTACTACCTGAAGCATATATACCCACTACCACTGTACCGTCTGCAACAAATCCTGACGAGCACCCAAGATAAGCGCTGTCCCTGTAGAGCCACATACCTCCAGAACCAAATTATATACCTACTTCGGTTCCACTCTGTACATCTTGCAATAACAGTCTGCTAGCGTTATTAACATCAACTATGTAGATATCGTCGCCAACTTAGAATGCATCACCGCTGCCTCCACCACCATGAATCACACCCGAAGAGCTTATTGAGCTATCAAAAAGAGCACCTGTAATTCCTGCATTGTTGTCTACGACTAAAGCATCGCACCATAAATTTTGTGACACTATCAAGCTATCGTCAGTTCTCAAAACATTTGGTAAGTGCCTGTATAGATTCGTATCTGTGCTGAATTGTATCTTTACCGCATTAACTGTATTACAAGCTAAATTCCCCAAGTC
>LSQX01304448.1_pt1 | contig 20747 bp, 20 predicted proteins | sample 654561 | NCBI WGS metagenome assembly LSQX01 (sample SAMN04489861, study PRJNA283612) | anaerobic digester metagenome | isolation source: 4 biogas reactors fed with cattle manure at either 37C or 55C with and... | place: Denmark: Kongens Lyngby | collected 2014 | reverse complement strand
TTTCCGGATTGTTCAGCTGGAGCTTCGGTTGCATCGTCAGGGGTTTCAGCAGCAGGGGTTTCAGCCGCTGGTGTTTCCTGAGCAGGAGGGGCTGGAGCTGGCTCAGAAGGCTTACTGCTACAACCTGATAAAACGAGAGTAAGCACCATGACAAAAACAAGCATTAGTGTCAATCTTTTCTTCATTCTTGTTCTCCTTTTTCTCGTCCCTCTCTTTGTATTGAATAAACAAACAAAAAGATAAACAATATTTGCTCACATACTATAAGAAGAAAGACATTTCATCAACAAATGGCAGGTTAGCTGTGTGTTAAACGTGGGGAAGTGTATGAGAACAGGGGAGAACAGTATTTGCACATCGAGGATTCTAATGATAAGATTTTTTTTAGACAGACGATTTGATGAACAGCAAGGAAGTTGCTCATGAATGGAAATCTATTAATAGCATTGATCATCAATATCAGCTTATTGTACTTTATGGCGACGATCCTCACAGAAATGCGGCCGCTGCGAAAGCTCCTGAAGATACATGAAAAATCTTCTCAGCAGCGCATATTGTTGGGATTGATTTTTGGTCTGCTTTCTATCTCTGGCACATATACTGGATTTAATTTCCAAGGAGCTGTTGTTAATACGCGAGTGATCAGCACGGTCGCGGCGGGATTGGTTGGAGGACCGATCGCCGGCGTGGTGGCGGGCTTGATTGGGGGAATCCATCGCTATTTTTTTAATCCGGAAGGGTTTACTTCTCTCGCATGTGGCATAGGAACATTCTTCTTTGGAGTGATCGGCGCGTTGAGCTATCGGCGATATACACGCTCTAAGAACAAAAGCATTACCTTGGTCAGTCTGGTCGTTCTCTCGGAACTGTTGCAGGCTATCATTATTCTTGCGATCGTAAAGCCGTTTGAAGATGCGGTGGCGTTGGAGCGAGCGATTTTTCTTCCCAAAATCCTTATCAGCTCGGTGGGTTTGTTGCTGTTCATGCGTACACTCTCTCGTATGTACCACAACGTATCCATTGAACTTGTTGAACAACAATCCCTAGCGCTTTTGATTGCTCAAGAATGCCTCCCGTTTTTGAGGGAGGGACTGGATCATCCCGTTGCGATGCAAAAGGTTACCGATACAGTGTGCCGGATGTTGCCCGAGTATGGCGTCCTGCTTACAGATCGGGTGGGAGTCGTCGCTTCGAGTGGCTTCGAGGGGCTTTGACAGCGAGACTTCCCGATACTGCACTTTCCGCGATAGAGAACAATGATCTTGTGATTACGCATGACGACGTTGGAATTGATCAGTCAATCATTAAAAAAGATTGTGCGGCCATAGCGGTTCCCCTTTGTTGGGATGAGCAAATCGTTGGGGCGCTCATGCTAGTGGTTCCGCTTGGACTGGATCTTGATTTGGAAGCGGATATCAAGACAACGCAAGGATTGGCAAAGTTCTTCTCCTCCATGCTCGAATTGGGGGAACTTGAACGCCAGGTGAGACTTCGTCAACAGGCAGAGCTCCGCGCTCTTCAGTCTCAGATCAATCCACACTTTCTATATAACGCACTCAACACGATCTCGGCTCTGTGTTTAGAGGAGCCACAAAAAGCGAGGGAAATCATCCTGGTGCTGTCAAAATATTTCCGACAGACATTATCGATCAATGAGCCTTTTGTGACTCTTGAGCAAGAACTCTCAAATGTTGAAAATTATCTGGCGCTCAGCAAAGCGCGGTTTGAAGAAGCCATTCGAGTGCAAATGGACATCACCTGTGATACACAAGCTTGTTACATGCCGCCTCTCATTCTTCAACCGATCGTAGAAAATGCGGTTCGCCATGGAAGAACCGCTCGTGAGGAGCGCCATGTGATTATCTCTATCCAGCAAGAAGGGGAGCAAGCGCATATCACGGTAGCAGATAAAGGCAAGGGCTTTGATCCTGAAGTGCTCCGAGCTCTGGAAGACCCGAACACACCGATATACTCAGGTCTCTTTAATGTAAGAAAGCGCCTGCGAAGCGTCTATGGAGAGCAGTGCCACTTTCATATAGGCTCAGATGCATCAGGCTCGGTCGTTTCTCTGACACTTCCGATGACCCCGCCTGAGGGCCTGAATGAACAAGGAGGAATTTATGCGAATCGCCGTCATTGACGATGAAAAGTATGCCCGAATTGAGATGCGCCATCATATCAATGAGTGGAACCCTGACGCGATTGTGCAAGAAGTCTCAGGAGGCGTAGAAGCGCTAGAACTATTTGAAAAAGAGCGATTTGATATTCTCTTTATCGATATCCATCTTGGGGATGTACAGGGGACGACGGTAGCCTCTGTGGCTAAGAGGATGATGCCAGAGGCAAAGGTGATCTTTGCGACGGCTTTTTCAGAATATGCGGTGAAAGCCTTTGAGTTGCAGGCAGACGACTATCTGTTAAAGCCAATTGACCCTCAGCGCATTCGAGACATTCTGGAGAATTGTAGTCAGCAGAAGTCGGAAAGTTTCCCCACTGAATCTTCACGACTGGCGATCAGGTCGGGCCGTCATACAAGGCTTATTGACATCGACGAGGTAACGCATATTGTCACCGATGGCAAGGGGAGAGGCTGCTTCATCTGCTTGATGAAAGGCGATACATTACAAGACAGTTCTCCTCTAAGTGATTTTGAAGATCGTCTTCGAGGACAGGGGTTTTATCGCATCCATAAGCGTTCTCTTGTCAATCTGCGACAAATACAGGATATTTTCCCTTGGAAGAATAATAGTTTTGCACTGCGTATGTGCGGATCAGAGACGATTTTACCTATAGCCAGAGAAAAACACAAAGAGCTCAAGCGTTTGTTGCGGATTCAATAGACGATGACGAAGAAATGCCAGAGGAGTGGGATACACTCCTCTGTTTACTTTTTACGTGAGAGTGGATGTGGAGGTTAGTGGGAAACGGAACTCTGAATTATCGATGAAAGGAAGTAAAGAAAGCTATCAATACATGGAGGGAGATGCTATCTACGATGTCAATTTTTGAGTGGGAACATTACAACAAAAGGGTTAGTAGAATGAGTATAGAGTTTGCAAATAGCAAAGAAAGCGTAAAAAGATCATGAAGGGATTTTGTGAACCTTGTGTTTAATGGTATAATATCCGCATATGAAATCAGGAGGTTTGCATGAAGACGTACTCTAACGATAAGATCCGAAATGTCGTACTTTTAGGCCACGGTAGCAGTGGAAAGACGACGTTGACGGAAGCGATTCTCTTCAGCCTGGGTCAGACTTCCCGCATGGGCCGGGTGGAGGATGGAAATACGGTCTCTGACTATACGAAGGAAGAGATCTCTAGAAAATTCTCGATTGGAACAGGATTGATCCCTGTTGAATGGGATGACTGTAAGATCAATTTTCTTGACACACCGGGCTATTTTGACTTTGTCGGGGAGACAACCGGTGCGCTCCATGTCACCGACAGCGCCATTATTTTTCTGGATGCTTCATCCGGTATTGAAGTCGGGACGGAAAAGGCGTGGGCAGCTGCTTCTAGAATGAACATGCCGCGCATGCTGTTTATCAATAAAATGGACAAAGAGAATATTGAATACGTCGAGTTGGTGCAAAAGCTCAAGGAAGTGTTTGGTAAGAAAGTAGCTCCATTTGTTCTTCCGATCGGAGAAGGAGAGGACTTCAAAGGCTTTGTCAATGTCGTCAATATGGTGGGACGCATCTATGACGGAAAACAATGCAATGACGGTCCTATTCCCGAAGAATTGATGGATAGAATAGAGCCCATCCGCGAAATGCTTGTAGAGAGCGTGGCGGAAAGCGATGAAGAACTATTAGACAAATACTTTGAAGGGGAAGAATTTACTCCCGAAGAAATGCAGCAGGGACTCCGCGCGGGTGTCCTCTCCGGAGAAATTGTTCCGGTCGTGGTGGGAAGTGCCGCAAAAGGCATAGGCATCCACACTTTAATGGATGTTCTGATCGACTACTTCCCAGCACCTGCAGAGTATAAACCGGTAAACAAAGGAGTGAAGCCACATACGGAAGAAGAAATCGAGCGCAAGATGGATCCTAAAGAACCCTTCAGCGCTATCGTCTTTAAGACGATCGTGGACCCCTTTGTCGGAAAGATCTCTCTGATGAAAGTCCTTTCGGGAACACTTAAGAAAGACTTGGAAGTCTACAATCCCCAAAAAGACTCCAATGAAAAGCTAGGCAATATCTTTCTGCTTCGAGGAAAAAAACAGATCGATGTCGTTGAGGTAGTGGCAGGTGACATTGCCGCGGTGGCCAAACTCAACGACACACAGAGTGGCGACACCCTATGTGATAAGAGCAATCCCATCGAGTATCCGCGCATCGAGTTCCCCTCGCCGGGTCTCTTTAAGGCGATTGAACCCAAGGCAAAGGGTGATGAGGACAGGATCGGCGGAGCGCTCTCAAGACTCAATGAAGAAGATCCCAGCTTTACCGTGACTCGTAATCGCGAGACAAATCAGATGATCCTCGGCGGACAAGGAACGATGCAGCTGGCCATTATCGCCAATCGACTAAAAGAGCTGTATGATGTCGACGTGGAAGTGATTCCTATGAAGATTGCGTACCGCGAGACCATTAAAGGTACCTCTACGGTGCAAGGTCGACACAAGAAGCAGACGGGCGGCGCCGGACAATACGGCGATGTCCATATCCGCTTTGAGCCTTCAGAAGAGAACTTTGTCTTTGCAGAGGAAGTATTCGGGGGCGCTGTTCCCAGAAACTACTTCCCCGCTGTTGAAAAGGGATTGGAAGAGTCTATGGCGCAGGGGCCATTAGCTGGCTATCAGGTTGTCAACATCAAAGCGACCCTGCTGGACGGCAGTTACCACGCCGTCGACTCAAGTGAGATGGCCTTTAAAATCGCCGCCGCACTTGCCTTTAAAAAAGGCTTACCGGAAGCCAATCCGATTCTGCTTGAGCCGGTGATGCACCTAGAGATCGTTGTTCCCGATGATTACATGGGCGACATCATGGGCGATCTAAACAAGCGAAGAGGAAGAATTCTGGGCATGGAGCCTGCGCAGGCGGGACATCAGAAGGTATTCGCAGAAGCCCCGGAAGCTGAGTTATTCAGTTACTCAAGCGATCTTCGAAGCATGACGCAGGCAAGAGGAGAATTCACTGTGCGCTTTGAGCGCTACGAGGAAGTGCCAGGCATGATCGCCGAAAAGATCATAGCCCAAAGCCAAGAAGAAGACTAAAGAAGGGGGATAACCCCCTTCTTTTTTTAGGATTGATAAATGAAAATCAAGACACATTTTGTATGCAATGAATGCGGAGCGATTTCACCCAAGTGGATGGGGCGCTGCAGTGACTGCGGTGCATGGAATTCCTTTACAGAAGAAGTTGTAGAGTCTAAAAAAAACACCCCCTTGAAGCTGGAGACGGGTGAATCTTTTCGAGCACAGCTTCTGCGTGATGTGGAGCTCAGTGAAGAACATCGGCTGTCCACTAATAACGCTGAACTCGATCGCGTACTTGGAGGAGGGATCGTCGATGGCTCGCTCATTCTCGTTGGCGGTGAGCCTGGCATCGGAAAAAGCACCTTGCTTTTGCAGATGGCGGATTCATTGGCTAGACAGGGAAAAGTTGTCCTGTATGTATCGGGGGAGGAGAGCAAGCATCAGATTAAGATGCGCGCCAATCGATTGGGAGTTGAAGGCGACAATGTACTACTTCTTTCTGAGACCACTTTCGAAAAGATTTATCAAGTGATCAGCCAGGAGCGGCCGGATATCCTAATTCTCGACTCTATTCAGACCATGAGCACCATGAACCTAAGCGCTGCCGCAGGCAGTGTGTCACAGGTGCGCGAAGTGACGTCGCATTTGGCAAAGATTGCCAAGGGAGAGGGAATGGCCACCTTTATCGTCGGCCATGTGACGAAGTCCGGCTCCCTCGCTGGCCCAAAAGTGCTCGAGCATATGGTGGATACGGTGCTTTATTTTGAAGGCGATGGAAGCAACTTGTATCGCATCTTGCGAGCGGTCAAAAACCGTTTTGGCTCCACCAATGAAGTCGGCCTTTTTTCGATGAGCGGAAGAGGACTGCAGATTGTGTCAAATCCTTCGGAACTGTTTTTGAGTCACAGTCAATCAGACGAACCCGGAACGGTGGTGTTTTCTTCCATAGAGGGAACGAGACCTCTTCTGGTGGAAATTCAGAGTCTTGTCAGTCCTACGAACTTTGCCTCTCCTCGGCGCATGGCGCTCGGTGTAGACTATAATAAACTCATCTTAGCTGTTGCTATTTTAGAGAAGAAGAGAGGACTTTTTTTGCAGAATCAGGACATCTATGTCAATGCAGTAGGAGGCATTACGCTGAGCGAGCCGGCACTGACTTTGCCGATGATGGTTTCCATGAGTTCTTCCTATTATAATCAGCCGGTACCCCGAGACATGGTTTTTTTCGGAGAAGTCGGCCTCCTTGGAGAAGTGCGCAGTGTCCCGCAAGTCGAGCAACGACTGGCAGAGGCAAAGCGACAGGGATATAAGCGGGCGATGATCCCCGGGAAAACCTCATTTTCTTTAGAAGGAATGGAGATCCTTGGGGTAAGAAATGTACAAGATGTATTGCATCAACTGAAGCTTGGAAAGAGAGGGGGGAATGAAGGTAGGGATTAAATACTGCGGTGGCTGCGATAACCAGTATGATCGCACAGCTTTTCTTGAAATCATTAAAAAGACATTTCCTCAACTTGAATATGAGTATGCCAGTGAAGATGTCTTGTATGACGTCGTCGTGTTTCTTCAGGGTTGTAATAAGATGTGTGCTAGCAGAAACTACCGGGCAACAAAAGGTTTCTACGATGTGAAACCTTCCAATCTTGATCAGGCGCTTGAAGAGCTGAAAGAGGTTCTAGATGGATAGTACCAGAGAGTGGAGAAAGCTTGATCCCAGCAATATCATTGAGTCGGTATATGACGGCATCTTTATCACAGACGGCAAGGGAGTCGTTCAGCTGATCAATAAAGGATATGAGCGAATTTCTGGTCTGAAAAGAGAAGATCTGATTGGAGATACGATGTCCAATCTTGAGGCCAAAGGCGTCATTTCTCAGTCGGTTTCTCTTTTAGTGATTAAGGAAAAGCGACCTTTGACCATTGAACAGCGATTTATCGCCACAGACAAAATTGTCCTCGTCTCGGGAAATCCGATCTTCGATGAAAAAGGAGAGATCCAGTTTGTCGTGACGAGTGTGCGCGATGTTACAGAGATCATTCAACTAAAAGATGAATTGGAAGAAACGCAGGCTCAGCGAGTCCTCGCCGAGCACGAGTTGGAGCTGATCCGCTCATACTTAGAAGAAAAGATCCAGCTGATTGCCATGGATAAAAACATGGTCAAAGTGATTGAACTCGCCAAACAAGTGGCGGGGATGGATACTACCGTGCTCATTACCGGCGAGACCGGTGTGGGGAAAAACGAGCTTGCCCAGTTTATTCATGAACACTCTCCTCGTGCAGATAAGAAATTTGTCACCGTCAACTGCGCTGTTTTGCCCGAGTCACTCGTCGAGAGTATCCTGTTTGGTTATGAGGAAGGCTCCTTTACCGGTGCTTCGAGGGAAGGAAAACCGGGTCTATTTGAGATCGGTGATCAGGGGACCATTTTCATCGATGAAATTGGTGAACTTTCTCCCGGCCTTCAGATCAAACTCCTAAGGGTACTTGAGGAGAGGACATTTGAGCGCATCGGTTCGACCAAATCCATCGAAGTCAATATTCGCATCGTAATCGCTACCAATAGAAACCTACAAGAGCTCGTGGAAAAGAAGAAATTTCGCGAGGACCTCTTTTATCGCATCAACACATATCCGATACATATTCCGCCTCTTCGAGAGCGCCCTGATGACATCCTTCCATTAGCAAGAGTGTTTCTCGCGGCACTCAATCACAGATATTCGCATGACACACGCATCTCGCGTGCTTCGGAGCAGATCCTCAAGGGATACAGTTGGCCCGGGAATGTGCGAGAACTGAAAAATGCCATAGAGCGAGCCTACATATTAAGTGAAAAAATATTTATCAGCGCGAGAGACCTTGCCTTTTTAAATCCCACGCTTTCTGTAGCCGAAATAACTCTGAATAAGCCGTTTTCTCTCAAGGAGCATCTGTTACAGGAAGAATATGTGATCATGATGCGCTATGCCAGAGAGCTGGGGAGTTTTCGAAAGGCCGCCCAGGCTCTGGAAATGGAGCCAAGCACCTTTATAAGAAAAAAGCAGCGATTTGAACAGTACTTCAAAGACCGGTGAATAAATGCAACAGTTGCATAAATTCATCACTTCAATATTTGGCGATGAATCGCCTTTTTCTAGATGTTTTGAGCTTTTACCAGATGAATCCGTTGCATTTTTGCATCAGAAAAGGTCTCTCTCCAGAGAGTTAGATAAGCATATGTTGAAGTTCAGCCATTTGTCTTCTCGGCACGGAAAATGCTGATATCCTTTCGAACACATTTTACGAACTCTGAAAGGAGAGTTATATGGCACTTAAAACCGGTCAACAGTATCTGGAGAGCATCGAAAAGCTGAAGATGAGCATTTATCTTTTCGGTGAGAAAATCGACAACCCCGTCCATAACCCGATTCTGCGCCCGTCACTTAACTCTGTAAAGAAAACATACGAATTGGCAGAAATGCCTGAATATCAAGACCTTTTGATCACCACCAGTCATCTAACTGGCAAAAAAATTAACCGCTTTAATGCTATCCATCAATCACCCGAAGATCTTGTCAAAAAAGTACGTATGCAGCGTCTGCTGGGACAAAAGACCGCTTCTTGCTTCCAGCGCTGCGTAGGAATGGATGGCTTTAACTCTGTCTATAGCACCGCTTACGAGATCGACCAAAAATACGGCACCGATTATCAAGAAAGATTTAAGAAATTCCTTCTCTATGCACAGGAAGAAGACCTCACCGTCGACGGCGCGATGACCGACACCAAAGGCGATCGAGGAAAATCCCCGAGCGCTCAAGCAGATCCTGATCTGTATCTTCGCGTGGTTGAGCGCAGAGAAGATGGCGTCGTGGTACGTGGAGCCAAGGCTCACCAGACAGGTATCGTCAACTCCCATGAAGTACTTGTTATGCCGACGATTGCACTGAGTCCTGAAGACAAAGATTATGCCATTTGCTTTGCCGTGCCTCTAGACACCCCGAACCTACATATTATTGTCGGGCGTCAGAGCTGCGACACGCGAAAACTCGAAGGATCCGAGATCGATGTCGGCAACAGCGAGTTTGGCGGCATGGAAGGTCTGACGATCTTTGACGACGTGTTTGTTCCCAATGAACGCATTTTCATGAATGGAGAGACCGAATTTGCCACCATGCTCGTAGAGCGCTTTGCAGGCTATCACCGTTCCTCCTATGCTTGTAAAACAGGCGTCGGCGATGTTCTCATCGGAGCAGCTGCACTGATCGCAGAATACAACGGTGTTCCCCGAGCCAGTCACATTCGCGACAAACTGATTGAAATGATCCATCTCAATGAGACGATGTGGTCTTCAGCCGTTGCCAGTTCTTGGGAAGGGGCGCAGTTGCCTGCCGGTAACTACATTATTGACCTCCTTCTAGCCAACGTCTGTAAACAGAACGTCACTCGTTTCCCCTATGAGATCGCACGTCTGGCAGAAGACCTGGCTGGAGGAATCATGGTCACCGCACCTTCGCAAAAAGACCTAGAATCTCCTGAAGTCGGTCACTATGTGAGAAAGTATCTCGTCGGTGTTGACGGCGTTCCGGTAGAACATCGTCTGCGAGTCCTTCGACTCATTGAGAACCTCACACTCGGTACGGCAGCTGTCGGCTACCTCACGGAGTCGATGCACGGAGCCGGTTCGCCCCAGGCTCAGCGCATTCTCATCCAGCGCCTGGGCAATCTGGAAGCAAAGAAAGAACTAGCGAAAGCTATCGCAAAGATCAAGGAGTAATTGAAGCAGGGGAGGGGAAGCTCTCCCCTTTTTTTGATAAGATGAAAAAAGAAGAATTATTATCATTACAAGATACCATCCGATCCATGATCACTCCATGTGACGACTCCAATCCTCTGAGTTTGGAACTGATATCCTTTGATGAAGGAGTCCTAGAGGTTCGCTTACTGGGCAGTTGTCGTCATTGTCCTGCTGCGCAGGAAACGTTTGAGGAGACAGTGCGCGCGCAGATCCTTCGATCTGACCCTCGCATCAAGTCGGTCATCCTCAATACGGAGATGGATCCTGAAATTATTGAATTTGCCAGAGCGTTTTTAAATAGAAGAAAGGGGGAGCGAGGATGAATTGGAAAGATACTTATGCACACAAGCTGATCAGTGCGAGTGACGCCGTCAAATATATCAAATCTGGCGATTGAGTCGTTACCGCTCATGCCGTTGGTGAACCGTGTCACCTCCTCGAGGCGTTGGTTGAAAACAGTGATGCATATGAAGATGTTGAGATCGTCCATATGGTGGCGATGGGTTGTGCTGACTATGTCAAGCCTGAACTAGAAAAGAACTTTCGCCACAATGCTGTCTTTGTCGGAAGGACCACAAGAGATGCCATCTGTGATGGAAGAGCCGATTACACACCCTGCTTTTTCCACGAAGTGCCCCGACTCTTTCGCGAAAACTTGCCGGTAGATGTGGCACTGATCCATGTGACCGAGCCAGATGAGCACGGGTTTTGTAGCTTCGGCGTGTCGGTCGACTACACAAAGCCCGCGGCGGAATGCGCAAAACTCGTGATCGCTCAGATCAATCCGCAGATGCCAAGAACATATGGTGATACATTCATTCATATGGATGATATCGACTACGCTGTCTTCCACGATGCGCCGATCATTGAGTTGGGAGCAGCCCGCATAGGCGAAGTCGAAAAAGCGATTGGAGAGCACTGCGCCTCGCTCGTAGAAGACGGAGACACCCTACAGCTAGGAATCGGTGCGATTCCTGATGCCGTCTTGCTGTTTCTCAAGGACAAAAAGGATCTGGGCATCCACTCTGAAATGATTTCAGACGGGGTGGTGGAATTGGTCGAAGCAGGTGTGATCACAAACAAACGCAAAAATTTCCATAAAGGCGCCTGTGTGGTTACGTTCCTGATGGGCGGAAAACGCCTGTATGACTTCGTCAACAACAACCCGATGGTGCAGATGTATCCGGTTGATTACGTCAATGATCCGCGCGTTGCTATGCAAAACGATAATCTTGTTTCGATCAACTCGGCTGTTCAGGTGGATCTGATGGGACAGGTCGTATCAGAGAGTGTAGGAAATGTTCAGATTTCCGGCGTCGGCGGACAGGTGGACTTTGTACGTGCAGCCGCATTTTCAAAGGGCGGTCGCTCCATCATTGCGATGCCTTCCACAGCTGCCAAAGGAACGGTCTCTAAGATCGTCGCACTGATCGATGAAGGGGCGGCAGTCACTACATCAAGAAACGATGTTGATTATGTTGTTACAGAATACGGTGTTGCGAAACTCAAAGGAAAAACTCTCAGAGAACGCGCCGAGGCGCTGATTCGCATCAGCCATCCGGATTTCAGAGAAGAGCTTTCCAAAGTCTATGAGGAGCGTTTTTGCAGAAAACTAGAATTTAGCTAGCTTGTAAAGGAGAAATCATTATGGCAATGGTTCGCGAACACGGGGCTGAACAGCCTTATATCCCCGCAGGGATATTCAAAATTCGTCTCCCATTTATTCACTATCGTTGGGAGATCTCCGAGATGCTTTAAGCGATTCTCATGTGTGCTACCTGTCTGGGAGCCATCCCTGTCTTAGAGAGCACACTGGGAATCCCCTATGAAGTGGCTTGGAGCATGGTTATTATCAATGGTATCGGCTATATGATGCATGCGCTTCTAGGGGATCCGGCCGTACCCGGATGGATCACCCCTGCCATGCCACTGGTTATTGCTTACTTAAGTAACTCGGCGGAGATGGGTCCGGAGAGAACCCAGTATCTGATTGCGCTACAACTTATGGTAGCCGCTGTGTTTTTGTTTATGGGTATCACCGGTCTTGCCGACAAAGTGCTCAGCAAAGTCCCTACATCGATCAAAGCCGGTATTTTGCTGGCAGCTGGGCTACAAGCTACGCTGGGTGAATTCAGAGAGGGAGGTCGTTTCAGTCTGTATCCCATAACGATTGCCATATGTATTCTGGTTGCATATTTTCTTCTGTTTTCAGAGACGTTTCAGCGACTGAAGAAAACGAAAAAGTGGGCACAGATTCTAGGCAAGTACGGGATGCTTCCCGCGTTATTCTTAGCGGTGGTTGTTGGACCACTATTCAAAGAGATTGCGGCGCCGACTATAGAATTAGGAACGTTCTTCAAACTGCCCGATATTGCTGCGATTATGAAGCATGTCTCTCCGTGGGGAGTAGGTTTCCCCAAAGCCAAAATGTTTATCTCTGCTATACCGACCGTTATCATGGTTTATATTATTGCTTTTGGCGACTTTGTCACAAGCGAGTCTCTGATTAACGAAGCCGACGAAGCGAGAGCAGACGAAAAGATTGACTTTAATGCAAACCGCTCCAATCTCATCAGCGGTCTTCGTAACCTGGTCCAGTCTTTTATTTCTCCTTATGTTCCGCTTTGTGGTCCTCTGTGGGCAGCCGTTACAGCTGCTGTCGCGCAGAGATACCAAGAAGGTCGAAAAGCGATGGACTCGATCTTCAGCGGTGTCGGCACATTTCGTATCATGACCTTTATCAGTGTGGCCACGATTCCCATCGTAAGCCTTGTTCGCCCGTCGCTTCCCATTGCACTAAGCCTCACACTGATTGTGCAGGGGTATGTATGCGTACGCTTGGCGATGCAGATGTGTTTTAGTGGCAGTGATTCAGGAATTGCAGGCATCATGGCGGCCGTCATCGTCGCAAGAGACGCTTCATGGGGTCTCATCGTGGGAATCATTCTCTATCTCCTGATTCAAGGATGGGATGGGGGCACGAAAATGACCGATCCTCAAGCGACAGCCAAACCCAAAAAATAGTTCAGTACTTACGAATCTAAGAAAACAGCGGAAGGTTCCGCTGTTTTTTTAGGTTCTACCACTTTTGGTGTTGGTGAGTAATCACTGACACTTTTTCTATTCAAGAAACAATTGAGACATGGGTGCCGGTCCTTTAGAATAGAGTTACCAAGCTACTATCGAAAGGAGCACACCATGCCTCACAAACATTGTATCGAAGTTTTACTGGATTTAGAAGATACCGGCGTAAAAATCTTAGATAAACCCATCCTCAAAGAGTTAGGACCTCAGGGAATCCGAAAGATGATTCCTGCCATCCTCTCTCCTGCGGTAGATGTTTGTCCTCGTTGCGGCACCGTAGGAGGAGATATCATTAAGCATGGTACGAAAACCTCACATATCAAGGTCCACAAGGTAACGGAGTGCGACACCTACCTTCTTCTGAAGAAACAGCGTTATCTCTGTAAAGATTGTTCTAGCACCTTCACAGCCACAACCAAGCTCGTAGAGAGAAGCTGTTTCATCGCCAAACCTGTCAAAACAGCCATCCTTCTCAAGGCTAGAAACATCATGTCGGAGAAAGACATCGCCAAAGAGGTTGGTGTTTCCCATGACCAAGGGGTCAAACTTCCAGACAGTTCACCGGATCCTTCATGCCTCCTCTCTAGAGACTAGACGCTCCTACCAGTACCTGCCAAGTTTTTTGGGGATGGAGAGTCTGACCCCTTGGTCATGAGTTTAAGTCTGTAAAGAATGCAGAGGGAGCTAGAGTCTGACCCTTTGGTCATGAGTTTTATTGTCTGTGATCCGCTGCACAAAGAGCTCATAGACATTGTCGAAGATCGTCGTTTGCCTGCCCTCATCCGTTACTTCCATCGGTATCCGCTCAAGGCAAGGCAGCACGTCAAAGGGGTGATTATCGACATGTATGAGCCCTACATCCAACTGGTCAAACAGTGCTTTCCTCGAGCAGAGATTATCATCGACAAGTTCCATATCGTCCAGCACCTTACCCGAGCAATGAACAAGGTCCGCATCCAGAGCATGAAAAAGTTCTCTGTCGAGAGCCTGGAATACCGGCTCCTCAAAGATCATTGGAAACATCTCCTAAAGCCTTTGGATGCACTCAGTACCCGGTATTGGTACTCCCGAAAACTTAGGAGATACATCAGCAGTCTAGAGTTGGCAGAACTGATGGCAGGCCTCAATGAAGAACTTAAAAAACAGTGGATCGCTTACCAGCACCTGATCGGAAGTCTGAGAAACAAAGACCAGAGAAGGTTCTTCTTCTGGATAGAACACTACAAAGGGACACTCAATCCTCAGCTCAACACCGTCCTTGAAACCTTCTTGAAGCTTGAAAAATACATTAAAAACACCTTCCGTACTAGCCTAACCAATGGGTTTGTGGAAGGGGTGAACAACAAGATCAAACTTATTAAAAGGACATCCTACGGGTATCGATCCTTTGTGAACTTCCGGACTCGAATGTTGATCTGTTTTACCCTGACAAAAAAAGTGGCCTAACCCGCTTCTAGGCTAGACCACTCTGGCTCTCTATTCTTCCCTACCAACACTAAAAGTTAAAGAACCTTTTTTTAGCTCTTAGGGGGGCACGAATATGCGCTTAGAACGTTTTGCGTGGAGGTTTTGATTTTCCGCTCATGGACTCAACAATCAATTTGTATACTTTCGTTCTTGGGATAGCAGCAGGATTGAAATAAGCGTCTTTTTCATGATATTGGTCCATGATCTTGCGTAACGCCTTCTCCTTTTCCTGTGGATTGTCGATGATATGCATCTTGCCGGTGCCGATGACGCTTTCATAGCTCATAGTGCAGTAGCCCTGCTCCTCAAAATACTCTAGCTGATGGTTGGCGTGCATCTCAAAAGACGCTCGGGCATCTCTTTTCATGATGTCAAATTTTGTTCCTTCCATTGCGCTATGGAAAAACAGATGCACGACCCCATCAAGCACTTCGTAGCCAAAGTTCAGCGGAAGCAAATAGGGGATTGCTTCGTTGTGCAAAACCAGTGTACAGACGTCACACTTTTCAATGATCGAAACAAGATCCGAAATACCTTTCACTTCTCTTTCTTTTCTTCTCAAGACAAATCTTCCTTTTCCTCACTCATTTTTTGGAAACTTTTCCAGTATTTCCAAGACTTTTTTATCATCGTTTCTAGGACAGAGAGATCAATATCGTCCAGTTTGTTGATGTACAGGCAAGAGACACTTGTCCTGTGTTTGCCGAGGAGTTCAAGTTCTTTTTCGTACCTGCCTTCAAAACCTTCAGAAAAATAAATGGTGAGAGAAGTTTTCCTCGGGCTGAAAGCAAGAAGAGGCATGTCCCCTTCTCTTCCGGAAGCGTAGCGATAGTGTACGGAGTCAAACCCTATAATTGACGTCCCCCACATCACCGGAGGATGAGAACTGATCTCTTGCATAAGTGCGATGAGAGTGTTTGCCTCTGATTGTCTTTTCTCTCCTACGGTAGAGAGAAAGTCGTCGACTGGATACTGTGTGGGCTTTGTTTTATTCTCTGCCATCCACACCTCCTCAGTATGACATTTTACCCCGGCTATTTTTCTTCATTCTTTGTGTTTCGAATGATGGTGCCGGCATGTGAAGGGGCATTTGTGTTTCGTATATTGATGGGAACGTGACTTTCCATCAGCGGTGCGATGGCTTCTTTATGATATATCTGTGCGCCGTTTGAAGAGATATGAAGGAGCTCCTCATAGTTCATCTCTACGATGGTCTTTGCGTCTTGGTGCAGGTGAGGATCTTTGCTCATCACTCCGTCGACGTCGGTCCAGTTCTCATAAACACTGCTTTTTAAAGCGGAGGCGATGAGAGAGCCTGTAATGTCGGAACCTCCTCGGTCAAAGAGCCGGATATTTCCTTCGGGATCTGTGCCGTAGAAGCCAGGAATGACATACTTTCCGTCCGATGACAGGCGAGAGCGGATGGCATGATAGGTTTTCTTTTTATCCAGTTCTCCATTATAGCCGAAGAAAATCAGTTCGGTCGCATCGACAAATTCATAGCCCAGATACTCCGACATCATGCGAGCGTTGAGGTATTCTCCCCGACTGATCAGAAACGCGCTGTCTTGTGCCTTCTGAAGATCTGTGAGAACTTCCTGGATTGGCTCTGTATCAAGTTTCAGCGCGCGGGCAATGTCATGGAAGCGTTCTTCAAAGCTGAGGAGTTCGCGTTGCTTCTCTTGTTCGTTCACCTCGACAAGGGTGTCAAGATTTTGCCGCAAAGCCTCCAGCTGCCTTCCTTCTGCTTTCTTTTGGTCAAGGAGGATTAACTGATCCGTGGTTTTGATATCGCTCTTATAGCGCTTTCCAGGTGCGGAGACGACAACGATTTCACGCCCCTGTTCTGCATGGATAATTTCTTTCACCTTCATAAACTGTGTGGCATCGTTTAATGAACTTCCCCCGAACTTGGAGACTTTTTTCGCACTGATAGCTTCAATGTCATAGGGAGTTTCCTGATAGACGCAGTAGTTCAACCAGTTCGCAAAAAAGAGATTGCCATGGCTTCTCCATCTCACGTTAACTCCTTTAGATGGATCATCCTTGCGAAAATAATTGACCGGGATCTTGGTATTAAGTCCTAGGTTAAGATCGCGTTCGTATTCCCCCTGAAGAGTGCCTTCGTCATACTCCCAATGTCCCGAAGAAAAGACCAAACGATAATCTGCCGTACTGGCCAAATGAATGCCTGTATCTTCTCTTGCCGCCCAGACGCGAAGGTCATCATGCTGAAGTAGATCGTGGGCTCGATTGAAACTGTAGCGGGATTGAGGGACCCAGAATTCATCGTCGAATCCTTTCAGGAGAAGTCCGGGATCCTCCAGAGGATACTTATAGACGCCAAAGAGTTTTTCCTCAAAAGCATACTTGGGGATGCCATAATAGTGATACAAAGCGGCCTGGGCGGCCCAGCAGATGAACATGGTGGAGAAGACATTTTCTCTTGCATAGTCAAGAATCTCTGTCAACTCACTCCAGTAGAGCACTTCTTCATAGTCTAGTTTCTCCACTGGAGCGCCGGTGACGATCATCGCATCGTATTTCTCACCTTTAATCTCTTCAAAGGTCTTGTAGAACTTTTCCAGATGAGAAGGTTTGGCATTCTTTGAGTCATAGGTTCTTGTGCGAATCAAGTCGATATGCACTTGGAGTGCGGTGTTTGAAAGACGGCGAAGAAGCTGAAGTTCAGTTTCTTCTTTCTTTGGCATCAGATTGACAATGGCGATACGGATGGGGCGAATGTCCTGGCGAAGAGCTTCCGATTCACTCATAGTAAAGATTCGCTCGCGCTGCAAGGAGGCTGTCGCCGGCAGATCGGATGGTAAAATTAATGGCATAGAATCCTCCTTCAGATGCGGCGTAGAGCCTGGTCGAGATCCTCGATAATCTCTTGCGAGTCTTCAATGCCGACAGAGAGACGGACGAGGTTAGGGGTAATGCCTGAGAGAAGCTGCTCTTGTGCAGACAGTTGGCGATGAGTGGTGCTGGCGGGGTGCAGGATGTGCGTGCGAACGTCTCCTACGTGAACCACTAGAGAGGCCAGACGCAGCGCATTGATGAGGGCTTTGCATTCCTGTTCTCCTCCTGCGACACCAAATGTCACAACGCCGCTGGCTCCTTCGGGAAGATACTTAGCAGCGAGCTTCTCTTGTGCGGAGCCAGGCAGTGATGGATACCGTACCCATTCGATTTTGGGATGCTCAGAGAGATACTTGGCGATGGTCCATGCGTTTTGACTATGGCGCTCCATGCGAAGAGCCAAGGTTTCTGTGCCAAGGTTGATCAAAAACGCGTTAAATGGGCTGAGCACATTTCCCATATCTCGAAGAAAGACGGCGCGCGCCCTAGTTGCATAGGCCTTGGGGCCAAAACTCTCTGTAAAACTGAGGCCGTGATAATTCGGGTCAGGCTCGGTAAGCTGAGGATACTTCCCACCTGTCCAGTCAAATGTGCCGCTATCGACGATGACGCCGCCCAGACTTGTGGCATGTCCGTCAAGATACTTTGTGGCGGAATGCACAACGATATCTGCACCGAATTCAAAAGGCCGACACAGAGCGGGTGTGGCGAGCGTATTATCTACGAAAAGAGGCAGACCGTGTTCGTGCGCTATCGAGCTCATTTTTTCAATGTCGAGCACCTCAAGGCCTGGGTTTCCCAGCGTCTCAGAGAATAATAACTTTGTCTGTGGGCGGATCGCAGCACGGATGGTTTCTTCATCTGCATCAAAAGGGATAAAGGTTGTCTCAATCCCATATTTTTTTAATGTGGATCCGAGCAGCGTGTGAGTGCCGCCGTATAGATTGTTGAGCGCCACAATGTGATCACCGGACTCACAGATGGTCAGCACCGACAACAGTGTCGCTGATTGCCCGCTGGACACGGCGACAGCCGCGATGCCTCCTTCGAGCGCCGCTATTTTGCATTCGAGGCTCTCCACTGTGGGATTGGAAATGCGCGAATACATATGTCCCTCTTTTTTTAGATCAAAGAGAGCGGCCACATCGTCGAAGTCGTTGTAAAGGTACGTTGTCGACTGGGCGATGGGGAGGATGCGAGGTTCACCCGGAGCCGGCGTATAGCCAGCATGCACACATGCGGTCTGGATTTTCATATATATCTCCTTATAAATAAAAAACCGCCCCTCTAAAGGGCGGAGATTCCGCGGTACCACCTTTATTGCCCTGCTGTCTTAACAGAGCCGCTTCAGATACTTCATATCCTATCGCTGTAACGGGCGAACCCGTATCAACCTACATTTCGGCTGATCCTAGAGAAAGACCATGTTCACTGCGCTCTGACCTGTCCCTTTTCACCGATGAGGACTCTCTGCAAGGTTCCCTTCGCAACTACTCTTCTTCCTATTAAGTTTCCGACACACAAAAGGTATCACGGAAAGAAGCAGATTGTCAAGTGTGAGGTTTCTTTTCCTGGGATTTTTGGTATCATGGAAGTAATATCACATATTAAAAGGAGTTAATGTATGCTAGTGCGTGCGATCATGACACCTGAAAGACACCTTACCACCCTTCAGCCCTCACAGTCGCTGGAAGAAGCTTTGGAAAAAATCAACCAACTGGGCTACCTCTCGCTGCCCGTCGTCAAAAATGATCGTTTCATCGGTTATATCTCCAGCCTATATATCTACGAGAAATACATAGAGAGCGGAGAAGAAACCATGAGTGAATTTCTCCGTTCTAATAAAATTGAAGATTTTGTCGATACATCCGTCAAGCCGGTTGTTGACTCGATGTATGTCGAGGAAGCGGCGAAAGCTTTCTTTGAGTCCAATATGAGATTTATCCCCATTGTCAACCACGCTGGCGTGTTTCAGGGCATTCTGACACAAAAGGCGTTGTTTGAGCTGATCACAAAAGTGTACGGACTTGAAGATGATAAGATTGTCATCTATGCGCAGGAATTCGTCGGGATGCTCAAGCGCATTACCGATGTCCTTGAACGCATGGATGTCAATATCACAAACATCGCCAAGTACGATACCGAGACGCTCGGAGTGCAAGAAATTTCCCTACGCATCACCGGTGCAGACATTCACGATGTGGTGCGGCGTCTTGAAGAAAAGGGAATCAAAGTACGCGAAGTCGTTCCTGCGAAAAAAGCTCAGTAAGCCACCGTATGGTGGCTTTCTTACAGCCTATGAGAGGAAAGGAGCCGGCTGTGGCAAGGTCCGCCAGACAGAAATTGAAAATCCTATATGTGAAAGATCTGCTGGAAAACGAAAGTGACAGCACATCGCCTTTAGGCATGGAAGAAATCATCAAGCATCTTGAGAAACAGGGAATTTCCGCTGAACGAAAGAGCATTTATGACGACTTAGATGCTCTTCGAGATTATGGGATGCAGATCGTCTATCAGAAGAAGAATCCCAAGGGATACTATCTAAAAAAACGTCACTTCGAAACAGCGGAACTCAAATTGCTGATCGATGCTGTCGAAGTATCGAAATTTATTACAGAGAAAAAAACCGTGCAGTTGATCGAGAAGCTCTCGGCTTTTGGAGCAAGGAATAAGAGACGCCTCTTCAAACGACAAGTCTTTGTGCGTGACCGTATTAAAAGCATGAACGAGAGTATCTATCACAATGTGGATCGCATCCATGAAGCCATTTCTCAAAATAGGCGGATTACATTCTCCTACTATTCCTATGATGTCAAAAAGAACCGGATCCTTCGAAGAGACGGCAAACGCTACGACATCAGCCCTGCTATCTTAAGCTGGAGCGATGAAAACTACTACCTGATTGCCTACGATCATGAAGCAGAGATGATCAAGCATTATCGCGTAGACAAAATGAATGATATCCAAGTGGAGCAGACTCAGCGCCTGGGCCTTGATGTCATTGAAAACATCGATGTGGCCCACTACACGCAGCGCAATTTTTCTATGTTTTCGGGAGAGGAGATCTATGTCACCATCTCGTTTGCAAATGAGCTGGCGGGTGTTGTGATCGATCGATTCGGTAAAAACATTACTTTCTTTCCATCAGGGGAAGGGTGTTTTGAAGCAAGAGTCAAAGTCGCTCTCAGCCCGTTCTTTTTAGGGTGGATTGCAGCTCTGGGCGATCAAGCGGTGATCCTCAGACCGCAAGAAGCGGTAGATGCCATGAAGGAATTGCTTCATAAAGTGCAGGAAAACTATTAGAGTCCCTATAGGTGGACATTGCCTCCTTTATACTTTGAGTAGGACAAGAAAGACC
>LSQX01046913.1_pt2 | contig 20752 bp, 14 predicted proteins | sample 654561 | NCBI WGS metagenome assembly LSQX01 (sample SAMN04489861, study PRJNA283612) | anaerobic digester metagenome | isolation source: 4 biogas reactors fed with cattle manure at either 37C or 55C with and... | place: Denmark: Kongens Lyngby | collected 2014 | reverse complement strand
CAATACAACTGAATAACCCATATTAAAAAACTTACAATTGTCAAAAAATCAGGTTCTAATCTAATATATTAATTACAAACATTGAAAAAAGTAAAATGCGATTTTATGAGTAAAATTAAAACTTTGAAAACACCTAAAATTATTGCTTTATGTGTTGCGGTTTCATTGTTCTCAATGAATACGGTAGCACGCAGCAGTAATTCTTCGGCTGTTGATGTTCAGTCTGTACAACAAAACAGAAGACCTATTTCGGGCGTTGTTGTTGATGGTAATAACGATCCTCTACCGGGTGTCACCGTAATGGTTCCAAGCCGGCAGGGAGGAGTGATTACTGATGTTGATGGCGCTTACACTATAGAAGCTGCCACTGGTGAAGAACTACGTTTTCAGTTTCTGGGAATGAAAACTGTAACGATTGAGGTTGGTTCAGGTACAATTTACAATGTACAGCTACTCGAGGATGTTGAGATGCTGGACGAGGTAACTGTAACTGCTTTTGCCACACAGAAGAAAGAGAGTGTGGTTTCATCAATTGAAACCATCAGTCCTTCCGAACTAAAGGTTCCTTCAAGTAACCTTACAACAGCACTGGCCGGTCGTCTTGCCGGAGTAATCTCTTACCAGAGAAGTGGTGAGCCGGGTGCTGATAACGCTCAGTTCTTTGTGCGTGGTGTTACAACTTTTGGTTACGCAAGCAGTCCACTTATCCTTCTTGATGGCTTTGAAGTTGACGCAAATGCACTGGCACGCGTTGACCCTGACAACATTGCATCGTTCTCCGTATTAAAGGATGCTACCTCGGCAGCTCTTTACGGATCAAAGGGTGCTAACGGTGTTATCATGGTAACAACCAAAAAAGGTCAGGCAGGTGCGCCAAAGATCTCTTTCAGGGTAGAAGGGCGACTTTCTACTCCTACCAAGGTTCAGAAAACTGTTGATGGTATAACTTATATGAACCTGTACAACCAGGCACAGTTTAATGACAACCCTCTGTTGGAGCCTTATTACAATGCTCAGAAGATTCAGAATACCATGGAAGGGCTAAATGAGTATGCCTACCCAAATATCAACTGGTATGACGAGATGTTTAATTCTAATGCCTTCAACCAGTATTACAACTTTAATGTTTCGGGCGGGGGTTCAGTAGTAAGATACTACCTTGCTGTTTCATACAATAAGGAGGAGGGTATCCTGAAAAACAACCGTCTGAACAACTTTAAGAACAATATTGATATCGACAGATTTAACATATTGGCAAACATCACTATGGACCTGACGCCAACTACTGTCTTTGATATCAATATGAACTCTATTTTTGAGAATTATACAGGACCACTTGACAATACTGATGATGTATTCAAGAGTGTTATGAACTCTAACCCTGTTGAGTTCCCTAAGTTCTATCTGCCAGATGAGGATCACGCATATGTGAAGCACACTCTTTTCGGATCTGACGCTACAGGTTCTATGATGAACCCTTTTGCACAGATGGTTAGAGGTTACAAGGATGGATCTACTGGTAGAATTACTTCACAGTTCTCACTGGATCAGAACCTGGATGCGCTTACAGAAGGTTTGATGGCAAGAGGTAAGGTTTCTATCAAGAGTGATTCTTATCACGAAAGCAAGAGAAGCTACACTCCTTATCTGTATAATATCAAGAACTATGATGCATTTAATGACACTTATGTACTTCAGGAAGTTCGCAGGGGTACTGACGCTCTTGGTGATCCTGAACAGTGGAGAGATGGTGTATTCAGACTTTACCTTGAGGGTGGTTTAACCTATGCCCGCAGATTTGCCGGTGTGCATGATGTGAGCGGTCTTCTTATCTATACTCAGGAGGAGATCAAGAACACAAGTGGTAATCCCGGATCTATTCAGCGTACGCTTCCACAGCGACTACAGGGTATGAGAGCAAGGTTTAACTATGGTTTCGACGACAGGTATCTTGCTGAGATGAGTTTAACCTATACCGGTTCTGAGAAGTTTGCAAACGATCACCGCTGGGGTATCTTCCCTGCTATGGGTGTTGGTTATATTCTTTCTAACGAGTCGTACTGGGAGCCATTGCAGGACGTTATGCCAATGTTCAAGCTAAAATACTCTCTTGGTATGGTGGGTAACGACCAGATTGCCGGTCCTGAGGACAGATTCTTCTTCCTTTCTGATATCGACCCGGGTTCATGGGGTTACAGATGGGGACGCAATTTCAACTCAAGCTATGGTGGCTTCAACATTAACAGATATGCAAACCCACAGATTACTTGGGAAATTGCTGTAAAACAGAATGTTGGTTTTGAAATGGACCTGTTCAAAAACAGAGCTCTGAAAGTTATTGTTGAGTACTTTACTGAAAATCGTGAGCAGATCTATCAGGCAAGGGCTAACTTACCTGAGACAATGGGTCTTACCAGCAACGTGTATGGTAACGTGGGTGAGGTGAAAAGTGCCGGTTGGGATGGATCTATCGACCTAAACCACTCATTCAACAAGGATCTTTGGATAAGCGGCCGCTTTAACTTTACATATGCACACAACGAAATAATTGAGAATGAAGAACCTGAATATCGTTGGTCATATCTGAGCAATATTGGCTGGCCTATCAACACATGGAAAGGTTATATTGCAGAGCGTCTGTTTATTGACGAAGCTGACGTGGCTAACTCACCAAGACAGGAACTTGGAGGTATTGTACGTGCAGGTGATATCAAGTATAAGGATATTAACGGTGACGGTAGAGTAAACTCTGACGACCAGGTGCATATCGGTTATCCTATTGTACCGGAAATCACTTATGGTTTTGGTCTTTCAGGAGGATATAAGAACTTCGACTTGTCATTCTTTATGCAGGGACAGGACAGGGTTTCTTTCTTTATAAATCCTAATAACATTGCTCCTTTTGTTGAACAGCGCAATGCTATGCAGTATATCGCTGACGACCACTGGAATCCTAACAACCCGGTTGCTAAGGCTTTCTGGCCAAGACTTTCTGCTTCTTATAACGACAATAACAACGTTCCCAACTCTACATGGTGGATCCGTAACGGTCGTTTCCTACGTATGAAGAATGCTGAGCTTGGTTATACATTGCCTAAGAATTTCTTCCCAAGCACAGGTATTGAAAGCTTGAGACTATATCTTGCTGGTCAGAACCTGTTTAACTTGTCGGATTTCAAACTATGGGATCCTGAAATGGGTGGTGAAGGGTTTAATTATCCTCTTCAGAAGGTTTACAGTGTTGGTTTAACTGTTTCATTTTAACCATAAAGATTTAAAGTTTAATAGATTATGAAATATAAAATATTTACAATTTGTTTAATAGGCATATCGATGCTCTTCACGGGGTGCGATTTCCTTGACGTTGTGCCCGATAACACAGTGGAGGTTGGGAGTCTCTTCGAAAACAGGGATAAGGCTCTGAATGCTCTCTCTACCTGCTACAGATATATGCCTAATTACGAAAAGATACATGAGTCCATGTCACTTGCAGGAGATGAGTGGCTTGGTCGTCTCGACAGTGATTATGCAAATAACAGAGGTATAAACCGTGGTATTAAATTGATGCGCGGACTGAATAACTCTAATGATCCTATACTTAACTACTGGGCAGGTGGAGGCGGTGCAAATAGTCTTTACGAAGGTATCAGGGTATGTAATATCTTTCTGCAGAATATTGAAGATGTGCCTGACCTGACTCCAAGGGAGAAGAAGGACTGGATTGCACAGGTTAAGATTCTTAAGGCTTATTATCACTATTATCTTACTCGTCTTTATGGACCAATCGTTATTGCTGATGAGAATCTTGAACCATATTCAAGTGTGGAGGATGTAAGACAGGAAAGACAATCCATCGACTCTTGCTTTAATTATGTTGTTGGCCTTATAGATGAGGTACTTACCGAAGGTGATCTTTCTATCTCAAGAGATGCTTCTTTCCTTGGTCAGGTTGATCAGCAGATTGCTAAGGCTATCAAGGCTGAGGTACTGCTTACAAGAGCAAGTCCGCTTTTCAATGGCAACTCTGAGTTCTATAGTAACTTCAAGGGTATTAATGGTGAGCTACTCTTCCCGATGCAGTATGACGAATCTAAATGGAAAGATGCACTTGACGCAATAACTGAAGCTATTGAAATTGCTGAAGCAAACGGTAAGAAGCTTTATGAATACAAGGGTACTCCTAAATTCTGGGATGTTGATAATTTCGCTACTTCAGAAATCATTCAGTATGCTTATAATGAAAGATTCTCAATTGTTGAGCCTTGGAATGATGAGGTAATTTGGGGTTATTCAGGACTTGACTATGAAGGTCAGGGTGGTTTTGCTCATGCAACTAATATGCGTTCGGTTGCCGACCCAACACAGGCTGGTTATGCTTGGCAGTGGCTGGGGGCTGACTACAGAATGGTAGAGCGTTTCTATTCAAAGAATGGTGTTCCAATTGAGGATGACATTACTTATGAATATGATGGCAGACTGGAAATTACTACTGTTCCTAATGATACTTATCATAAGGGTTATATGCAGGATGGTGAGAAAACTATCAAACTTCATCTTAACAGAGAGCCTCGCTTTTATGCATGGCTGGCTGTTGACCGCAGTATCTGGCGTACTCATGACATCGCAAATGATGTAAAGATGCGTTATAACGAGTTTCCCGGCGGTAGAGGTGCTCATCATACGACCGACTTCTACTGGACTGGTGTTGGTGTTAAGAAGCTTGTGCATCCTGAATCCGGAACCGGCCACTGGGCACGTGTGGTGAAATATCCTTATCCGATATTGAGGCTTGCCGACCTCTATCTGATGTATGCTGAAGCATATAATGAGCTTAACGGTCCCGGCCAGCCTGCATACGATGCACTTAACAAAATCAGAAGAAGAGCTGGTCTGCCTGATATAGAGGATGTATGGAGTGATCCATCAATAGTAAGAAACGTTGGCAAACATACAACCAAGGAGGGTCTGCGCGACATTATACATACTGAGCGCTCAATCGAGCTTAGCTTCGAAGGAAAACGCTACTTTGATGTAACAAGATGGAAAGAGGCCGGAAGATATTTCAACTCTCCGGTGAAAGGATGGAACACTACAGGTGTTGACCCTGAACAGTTCTATATCCTTATGACCTTACAAAACCGTGTTTGGCAAACGCCTCGTGATTATTTAATGCCAATTCCATTGTGGGATTTGAACAGAAATCCAAACTTAGTACAAAATCCGGGATGGTAAAACAGCACAAATAAAATATAACAATATGAAATATATTTATAACATAACAATACTTTTTGTCCTGGCATTGCTGCCACTCTTGAATAGTTGCCAGGATGAAGCTACCAGTGGTGATATGACTCCGCCTGCTCAGATAAAGGATGTGCAGTTTACACCGCTGAATGGTGGTGGTTACTTTACTTACACAATTCCAGAAGATGAGGACTTCCTCTATGTTAGGGGGGAATATCAGATTGATAATGGAGAGGTAATTTCAAAGACAAGCAGTGTTTATGCTGACACTCTTTTTATTGAAGGTCTTGGTAGTGTAAAAGAGTATCAGGTGAAGCTGTTCTCTGTTGACAGAGATAATAATCACTCTGAACCGGTTGTAATGAATGTTACTCCTCTTATTCCTACAACTGCTGCTATCCTTGAGACTGTAACTGTACAGCCTGGATTCTCTTCTCTTGTGGTTGACTGGACCAATGATCAGCAGCTTACTGTACAGATTTTAGTTAACGTGAAAGTTGGAGATAAGGATGTGAATCAGATCTACTCTTCAAACCTGAAGAAGGACCGATTTGTAATCGAGAACCTGACAGGTGTTCCTCATACTGTAAGTGTACACATCAAAGACACATATGGTAATGAGACTGAAGCAGTGGATTTTGGTCAGATCACCCCGCTTATCGATGCTCCAATTTCTAAGGATCAGTGGGCATTCTTGCGCGATCAGCTTCTGTATGGCAACAAGTGGGATTACAGCAGTGATGATAATCCATTTAATCAAAGACCGTTCCCTGAGTATGACAGACTTTACCAGAATGACAGTTTGAAGAATGCTCCTATGTCGCACGTGGAAGGTCGTATCGAGAAATTCTGGGATAATGAGTATGACTATGAGCCTGTACTTAACCTGAACTACTTCAACACAGGTCAGATAGGTTATCCTTTCTCTTACTACATTGATATGGGTAGAGAGATCAAAGCAAGCCGCTTCAAAATCTGGCAGCGTAATGCATGGGGTATGCTTTACACCGGTGAGAATGTTGAGATCTTCGAGATTTGGGTAAGTAACGACCAGGACGCTTCTGATGGTATTCTTGATGATTGGGAATATGTTGGCAGATATCGAATAGTGAAACCGGCTTCTGTTATTGAAGCAAACAATGAGGCAAGAGCAGGACATGAATTTATGTTCTATCCTGACAACCCACGTTTCACTAAGAACTTCCGTTATCTCCGCTTTAAAGCAATCAAGCAGTTTGGCAACGGTAACTCAGGATGTATGTCAGAGATTACCCTGTTCGGAACTGAAGCTGACGGCTCAATTATTGAGGATGATAAAGTGCTTACAGGACCAATCCCCGGATGGGAGTAACATTATAAAAATATGATAAATATGAAACTAAGATATATACTTACCCTATTATTGATTTCCATGATTGGCTTTTATGCCTGTGAAAGCATGGATGATAATTACAAGCAATATCTCGGAGAATACAACTACTCCGGAAAGATTGACAGTCTGAGAGTGTATCCGGGCTACGAGAGAGTAATTCTTGCCTGGGACAATCCAAGAGATCAGAAGAGTAAAAAGATTAAAATTATTTACGGAGCTGATCAGACAGAGATAGTTTATGATCAGCTGGTTGACTCGGTATCGATTGATGGACTTGCAGCAGGTACCGGTTATGAGTTTACTGTTTATACAATGGATAATATTGGCAACTTATCGGTTCCAACATCAGTAACTGCATTCCCTATATCGGCAGAGTTTGTTGAGTCGCTTACACCTCCAACCATTGTTGTTGAGTCTAAAAACAATGAGCAGGTTCTCTCTTTTATCGGTTTATCGAATATTATGATGAGATTCTCAGGTAAAATCAACTATGCGGTTGAAGGACCAAACGGTTTTGATGCAGAAGGTGTAATTGATATCACAGATCAGGTAATTAAAACAAACCCATCTACAGGTTCTGTTGAGTACGTTACCTTCAACGATCTTTCAATTCCTGTTGCTGACCTGGGATTGCCTGTTGAGTTCCTGCCTCCTGGACCTTACAAGTTTACATACGAAACCACCGTATGGCCAATCATGAGTAATCTTGTTTCAATTGACGAGATAACACTTGGCAGAGAGGCTAACATTGAGGTGCAGCCTGTTATTATCAACATAACTGCTCTTGGTGGTGAGGTATCTGACCAGTTTAACACCGGTGGAGGTGAAGGTATTGCCATGTTGGTTGACGGAAATATTAAATCCAAATATCTGACTGGTAACAGCAGAACTCCATGGATGATGTTCAGGACTAATGAACCGGCAATTGTGACACGCTACGAGATGACTTCAGGTAATGATGCTCCTGAGCGTGACCCGAAATCATGGAGACTAGAGGCTTCTAATGATGGTGAAAACTGGGTAGTTCTTGACGAACGCAGGAACATAACATTCCCTGGAAGAGAAAGTACTCAGAGGTTTGAAGTTGAAAACGATGAGTTATATCAGTACTACAAGCTGCAGATTACTGAGAACAATGGTAACAACCTGTTCCAGCTGTCAGAGTGGACGTTGTTTGGACCGAAGCTCAAGTAGATTGATTTAATGATACCATTCTTATAAAAAAATCAGGGATAGCAATTAAGTTATCCCTGATTTATTTTTATATGATAATACTGTTAGCTTTTTAGGAACTCCTGATACTCATCCCAAAGCTCATCGATTGAATAGTTGTCTCCAAGAACATGCTTGATAGCTCCGTCGAAGCTCCATGGAACAACCTCAAGAGCTGATCTGTTGAACTTCTTAAGGAAATCGCTGTCCTTGGTTTTCAGCCACTGAAGGAAGAATCCTGTTGTCTGGTATCCATCCAGCCAGTGACCTCCCGGCTTTCTGTTTGTTTCGGGGAAATAACCATTATCGGCACGAACAGCATCTGCCATCCCTTCTATAAATGCAAAAAACACCTTGTTTGTACCATAAGATCCTATACCCTGTGGCTCCAGCTGATAACCATGCACAAGCTCGTGAAACAAAACACCTTCTGTTTCGTACAACACCTTGTCGTCACCACCATTCTCAGCAGATTGTTCCACCCAGCGACTACTATAGAATATGCTTATCTCAGGCACACTGCCGCCTTTTGCAGAGATTCCTCTCTTATCTTCGAATGAATAATTGATCTTTTTAACAGATGGGATGCTGTCCGCATCGCTCCAATAGAGTGTCTTTACCACGCCCAGACAGCTCTCCTGAATAAGAGCCACGGGGTCCGGTACAATTCTGTTGTATATCTCCCATCCTTTTGTACCCTCGGCCTTGTTTATAAAGTTAACCTCGGGGTAATTGAAATTTTTAAACGCATTATCCTTGTTATCGGATACATTTTTTCCTGATCCACAGGAAACCAAGAGTGCAGCAACTGCAATAAATAGTAGTCTCATTTTTTTAAATTGATTCAAATAAAATTAATAATAGTATAATTTAGATTTAGTATTGTTCCACAAATATTTAAATTTTATCTTACCATTAAGATTGTTCCACAAACAACAGGTTCAACCCTAATCCCTAATTCCACCAGTATGTAAGCTTCAGAACAAGCGCCCTGTTGCGAACATCGCGTGTATCGGCGAAATAGTTGTCGGTATATACTATGAAAAGATCCGACACAGGCTTGTAGCGCCACTGCAGTCTGATATTAACGTTGGTGTTGTTGACCTGCTCGTTGTACTGAACAAATGTGGTTAGATAAACCTTTGGCGAGAAGGTGATATCGAGCTTGGGACCAACCAGCCAGAACTGCTGATTTGTAAATGGCTGAGGAAGCCTTAGATTAGTATAAACAGTGTTTAAAGAGAAATTGATATAGGGCTGATATCTGTATGCAATGTTGGTCTCAATCATATCGCCATGTCCATTGAAGAATTCACCTTTTGAATATTGCAGTGTTCCGTTAAGAGGGCGGCGGGGACTGGTTTCTATCCTGCCAAACCATAAAAGGAAATCATATTCACTGCCGGCAGGGAGGTATACATTACTCACATGCGTTGGATCAAAATCCTCCATCAGCTTAACATAGTTATCAGAAATACCTGTTGTTACCGTTGTATTTCCATCGAAATTCACAAAATAACCTGCCTCATACACATGATCAAGCTTCTCATATTCATGTGAATAGTATGCCTCCATATCGATAAAGGGACCATGAGCCACTACAAGCTTATTTGGCACGAAAGTATATTGAGCTTCAGGATTGAACAAGATATAGTTGTTTCGTCTTACATAACCTGTTTCCGCAAGGAAATTCTTACCCACAGCCGCTTGTCTGAGCTCCAGCTTAATATTCCTCTTGTTATAGTTGATATATGCACCCTGGGCATACTGTTTATCAGGATTACCCGGTCTGAAAGATCGATGATAGAAGAACTTACCGGTCCACACATTATTATTGCTTGCCATATTGTAATCCAGAGCAGCAACGCGGTTGAACTGATCACTGCCGGAGTACTCCTTATTAACAAACATAAAGCTGATGTTTGAGCGAGAGAATATCTTCTGCTGCATTGAGAGGACAGAATAATTACGGGTAGGCATCATGCTGGTCTGATCGGTAACCATATGCATGAAGCCCAACCTGAAATCATTCCCAATCTTGCCTGTAAACCTGGCACCACCAAGAACAGGCGCATCCAGACCGATCCTTCTGGAGAAGAAAGGTGTAATATCATACTGACCATATTCTGAGAACAGGTCCTGATTCTCAAGGAAGAACTGGCGCTTTTCGGGGAAGAAGAGCTCGAAACGATCAAGATTCATCTGCTGCTGATCCACCTCCACCTGTGCAAAATCGGGATTATAAGTAAGATCCAGATTAGTTGAAGTAGTGAACCCTATCTTGGCATCAAAACCAAAGCTTTTACGGTAACCCGCCTCTTCATTAGCCTCAAAATCACGGTGATATCCACCCAGAACATAGGGAATAAGAGAGAAGTTGAGTCGAGGCTCAGGCAAAGGCTCATCAAAGATAAGTACCCCCGTATATGCTGGAGAAGCGTGGGGGAACTGACGGGGAACGGGGGCCCAGGCCGACTTCTGATTGGTTTTGAGGTCGAGGCGACCAAAATTCACATACCACACCTTGCTGTCTTTGGGATATCGGAGTGATCTGAACGGAACCTTTATTTCGGTGATCCATTTATCGGAATAATTCTTAACCTCCACCTCAATTTTGCTGTCCCAGTTAAGGTTTGTCTCCGATCCGGTTACAATACCATCCCAGATAGCACCTGAGGGAGAGCTACCAAAAGTGTAGGCATTGGTCTGATCCCTGAAGGTATCAAATACCGTTAGTAAGTTATCATTATAATTAAATCTGTAATCTCTTCTGAACGACTCCATGATCCTTTTACCCGGTATAGTGTCATAGAAGATTGTTGCAATATAGAGAGCCTTATCATCGTAGGTTATCATCCCTGTCGACTTCTGATATGGGTAGCCACTGTCAACCGGAGTTACCAGCCTGAAGTTTTCCATCTGATTGGCATTCAGCCAGTCCTCCTCATCAAGAACACCATCCAGAGTGATCTCACCTTTCATTTTTTTAGCAACGTAGACAAAATTTTTGTTTTGAATGTTAATTCCTACAGTGTCGGCAAGTACTATTTGTACTGACTCCTCACCATTTTCGTTACTTCGGGTGTCTTGGGCGTAAACAGATCCCCACGATATCAAGCTAATTGATAAAGCGATAATTAGATTTTTCAAAGATTTCATGATGATAATAAGTTTAAGCCTCAAAAATAGAAAATTAATTGAATTATAACAATTATTAGGGCATACAATAGTTGGAGTAAAAGGAGAGGGTGTAATTGGCTCAAACACGCATTGGGCATGTACATCTTAAAGTATCCGACCTCGATAGGGCTATTGAATTTTATAGCGGACTCCTTGGATTTGAGGTCACAATGAATTATGGTAGTCAGGCCGCTTTCTTATCAGCCGGAGGTTACCACCACCATATAGGTCTCAACACTTGGCAAAGCAAGGGAGGCGCGCCTGCACCTGCAAATTCGGCAGGACTCTATCACGTGGCAATTCTGTTTCCGGAGAGAAAAGATCTGGCGATGATCTTCAAGCGACTCTTAGAGGCTGATTATCCACTTACTGGTGCAAGTGATCATGGTGTATCAGAAGCGATATATCTTAATGATCCTGATGGTAACGGAATTGAACTCTATTGGGATAAGCCAAGAGATCAGTGGCCTTCAACTCCCGAGGGAGGTATTGATATGTACACAGAAGCACTCGACTGGCGAGACCTTTTGAAAGAGCTTGATTAATTCAGCTCAGAGAATAGTCTCCGATGCCCCCATCAGCCATGTAACGTGCAAATCATGTCCGCAAACATGAGATACGCCCTCAATTTTGCTTGCATAGGGCAGACCGGTAGCCTCTGTCACCGGGAGCGCATCCATATCGGCACGCAGCATAACAACAGGACCATCGCCGTTCCTCAGCAAGCCATAATTTAGTTTTTTATATTAAACAACTAACTATATGAATTACTCCCCCCAAACCACTCTTTTTATGTAATCAGTATAAGATATTATAATTCTCACCACCTTATCACTCACATTAGGCATGCTGTAGTCGGCAACAGGACGGAAGAACACATTATTAGGCTGACCAATCGGGAAACGGTCACGCGCACCCACATTCTGATACTTCAGCTGCGTAATACCCTGCAAAACACGTTCCGGATTAAGTCCCACCATCATAACCGACGCCTCCTCCATTGCTTCCGGACGCTCGTGAGCCTCACGAATATTAAGCGCGCGGAAGTTAAGAATAGACGACTCCTCCGAAATTGTACCACTATCAGACAACACAGCATAAGCATTCATCTGCAACTTATTGTAGTCGCTCAATCCCATCGGCTTCATCAATCTCACATTCTCATGAAACGTTACCCCCTTCTTCTCAATCATATTCCTTGTGCGAGGATGAGTTGAGACAATCACCGGGAAGTCATATTTTTCTGCAATAGTATTAAGAATCTCAACAAGATTAAAGAAGTTTTTCTCAGAAGAGATATTCTCCTCACGATGAGCAGAAACAACAAAAAACTTATCCTTTTCGAGACCTAAAGTCTCCAGTATATTTGAAGCATTAATCTTTGGAAGATAATTCATCAGCACCTCATACATCGGACTACCCGTCTTTATCACCCTGTCGGGCCTCAACCCCTCAGCCAGCAGATACTCACGGGCGATATCACTGTAAGTAAGATTGATATCAGCAGTATGATCCACAATCCTGCGGTTGCTCTCCTCCGGCACACGCTGGTCGAAACAACGATTACCCGCCTCCATATGGAATATTGGTATATGACGTTTTTTCGCTGCAATAGCACAAAGACATGAGTTTGTATCACCCAGCACAAGAAAAGCATCAGGCTGCTCCTTCTCAAGCACAGGATCAATATTTATAAGTATCTGCCCTGCAGTCTCAGTAGCATTTTTACCGGCAGCATTCAGGAAATAGTCGGGCTTACGCAAACCCAGATCCTCGAAGAACACCTCGTTAAGTTCATAGTCGTAATTCTGACCGGTATGTACCAGAACATGCTCTATTGCTTCTGATGTATCAAGTTTCTGCAGCACACAGCTGAGCCTGATTATTTCAGGACGTGTGCCTACAACTGTCAATACTTTTAATTTTTTCACTTTAGGAATATATTTAGTTTCTGATTATTTCATAATTCTATTAAATGTTCACCTGCTGTTTCTGAGGCAGTTTCAATAACCGTTCTGAAATCGTTACTGACACTGTTTCTGAACTGTTTCCTGTCAGCAAAATCAGACTACAGGTTTGTCAGACTGATCTATACCGGCAGGAAATAAGTATCCGGCCTCTCAGCATCAAATACCTCATTCACCCACATCACCGTTACCATATCCTCATCACCCAGATTCTCGATATTATGAGTATATCCAACGGGTATATCAACCACTTCCAGTTTGTCACCCGAAACAAAATACTCATAAACCTTCTCTTCACCAATCTTACGAAATCGGATCACTCCCCTTCCGCTAACCACAAGAAACTTCTCATTTTTGGTATGATGCCAGTGCTGACCTTTAGTGATACCCGGTTTGGAGATGTTTATCGATACCTGCCCTCTGTCGGGCGTTTTAAGAAACTCTGTAAACGAACCTCTGTTATCCACATTCATCTTCAGGGGATACGAGAATCCATCAACAGGCAAATAGCTAAGATATGTAGAATATAGCTTCTTTACGAGAGGATCAGACAGGTTGGGCAACTGCAGCGAGTTCCTGCTCTCCCTGAACGAGTAGATATGATCTACAATCTCACCCAAGGTAATACGATGCTCCACAGCCACTTTACAAAACTCTCCTTCTCTGTTGGGGTTACCCTCCAACGCAGATATAAGCTCATTAACCACATCATCGATATATACCAGAGTCATCATAACGCTCGGGTCGTTCACCTTAATTGGCAGATTATTAGCAATATTATTACAGAATGTTGCAACAGCACTATTATAGTTTGGTCGGCACCACTTCCCAAACACATTAGGGAAGCGATAAATCAGCACATCAGCACCGTTCTCCCTTCCATAATCAAACAGAAGATCCTCCCCTGCCTTTTTTGAGGCTCCGTAAGGATTATCCAGTTCTGCCTGAATAGATGATGCCAGCATTATTGGACAACTGTTATTATGTTTCTTAAGACAATCCAGAAGCTTAGAAGTGAATCCGAAGTTACCCTCCATGAATTCGCTCTGTTCCTTTGGACGATTCACACCGGCAAGATGGAATACAAAGTTAGCCTCTCTGCAGAAATCATCAAGAAGAGCAGGATCAGTCTCCATATCATACCTAAGCAAAGTATAATCAGGTCTTGAACTGCTCAGTTCTGCAACAAGATTCTTCCCTATGAAACCGTTCGCTCCGGTAATCAGTATATTCATAATTTATTGTTTAGGTTTTTATAATTCGTCATTGCTTTTACTATGTTGTTTAGAAGAGAATGAATTAGTAGAGCCGATAAACAATTTAGTAAAACATCGAATAATAAAAAATCATTACTATTTCTGCAAATCCTCCCTTATTTCCGGGAGCTTGAGGAGCAACTCTTTCATCTCCTCACTGTTCAGTCGATAAGTATTATGAGAATGATAGTCCTCCACATTAGAGACATCCTCCTGTCCCTCGATAAAGAACTTATCATAGTTCAGGTCACGATCATCAGCCGGCACTCTGAAATAGTTGCCCATATCCACCGATTTGGCCATCTCTTCGCGTGTAACAAGCGTTTCATACAGCTTCTCGCCGTGACGGGTACCAATTATCTTTATTTCATTATTCGCATTATAAAGCTCCAGAAGAGTATCAGCAAGAATTGATAGTGTAACCGCAGGAGCTTTCTGAACAAACAGATCTCCATTCTCACCATTTTTAAAGGCATAAAGCACAAGATCCACCGCATCCTGCAGCGTCATCATATAGCGGGTCATATTTGGATCAGTAATCGTGATAGGATTTCCAGATTTTATCTGTTCAACCCAAAGCGGAATAACCGAACCCCTGCTAGCCATCACATTACCATAACGCGTACAGCAGATAGTTGTGGTTGCATCCTTACCCAGAGAGCGTGCAATTGCAATTGCCACCTTCTCCATCATCGCCTTGCTTATTCCCATAGCGTTTATAGGGTAAGCAGCCTTATCAGTGCTAAGCACCACCACACGCTTAACTCCAAATTCGATAGCCGAATCAAGCACATTCTCTGTACCAATAACATTTGTTCTCACAGCCTGCATTGGAAAAAACTCGCACGATGGCACCTGCTTAAGAGCTGCAGCATGAAAAACATAATCAACACCACGCATTGCAGTGTCAACAGAGCGTTTATCACGTACATCCCCAATGTAAAACTTCACTTTTGCGTTCTGAATCCTGTGACGCATATCATCCTGTTTCTTTTCATCCCTGCTGAAGATACGAATCTCTCCTATATCCGTATCAAGAAACCTGTCCAGAACAGCATTACCAAAGGAACCTGTACCTCCGGTTATAAGAAGTGTTTTATTAGTGAATTCCGACATTTTGTTGTTTTATAAAATCTATAACTCTTTTTGATTGAAATATATTATTTTTATTCTTTAACACAAACTGTTTTGCACTCAATCCTTTATCTTTAAGCTCAGAAGCAGGAGTATCAACAAGCAGCTTTTTCAATACCTGACTGACACCTTGAGCCGACTCATCCTCAAGAAGATATACATAGTCGTGATACTCCTTTGGCATTCCCGGCAGATTAGTTGTTAAAACCGGAGTACCTGATACCATATACTCCATATTCTTAGATGGGAATGAGTATTTTGTGAAATCCTCAACAGTAGGCCTGGGATTAACCAGTAATGTGGCCTGCAGCTCCGCTTCCACCACCTTACTATTGTGAACTATGCCCAAGAAGCGGATGCGACCATCCCTCTTAATCTCTTCCTCTATTTCGTTTACCATGGGACCGTGACCAAACAGATGCAGCTCAGCATCCTTGTCATCCAGCATCTTGAAACCATCAATAAGATACTTAATACCATACTCCTCGTAGAGTCCCCCGGCATAAATCACAATCTTTCTGCCATCACCATTAACAGTTGCGCCCGCATCAGCCATGTTCACATCAACAAGTCCCTCCATTATCATATAAGGCCTGCCTTTCAGGTTCACAACCTCATTCATCTGCTCTGTCAAAAGGATATATGCATCGAAGCTGTTAGCATACCTGTTAATCGCTTTCTCTACAAAGCGGTGAATAAAAGTTCTCCTGGTTCCGGCCAGCATCCCCGGCAGTCCCGGCAAATCAGTAACAACAGCAACAGTTTTAATTCTCAGAAGCTTGCAAGCGTATAGAGCACCTGAACAGAACTCAGTCTGCAGCACATCCATAATAGCAACAGATTGATCACGATGCTTCAACCCCCATCGGAGAGTCAGAAAGAAACCCGACAAGAACATATAGAGGTTGTAAAACAGCTTGATATCAATCTTCCTGCAGTAAGTAAAGGCAATACCATTTTCGGTCTCCCTTTTTCTTTTAAGAAACCTTGGACCTACAGTTTTAGGAATTTCAGTAAGTGCATAAAGATCACATCCGTTCTCTGCCAATCCGTTAACTAGCAATTTGTTAAACTTCTGTATTGCCTGTATTGGCTTATATCCGGCATCAAACAACTCTTTTATTAGTCTGTCTGAACATAGTGTAGAAACATAAAGGATATTCATTCCAATGAATCAGTTTTCAATTCATTTATTCCCGTTAACCTCCAGATCGATATCACTTTTCAACTTAAGTTTTTTAACAAAACGCATATCATGCTGCACCATAATTTTCACAAGCTCTTTGAAAGGAGTTTTAGTTGGATTCCAGCCAAGTAGAGTGCGTGCTTTAGTAGGATCACCCAGCAACTGTTCAACCTCTGCCGGGCGGAAGTACTTAGGATCCACTTCAACAATAATACGACCTGTATCAGCATCAATACCCTTTTCATTCACACCCTCACCTTCCCAGCGCAGATTAATACCGGCTTCAGCAAAAGCAAGAGTACAAAATTCACGAACCGAGTGCATCTCACCCGTTGCAATCACGAAATCTTCAGGTTCAGGATGCTGCAGAATCAGCCACATACACTCAACATAATCCCTGGCATATCCCCAGTCACGCCTAGCATCAAGATTGCCCAGATAAAGTTTATCCTGCATCCCCTGTGCAATACGTGCAGCAGCAATAGTTATCTTACGAGTAACGAAAGTCTCCCCTCTCCTTTCACTCTCATGATTAAACAGAATACCGTTAACAGCGTACATACCGTACGACTCCCTGTAGTTCTTCGTAATCCAGAAGCCATAAAGCTTAGCAACACCATAAGGACTGCGGGGATAAAAAGGTGTAGTCTCCTTCTGAGGAACCTCCTGTACCAGTCCAAACAGCTCAGACGTTGAAGCCTGATAAATACGGGTTTTCTTTTCCAGGCCGAGAATACGAACCGCCTCCAGCAGTCTCAGCGTACCCACTGCATCCACCTCGGCAGTATACTCCGGAACATCAAAACTCACCTTAACATGACTCTGAGCGGCAAGGTTATATATTTCATCCGGTTTAATTGTCTGAATTATTCTGATAAGAGAGCTCGAATCAGTCATATCAGCATAATGCAGATTGATCAGTCGCTTCTGATGCATATCCCTCACCCACTCATCCAGGTAAAGATGTTCAATCCTCCCTGTGTTAAAAGAAGAAGATCTGCGCATAAGTCCATGCACCTCATACCCTTTCTCCAGAAGAAACTCCGCAAGATACGATCCGTCCTGTCCCGTGATTCCGGTAATCAAAGCTGTTTTTGTCATTTTTATAGTTTTATAGCATCAGTTTACAGTACCCATGGCATTCAACCAACGAGGTAATGATGTTTGAACATCAAATGTACAAAAAATGTTTAAATTTGCTATGAAAAATCACTTCTAATTGGTCTTAGCTACACCAGTCTGAAACTTGTCATTCTCTTTTTTGGGACTACAAACGACCTATAAATTTGCACTTTACTCAAACTATTTATAATTTTAAGTTAACAATTTATATAGCTTCTCGATAAAGCTATTTTTTGTTGCCCAATCTAACATATTGGACAACTTCTTATCTATTTTATTAACTATTTTAAATTTATTTCAAATGTTAAGACTAAATTCTTTCAAATGCAATGTAAGAAATTCAGCTTTAGCGCTAGGATTAATTTTAACTGCAGGCTTATCCTCCTGTGAAGAAAAAGGATTGGATCTTTACGGTGAAAACAGAGAAGATGTAGAAGCAACCTTTATTACAACAATCCGGCCATCAACCCGGATGTCGGACGACAAGTGGGAATCGGGTGATGCAATAGGAGTTTTCGCGATCAGTAACGGAGAGATTCTGTCAGATTCAACAATCTACAACAACTATAAAAACATTAAATATATAAATAAGAGTGATGGCAGCATAGCCAATTTTGAGGCTGCAGAAACAGCTATTAAGTATCCCGACACCAAAGAAATGCTCGATTTTACTGCCTATTACCCCTATACAGATACCGGGTATATCGGAGGAAACGATTTCAGTTTATCAGTCAATGTCTCACAACAATCACCACACTCAGCAATCGATATTCTATATGCAAAAGCAACCGGTTACAACATAGATAACCCCGAAGTAGATTTACATTTCACACACTCACTTTCACAGTTCTGTCTCAACATCACTGCTTCGGAGGATATCTCACTCGAAGGAGTTGAGATAAACATTATCAACGCAGTCACACAAGGAGTTATGAATCTGAAAGATGGAACAGTAACCCCTTCAGAGATATCAGGGGACACAATCAAACCAGTAATAAATTATGATTCATTAGAAAACAGGATAACCGCAACAGCAATTATGATTCCCGGATGGAACCTCTCAGATGCAGAGACAGTTGTACAGACACCCAATGGAAACATCTACACCCTTAAGCCTGATATATCAGAGCTATTACCAAATAAAAGAATAATCTGCAGTTACAAGCTGACACCCAAAACGGTAGTAGTCATACCCGGCGGCATCACGATATTACCATGGGAAGATATTTCAGAAGAGACTATCCACGAAGTAGAGCCTGACGACACCGAAGCAACCATACCTCCCGAGAGCGAAAAATCATATACAGGTGATGGCACATCAGACTTTCCCTATTCCGTTGCCGAGGCTATTTCAAATCAGGGAGATACAGAAGTATGGGTAAAAGGATACATCGTTGGATTTGCTGATTGTTATAATAGCGAAACCTATGAGTTAAGTAACAAATATGTATTAACAAATTCAACGGAAAGTATAGTTCTTGCAGATATCCCAACGGAAGAAGATATTACAAAAATGCTGCCTGTTAAATTTGGAGTCGGAAGTGATGCAAAAAATCGGCTTAATCTGAAAGAAAATGAAGATGCGCGAGGCAGGGAAGTCATGATATTATGCAACCTGGAAGAGGTATATAACTCACCCGGAGGCAATAATATTATTGATTATAAGTTAATATAAATATAAAACATTTCGGGACTTCAGCAGATTGAAGTGGGGCTATTAAAAGTGACTATACATCATTTTTAAGTCATACTAATACTGAAGTCCCGAAACATCTTCATTTCAGTTTAAAATCATTATAAACGATTACTGACTTCAAAAACGTTTCCTGTCATAATCAATGATTCATAACGTTATTATCAATGACTCCTAACATTAACAATGATTCCTATCATTAACAACAACTCTTATCAATATCAGTGTCGTACCGGGACGTCTCTGCTCCTGTTTTGGTCTTATTTTCTCAGGCTGTTTTGTCTTCATAAATCCAGTTTATAAAAAAAAATGTTCTTTCTAATACGCATGAAAGTCGCATCAAAAAGAACATTCTCTCAGTTAAGGTTCTCTACTCAGCTTTCGCCTCTTTATTTACAGCCGTCACTGCCAGATCAGTAAGAGACAAATCAGTAGATTTCTCTTCAAGCAAAGTCTCCTCAAGAACGTTAGCTGCCTCATACAGTCCCAACGTCTTTGCCAGAGCAGCCAAACTTCCATATGTTGCTATCTCATAATGCTCCACCTTCTGAGAAGCAATTATTATAGCCACATCCCTCACCATTGTTCCTTTTTCGGTATCCTCCAGAACACTTTACAGACAGTCATATTTTTACAGACAATCAGTTAATAATATACATTCAGACAGTCATATTTTACAAACTATCAGACGATTCGACAATCAGATTGCCTCAATAACACGTTTGAAGTTTTTTATATCATCACGAATAATTTTCTCCAGCGAAGGAGTGAAAAGCTTAGCCACCCCTGAGCCCAGTTTTCCTGCCGGAGCCTTGTATGAGATATTCACCCTGATCAGCGTACTATCATCATCCAGATCGATAAATCTTACGAGTCCCGTATTTTCAACCTGCGAATCAGGCATACTCTTCCATTTAATATACTCACCCGGCACGTCAGTAGTGATCTCACATTTCCACTCTATAGTTCCGAAACCACCGGGGATTTTTGCTTTCCATACAGAATGATAATCACTTAGCGCACGCACCGATTCAAGATGATTCATAAACTGAGGAAGATTTTCGATCTGACGCCAGAAGGCATACACCTCATCCCGTGGTCTGTTTACAGTAACATCAGCTTCAACAAGAACAGATTTAGAGTTCGTTGAAGTGTTCATACCTATAGTTTTGTAAACAGGGCAAACACCTTTAATACCCCTATAGAGCAGGGCACCGCCAACAACTGCCTTTAGCAGCTTGTTACTCCCGCTTCCAGCTCTTGAAAAAATCAACGCTCCTGCCACAATCGAGATTATTCTCTCTGCACTCCCTACGTTTTGCGGGCAGATTGTAATATTATAGTCGTTATTCTCCATACTCATTTTTAACCTTGTTAATTGAATTC
>LSQX01160972.1_pt1 | contig 20758 bp, 16 predicted proteins | sample 654561 | NCBI WGS metagenome assembly LSQX01 (sample SAMN04489861, study PRJNA283612) | anaerobic digester metagenome | isolation source: 4 biogas reactors fed with cattle manure at either 37C or 55C with and... | place: Denmark: Kongens Lyngby | collected 2014 | reverse complement strand
CGACAAAGGAGATGGTGTTGCATAAATAATTGCCCTAGCATCGGGAGTCCCTGTTAATCGCTCAGTTTGCTTAGTACCACCTGATAATGCAATGATCGATTGACCAGTCACACCAACAATCGAAAGCATCGCCTTCACATCAGCTTGTATTTCAACACTTTCGTTAATTCTCACATAGGCATTAACAATATTAGGGTTGGACTGTAACTCAAGACGCTCAACCTCACCGATTTTTAAGCCGCTATATTCAACTGCACTACCATTAGATAATCCACTCACGCTTTCATTGAACTGGACAATAAAATACTGCCAATTATGAGTCGTAGTGAACTTACCTAGGACAAATACCGCTACGACAATCCCTATACTGATTGCAACGGTAAACAAACCTATTAAAACATGTCTAGCTTTTGGCTCCATACATTACCTTTAAAATACTATGTAGTGAGAGTATGTGAAGTATAAGCGGCACGACCCCGAGGGCCGTTAAAATACTCCTGAATCCAGGCATTATCCACTTTCTTAACTTCTTCAATTGGTGCAGATATCAACACCTTCTTGTCGGACAGTACTGCAATCTTATCGCATGCAGTATATAACGTGTCCATATCATGAGTAACCAAAAAGATAGTCAATCCCAACGCATCTCTAAGGGTCATGATTAACTCATCAAACTTGGCTGCACCTATAGGATCCAAACCAGCGGTTGGCTCGTCTAAAAACAAAATAGCCGGATCCAAGGCCAAAGAACGAGCAAGTGCAGCTCGCTTAATCATCCCCCCAGAAAGTTCTGAAGGATATCGATCCGCCGCAACCGCAGCAAGTCCAACTAAAAAAATCTTCATTAAGGCTAAATCCTCAGCCTCGGCTCTGGGCATCCCCAACTGCTCAATTAAAGGAAAAGCAATATTTTCTTTAACTGTAAGTGAAGAATAAAGGGCCCCTTGTTGGAACAAGACCCCCATCTGACGATCCACTTGTTCACGTTCTTTATCAGAGAGTAATGATAAAGTTTTTCCAAAAACCGTCACCTCCCCTGCAGCTGGCGTAAGCAGGCCAACTATCGAGCGCAACAAGACAGACTTACCAGTACCAGAACCGCCCACTACACCAAGAATATCGCCTTTATATACATCTAAGTCTAGCTGTTCATGAACAACATGGGAACCAAATTGATTTCGCAAACCACGAACCTTGATAACTACTTCACGTTCTTTATTTGCTTGAATTAAGGCTGCATCTACACTCATCATTACCAACCCATTTTCATAAAGAACATAGCCAACATTGCATCAATCAAAATGACTAAGAAAATACACTTAACGACACTACTCGTCGTCCGTTGACCAAGAGACTCGGCGCTACCCTCTACTCTGAAGCCCTCTAAACAACCCGTAGTGGCAATAACAAAGGCTAAAATAGGAGCCTTGGACATACCGACAAGAAAATGACGCAGTCCAACCTTGTCAATCAAGACTTCCATGAATAAAGTCGGTGAAATATTCAACATAAACACCGAGACACCCATGCCTCCCAAAATACCGGCGATTATTGCAATAAAGGTCAGTAATGGCAAACTAACCAGTAAGGCAGTCACTCTTGGTAATACTAAAATTTGTAAAGGATCAACACCACTAACCTTGAGAGCATCAATTTCTTCATTAAGGCGCATAGAACCTATATGTGCGGTAAAAGCACTGGCGGTCCGACCAGCTATCAAAATAGCCGCTAATATCACACCAAATTCACGCATAAAGGCAAAGCCTACCAAATGCACCGTAAAAATGGTCGCTCCAAATTGCTCTAAAACAGTTGCCCCTAAAAAAGCAATCACTGCACCAACTAAAAAATTCAATAAGAAAACAATAGGTACAGCTTTAAAACCACTGGAATCAATATGTGCAACCACTGAGGTAACACGCCATTTATTAGGCTGCAGCATGGTGAGAAACATGCTTTCAATCACAGTTCCTAGAAAAGCCAACCAACGTATAACCTCATGCTTAGCCTCAATAGTCTGTCGACCCAATTGAGCAAGCCAAAGAGAAATGGGGTTATATTTTTTTTCTGATTGTTGTTGCTCTTTGGCCTCTTCAAAACTTTGCAGCACAGCCAACAGTAAGCTACGAAAAGCCGTAGGCAAGGTATTGTCTTGCTCAAGCACCACTTTTAGACGCTCCTCTCCAATCATCTTGATTAATAGATGCGCGCCATTAGTGTCCATCTGTACAAGTCCGACAAAATCGATGGACTTAGAGATGGCAAGCTCCTGGTTTAAGCTTTTATTAATTTTTTTAAGTTCTTCAAAGTTGGCTAAAACCCAATTACCAGTTATTGATAAATTGTCTTGGGCTCTGCGCTGAAAGAAAGAGGAAGCTGTATTCAATCCTTAATTACCTAAAAGGTTTAATCAAATATATTAGATCAAAATCAATAATTAAATTAGCTTTTGAACATAAAGAATCATGATAATAACAATTTTTAACTATTGTATCTCACAAAAGCAAAAGCGTCTTAGTCATTAAAAACAACTAAGACGCTTAATTTTAAAACGTTATAAGACTTCTTGCTATGCTAATTACTCATTAGCTAAAGTCTTAGAGCCGTCAGTGTGCCACTGGAATACATCAAAGACGAACTCGGTCAAGTCACCCTGCTCAGTCCAGCTGATATCACCCAATACGGTAGAAACGCTATTATCATGTAACCAATCAGCTACTTTTTCTGCATCGGTTGATTCAGTTACTTCAATACCCTTAAGGATCGCCTGTGTAGCTGCATAAGCAGTTAACTGGAACGCGCCTGAAGGATTACGGCCTTTATCTTTGAAAGCCTGAACAATTTCGGCGTTTTCAGGAAGTGCAGAGTAATCAGAAGGTAAGGTAACTAACATACCCTCTACAGCCTCACCAGCGATAGCATTAACATCTGGGTTACCAACACCCTCTGGGCCCATAAACGGTGCAGTAAAGCCTAACTCTCTAGCCTGACGAAGCAACAGCCCCATCTCAGGGTGATAACCACCAAAGTAAACAAAGTCAACGTCGCTTGAACGCAAACTGGTTAAAATCGCTGAGTAATCAGACTCACCGGCATTAACCCCTTCAAACATAACAACATTAACCCCTGCCTTTTCTGCAACATCTCTTACTGATGCGGCAATCCCTTGACCATAAGACTGCTTATCATGTAATACCGCTAAGCGCTCAGGTTTAGCTACATTAATAATGTACTCGGCAGCTGCAGGACCTTGCTGGTCATCACGACCAATAGATCGGAAAATAAAGTGAAAATCCTTACCATCAGTAATCACTGGACCTGTACCTGAAGGTGTAATAGTCACCACACCATGCTCATCCAGAATACTAGCTGCTGCAACAGTAGCACCGGTACAAACAGGGCCAACCACAAAACTCACATCTTGGTTGATGATATTATTAGCAGCAATTGGGCCCTGCTTAGGTTCACATGCATCATCCACACGAACAATTTCAAAGGTATTACCATTAATACCACCAGCATCATTAACCGTCTCGATAGCTGTACTCATGCCCTCTAGAACCATGTCACCATACTGAGTCAATGGACCAGTAATTGGACCAATAAAGCCGATTTTCACTACATCGGCTTGAGCTGAAGTAGCTACACCAAATGATAAAGCTGCTGCTGTAAATAAAGCAGACAAACGGAAAGTTTTCTTCATGATAAGTAGTCCTCCTACAAATATACTTAAACTATCAAAGAATTTAAATCTCTTGTAGCATACCTGACTAAAGGGGACTATTACACTCAGTAATAACCATTAAAGACAAGGATTAAATCACTGGTTTTGACCAATTCTCAGTAAATTCTCTAAAATCTGGACGAACTTTTTGAGGTATGGCCATTCTAGGGGTACCGATAGTAAGAAAACCTAAAAAGCGATAATCTAAGGAGTCAAAACCTAAAGCCGCCTGAAACTCCTCAATATAAGTAGCAATTCCTGTGCTCCAAAAAGCACCATAGCCTAAAAAATGACATGCATTAAGGATTTGTGTCATCGCAGCACCAGTCGCCAAATACTGCTCTACCTCATCAATCTTCTCGGTAACTTGGTGATTAACCTGAGTGGCTACAGCGATGATTAAGGGCACTTCAAACAACCATGCTCTTGAAGAAGCTAGTTTCTCTTCAGTAAAAGGATTATCTGATGCCTGTCGCAGCTTGAAGGATAACTCAGCAAACTCTGCAACAGCCTCCTTGCCTCGAATAATTTTGAAACGCCAAGGACGGATTGCCCCATGATCTGGCGCCGTCATCGCTGCACTAAGAATCTTCTCCAGCTCCTCATCAGAAGGACCCGGTGCCTGAACTAACTTCATGGTGTTGCGCTTTAAAAGTAACTCAAGCGCTTCTGTCTTATTTGCCATAAAGAAATCTCCAAAAATAAAACTATTTAACTCTAAGAAGAGCTTTCATATCACGGACGGCTTTATCCCATCCGTCAAAAACAGCCTGAGCCACAATGGCATGCCCAATATTAAGCTCACTGAAACCACCTAGCTTCACTATCTCTTGCACATTAGTGTAGTGCAATCCATGGCCAGCATTAACTCTAAGACCCAAGCCTAAACCTGCTACCATGCCTTTACGAACTCGCTCTAGCTCTGCAGCAACTATTTGATCCTTGCTTGCTGCTAACTCACTATCATCAGGGATTTCAGTCGCTTGAGAGTAATTACCCGTATGAATCTCAATGACTGTAGCGCCAGTGCGGGACGCGGCTTCGATCTGTCGCTCTTCAGGATCAATGAAGAGTGAAACCCTAATACCAGCATCCTGTAGACGCTCAACCGCATGTTTGACCTCATCAAAACGGCCGGACACATCTAAGCCACCCTCAGTCGTTAGCTCCTCTACTCTCTCAGGAACCAGACACACATCATGTGGTTTGACATCTACTGCTATATCAAGCATTTCATCAGTAATAGCGCACTCTAAATTCATACGTGTTGTAAGCAAAGGACGCATTCTATATAAATCTGCATCTTGAATATGACGACGATCAAAACGCAAATGCAAGGTGATCGCATCAGCACCCGCTTGCTCAGCTAATAAGGCCGCACGAATCGGATCGGGATAGGCCACATTTCGCTGCTGGCGTAGAGTTGCCACATGATCGATATTTACACCTAAGTCCATTTTTACTCCAACAAATAATATAAAAATAAGAGAAAAGCCAAAAAGTAGAAAAGCCCAAGAAACAAGTTTATTCTTAGGCTTTTCTAGTATCTACATTTTACTCACGAAAATCAATAAATCGCTCAATTATAAATAAATCACTTAATTAATCGATTCCTCAGTTTCCGCCTGAGCTGCCTGCAGAGTATCTGTAGTTACTGTAGTTGCAGTCCAACCACCACCTAGCGCTTTATAAAGCTCTAGACGATTCTGTAAAGATTCCAGGCCAACTTGCAAGAAGTTTTGCTGGATATTAAATAAATTGATCTGGGCTTGCTGCACCTGTAAGAAACTATCAATACCTGCTTCATAACGTTGCTCAGAGAGGTTTAAGCTGTTATAGGCAGCCGATTGCTGCTCTCGTAATGCATCCAATTGTGCGCTATAACTTTGCTCTCCAGCGAGCGCATCAGACACTTCACGGAAAGCATCCTGAATCGTTTTCTCATATTCTAGTACTGCAATTTCCTTACGCACTTCGGCTAAATCCAAACTATTACGTAATGCACCTGCAGTGAAAATAGGTACAGTCAAACTCGGACTAAACGACCATGTCTCAGTTTGACGATCAAATAACCCACTGAACTGAGGACTAATGGTTCCAAACAAACCGGTCAAAGAAATCGTCGGGAAGAAAGCTGCACGCGCGGCACCAATTTGTGCATTCGCTGATTTTAGTCGATGCTCAGCAGCAATAATATCCGGACGTCTCACCAACAGAGTAGATGAAACTCCAGCTGGAATATCGCTGATCACGTTATCCGAACCAAAAGCCGTTGGAGCAGGCAACGTTGCTGGTTGAGGCTGTCCGATCAAGACATCAAGCGCATTAGAAGCTAACTGCACTTGACGATCGGCCGCCGCCAATGCTGCTTTTGCACCTTCTAATGTCGTACGTGCCTGATTTCTTTCGAGACCAGAAGCTACGCCCGCTTGGAAACGCCTTTCCACTAGATCATAGCTACGTTGATAAGCATCAATTGTACGACTCGCAAGCTCCTGTGAGCTTTGTGCTGTACGCCAAGCAAAATACGTTGAACTGACTTGGGCGATCAAACCTAAGTGCATACTCTTACGAGCCTCATCAGTTGCCAAGTATTGCTCAAACGCGGCCTCACTTAAGCTACGCTTTCTGCCCCAGAAATCCAGTTCAAAAGCAGTTACCCCAAGACCTGCGGTATAGGTTCGACTAATACTGTCCTGACCTGGGCGCATATCACGAGGCAAGCGCTGTGCACTCTGTTCAGCATTAGCACCAATGTGTGGTAATAAATCACTACGCTGAATCCCATACAAGGCACGAGCTTCCTCAACACGCTGAATAGCAATCAACATGTCACGGTTATTTTCAAGCGCTAGGCCAATCAGGGCGCGAAGACGCGGCTCCTGAATCACCTCTTCCCAACCTAAGTCGGCACCACTTAGAAGTCCAGCTGGCAACTCCGAAGAGGAGCCTTTATACTCAGCAGGCACCGGCGCTTGCGGTTGTTCATACGTTGGATTCAGTGAGCAAGCTGCTAAGAGCAAGCTCAAACTGAGAATGGATAATTTTTTCACAAACTATTCCTCATCTTTTTTATTTTGAGCTTCAGGAGAATGAGCACTCTCAGCACCTTCAACCACAAACTCATTCTTGTCAGCATCAACATCAGTATAAGCTTCACTATAGATCATATCTTTTTGTTGACGCTTCTGTGCTTCAACCTCAAACTCTTCAACCTGCGCACCTAAAAGTTTAGGCTTAGTTTTAAAGAACTTCAAGACAACAGAGAAGAACACTGGCACAAAGAAAATTGAGAAAATAGTAGCGGCAATCATCCCACCAACCACACCAGTCCCCAAAGTACGCTGACCTGCAGCACCTGCACCACTAGCCAACATCAAGGGAGTCACACCCAAAATAAAGGCAAAAGAAGTCATCAAGATCGGACGCAAACGCAAACGAGCTGCACGTACTGTTGACTCAAATAACGGTTGACCGATAGCAACAGCATCTTTTGCGAACTCCACAATTAAAATAGCGTTTTTCGTTGCCAAACCAATGACCGTCACAATCCCTACTTGGAAGTAAATATCGTTGGATAGATTAAAGATATAGGCGAAGGCCACTGAACCCAGCACACCTAACGGTACAATAAGCACGGCGGAAAGTGGAATAGACCAACTTTCATACAGAGCAGCCAATACGAGGAAGACAACAAAAAGTGACAAGATCATCAGGACAGGTGCCTGGTTGCCTGCTTGTACTTCCTGATAGGATAAACCAGTCCACTCAAAACCAATATCTGCCGATAAGTTATCACGAATCAAACGCTCAATCTCGGCCATTGCTTCACCGTTAGCCACACCAGGCGCTGCTGCACCGTTAATATTAACAGCGTAATAACTGTTATAACGTTGTACCAAACTCTGAGCTAAACTCCATCGGATATCCATAAAGTTAGAGAGCTCTACTAACTCACCACCTATGTTGCGAACCTTAAGGTTCAACATATCCTCAGGTGAACGACGATGATGATTCTCAGCTTGCACCCAAATATCCTGCATGCGGCCTAAGTTAGGAAACTTGCCTAAATAACTACCACCTGTCGCAGTCGAAAGAACCTGAGCTAAATCCGCAAAATTAACACCATAGGTCATTGCTTTTGCACGATCTACCTTAATCTCAAGGGCTGGACCAGCACCTAAACTGGCAATACGAACATCACTTAATTTAGGATTCTCATTGGCAAGAGCTACTAGCTGATCTGCCTGAGCACGCAATTCATTAACACCTAAGGTGCCGCGGTCCTGTAAGTACATATCAAAACCAGAGGCATTACCCAATGATGGGATCGGTGGTGGAATCACACTAAACATTGTGGCATCAGGTACACCGAAGAGCAATGCTCCGGTCGCCCTAGCTGAAATATCCTGAGCGGTAGTGGTACGCTCATTAAAATCTTTTAATGGTGAGAAAATAATACCTGCATTAATACCAGTACCGTTAAAGCTAAAGCCACGAATACTGACGACATGCTCAACTGCATCTTCTTGCGATAAGAAAGCACGAGCCTCGTCAAGCACAGCCTCAGTTCGTTCTGCAGAAACTCCAGACGCTAGTTCAACGTTAGTAATTACGACCCCTTGGTCCTCATCCGGTAAGAAGGAACCCGGCATCCGTACAAAGAACCATAGCGCACCAATAGCAAGTGCTAGATAAATAAGCATCATACGTCCGCCGCGCTTAACCATGCCAGCTACTGAGCCAGTGTAACTTTCAGTCAAACGATCAAAGTTACGGTTAAACCAGCCGAAGAAGCCTTTACGATCGTGAGAGTCTACTGTGATCGGCTTCAAGAAAGTAGCACATAATGCCGGTGTAAACGTCAATGCAAAAAAGCCAGAAAACGCAATAGAAACCGCCATCGTCACGGCAAACTGACGATAAATAATACCTGAAGAGCCGCTCATAAAGGCTAATGGTAAAAACACGGTCACTAGTACTAAGGTAATACCGACAATCGCGCCGCCAATTTGAGGCATCGCCTTAATCGTAGCTTGTAAAGGCGGTATTTTCTCTTCCATCATGATCCGTTCGACGTTTTCCACGACCACAATCGCATCATCCACCAAAATACCAATGGACAATACCATCGCAAACAGTGTCATGGTATTAATCGAAAAGCCCATGGCCCAAAGTACAGCTAAGGTTCCGAGCAAAGCAATCGGCACCACCATGGCTGGAATAACCGTATAACGGAAATTCTGCAAGAAAATAAACATCACGATAAAGACCAGAATAATAGCCTCTATCAAAGTATGGAACACCTTTTGAATTGACTGATCCACATAAGGTGTGGTGTCGTAAGGAATGCTATAACTAATACCGTCTGGGAAATACTGTGACAGCTCTTCCATCTCGGCTTTGACTAACTCAGCAGTTGCAAGCGCATTGGCACCCGATGACAAGTTGATAGCAAAAGTAGCAACAGGCTTGCCGTTCAGCTTACCACTGAAGTTATAGCTACTCGAACCAATTTCAATTCGAGCCACATCACGCAGACGAACCATTGATCCGTCAGGATTCGCTCGTAAAACAACGTTATTAAACTCTTCTACGCTCGTCAACTCACCATTAGCAGAAGTAATAGCGGTTGTAGTCAAGCCTTCAGCTGTCGGCGGCGCACCTAAAATACCGGCAGGAATCAGAACGTTTTGAGACCTTAAAGCCTGGTTCACATCCATCATCGTCATGTCATAGCCGGTCAACTTATTAGGATCAACCCAAATACGCATTGCACGTGGTGCGGCGAATAACTGGAAGTTACCCACCCCATCAAGACGAGAAATATTATTTTGAACGTTACGGGTAATATAGTCAGCGACACTGGCATCATCCACATTCGGATTATCCGAAGTCATCGAGACAATCATCAGGAAGTTAGTCAGACCCTTCGAGTAACGTATCCCCTGCTCTAGTACTGCTTGAGGCAAGGAGGATTCAATATTAGAGACACGGTTTTGCACATCAACCTGGGCCATATCATGATCAGTTCCAGGCTCAAATGTAACAACCACTTCCGCTCTACCACCCGCATCCGCTGTAGATGAGTAATAAAGCAGGCCGTCAGCACCATTGAGCTCATCCTCAATCAAACTAATGACCGAACGAGAAACCTCTTCTGCTGAAGCCCCAGGGTAGGTAGCACTAATAGTAATTGCTGGCGGTGCAACGTCTGGATACTGCTCTACCGACATATTGGGAAGGGCCAATAGTCCGAAGAAAGAGATCAGAATCGCCAGCACCCAAGCAAAAACTGGGCGATGAATAAAGAAATTAGACATTAATCAAACTCCTACTGCTCAGCAGTGGGCGCTTCAGCCTCACCAGCTTGCGTCGGCTCTGCTGTTGAATTTTCTGGCTGCTCAGCATCTTTAGCGCGATTAAACTCTTGAGGATTAACTGGTTGACCCGCACGAATCTTAGTAAAGCCCTCGACAATCACTTTATCTCCGACAGATATACCACTTAATACTTGCGTGCGTCCCTCAAACTGCTGGCCTAACTCTACATAGGCATCACGGACAATATTTTCCGCATCAACAATCATCAATTTATTAGAGCCCTCGGCTGTACGCTGAATCGCTTGATTAGGTACAAAAATCGCATCATCAACAGCTGCACGTGCTAGACGCACCTGCACATACATACCTGGCAACAAATAATGATTTTCATTAGGGAAAGTAGCTCGTAGCTGAACCTCGCCAGTGCTAGGATTTACCGTTACACCAGTAAATAGAAGCTCACCCTTTTCTGGGTAAAGCGTACCATCTTCTAGCATCAACTCAACTTCGGTAGCGCCACCAGGCAGTGTCTTAAGATTACCAGCGGCTAATTCACGACGCAATTGAGCTAACTCACCGACTGTCTGGTTAAAGTCAGCATAAACAGTGTCTAACTGCTGAACTAATGCTAGCGCAGTACCACTAACCTCACTCACCAGAGCGCCCTCGGTTACCATGGCACGTCCAACTATCCCGTCAATTGGTGAAACCACATCGGTATAGCCCAACTGAATTTCGGCATTTTCCAAAGCGGCTTTAGCCTGTTCAATTGACGCATTAGCCATGCCTGCTTGTGCAACGGCGTCATCATATTCTTGACGACTAATTGCAGAGGAATTAACCAGACCACGATAACGTCTAGCTAATGCATTAGCACTTTGTGCAGTTGCTTCTGCTTGTTTTAAAGCTGCTGCAGCTTGATTGTAAGCAGCTTGATAGGGTTTCGGGTCAATTTTGAATAATAATTGCCCCTCTTCGACTCGACTACCTTGCTCGAATTCAATTGATTCAATGTTACCGGTAACTCGCGCTAAAACAAGCGCATCATCTAGCGCATTAATGCGGCCAGGTAATGTACTAAAAAGCTTTGTCGACTCTTCTTGGGCTTCAATCACACTAACCGCCATAGGAGGAGGCCCCTGCTGCTCTTCGGCCTCTTGCGTGCAAGCACTTAAGGTCAATAAAGCAGCGACCCCTAATGACACCATTAGGCCACGCGTGGCATGTTGATTTTTTTTCATGGATAACCTATTTAGTATCTGTACCCCATCAACCAAGCGGATGAGAAGATAAATTAAAAAACGACAAGTGATGACAATAACGATTGAACAACTACAAAACGGCGATAAAAAACCAAGTCTTATCGCCTTGCAGCTCATGTCATCCACAATAACCTATTTCATATCTCTTTACTCAAAAAAATTACGCTTAAAGCACATTTTTTTAGCAAAAGGACTGAATATTATATAGCAAATCTCACTGCCTAGGCAATCAATTCCTATTTTTATTTAAGTGTATTATTTATTAAACATAATAAATGTGTACAACAATTCGGCTTAACGCCCTAATCTAGCAATAAGGCATCGTCCTCTATTTCTTCGCCACGTACTTTTTCAAACATATGCAATAAATCACTGACGGTCATTTGAGCACGTTCTTCGCCACTAACATCAAGTACCACTTGCCCCTGATGCAGCATCACAGTTCGTTGACCATGCTCTAGCGCCTGCTTCATGCTGTGCGTAACCATCATCGTTGTTAATCGTTGTTCTTCAACAATTTTCTCTGTCAACTCTAAAATAAAACTGGCAATACGTGGATCAAGTGCGGCAGTATGCTCATCAAGAAGTAAAATCTTGCTCGGCTGTAAAGTAGCCATCAACAAACTAACGGCCTGTCTCTGTCCCCCAGACAATAAACCAATACGGTCGCTAAGACGTCGCTCAAGTCCCAAGCCCAATACTGACAGGCGCTCTTTGAAGAACTCGCGCATCTCCGACTTGATAGCAGCTCTTAAGCCACGCTTATGACCACGACTATAGGCAAGGGCCAAATTCTCTTCGATACTTAAATCTTCGCACGTACCAGCCATTGGGTCTTGAAACACGCGCGCCACATCTCCTGCTCGCCCCCAAACCGGCACACGAGTGACATCTTTGCCATCAATCAGAATTTGCCCTCGATCAACTTTAGCCTCACCTGCTACAGCATTTAAGAAGGTACTTTTGCCAGCACCATTAGAGCCAATCACGGAGACAAACTGTCCCTCGTCAATTGTTAGTGAGGCACCGCGCAAAGCCTTAGTTTCAATAGGCGTATTATGGTTAAACGTAATATGAATATCTTTAACTTCTAGCATCGCTTTCTCACTTCTTAATTAGCTTTTTAAGCTTAGGTAAAATCAGAGCAATGGTTACCAAGAGCGCAGTTACTAAATTCAAATCTTGTGCTTGCAGACCAATAAAATCACTATTTAAAGCCAAAGCAATAAAGAAGCGATAAATAATGGCCCCAAAAATAACTGATAGTAAAATTAACACAAAGCGGCGCGCATGAATGATGCTCTGCCCTAAAATCACCGCTGCTAGACCAATGACGATCGTACCAATACCCATTGAAATATCAGCACCACCCTGAGATTGCGCAAACAAAGCACCGCCTAAAGCGACCATCCCGTTTGACAAGGCCATTCCACCGATCACAGAGCGATCAGTGGTCACTCCCTGAGCTCGTGCCATGCGTAAATTTGCTCCGGTAGCGCGCATGGCCAGACCTGAACGTGTTGAAAAATAAAGATTAGACAGTATCCACACCAGTAACACGATGACCGCTAGCATGACCGGTCGCCATATATGATCACCAAAAGCAGCTGGCTGGGTCACTGTAAAGACAGTATCATTAAAAATCAGGGGGATATTAGGACCACCCATAATACGCAGATTAATAGAATACAAGGCCGTCATCATTAAAATACTGGCCAGCAAATCCATAATTCCTAGCTTAGTATTTAGCCAACCTGTAACTGAACCGGCAAAAGCACCAGCTAGCGCAGCGCAGAGAGACGCTAAAAAAGGATCATGCCCCTGACTAATCATCAGTGCCGCAACGGCACCTCCTGTAGCAAAGGTACCATCAACGGTCAAATCCGGAAAACGAAGAATTCTAAATGAAATAAAAACGCCCAGAGCGACAAGACTATAAATAAATCCTAGCTCTAGTGCGCCTAAAGAGGCTAAAAAGGACATGAATTAAGGCTACTCTAAAGTCACAATAAATAATAAACGCCAAGTTGATAAGCTAGGACTACACCCAAACTACTCAACTTAGCGTTTAAATTATAACCAGTTGTAAATTACTCGATCACTTTTTCGGCTGAGTTGAGTAATTCCTCACTAAACTCAACACCGATCTGATCCGCTATTTTTTTATTTAAATGAGTTGCCAGTTCATTAGAGGTTTCCCAGCTAATATCACCGGCTTGCTCGCCATTAAGAATACGTGCAACCATATGTCCCGCCTGAACACCTAACTGCTTGTAATTTACCCCTAAAGCAGCGATCGCACCACGCGAAACACTATCCGTATCAGACGCAATTAAGGGCAGCTTGGAATCTAAAGACACTTTAGTGAGGGACTCATAGGTAGCGATCACATTATTATCAGTAGTAGAAAAAATCATATCTGACTTACCGACTAAACTGCGGGCAGCTGAGCTAACATCCACTGTGCGAGGTGCAGCAGCTTCTACCAATGTCAAATCATGCTGAGGTAGCAACTCTTTTAATTGATCCACGACAATTTTGGAGTTAACCTCACCTGGGTTATAAACCAAGCCTACTCGCTTTACCTCAGGCAAGGTCTCTTTAATAAGACCAATAGATGCCTCCAATGGCAGCTCATCTGACATACCGGTGACATTAGTACCAGAAGGCCCACGATCTCTTACTAACTGAGCTGCCACTGGATCTGTAACCGCACCAAACACGACGGGGATAGTTTTAGTCGCTGCTACCACCGCCTGTGCTGACGGAGTACCAATGGCCACTATCACATCAGGAGCGTCGCCCACATACTGTCGTGCAATCTGTGCCGCAGTACCAGTATTACCCTGTGCAGTCTGATACTTGACTCGTAAATTTTCGCCTTCTTTGAAGCCCTCATCAGATAATGCCTCGACTACACCCTCTTTAAAAGCATCCAATGCAGGATGCTCGACAATTGATGTGATAGCGACATACTTGCTCTCGGCCATCACCATAGTTGGACTTAATGCGCCAAGCCCTAGGGTAAGACCAAAAGCCAAACCCAAATACTTTTTCTTAAAACTACCCATCAACTCATCTCCTCTTGTGAGAGTAAAACAAAAACACTAGATAATAATTTTATTATTTTGGACAATAAATTGATTATCTTGTTCTTTTAATAAGATATCCAAAAAATCTTGAGCTGGTATATTCATATCCGCTTGCACCTGTTGTGCACGAGCTCCCAGCTCATTAACCGTAAACTCCAAGGGCTCATCCCCCTTAAAAGCAATAACAATACGATTACCATCTTCAGTCTCGGGAAATAGGATGACACGATTATCAAAAGCAACGCGGATATTAGCAAGATTCTTGGCAAAACTATGATGGTGCCCAAAAAGATTAAAAGTAGCAATACCGTCTTTCCCTAAGACATTAGCACAACCCTTGTAAAACTTTCTCGAACTACAAACTGGCCCTTCAGCCGTATAGTCATAGAGGTCTACCATCAATACGGCGTATTTTCCCTGAACCTCCGTTTCGTGCACCCACTTTTCAGCATTGGCCTGAACAATCTGGCTACGGTCATTTTCTTCAACATAAAAATGGTCCTCAACGCACATCACGACCAACTCGTTCCACTCAACCGCAGTAATTTGGGCATTCGTATTTTTCTGCAAAAAACGATAATGTGAACCTGCACCAAGCCCCAACAACGCGATCGACTCATGAGTAGTGATGGCTTTAAAAAGCAACCAAGCACACATCTGCTGAGTATATTTAAAAACTAAGGAGTCAGGCTCCGACAAAGACATCGCTCCTTGAGCCCAAGGACTATCGAAATACAAATAGCGTACCTCGCCATCCTCAGCCAAGATAGGTGAGTCAAATTCAGGGTGTGGTGCGTGTTTCATCATATACTTTATAAACTTAAACAATTATCCTCTGACATTGGGATTAAAAATTACAATTTTATTGTGCTCTATATTAGTGAATATGAAAGGGAATTTGCGTCACTTCACAGCCAAAGAGCAAAATACTTCCTCGGATTGTTAAGATATAGGACCTACAAATTTATTTTTTATAAAACTATGATCGCCACCTGGAATGTCAATTCTCTAAAAATACGTTTACCCCAAGTTATTGATTGGTTAAAAGAAAACCCGGTCGATTTTTTATGTTTACAAGAATTAAAACAAGATAATGAATTCTTTGATCTAGCTGCTTTTGAAGAAATTGGTTACACCGCTTGCTGGAGTGGTCAAAAGACTTATAACGGCGTCGCAACCATTAGTCGCACTGAGGCGAAAGACGTCATTCGCAACAACCCCTTATTTGAAGACCACCAACAGCGCTTAATTGCGGCCACCTATGATTCTGAACAAGGCCCTATTCGCGTTATTAACGTTTATTGCCCCAATGGTAGTGCTGTTGGTAGTGACAAATACGACTACAAGCTTGCCTGGTACAAGGAGCTTACGAACTTCCTTAAAGGCGAGATGGAGAAACATCAGCACATCATCCTTACCGGCGATTTTAATATCGCTCCCGAAGATCGTGACGTTCACGAAGGCTACAAGGGCGACATCCTGATTTCTCCGCCTGAGCGTGCAGCGCTTCAAGAACTATTGGATTTAGGCTTGCACGACGCCTTCAGACTGTTTGAGCAAGAAGAAAAGAGCTTTTCTTGGTGGGACTATCGCATGATGGGCTTCAGACGCAATGCTGGTCTACGCATTGATCATATTTTAATCACTGACTCATTAAAGCAGCTTTGTGAGGCTTGCTGGGTTGACAAGGAACCACGTCGATTAGAAAGACCATCTGATCATGCCCCTGTAGTAGCTGATATCAAATGGAATTTACTAAAGTAATACGCTCAAAAAAAGACTTCGAGCCTTATTAAGGGCGACACTGGGCATATTGCGCACCATAGCGCTCACTTCGAGCCTGAACTGCGCTAGCAACGCGCAATAGCCAGCCCTTATTACGATAGGTGCCACGACTGTAGCCACCCCACCCCTCGTGATAGTTTAGGTAAAGATTGTAAGCATCCCACTTAGAAACGCCATTAAGATGCTGTGATTTATCCGAATACCAACCTACAAAGTCCAGTGCATCAGACATATTAGAGCGACTAGCGAAGGAACTATTTTCGCGTTTATAATCGCTCCAAACCTCATCTTTAGCCTGCGGATAGCCATAAGCAGAGCTTGCCCTACCTCTTGGTATCACACCTAAGAACCACCTTCTAGGGGGCTGAGCATCATGCTTAAACCCTGACTCATGATAAATAATCGCCATCAAAATTTGTGGTGGAACTCGCCATTTTTCTTGACTTTTTAAAGCCGCTCGGTGCCAGTCCGGTTTTTCCTCAAAAATGGCGCAAATATTTTCAGGCTGAGATGGTGGCGTCCGATTAGAGGCGCAGGCTGACAATAAGATACCTATTCCAACCACGCTAATAAGCTTAAGTGACAATTTTTTACTCGTTAAACTCAACGCCTTTCCCAACATAGCTAAAATCCAATTACCAAAACATCCGTACTACTTATTTACAGAACTAAGTGTAGCCATATTAGTCAAACTCACCAAGTCCGGGTTTTTAATTAGAGATAATTTAGTCAAATGACCAGACTCCAGTTAGCATATATAATAAGCTATTCCATACTCGCCAATCTCTAGGAGATGCAATGTCTACAGCAAAAGCCAATCTTAGCTTTTTTGTTGTGTTACTGGTTTTCGTAACCATTGGCTTTATTGCCACCATCATGCCGTGGTTCGGGTCAGTATTCTGGGCGGTGATTTTTACCGTTATTTTCTGGCCTTTACATAACCGCGTTCTGCGAATGATGCCCAGATTTCGTAATCTGGCCGCATTGATTACGTTAATTTTATGGATATTTCTTGCGCTAATTCCGCTCCTCTTAATCACCGGTGCCTTGATTAGAGAAATTAATGCGTTCTATGAGTTAGTTCGAGACGGTCAGTTTAATATCGCTGTTTATTCCAATGTGATTATCGATAAAATGCCTGACTGGGTACATAACGCACTTGGTTACTTTGAAATTACTGATTTGGCTGATATCCAAGCTAAGGTACAGGCATCCCTTGCCAACCTAAGTCGCACAGCGGCTAATCAGGCTGTAGCACTTGGACAGAATACACTATGGTTCTTTGCGGCACTGGGCGTGATGCTCTATGCCATGTTTTTCTTTTTTCGTGACGGTCTTAAACTCATCGAAAGAATTAAGTACACCATTCCTTTAACTAATGAGTACCGTAACACCTTATTTGAACGTTTTACTACAGTCATCAAGGCAACGGTTAAAGGCAATATCCTAGTCGCTATGGTTCAGGGTACCTTAGGTGGTATGATTTTTGCCTTTTTAAGTGTTCAAGGTGCTGTGCTTTGGGGTGTCGTCATGGCTTTCTTGTCACTCCTACCAGCCGTAGGCGCTGCCCTTATCTGGTTCCCGGTTGCAGTTTACTTCTTAGCCACAGGTGCCATTTTCAAAGGTGTGATTCTTACTCTTTTCGGCGTATTTGTAATTGGCCTTACTGATAATGTCCTGCGTCCTATCCTCGTCGGAAAATCAACTAAACTACCTGACTGGCTCATTTTGATATCCACATTAGGCGGTTTAAGTGTCTTCGGGATTAATGGCTTTGTAATCGGCCCACTACTAGCTGCTTTGTTTATCGTCTGCTGGCAGTTATTTGCTGAAACTATGGTCGAGCATGATGCAGCCATGATAAGACTCAAAAAATCAGAGACTCTGGAAAAACTTAAAAGGCCCACTCCACCTAGAAATTAAGTATCTATATGGTTTTTTTGCGACATAATGTGGAAAATACAATTTTTTCATACTAAAGCAACAATAGCTCTTGACCTTTAGGCAATTTAAAGTTAATATTCTATGCTTAGTTAGTCACTCCTTAGATGAAATATCAACTGATATGTAACTAACTAAGCACTTAAGTGCAATACTTAAGTTTTAAAGTTTATAGTGCGAGCGTGGCGGAATTGGTAGACGCACTGGATTTAGGTTCCAGCGCCGTGAGGTGTGAGAGTTCAAGTCTCTCCGCTCGCACCACAAAACTCTTATATTTCTTATGTCATTTGGTAATTTATTCCTCTATCAAGTGAATCCATTAAATTCAAATCAAGTGCAGTCCCACGATTATATTAATCGTCATCATGGTATTTATTTTTCTAATTGCTTAGTTAGAATCTACTATTTTTTTGCTTTCTAGCTTAAAAAGACTCTATCCGCCAAAAACAATACTCTCCCGAAACCATCAGTCCTTGTCATTAATGCTAAAATGCTAAGCTTTCAGCTTGCCACTGTTAAGCTATCATTCAGATAACGACTAATCTTTGGGAGTAACTTTTATAATGGCCATCAAAAGCTATAAAGAACTTAAAACTGTACGTGATTTAATTCGCTATGCCGTCTCTTGCTTTAATCAGGCTGATCTTAGTTTTGGTCATGGCAATGACAATGCATGGGACGAAGCCGTTCATTTGGTTTTAGAGCGATTGCATTTGCCCCTAGATCAGTTAGACCCATATATTGATGCACGCTTACTCGAAGATGAAAGAAATTTAGTGCTAGATTTAATCCACCAACGAGTCGCCACCCGAATGCCCTTAGCACATTTAACAGGTAACGCTTGGCTAGAAGGCTACCGTTTTCTGAGCGACAAGCGAGTTTTTGTACCTCGCTCCCCCATTGCCAAACTAATTAATCAAGAACATCTACACCCTTGGGTACAAGACAACACAGCACCAATGACGATGCTCAACATGTGCTCTGGTTCTGGAAGTTTGGCTGTTTTAATGGCGATGGCTTTTCCTAACAGTGAAATTGACGCAGTTGATTTCTCAGAATATGCTGTTTTATTAACGCAACGCAATGTTGCCATGTATAAACTTGAAGAAAGAATTCAGACAATCGAAAGTGATTTATTTAAAAATCTGAATTCTAGCCGAAAATACGATGTAATCATCAGCAATCCGCCCTATCTAAGCACACAAAGAATGAGGACTTTACCAGATGAGTATCGGCACGAACCGATTGTCGCACTGCATGGTGGTGAAGACGGCATGGATACGATCAGGAAGTTGTTAAAGCAAGCACCTAAATTCTTAAAAAACAAAGGCTTCATTATTCTTGAAATCGGTTTTAATAAAAATAGTTTCGAGAAGGCCTTTCCAGGGCTAGAAGCTATTTTCCTAGAAAATGAATTCGACTCATCAACCATTCTTTTATTGACTAAAGAACAATTAATTAATTTTAAGGACTCTGCTAAGCAATGATAAAAGCCCAAGGCTTAACCCTTCGTCGAGGCACTAAAGTACTGCTGGATGAGGCTGAATTTACTATTAATCCAGGAGAACGGGTCGGTATCGTCGGTAAAAATGGCGCTGGAAAGTCCACACTTTTTGCATTAATCCTAGGTGATATGGAACAAGATGCGGGTACGCTTGAAATTCCAAAAAGCTGGGAAATCGCCGCTGTCAGCCAAACAGTTTACGGACAAGAAAAAACTGCCAGAGATTTTGTCATTGACGGTGACACGAAACTACGTGCATTACAAAAAGAACGCGCTGAGGTTTCAGAAGAAGACGGAATAAAAATAGCTGAACTTGAGGCTGCACTAACTGATGCAGGCCATTGGTCCGCTGAGTCTCGTGCCGAACAATTACTAGCCGGCCTAGGCTTTACCCCAGAAACATGGGGGAAAACCGTGAGTGAGTTCTCTGGAGGTTGGCAAGTTCGCCTTTCAATTGCCCGCGCCTTAATGAAACCCTCAGATCTACTGCTCCTGGATGAACCAACAAACCACCTTGACCTTGATGCCATGGTGTGGTTAGAGCGATGGCTCAGCTCCTATCAAGGCACTGTATTACTTATCTCACATGACACTGAGTTTTTAAACAATGTTGCCCAGATCATTTTACATTTTGAACAACAAAAGCTCGCACGCTATCGTGGAAATTATGAGTCCTTCGTAGAGCAACAAGCAGAACGCCTTGCTCAACACGAACATGCCTATGAAAAGCAACAAAAAGAAATTCAGCATATGCAATCTTTTGTTGAGCGCTTTAGGGCTAAAGCAACCAAGGCAAAACAGGCACAAAGTCGAGTAAAAGCACTGAATCGCATGCAAAAGCTTGCACCCTTGCAAATTGCCTCGGGAATTAGCTTCAGCCTACCCCAGCCAGAGCAAATGCCGGATCCGCTCATCATCATTGATAAAGTAGATCTAGGCTACGATACAGAGCATCCTATTTTAAAAAATGTCAGCATGATGATTCGTGGTGGTGCACGTATCGGAATATTAGGTGTCAACGGTGCTGGTAAGTCAACTTTTATTAAATCCTTAGTAGGAGAACTAGAACCACTCAAGGGGGAGATTAAAACCTCTAAAGGTGTCAATATCGCTTATTTTGCTCAGCA
>LSQX01064691.1_pt1 | contig 20759 bp, 19 predicted proteins | sample 654561 | NCBI WGS metagenome assembly LSQX01 (sample SAMN04489861, study PRJNA283612) | anaerobic digester metagenome | isolation source: 4 biogas reactors fed with cattle manure at either 37C or 55C with and... | place: Denmark: Kongens Lyngby | collected 2014 | reverse complement strand
GTCACTTAATTTTACAACTTACCATGGGCTTCAGAAAAGCAAGGATTCAACTTGCCATTTTGTTCATGCTGCTTATCCAGCTTTTGCAGTTCCCTTCCCAGAAAAACAGCCGTTAGTATAGATGAAGACAAATCCATTCTTTTGCAGCTAATTTTAAATTAATATAACCCGGAGCCATTGAATTTACTTATGGAATCGGGTATTTTTATTTCATTTTATTGTCAAGTAATACTGGATTAATTAAGATTAATAAGGTATAATAGAAAGAAACGGGTGATATTATGTTTTTAAGGAAAGCTACTAATAAAAAAACCGGCAGAACCTATCTTTCTATTGTACATAGTTATTGGAATGCTAATGAAAAGAAATCCCGTTCCTATGTTGTTAAATCTATAGGGTATCTGGACGAACTGGTAAAAGAATATGATGACCCAATCGCTTTTTTTACCGAAGAGGCTAATCGCATGGAAGTCCAACGTCTTATCGAAACTGCAAACCTAACTTTTTCTATTCCCAAAAATGAAATCATCCCTATCAACTCAACAAACAGGAAAAACTTTGGTTATGCTGCATTGAGCAAAATCTACCATGAGCTTGGCATACATACCTTTTTAATCAATAGACAAAGACATACGAAGGAAAAATATGATGCAAATACAATTATGAAATTGCTTGTTTTCCTTAGGCTTTTATTTCCTTCGTCAAAGAAGAGATCCTATGAAGAACGAGGATGTCTATTTGAAAAGGATAACTATTCGTTGGATGATGTGTACCGATGTCTGACCTTTTTTAATAAGCATAAATCCAATCTTCAATTATGGTTAAACGATAGAATAAAAACTCTTTACGGCAGAGATGCAACTCTCGTTTATTATGATGTGACGAATTATTATTTTGAGACTGATAAGCAGGATGGTTTCAGGAAAAAAGGAGTTTCCAAAGAACACCGTCCAAACCCTATAGTCCAAATGGGGCTTTTTATGGATAACAATGGGCTACCCATAACTTATGACCTGTTCCCCGGGAATACAAATGATTGTTTGACCTATAGACCTAATCTGTCTCGTATTAAGCGTGACTATGGCCTTGGAAGGGCAATTGTTGTTGCAGATAAGGGGATGAACACGGGAGATAACATTTGGTACACCCTTTCCGCGGGGGATGGTTATGTTTTTAGTATGTCTGTAAGAGGAGCCGATAGAGAAATTAAAAACTATGTTTTAGATGAAACTGGCTATGAATGGTTAGGAACAGAATACAAGAGGAAATCAAGGTTATATCCCAGAACCATAAAGATTACTTTGGCAAACGGAGGAAAGTTAAACAAGACTGTAGATGAAAAACAGGTAGTTTTCTATAGTGAAAAATATGATAAACGCGCTAAGGCGGAACGTGTGTATTTGTCAACCGAAAACTGTACCACATTTTAATCGAAAACTGTACCACTCAGGAAGAACTTAATTACTGCTTTCCATCCACTCTTTGGTTTCTTTTATCCTATAGGAATCACCATTCATATTTATTACGTATGACTTATGGATCAATCTGTCTATCAAAGCTGCAGTTAAAACCGCATCGTTAAATATCTCATTCCATCTGTCAAAAGATAAATTAGTTGTAATTATGGTAGACTTTCTTTCAGCCCTAAGGGATAGAAAGGTAAACAATAATTCACTCCCTTCCTTATCAAAAGAAATATATCCTAATTCATCTGCAATGATTAAATCATACTTTTCAAACCGTCTTTCAAAGGTATATAGCTTCTTATCGCTTCTTGATTCCTTTAATTCATTTATCAAAGATGCTACTGTTGTAAAGAAGACCTTGTGCCCCTTATTACATGCTTCTATGCCAAGCCCTAAGGAGATGTGAGTTTTGCCTGTACCCGGGTTTCCTGAAAATATAATATTCCTGCCTTCATCAATAAAATTAAGTGTTTTAAGCTCCTTTAGCTTCCTTCTGCAGTCTTTAGGAAGGTGTTCTATCTTCAGTTCATCTAAATGCTTTCTATAGGGAAACCTGGCGTTTCTAATCCTATTCTTTTTACCATTCTCTTTCCTGGTATCATAGGCCTCCACTAGTATATCTCGTAAGAATTCTTCATAAGACTTATCCAATTTATACGCTTCTTCAATATTCATCTTTAGCCCTTGGCTTATACCTGGGATCTTCAATTCCGATATATATTTTTTTATTTCAGACAGAATCTCATTCAATTTTTGTACCCCCCTGCGTGCTCTAAATTAAACATTTCATTTAATAATGAAATTTGTTTTATTGATGCATTTAGTATTGATACGTCATTGGTTTTAGAGGATACATCGTCACCGGGAAGTTTAAATATTATGTTCTTTATGTTGTCGTTTGTTACCAACCCTTTCCTTATTTGTTTTAGTTCATTTATAGCATCCGTCACACATTGCAGGTCCTTTTCTTTAATTAACTCCAAAAGCTCTATGAAATCCTTTGGCCTATTGATATAATATTGTTGATATATCTCTTGAAGTTCAGGGCTGAGCTGGTGTCTTCCGACGCTTGAATGCAATGCTCCGGGCTTCTTTTTTAATGTATGTATAAAATGGTTTATGTCTACACACCAGTAATGCTTTTGATAGGATCTTTTATGTTTGGCTATTTCATTGTCTTTGTAGTATATTCTTATTATATCCGGGTATATCTTAACTTTTACAAACTTACCTACCAAATAATCCGGAACAGAATATTTATTTTGGTCTATGTTTATTACGCTATATTTATTTACCCTTGCCTCAGCCCTTCTGGATGTATCATAAGATGGTTTCAATGGTACCATGTATGGAATTTCTTGTTTTAATATTTCAAGGGGACTTTGATTCTGCAGCCAGTTTCTTTTCCTTGAATTAAGCTTTAAAAGTTCTTTTTCAAGGTATTCGTTTGCTTCTTCCAAGGTATTAAATTCTGTTTTAAAAGAAAATGTTTTTCGTCTGACGAATTCTACACCCCTTTCAACATGACCCTTTTCATTGCCGCTGGCTACGTTACAAAATCTGTACTTAAATCCATAGTAAAGTGATATTTTTATCAGGTCTTCTGTAGCCTCTTTTTCATTTCTGCCGACAAACTTTCTTACGGCTTGTTTTAAGTTATCGTAGACCAGTTCTCTATGAACACCCCCCATTTTATTAAAGGCCTGTACATGTATATCTAAAAAGTTCTCCATCTTCTGATTATGATATAGTTTTGAAAAATGATGTGAACCACAGGCTGTGGTTAGAAGGCCCATTTGCAATACAACGAGTTTTCCGGCTATGGTAAGTTTAACTTCACCCCAATCAAATTCCAGGGTTTCCCCTAAGGCATATTCCTGCCTAATGAATGCTTCCTTCTTTTCAAAATTTTCTCTTATATAATTACAAATCGTGGTGTAGCTGATATCAAATCCTTCTTCGATGAGCTTTTCATGCATATCTATCTTTTTCATCAACTGTTTATGTCTGCCCATTGATTTATTCTTTTCATTTATTTCTATTAGTTCATCTATTTTTTCTATTATTTTATCAGTCAATTTTATTCTTTTTCTATTACTTATATCATACTTTGGAATGGATACCATTTCCTCAATAAGGTTCATAGTATCATTATTTTCTGTATTATTACTGATTGTAGCTTTTTCGATTTCTTCAAGTTTTGTAACATAATCATCAATATATTTTTTTACTGTAGTCCTGGATACTTTCATCTCCTTTGCTATTTTTCTTTGGGATATTCCCTCTTTAAAATACTTCATTAATATCTCCGCTTTTTGATCCAACTTTATCACCTCTTGTCCCCCCTTAAAAGTAATCTTTCAAAGGGTATTATATTATTAGGTGGTACAGTTTTCAATTAATAGAGTGGCCTACTTTTAGATTAATATAAACAACGTGAGGCTGTAGTTTTAAAAGCCCAGGATCTTGTTAAAAATCCCAGTAAATACACCCGCGCTACTTCTTATGGGGCTGCCGGATACATTAAGAATATTAATTTTGATAAGAAGACAGGGGAGATATTAAATCCGGGCAAAGCATTGGAATTAGATTGGGAAAGATTAAAAGAAGATGAGGCTTTAGATGGATATTATCTTATCATAACTAGCGAGTACAAAGAATCCTCCGATAGGATTATTGAAATGTACCGAGGTTTATGGAAAATTGAAGAATCTTTCAGAATTACTAAAAGTGACTTGGAGGCACGGCCTGCATTTGTTTCCAGGGAAGACCACATCCAGGCACATTTTCTTACATGCTTTGTTGCCCTTTTGATTGCAAGAATCCTCGAAATGAAGACAGAACATAAGTACAGTATTACGAAAATGATTGAAAGCCTGAGAAAAGCTAAATGTACATATCTTCAGCATAATTATTACTTGTTTGATCACTTTGATGATGTATTATACACCATTGGAAATAGTCTTGGCTTGGATTTTAAAAAGAAAATCCTATCCCTTGGGGAAATAAAAAAAATTTTAGGAGACACCAAAAAATGAGCTGTTACACTATATATTTATGACAAAAGAGAAAGCCCTATAACTGTTCATACACATGCAGTTAAGGGCTATTTTTCTCATAATTTGCTGCAAAAGACGGGAAACGAAAAGAATGGAAAGAATGGGAATTAAAATTTTAAGGTTGACAAAAGCATAGCAGTTATGTTACTTTTATAAATATCATAATAATATAGATAAAGCTGTGATAAGAAATAGTAGGTATAATATGTTTTATAGAGAGTGTACGGTTGGTGGAAGTACATAAGCAGATTATAGTGAACACATCTTTGAGTCAATCGATGAAACCTTTTGGGAGTAGTTGGATTCGGGAACTCGCACCCGTTACAGTGCAAAAGTATGATAGTACTTTTTGAGGTTGATGCTGCGAGGTATCAATAAAAAAGAGGTGGAACCACGTGATTAAGACTCTCGTCCTCTAGCCAATGCTAGGAGACGGGAGTTTTTTATTTATAAAAACAAATCACGGTCTATTCCACGTTGATATGCTATAGAATGCAATGTCCAAAATTTGACGCAGCCGCCTTTATACCGGTAATTATTATACTTAAAACTTACGTCAGCTAATAAATTATGGTTAGCGGTTAAAACATTATTAGAAAAATAGGAGGAGGCTATTATGAAAAAAATTATGAAGACGGCTTTGGTCATGGTGGCAATTCTACTTGCAATAGTGTTGGCAAGTGGTTGTACAGAAAGGTCTTTAATTGAAACATCTGTTAATCGTTTGGAGGAAATAAAAAAAAGAGGGTATATAGAAGTGGTTATGGAGCCATATTTTGCACCTTATGAGTTTATTGATCCATCTAAAAGCGGCAGTGAGAAATATGTAGGCAGTGACGTTGAGTTGGCAAAATATATTGCAGAAAAATTAGGAGTGGAGTTGAAGATCATACCTTTGGAGTTTACGGCAGTTTTAGGCGGCATTGCGGAAGGAAAGTATGATTTGGCTATTTCTGCTTTGGCATATACCCCTTTAAGAGCGGAAGCAATGATTTTGTCCAAGGGTTATTATTTTTCAGAAGATGCTCCCGGATACGGGCTGCTAATCAGGAAAGAGGATGAGGATAAAATAAAGGACGCAAATGATTTGTCGAACAAAACGGTAGTCGCCCAAAGCGGGTCCCTTCAAGAATTATTTGTAAATGAACAGATACCTAAGTATAAGGAGTTCAAGAGAGTGTCCGCTACAACGGATGGAATACTGATGGTTGAGCAAAACAAAGCAGATTCATGCGTTGTTGCCATATCAATGGCACAACTATATATTGATGCTAACACGGGAAGTGGTTTAAAAATTGTGGATGATTTTGAATTTAAGGTAGATAAAGCATTAAGCGGTACAAGAATAGGGATAACATTAGGTGAAAATGAACTTGCCGAAAAGATTAATGAAATTATAGATGATGTGGTAGATTCTGGTCAGTACGAACAATGGTATAAAGAGTATGCAGAATACGCAAAACAATTAGGATTGTAATATTTGAAGGGGATTGGGTAAGGTTATGATTGATACAATAATTGAACTATGGAATAAATATAGTTATGTCTATATTGACGGGCTAATTGGAACCCTTTGGTTGGCCGCATTGACAGTATTTGCAGCTACCTTTTTAGGAACATTTATAGCAATTATGAAGCTAACGAAAATCAAAATACTGGACATAATTACATCTGCATATATAGGTTTACTTAGAGGGACTCCCATACTTTTGCAACTATACTTCTTCTGGTTAATATTGCCTAAAGCGTTTCCAATCAAGTTAAGTGATACAACGTGCATAATTGTTGCTTTGATTGTGAATGCGAGCTCCTACGTGGCAGAGGTTGTAAGGGCAGGCATACAAGCGGTTGATAAAGGGCAGGTGGAAGCTGCAAGAAGCTTAGGGTTATCAAATGTAAACACGATGAAAAAAATTGTTCTCCCTCAAGCCATCAAAAACATTCTTCCGGCATTGGGGAATGAATATATTTCAATGATTAAACAAACATCCTTGGCATCGGTATTCTTTGTACAAGAGCTTATGACATCATATAAAACTGTGCAATCCGCGACTTTTTTGGCGATACCCTCGTTGATAATTGCAGGTATAATCTATCTTATAGTGACAACCGTATTGACCAAAGGGTTGAATATATTTGAAAGAAGGCTCCAAGCCAATGAAGAGTAAAGAATTAATCAAGGTTCTGGGGTTAAATAAATACTTTGGAAAATTAAAAGTTCTGGATAATATAACTCAGAGTTTTTACGATGGAGAGGTTGTATCTATTATTGGGCCGTCAGGCAGCGGTAAAAGCACTTTTTTGAGATGTTTGAATTTATTAGAAAGGCCGTCAAGCGGTAAGATATATTTTGAAGGATCGGATTTGAATAATAAAAACATTAACTTAGACAAGTATAGGCAAAAGGTAGGTATGGTTTTTCAACTTTTTAATGTTTTTCCACATTTAAAGGTTATAGAAAATATTACTTTAACTCCGATAATTGAAAAAAAATTACCTAAGGATGAAGCAGAAAGAAAGGCAGAGGAACTTTTAAGGCGGGTTGGGTTGTTAGATAAAAGAGATGTTTATCCTACAAAGCTTTCAGGAGGTCAAAAACAACGATTGGCGATTGTAAGGGCATTAGCCATGGATCCCAAGGTAATGTTATTTGATGAACCGACCAGCGCTTTGGATCCCGAAATGGTTAAAGAGGTTTTGGATGTTATCGGCAGCTTGGTATTATCAGGTATGACCATAATTATAGCAACTCATGAAATGGGATTTGCAAAAAAAGTAAGCGATAGGGTTATGTTTATGGATGATGGGGTTATGCAGGAAGAGGGGCCTCCGGAGAAAATTTTTAATAATCCGGCAAACCCGAGGACAAAAGAATTTTTAAGCAAGGTGCTAAATAGTTGATAGGTGTAAAATTTTGTTTGCTTGATAGTTGATGTCTAATTTTGTCATAATATGTTTTATTTTAATAAAATTATTTGAAGGGTGATTTTATGTCAGAACTAAAATTTATAGAAGAAATACTTGAAAAAAAGAAAGAAAGGCTAATTAATGTCAGTGATAGGATATGGGAGTTAGCAGAATTGCCATACAATGAATATAACTCTTGTGATATTTTAATAAAAGAGCTCAAAAAAGAAGGTTTTTCGGTGGAAAAGGGTATGGCAGGTATGCCTACAGCATTTAAGGCAAGCTTTGGAACGGGAAAACCTGTGTGTGGGTTTTTGGGAGAATACGATGCACTGGATAACCTAAGTCAAGTGGCAGGGTGTACAGAAAGGAAACCGATAGAGGAGGGAAAACCGGGTCACGGATGCGGTCACAATCTTTTGGGGGCAGGTTCCTTGGGTGCTGCTTTGGTTTTAAAGGAATACTTAGTTGCCAACGGGCTAAGGGGAACTGTTATTTATTTTGGATGCCCTGCCGAAGAAGGCGCAGGTTCTAAGCAATTTATGGCCAGGGACGGACAGTTTGATGGTGTGGATTTTGTATATACCTGGCATCCGTCAACTATTAATCAGGTGCAGTCTGACAGGTCAGTAGCTATAATGGGTGCTAATTTTAAGTTTAAAGGAGTAACCGCCCATGCCGGTGCTTCACCGCATATTGGGAGAAGTGCCCTTGATGCGGCAGAGCTGATGAGTGTCGGGGCTAATTATTTGAGAGAACATATGATTGATCAGGCAAGAATACATTATGCATATATCGATGCAGGAGGTGTTTCGCCTAATGTGGTACAAGACAGGGCCTTAGTCAAGTATGAAGTTCGTTCTCCAAAGACAGCACAGGTAAAGGATCTGTTTAAAAGGGTTGTAAAAGTGGCAAAAGGCGCTGCTCTCATGACAGAAACAGAAGTAGATTATGAAATAACTATGGCATATTCGGACTATATAGCCAATTCTGCATTAGCAGAGGTTGCTGATGAAGCTTTCAGAGAGGTAGGCGCCCCAAAATGGGATGAAGAGGATTATAAATTGGCAAAAGCATATTTGTTTAGTTATAATGAATTCACCTTGAAATCAATAAAAGAATATATAATTGATAAGTACGGAGAGGAAAATTTAAGTGAGATACTTGATAAGCCGTTGGATTCTATAGTTCATTCTTATGATAGGAATAATACAAAATATGTGTCTGGTTCAACGGATGTGGGAGACGTATGTTATGCTGTGCCGACTATTAACTTTAATGTGGCAACTGCGTGTATAGGTAATATCGGGCATACATGGCAAAAGACAGGGCAGTCCAAAAGCCGGATTGCATATAAGGGGTTATTGACATCGGCAAAGGTTATGGCTCTGGCAGCTATTAAAACCATGAATAACCCGGATGTAATTGTAAAGGCTAAAAACACTGTATTAAAACAAAACGGTGGGGCTTATGAATGTCCGTTACCTGATGATATAGAACCCCCTATCGGGAAATATTAATGCCTTTAATCAAAAGTCAAATACAATAATCTGCAATTATGGATAAGCTATAATGAGAATAGTACCTATATAGCGGTACCAAAGGCAGATCACAAATTTTTTTTATTGCCATAAAAATTTTATAGTGCTATAATTATATGGCATAAATCCCCGCTCTGCGCGTGCAGGGCCGTTTAGTCCGAGGGGAGGAGGTGAAGATTATGAATTTATACGAAACCATCTATATTATAAAGCCTGATGTTGAAGAAGAGGCTTTGACTTTAATTGTTGACAAATTTAAGGCTCTTGTTGAAGTAAACGGAGAGTTTGAAACTATTGACGATTGGGGCAAGAGAAAACTTGCATATCCTATAGAAGATTTTACAGAAGGCTTTTATATATATATGAAGTATAAAGCCGGCAGTGAAATACCCAAGGAATTGGATAGGGTATTTGGCATTACAGAAGACATCTTAAGGCATATAATTGTTAAGATTGAAAATTAAGATTAGGTGGTGTAGTTGTGAATAAAGTAGCCATAGTTGGCAGATTAACGAGAGACCCGGAAATCAGATATGCCTCTGATAATCAATTAGCCATTACAAGGTTTACCGTAGCGGTAGACAGAATTTTTAAAAAAGAGGGTCAACCTACAGCTGATTTTTTACCGGTCGTTGTTTTTGGAAAAAACGCAGAGAATTGCCATAAGTACTTGGGAAAAGGCAGGCTGGTTTCGGTTGCGGGAAGACTGCAGTCAAGGACATGGGATGACCAGGATGGAAAACGACGTTATTCCTATGATATAATAGCTGACGAAGTTAATTTTTTGGATAGAGGAGGAGACCCAAGACCTCAACCTACAATGGAAAACACAGGAGATGATGATTTTCATCCTGTGGAAGAGGAAGATGATCTCCCATTTTAATAGTGATTGGAGGGAAAAGTATTGAACAGACGTGGTTCAGGCGGAGGCGGCAGAATGCGCAAACCCAAAAAGCGTGTATGCAGCTTTTGCATAGATAAAGTAGAATCAATTGATTATAAAGATGTAAATAAATTACGCAGATATCTCTCGGAAAGAGGCAAGATAATTCCAAGAAGAATATCAGGAAATTGTGCAAAACATCAAAGACAACTTACATTAGCCATAAAAAGGGCAAGAAATATAGCACTGCTTCCGTTTACATCAGAATAACATGCATAAAAACCCGATTTTTCGGGTTTTTTCCTATATTTTCACCTTTGTTTTTTCTTGGTCATTTGCCTCAATAAGCAGGAAAAACAAATCTTTCATAGAATTAATAGAGGATGGAAAGGTGGGAGATGCATGAATATTGATACAGATATTACGCGAAACATAAGAATAATTGAATTTTTGAAATCTGAGCTTTTGACTTCCATAGCATCTTTATTTCACAACCTTTTAAAAGGCTCAAAGGTGAACAGAGATGCTGTTTTGGACGTGCTCTCAAATATAATTCTTGTTACATATATCCTGTCAAAAAGATTGGGTTATAATCATAGTGTTATTGATTCAAAAATATTGGACAAAATAAGAATCGGTAAATTGGAAGACCATGAGACAGAAAAGTGGTATGGCGATTTATCGGATCTTTCAGATTATTTGAAAGGGCAGAATAGATAGAGGTGAATTATGAAAACTGTTAATACAAAAGCCTTGGTAGAAGGGGCAGTATTCGCATCACTTACTGCTGTACTCGGTATAATGGTTTACTATATACCCCTTTTATCGTTGATTGGAATGTTTTGGGCTGTGCCGATAATAATAATGGGATTTAGGAATGGGTTTAAGGTGAGTTTTATTTCTGCAATAGTGGCAGGTATTTTGGTATCTATGTTTACAGAGCCCTACAGCGGAATATATTTGTTCTTGGTATTTGGAATATCGGGTATTTATATGGGAAACCTTATGAATAAAAAGGTAAACCCTTCCATTAACATATTGACCTCCGGGCTTATATTGGGCATTTGTTCTGCTGCCGGCATCATTATCAGCTTTTGGCTTGTCGGACAGTCACCAACTCAAGGCGCCGATAATCTTATAAAAATGATGTATGAAGCTACCGAGTCAGCAGCCGATATGTATCGAAATATGGGGATACCGGCAGAACAAATAGAAGAATTTACAACTAAATTTAAACAAAGTATGGAAGCTATAAAGTTTATTATACCTGCTTTTTTCATTATCAACGGTGTGGTGTTTTCTTTCGCAAATTTCAAATTATCAAAAATAATATTAAGCAGAATGAAATATACAATGGAAGATATAAAACCTTTTTCAAAGTGGCGGTTACCGGATAATTTTTCTATAGGAATATTCTTTTTAATGTTTCTTACGATGGGTGCCTTTTATTTGAAAGTACCAAATATTGAGACGGTACTTATTAATATATTTTTTCTGTTAAAATGGGTCTTTACAATTTTAGGGCTATCCGTGGCAAATTTTATGGTTGTAAAATACGGTATTACCAAGTTTGTAAAGGTTTTAATACTTGTTATTTTGTTTTTTGCCTTACAGAATCTTTTGATGATAGCGGGAATCTTCGATGCGATTTTTGATATTAGAAAAATAGGCAAGAGGTACAGCGGGGGGATATAAATGAAAGATAAAATCAAATTTTTCATGCTAAAACCAGATTCCAATATTTATTTATGGATAATAGGCCTTTGCGTAGCCGTCATTTCCTATTACAATATCATGGTGGGCTTATTTGCTTTCACTGTTTTGCTTTATCTTGCTTATTTTAATTTTAAAGAAAAAAGCCAGAAAAAAGAAGAGCTGCGGTTACATATAGAAAAACTTTCCGATAAAGTTGATTCGGCAACAAAAACTGCCATATTGAATTTTCCTTTTCCTTTAGTCATTACAGATGATGAAGGGAATATTAACTGGTACAATTCTTCATTCTCGTCTATTTATCAGGGAGAGTACCTATTAGAAGAAAAAGTGGGTATGTACTTGCCCGGAATGGAGCTTGACGAAGTTTTATATGAAGATAAAGATGAATTTAAGAATATTTTGATAAAGGATAAGTATTATGATTTGCATTGTGAAGATTTTGAAATTTATGAGGATAGTACAGAAAAAAAGATAATAATGATATATCTTGTGGATAGAACGGATTTTGTACAGTTAAAGAACAAATATCTTGACGAAAAGAATGTTGTAGCGATATTACAAATAGATAATTTGGATGAAGTCTTAAAAGGCGTGGAAGAAGAGTTCAAACCCGTCATCGGGGCTGATTTGGATAGGATCATCAGTTCCTGGGCCGGCAGCAATAACGCCTCTATTCAAAAATATTCAGGAGATAAATATGTCCTGCATTTTAATCAGAAACAACTAAAGGCTATTGAGGAAAAAAGATTTGACATATTGGATACGGTGAGAGAAATAAGCAGCGGGAACAATATACCTATAACTTTGAGCATAGGGGTAGGGGTTAACGCAAAAACCCTGGGAGAGTTACAAAATTTTGCAAGAGCTGCAATGGATATTGCATTGGGACGGGGCGGCGATCAGGCTGTTGTGAAAAACTATGACAAATTATCTTTTTATGGCGGTAAGTCAAAAGCCGTAGAGAAAAGAACGAGGGTAAAGGCGAGAGTTATAGCCTATGCATTAAGACAACTCATAGAGCAATCCGGCGATGTAGTTATAATGGGGCACGAAATGCCTGATTTGGATTGTATCGGTTCTGCTTTGGGAGTTTACAGGTGTTGTGCCAATCTGGGGAAGACCACCCATGTAGTGATAAACAAGATAAACAAAGGAATTGAAAACCTTTGGCAAGAGCTGAAAGAAGACAAAGAATATGATAATATATTTATATCGGGACAAGAAGCTCTGAACCTGGCATGGAAAAATACACTGTTAATTATTGTGGATACTCATAGGCCTAATTTTACTATGGAGCCGGATTTAATAAAAAAGGCAGAGAAAAAAGTTGTGATAGACCACCATAGAAGAGCTACAGACTTTATAGATGATGCGGTGCTTGCATACATTGAACCTTATGCTTCTTCTACAAGCGAGCTGGTCACGGAAATACTTCAATATATGTTTGAAAAACCAAAAATAAAGCAAATAGAGGCGGAGGCCTTATTGGCCGGTATATTTATAGATACCAAAAACTTTTCTTTTCAAACCGGCATAAGGACTTTTGAAGCGGCATCTTTTTTGAGGAGTGCGGGGGCGGACACAACTTTGACAAGACAGTTGTTCCAAGATGATATGGATACATTTCTGGCTAGGGCAGAGGTGGTCAAAGCTGCAAGGATGTACAAAAACAACATTGCGATATCCGTAATCCCGGACAGTATTCCTAACCCGGCTTTGATAGCGGCTCAGGCAGCAGATGAGCTTTTAAATATTAGGGGGATAATTGCTTCATTTGTTTTATCTAAAATAGAAGGTTATATATTTATAAGCGGCAGATCCTTAGGTGAAGTAAATGTGCAAGTGGTTCTTGAAAAACTTGGCGGAGGAGGTCATTTAACTGTAGCGGGGGCACAGTTATCCGGTATTTCCATGGATGAAGCCGTTACTACCATTGAAAAAGCGCTTGACGAATATTTAAAGGAAGGGGAGAGATGATGAAAGTTATACTGTTGAAAGATATAAAATCTCTGGGTAAAAAAGATGAAATTGTAAATGTAAGTGATGGTTATGCAAGGAATTATCTTTTGCCCAGAAATATTGCTGTAGAGGCTACTTCCGGCAAGGTAAAAGAGATACATATCAAAAAGGAGGCAGATAAAGATAAAAAAGAAAAGGAAATAGAAGAAGCAAGGGATCTTTCTGAGAGGATAAGTAAATTAGAAGTAATTATAAAGTCCAAAGCCGGTTCAAGCGGAAAGCTTTTTGGTTCTATAACTAACAAAGATATTTCCGACGGCATAAAAAAACAACACAAGATAGAAATTGATAGGAAGAAAATAGTTTTGAATGAGCCCATAAAGGTTTTGGGCAACTATGAAATAGAAATAAAAGTATATCCGGAAATTACATCAAAAATTATAGTAAAAGTTGTCGAAGAATAAAAAGAGAGGTAATAAAGTTGGGACAAAGCAAAATATGCGGCACAGATGAAGCATTGAATCTATTAGTCGATTATGGGAAAAAAATTTACGGAGACAAAAAAATTGAAGAGATCGAAAAATTAGAAAATCCTTTTGATAAGGCAAAAAAGCTCTGGTGTGTGCTTAACCCTGCAAGCGGCACCCCTGATATCACCAAGCAGCAGGACTTGGATTCCGTGATTGAGAAGCTTAGGGACAAGTTGTCTGACAACGCAGCCCGAATTTATATGGAAAAGCTTATAAATCATGAAATTCTGTTGAAATTGGAACAAAACGAAAAGGAATATATGAAGCAGCTGAAGCTGCAAATTATCAATAAGCATACGGATAGCGAAAGCCCTGCGACTTTGAGAAAATATGCCCAGATAGAAAAAAAGAAAACCGTATCATTGTCAAGGCAAGTAAGGGACATGTTGTGTCCCCATGATGCGGCGGAAATTATTGGACAAGGTGAAGCCATGGACTCACTGATTTCTAAGATTGCATCTCCCTATCCTCAACATATATTGATATACGGGCCTCCCGGTGTTGGTAAAACCTCAGCGGCAAGAATTGCTTTGAAAGAGGCCAAGGAGAAGGAATATAGTCCTTTTAGCCAGGATGCTCCGTTTATAGAAGTAAATGGTACAACAATAAGATGGGACCCCAGAGAATCAATAAACCCTCTTTTAGGTTCCGTGCATGATCCTATTCACCAAGGCGCCCGCAGGGACTTGGCAGAAACAGGTATTCCCGAGCCAAAGCCGGGCCTTGTCACGGAAGCTCATGGGGGTATACTTTTTATTGATGAAATAGGGGAACTTGATTTGGCGCTGCAAAATAAACTTTTAAAGGTATTGGAAGACAAAAAAGTATATTTTGAATCTTCATATTACGATGAAAACAGCAATCAAATACCCAAGTATATTAAAACGCTTTTTGAATCAGGTGCCCCGGCAGACTTTATTTTGGTAGGTGCTACTACACGAAGGCCCGAAGAAATCAATCCTGCCCTCAGAAGCAGGTGTTCGGAGGTCTATTTTAACTCCTTAAGCCCAAAGGATATACAAGCGATTTTAAGCATGTGGAGTAAAAAACTTGAGATGGACATAACTGAGGAAGCCAAGGATCTCATAAGCAAGTTTGTTTATGACGGGAGAAAAGCCGTTAATATACTTCTTGACTGTTATAGCAAATGCCTCTATGAAAATCATAAAGAAAAGGCTTGTATAGATTATGAAAAGGCGCATGAAGCATTGGGTTTAACCGTTGAAAGTATAAGGGCAAAGGCAAATGCGAAATATGAAACAGGAAAAGTCTATGGTGCCGGCGTTAACGGATTTATGGGAAGCATAATTGAATTTGAAGCAGTTTCTTTCCAAAGGCAAGATGATAACGGTAATATAAGGTTTAATGAAACTGCCGGGTCAATGATCAGGGATTCACTTTTTAACGCTCTTACGGTTTTAAAAAAAAGTTATGAAATGAAAACCGATAAGTTTGACATACATGTAAATTGTATTGGTGGAGGCAAGGTGGACGGGCCTTCCGCGGGAGCAGCGATAACATGCTTGCTTTATTCGTCCATAGGGGACACATTCCTCAGAACAGATACCTGTATTACCGGAGAAATATCCATAAATGGTGACATTAAATCCGTTGGCGGTGTAAGAGAAAAGGTTATTGCTGCCATAAGAGAAGGTTTTGCCCATATGATAATACCTAAAGATAATACTAAAGATGCCCTTGGCCTGGAAGGAATAAACATAATACCCGTGGAACATATACATGAAATCATTGATTTTCTTTCAGTGGATTTGATGAATTCGTAGGAGTGATTTATAAATGAACGAGTTAATCCAAAGAATACCGCCAAACAGTCTTGAAGCGGAGCAGTCGGTATTGGGTTCAATGCTGCTTGACAAAGAAGCCATATCTATAGCCGCAGAGATTCTAAAAGAAGATGATTTTTACAGGGAAGTGCATAACGAAATCTTCCAGGCTATTGTAAATATTTATAATGCAGGGGAGCCTGTGGATCTTATAACATTGACTGATAGATTAAAAAGCAGAAAAACCATCGAAGCAGTAGGTGGAATTACTTATCTTACAGAGCTTATGAATATTGTTCCTACAGTTCATAATATAGAATTCTATGCAAAAATAGTGTTGGAAAAATCGACTCTTAGGAAGCTGATTAAGTCTTCAAATGAAATTATTTCAAAATGCTTTGACAGTGGACAGGAGACTGCAACAATAGTCGATGATGCGGAAAAAGGTATTTTTAACATTTCCTTAAGCCGTTCAACTCAAGGTTTTATTCCTATAAAAAAACTGTTAACATCGAATTTTGAAAAAATAGAGGAGCTTTATTTAAATAAAGGTAAAATAACAGGTATACCTACAGGATTTACTGACTTGGATTCAAAACTTTCGGGTATGCAAAAATCCGACTTGATATTGATAGCATCCAGGCCATCAATGGGGAAGTCATCTTTGATGATGAATATAGTTCAAAACGCATCCGTTAAAGAAGGACATGTTGCAGCCATATTCAGTCTGGAAATGTCAAAAGAACAGCTTTCTCAGAGACTCTTGTGTTCGGAGGCTTTGATAGATGCACACAGGCTTAGAACAGGTGATATAACTGAAGACGAATGGATAAAGCTTGCCAGAGCTATGGGCTCCCTATCGGATAAGCCCATATATATAGATGATACTCCCGCCATATCTGTTACGGAAATGAGAGCTAAATGCAGAAGGCTCAAAATAGAGCATGGCCTGGGGTTGGTATTGGTTGATTATCTTCAACTAATGCAAAGTACGGGGAAATATGAAAGCAGACAACAGGAAATATCAAATATATCAAGATCGCTAAAAGCTTTGGCAAAAGAATTGGATGTCCCCGTGGTAGCCTTATCTCAGTTAAGCCGTGCCCCTGAAATGCGTGCAGACCATCGGCCTATCCTTTCTGACCTAAGAGAATCAGGTGCGATAGAGCAGGATGCAGATGTTGTTATGTTTTTATATAGAGATGAATACTATAATCCGGATACGGAAAAAAAGAATATTGGGGAAGTAATAATATCAAAACAACGTAATGGGCCTACCGGTACCGTAGAACTGGTATGGTTGGGTCAATTTACGAAATTTGCCGATAAATCTAAATATATCTAACGCAAGTATCATACCAAAAAAAGTTATCCACAGATATTATGTAATTAGTGGATAACTTTAAAAGACAAAAAATACAACCCATTAAACCTCCGAAATATCAATAAGAATAACAAAAATCCGAACATATGTGCATATCTCTGTGGATAGTGTGGATAATGTGGATTAAATTATGTAGAATGATGTAAGCCTTCTTATATCGAATATTCCCGAAAATTAAAAAGAATGTCGAGTTTACATAACAAATGCAGAAAATATTTTAAAAAAGTAGTTTTATGTAGATAAGTAGGATTTGACGATATAAGATGTTTCTGATAATATATCTAAGGTCAAGCATTAATTTACTTAGGGATTGTAAAAATAATTAAAAGGTTGGTATGAATGAAAAATAAATACGATATTATTATAATCGGTGCAGGCCCTGCAGGAATATTTACGGCAATTGAATTGGTAAAAAACAATGAAAATTATGATATTTTGATTATAGATAAAGGTAAGGCTCTGTCCAAAAGAAATTGTCCTTCACGTATAACCGGGAAATGTGCAGGTTGCGAACCTTGTGCTATTACATTCGGTTGGTCCGGTGCCGGAGCTTTCAGCGATGGCAAACTTTCACTCAGCCCGGAAGTCGGCGGAAACATCTTGGAATATATGAGTGAAGACAAAGCAAAAGAGATGATAGAATATGCTGATTCTATATACCTTAGGTTTGGTGCAAAGAGTGAAATATATGGATTAAACTGCAAAGCAATCGAAGATATAAAGTATGAATCATCTAAGCATAATATCAAATTAATTCCTTGTCCCGTTAGGCATTTGGGTACAGAAAAAGCTTATTTGGTTTTGCAAGGTATGTATGATTATTTGGTAAATCAAAATAGGGTTGAGTTTTCCGAGCTTACGACAGCTGTAGATATCATAACAAAAGATGGCAAAGTACAAGGTGTAACTCTCAAACAAAACGGTGAAGAGGAAAAAACAGTAAAAGCTGACTATGTTATAGCCGCCCCCGGCAGAGGCGGGGCGGAATGGCTTTCGGAGCAAACAACAAAACAAAATATAAAGACAAATAATAATGCCGTGGATATCGGTGTTCGTGTGGAAGTGCCAAACAGCATTATGGACCATCTGACAAAAGATTTATATGAGGCAAAATTAGTATATTTTTCAGATACATTTGATAATAAGGTAAGAACTTTCTGCATGAATCCCGGAGGAGTTGTATCTCAGGAAAACTATGAAGGCGGGCTGGCGCTGGTTAACGGGCACAGTTATGCAGATAAGGAGTTAAAAAGCGATAATACGAATTTTGCTTTATTGGTATCTACAAGATTTACAGAGCCCTTCAAGGATCCTATAAAATACGGTAAATATGTGGCAAGACTGGCTAATATGCTTACCGGTGGCGGCATACTGGTACAAAGACTTGGGGATTTGCTGCAAGGCAGAAGAACTGATAAGGACAGGCTTAATAAATCAAGCACTATTCCTACTTTAAATAATGCTATACCCGGAGATTTAAGCTATGTATTGCCTCACAGATATTTAATATCCATAATAGAATCAATAAAAGCATTTGATAAGATAGCGCCGGGTTTGAATTCAAAAAACACCTTGTTGTATGGCGTTGAATGTAAGTTTTATTCTTCCAAGGTTGCCGTAAATGACAAGTTTGAAACTTTAATCGAAAACCTGTATACAATCGGAGATGGCGCCGGAATAACAAGAGGATTGATGCAATCATCTGTGACAGGTATCATTGTTGCAAGAGATATATTATCAAAAAAGTAAACATTTATTGCAAATTCAATAAAATACTATCATAATAGTTTTACGAAATCCTCAAAATAATAGAAATGACAAGTGAGGCCAGAATGAATACTTTGGGTTAAAATCAAGAAATTGGCTTATGCTTAGAGTATCATGTCGTTTAACCATATTGACAGGGGCATTAAAATGTAAAAAAATATTATTGACAAATGTGGCCTCTCCATGTAGAATGTATAAATGTGAGTATTATTCAGATGATCCACTAGCTCAGTAGGCAGAGCACATGACTTTTAATCATGGTGTCCGGAGTTCGACTCTCCGATGGGTCACCAAATCATCAATAAATAAAAGGGATTTTTCTATCCCTTTTTTATTTTGTTTTTCAAGGCAATAAATGGCAACACCCGGCAGCATGTAATGTCGGGATATGCGGTGCTGTTTTCCCAAAGACTTACCTCTTGAGGTGACACTCCGAAAACCTCTGCAAGTTGTTGAGTGAGTTCTTTATTAACCTTAATCTATTTAAGTTTTCACCAATGTTAATTATCATAATTACTACTCCTTTTCATTATATTAGAATCTTCTCTATCCCGAGTTATCACGCTCCGGGCTGGGTGTTCCCGTCGGGATTTATTATCATATATTCCCCATCACCGCATGTATCACCGTCTCGCAGGCATCGCAGAGGCGCTCATATAGCCGGCTTATCGCTCCCTGTCCCACAGGGGTTCCGGGAGGGATATTGGCAGCCTGAAAATACGCCGACGGCAGGGGCAGCGGTCCTTTTTTATTTATTTTGCGCAGTACCCCCGTATATTTCTCGACAAGAGCTGCAAGTTTAAGGCAGCAGACGGCAGGCTCCATCCGGCATTCTGCTGCTGATATTCGCGGAACTCTGCAGGCTGTGTGCACTGCGCGGCGCAGCGAGAGCGCAACCGCAGAAATATCCCTCCTTTCCATAGGAGTTATGAAATCACTGGCCAGAGCCTTCATAATCCGGCCGGCCAGCCGGTCGGCCTTTTCGGCCATATCGGCCAGCCGAGCCTTGTTTGCGCGCCGGGTATCCGGCTCGGCCGGGCATACAGAAGCCCGGCAGGCCAGCTCAACCGACTCAAACACCAGCTTTCCGAGCACCTCAAGCAGATCGAAATATTCAGATTCCCTCAACTCAAACCTCCGAAAAATTCCGAAATTTCGGCCGCGCCCCAGCCGAGGAAAAAGCAGACCGGAAAGGTCAGCAGCCAGGCAATTATTATGTCGCGCACCGAGCGCAGCTCCAGCCCCCCGCGTTGCTTTGCGCTGCCGGCTCCCATGACGGCGCAGGTCTTGGCGTGGGTGGTGCTCACCGGCAGGCCGAGAGCAGTACAGCCCGCGAGGCAGAGCGCCGCCGACAGGTCGGCGGCAAAACCGCGGGGGGCNNNNTGACCATATCGAGCGCCACCCGCTTGATTATCTGCGAGCCCCCGAGTGCCGTCCCGGCGGCCATGAAGGCCGCGCAGTAAAAAGCCACCCGGAGCGGTATTATTTCCCCGTCCCATGCAAACCCCGCCAGGCTGCCGCAAATCATTATAGTACCCATGAACTTCTGGCCGTCCTGCAGGCCGTGCAAATATGCCCCCGCCGCTGCCCCGAAGCGCTGCGCTCCGGCAAAAAATGGGGTCACTTCGCGCCGGTCTCTGTTCCGGCAGGCAAGAGTGACAACCGCAAACACCGCCCTGCCGAGCAGGAAGGCCGGCAGCGTGGTCAGCACAAGCCCCAGCCCGACCCTGCTCCACTGGGCAGCATTGAACGAGGCGGCACCG
>LSQX01105808.1_pt1 | contig 20760 bp, 21 predicted proteins | sample 654561 | NCBI WGS metagenome assembly LSQX01 (sample SAMN04489861, study PRJNA283612) | anaerobic digester metagenome | isolation source: 4 biogas reactors fed with cattle manure at either 37C or 55C with and... | place: Denmark: Kongens Lyngby | collected 2014 | reverse complement strand
TAAAGTCTGAAAGTAATGAAGATGAAGAAGCTAATGCAATCAAGCTTGAGAATATAATAAGGAATGAGCTTGGTTATGGTCTTAGAGGTGACGGTGACAGCAGTGATGATGTTAATGATGATGGAATCCCAGATGGTGATGGCAGTTATGGAAGTTATATTGGACAGGTAAATGAGGGTAAAAGAGCCGATGTGTATAGTTTTTATGAAGGTACAAGTATAGAGCCCGGTGAGGAGTATCTTACTGATCTGGTAGAACAGTATGGGGGAGAATGGGAATGGTTTGAAGAACAAAATAGTAAGTAATGGTATATTCAAAATAGACGGGAGAGTACTTGACATTGATACAATATCATTAAAGCCAGATTTAAATTCTGAACTAGGAATAAATGATGTTTATGCAGAGTCTTATGAAATATATAAGGGACTTAAAAGAGTTGCACCGGAGCATATAATAACACATTGGGAAGAATCATATGGTGTACATATAGAAGGTCTTGGACATAAAAAAGTTCTTATAGAGAAATATAACGATGGTTACAATAATGATGACTTCTTCAATTACACTTTTAACTGGCATGATACAGGAGAATATGTAGATTATCTATCTGGATGTCCGCATTGCAATCCTGATGCGGTAAAGGTTGATGATTATATAAATAAGCATCATAATATACCGGAAATAACCCGAAAAGCTAGAGGGCAAGTATTTACAGGCTATTATACTCCTCATTATTATTTGGATACAGAACTATTTTTCCCTTATGCACATGGCATAGATACAAATGGCTATGGAGATACAGTTGATCTCTATGCAGACCCTGCTGTAATAGAGCAAGTTATATATGATGCAATGATGAACAGACCTAAACTTGGCGATTTAAACCATTCGGTTTCAAAAAAGACATGTTATGAAGGAGAAGAGATAACAATAAATGCATCTTGCAAAAATGCCCATCATATATATGTAAGAGTAGTGGATCAAAAAGGCAATACAGTATATCAAAAAACAGAAGACGGGAGCCGCTTTTCAAACACAATAACATTAGATAAAGGTGGAATATACAGTATTTACGCTGCTGCTAGAAATACTAATTCAGATCAGATTGATTCGGATTTTAAGGAAACAGCAGTGCCTGAAATAGTGACTGTTAAATATACGCCTGAAATAGAAGTAGTTAATACCCTTGACAAGGAAATAGAGGTAAGACTCCAATACCCTATAAATAATCAACGCAGTAATACGTTTAGCGTATATAAATTTGACGCATTTACAGAGACATGGAAAAAGGTTGAGAATATTATAGCAGAAGTTTCAATGTCTTATAATATAAAGAACTTGACTCCGGGTGGGAGATATAAACTATGTATGCAGTGGGTGGAAAATGGGGAGTTACAGGAAATAACAGAAGAAATTGTGACACCTGTTACCCAAAATTCCGGTAAATATGGAGATGTTAATGGAGATGAAACTGTTGATTCCACTGACTATGCACTGTTTAAACGCTATAATTTAGGGATAATGGAGTTTCAGGTAAAAGACGGTAGTGCGGTTGCAGACGTTAATGCAGATGGTATAATAAATACCACAGACTATGCATTCATGAAAAGATATAATCTTGGTCTTATTGATTCCTTTCCGGCAGAAAAGTTCCTTAACTTAAAACCGCAAGTAGAATTAATAAACCGAAAAGATAATGAAATATATGTGGCTGAAGTTAAAGAGGACGGAACTAAGGTACTTAACATAATGGCAGAAGGAACAAACTGCCATCATGTAGGATTGTTTATGGGTAAATCCAAAGGTCAGGAATCATTTGTAAATCATCAGGATAATATAGGGTTAAGCGAGGAAACATTTACATACCATTATGATTGTCCTGTAAGTCAGAGCGGTAAATACAGCATTTATGTAGCAGGACGTAACGCTCACGATACTATATATGGTTCCAAACTGGACAAATCAGACCCGATAAATATTGATGTAATAGTCCCCGGTTCATACAGCAGCACATTAAAAGAAGCTCAGGATTGCTTGAACGTTACAGCAACAACAGCATATAATTGGCAAAATACACAAAAGGAGTGAAAGTATGGGTAAATATAATTATGTTTTGCTTATATGTTGCATATCACTTATACTTGCTTTGATGCTTGGTGGTTGTGGTGATAACGTTAAATCAATCTCAACGTCAAAGCCAACAGAGCAGGCACAGGCAACGCCAACAGACGAACCAGCTACAAAGGTTGAACAAACCGTAACGCCACGCCCAACACCAAATTTTAGAAAAGAATTGCCAGTGCTTGCTACAGTAAAAGATTTAATTCCGCGATATGAAGGGTATTGGCACAGTGCTCCAGATTACTCTAATGGCATACTTGAATTTTATACATTTTCTTGGACTGAATACATCGGTGGTTATTATATGAAAAATGATAGAAATAAAAACCACCAATTTGACGCAAGTGAATGTAGAATAGATAGAAATAACGATATTTTGTATTTTGCTTCTTGGTTTGCAGAATACCCAAATTATACTATCCAGTATATAGCTGAAGATTCTGCCACTAACGGTCCAGCATTGATAATCAATGATAAAAAGTTTTGGAAATTAGATAGATCTGATAGTAAGCAAGGTGATTCAACATTATCTGGAGGAGCAGGCTCCGCTATTCCAAAAGAAGGAATGGAAAATTTGGAATCAATAAAAGGAAGTTACTCTAAAGGTAATGAAGGAAAACAAGGGAAATTAGAAATACTAGGTGCCAGTCCAATTGGGATAAAGTTTGAGATTCAAATAGAAGACAATGTAAAGTTACAAGGAAGTGCTGAATTTGTTGAGGGTACAGACCGAAAGAATGCAACTGATTACTTTAAGAAAGCTATTTATGAAAATGGGCGCATAGTTTTTGAAAAACTTGATAATGGTAATATTAAAATCCGTTATCCAGATAAGCCGGATTATACTGGGGAATGGTTGAAGAAATAAGATAGGTAATTGAAGGCTCCAGTTCGACGGGTACGAAATTTTATTACCCACAAAACTTTTACACCTTTAACACAAAAAAGATATGCGAAGGATAAAGATTGCCATCGTCATATCTTTTTTGTCAAAAATACAAAAAATAAGACTGCATATTTAGCTATTTTATACAAATTTCATAAACTTTTATCAACACTATTGACAATAATGAGCAGTACCGGTATGTTTGTTGCAATATTTTAAATGTTTTTGTATTTATATGCAAAGGGAAATAAGGATACTCAGAAAAATGGAATTAGAGAATAGAAGCTATATAACAATTTTAGATTTGGTCAGAATAATTAATATTATAACTCAACTTTCCCACTTATAGTATTGTGAGGCTCTGGTTGCTCACAAGTTAAGGTCAAAAANNGCAAAGAGCCCATAAATACTGTGGGAAAGTTGAGTTTTGTTAAAGTTTATTCACAAGTTGCCGATATTCTAACTATAATTTCAAGTCAAATATATTTGAGGTGAGTTATGGGAGAAAGAAAGCGACCAATCCTTGTTCCACAGTATATGCATGACTTCAAGTGCACCGGTTCAGCTTGCGAAGATAGCTGTTGTGTTGGCTGGAAGGTGGATATAGACCATGAAACCTATAAGAAATACAAGAAGATACGCGATGAGGAACTGACGCCTCTATGTGAAAAATATGTTACACGAAACCGCACAGTGAGTCATAGTGAAGCAAGATATGCAAAGGTTAAGCTTCTGAAAGGTTCGAAATGCCCTTTCCTTGATGATAAAATGATGTGCAGAATGCAGTTAAAACGCGGTGAAGACTATTTGTCAGATGTTTGTGCTACCTATCCGCGAGTTGTCCATATCGTAAATGGGGTACTTGAACGTTCTGCTACTGTGTCTTGCCCTGAAGTGGCAAGACTCGCCCTTTTAAATACCGAAGGAATAGAGTTTGACGAGGTTGAAGAATCAGCAGATATAAGAAATATTATTAAGGCAAGTATTAATACACATGAGCTTAAGCTGAATAATAAGCCTCAGAAGTATCTTTGGGAACTGCGCATTTTTACAATTACTGTATTGCAGGACAGAAATTATTCTCTGCACCAACGAGTTACGATATTGGGAATGTTCTATCAAAAATTGCAGGAATGTATTTCAAGTGAAAGAGTAAGTGATATTACCGGGTTAATTGCATCATATACCAATCTTATGCAGGATGGCTCTCTTCGTGAAAGTCTTTCGGATATTCCTGTACAGAATTATATTCAGATGAAGCTATTGAAAGAAATTGCCGATAGACGTTACTTCATGGGGGTGAACAGCAAACGCTATCTGGAGTGCTTTACAGAGTTTTTAAGTGGTGTTGGGTATACAGCCGGAGCACAAGTGGAGGAAATAGGAAAACAGTATCAGAATGCATGCAAAGAATACTATGAACCCTTTATGAAGGAACACGAATATATCCTTGAAAATTATCTTGTAAATCATGTATTTAAGAATCTTTTTCCCTTTACCGGAGAGAAATCTTTATTTGATTCATACATGGTGCTGGTTTTGCATTATTCCCTTATTAAGATGCACTTAATAGGTATGGCCGGATTCCATAAAGGATTAACGGTGGAATTGGTGTTAAAGCTTATACAATCCTTTGCTAAGACAGTGGAACACAACAGCAAGTTTTTGAAAGGGATTGGAGAGCTTATGCGGCAGAATGGTTTTAATACTATGGCATACATGGCTATACTAATAAAGAATTAGGTGATGGATATGGAGCGTTATTATGATACTATGAGGAATATGATTGAATTGACTGACACTGGTATAGAAGCTTTGGAATATCTGGCGGGGAAACTTTTAAACGGCGAAAACGACACTCCTTTGTATCTTTACGCTGATTTTTCCAATGCTTTTTTTATGCTTTGCAATAACTTCAAAATATTTGAGAAAAAGTTTAAAAACAGCAATAAGATTAAAGAGCTTGAGGTAGTAATTACACGAGAGTTATTAGCCTTTTTGAGTGCTTCACAGGCGGAGGACAGGGTTTCAATGAAAGAGATCCTTCTGTTGCGTCTTATACCTGCGGTGAAATCCTATCGCGCTGAACTTGCTGTATGCTTCAATCCTTTTATACTATGCTGATACAAAGATTTGTAGGCACATTTAGCCATGAAAATTATAAATGAAATAACTAGATTTCTAATGCAAAAGATGTTTTTCGCCTTCATATATTCATCCCTTATTGTAGCCACATATAGTTTATTTTAAAGTTCATAATAGAACTCAATTTGGATTATTATGTTCTTATATTATGTTTTCATCATTCATATCAAGTTCCATAATATAATCATCCATAACAAAACCTGAACCTATAGGTGTTATAATGCTCTTAACCTTTTTTAATCCAAATTTCTCATATGCTTTTATTGAATTTGTATTGTTTTTGTTGACTGTAAGCCATATGAATTTCAAGTCATGTGTTTTTGCAATTTCTTTAATTCTCTCTATTGCCATTGAGGCAAGACCTTTTCTTCTTGAATCCAATTTAACATAAAGTTTGCTTAAAAAAATTTTACCTAGAGGCTCATTCAGCTTAATTGCAAAATAGCCGACAGCACTGCCGTCGAGCCAGATAATGTAATAATTGCAATCATCTTTAATACTTTTGGATATTGCAACCTCACTCTGAAAGTTTTCAATCATATATTTGACCTGTGCGCTTCCTATCATAGGGGTATAATGCTCTTCCCATATTGCTTTTGCAAGTTCTGCCGTTAAAATAATATCTTCTTTTGATTTCACCTCAATTGCACATGCATCTGACAATTTATTATTCATAAAAAGCTTTATCCTCCCCCGAAACTTCTACTATGTTACGGACCATATATCAGTGTTGTCACATAAAACAGCAAAGACGTAATTATTGGAATGCTGCTAAAGATAGCCATAACTATTGACAGTGTCTTCATCCGGTTTTTCTTATTTATATCAATAATCGCCAATATAAGCGAAGCTAACAGCAACAAAAAGCGTAAATTCATTATCAACGGCTGTAAAGTATTCGGCATATTTTGAAAAACCACAGTTATTTGACTGACTACCAGCAATACAGCTGAAGTTATACTTAATTTTGAAATTTTGAGTTTTTTACGATTGCCTTTCTCAATGTCCATATTTTCCCCCCTTAATCATCATACAAGTTGCAAAACAATTCTAACATACTTTTATACCGAATTTAATAGAAAAATGTAAAAATTCTTTTGATTATTTACACATAAACCTTTGGCAAAGAATTTGAAAATTAAGGTTTGAGAGACTCACATGCTTGCTTTTTACTTATATACTCAACTTGTCCATTTATAGTATTTTGAGCAATATACAAATAAAGCCGATATATACCAAGAAATGTTTGACGCTTTTAAAGAAAAGAGATAAGATAAAAGCAAAATTATATCATGTTAATTTACAATACCTTATTGACAGTGTATTGTAAATATATGCAGTGTAAGAAAAAGGGGTGAATTCTATGATTATTTTACCGAGGATTATCAAAAAAGGATTAAATAATGGATTTTACGTCGCTCTTTTTGTTGTTATTCTACCTGTTTTTCTAATGTGTTCGTGTAAAACCGAATCTTCTACTAGTCCGGAATTTACAGTCGGTTCTACAGATAATATTATGTCATTGAAAGTTACGCCTTCTCCAATCCTAAGAGTGAATTGTGCCTCATAAGGGCGTATAACTGCTATTGGGACAGGAGCATTTATTGCAATCCCCACAACCCCTTATTGTCTTCCCTTGCTTCTTTCTGAAAATCTGCAAAGTGTTTACTGTACTTGACGTCAGGTGGATAGGTGGTAGCTTGGGCGTAACCTTCCAATACAAGTATGGCATTAAACATTTTATTGCGTATTTCACTTTCCGAGATTTCCAAAGGTGGTGTAAGCCAGATGTACCTTAAAGTCCTTCCATACCTGTCAGTTTCAGAGACATCTTTTTCAAGGTATATGGTTTTTCCAAAAAGCATGTTCTTTGTAAAATCCGATGATTCTTTTCCATAAGGTTCGGTTTCATTGGTACTTTCAGGGGTGTTTATGCCTATAAAGCGGACTTTTGTTTGTGTACCGTCCGATAGTTTTACATATATTGTATCACCGTCTACATGCTTAACAACCTCGGCTTTTTCAAGGTTAACGGTAGAGTTATGAGACGCGTCGGTACTTTTAAAATAGTTAGGATATAAATAGGTCAGACTTCCTAGAAGCATAAATATAATTATGGGAAGTAAGCCCCCTGTTTTACGTTTCATTAAGTTATTCCTCGTTTCTTTCAAAATCCCTAATAGAATTTCGGGTTTGTATGGTATATAAATCATAAACTATAGGGGTTACAATTATTGTTTATAGTGTTATTATAAATGAAGAAAGCAAAAAAAGATATTACCATGATGGAGGGCTGAATATGAAATACAGGATTCTTGGGAAAACCGGATATGAAATATCTGAAATATCCTTTGGAGCATGGGCAATAGGAGGAACATGGGGTTCGGTAGATGACAGGATAAGCCTTGATGCTCTTGAGAAGGCTTATGAAGAAGGGGTCAATTTTTTTGATACCGCAGATGTTTATGGAGACGGCAGAAGCGAAAGACTTGTATCAAAGCTTGCAAAAAGCAAAAAGGAAAAGCTTTTTATAGCTACAAAAGCGGGAAGAAGACTTAATCCTCATACAGCAGAAGGCTATACAAAAGAAAACTTGGAAGGGTTTATTGACAGAAGCCTAAAAAACCTTGATGTTGAGCGTATTGACTTGCTTCAGCTTCATTGTCCGCCTCCCCAGGTTTATGATAATGGGGATGTATTTTCTGCAATGGATGAGATTATGGAAAAAGGAAAGGTTGCTCATTATGGTGTGAGTGTCGAGACTGTCAATGAAGCAATGAAGGCTATCAAGTATTCTAATGTTAGCACTGTCCAGATTATATACAACATGTTCAGATTGAAGCCTGCGGAAGAGTTTTTTAAGAAGGCAAAAGAGAATAATATAGGAATAATAGTTCGCGTGCCCCTTGCAAGTGGTCTTCTGACTGGGAAAATGACAAAAAACACGAAGTTTGAAGAGGATGACCACAGAAGATATAACAGGCATGGAGAGGCTTTTGATAAGGGAGAAACCTTCTCGGGAGTAGATTATGAGATAGGACTTAAAGCTGTTGAAGAGCTTATGAAAATAAAACCTGACAGTATTACAATGGCTCAATTCGCTCTCAAATGGATACTGATGGACGACGCAGTAAGCTGTACCATACCTGGAGCGAAAACTCCTGTACAGGTTATGCAAAATACCGCAACATCGGATATGCCTCAATTGACAGACGAACAGATGAAGGCGGTAAAAGGTATATATGACAGGTATATAAGGGAATCGGTTCATAAGCTGTGGTAAAACTAAATAAATCACAAAAACGATTGTAAATAGAAGAGACCAAATTGAGTACCTCGACAGGTACTCAATTTTATTAGAGCCCTTCCCTGAAAGGAAATCCGGCAAAAATCTTTGGGACTCGATATGCCGAAGCTTTTTATTTTGTATCAAAACAGTTAAATGTATTTATGCTAAAGCTGTCTCTGCAAGTAAATTCATTACAACTACTATGATAAACAGTATTGCAAGAAGATACCGCACTATAAAAGCACTTCCTTTCAATTTTTTCAACGTACATATTTTGCAATATCCAATATCAATGTAAAATGTTTATTGCAAAATATATAGAACCATTTTAGTGAGATATATATTCCAATAGACATTATATGTTATTTTTTATAAACAATCAATAGAATCAAAAAGTTTAATAAAGTTTAGCCAAATTTCACCTTCCTGAAATGGTTCCAATAAAGCCCGGAAGTGCCAAACTCCCGGACTTTTAAATTCTACCGTTTTGACTTGGTAATCTTGCTGAAAATAATTTATACTCTTGCCTGCTCAATCATCATGTCCTTAACCTTCATGAGCCTTGTAAGGTTTCCTCTCTCGTTTTCATCAAGCTTCATAGTGATGTACTTGATGGTTTCGGTTAGTTGAGGAATCAAAACATATTCAAGGGCGTTGACCCTTCTTCGTGTCTTCTCAATCTCATCGGCCAGAAGCTGAGCGGATTTTTCCATCTGTGCAAGCTCCAGCATGTAGGGAAGAACCTCGGACAGGGTTCCAATAGCTCCGTCAAGCTCTCCGGAGGTTGTAGCAAAGCCATAAGGATATATGTCCGTTTCATCAAGGCTTGAAGTTTTAAAGTTCAGAACAGGTACGTCTACGCTCATTATGTTTTTTGTAGTTACATCAAGTGAAATGCTTTGTTTAGGAAACATCAGCGCTTCTTCAAGGGCTTCAGAGGACATAACAGCACTGGCAATCAAAAATTTTGTATGAACCCTCATTAGCATTTCTTCAACTTTTTCACGCAGATCCTTATTTCGTCTGACCAGATCAAGAAACTTCTTCATAAGTTCATCTCTTTTGTCCTTTAGGAGCTTATGGCCCCTTCTTGCGACAGTCAGACGTTTCTTGAGTCGGGTAAGCTCCATACGGGTGGGGTTTACACGCATAACAGCCATGATATTCTCTCCTTAAACTTGTTTGTCTTTATCCTCTAGATATTTATCCAGATATTCATCCCTTATACGCTTAAGTTCTCCTCTTGGGAGTATCGAAAGCAGTTTCCAACCTATTTCAAGGGTTTTCTCTATGGGTCTGTCCTCATCAAAACCCTGGGAGACATATTCCTTTTCAAAGGCGTCGGCAAACTTTGCATATAGCTTATCTACTTCTGTGAGTGCTGCGTCACCCAATATGACTGCGAGTTCCTTTGCCTCCTTGCCTCTTGCATAGGCCGCAAAAAGCTGGTTCATTGTATCGGCATGGTCTTCACGGGTTTTGCCTTTTCCTATACCCTTATCTTTAAGACGGGACAGCGACGGCAGAACATCTATAGGAGGCATGATGTCTTTCCTGTGAAGTTCTCTTCCTAGTATGATCTGACCTTCCGTTATATAACCTGTAAGGTCGGGAATAGGATGGGTCTTGTCGTCCTCGGGCATGGTAAGTATTGGTATAAGAGTTATGCTTCCCTCTAAATCTAATTTTCTTCCTGCTCTCTCGTATAGTGTTGCAAGGTCGGTATAAAGGTAGCCGGGATATCCACGTCTTCCGGGAACCTCTTTTCTTGCGGCTGATACTTCACGAAGAGCCTCGGCATAGTTTGTTATATCGGTCAGAATTACAAGGACATGCATGTCCTTTTCAAATGCAAGGAATTCTGCAGCCGACAGTGCCATACGAGGAGTTGCTATACGCTCTATGGCAGGGTCGTTTGCAAGATTTATAAACAGTACGGTACGGTCTATTGCACCGGTTTTTTTAAAGTCTGTTATAAAGTAGTTGGACTCCTCAAAGGTAATGCCGATTGCGGCAAACACAACGGCAAAATTGCTGTCTGTACCTAAAACCTTAGCCTGCCTTGCTATCTGTGCCGCAAGCTGAGCGTGGGGAAGTCCGGAACCTGAAAATATGGGAAGCTTTTGACCCCTGACAAGGGTGTTCAGTCCATCTATTGCAGATACACCTGTCTGTATGAATTCCGAAGGATAGTTTCTCGCTGCCGGATTCATAGGAATACCGTTTATATCAAGCCTGGACTCGGGTATAATGTTGGGACCTCCATCAATTGGTTTTCCAAGACCGCTGAATACTCTGCCGAGCATATCCATTGAAACAGGAAGCTCAAGACCCCTGCCTAAGAATCGCACCTTACTTTGTGCAACATTTATTCCCGCCGAGCTTTCAAAAAGCTGTACCAAGGCATTTTCGCCATTAACTTCGAGAACTTTGCATCTCCTTGTTTCACCGCTTGAAAGCTCTATTTCACCAAGTTCTCCGTATTTCACGCCTTCAACCTGTTTTACAAGCATCAAAGGACCGGCAACTTCCGCAATAGTTCTGTATTCTTTAAGCATTTTACTCCACCTCCTTTGATATGAGGGCTTCTATCTGATTGTCAAGCTCAGTTTCAATTTCATTGAAACTGTCGTTTACCTGCTCTTCAGGCGTATATTTTGCTCTTCCTATTCTTTCCCTTACAGGAATATCGAAAAGTTCTTTAATATTTACACCCGATTCAATTGCGTTCCTGCCTTTGTAATAGAATTCCATAATAAGCTTCAGCATTCTGTGTTGCTTGCTCAGGGAGGTATAGGTATCCACATCGTGGAAGGCATTCTGATGAAGGTAGTCCTCACGAATTGATTTTGCTGCCTCCAAAGTCAATCTGTCAGATGGGGATAGTGCATCAACGCCTACCAGCCTTACTATTTCTTCAAGCTCGGATTCTTCCTGGAGTACTTTCATTACATCTGACCTTAATGAGTTCCAGTCCTTGGCTACGTTTTCATTTATCCATTCATCCAGTCTGTCAAGATAAAGAGAATAGCTTAATAGCCAGTTAATAGCAGGGAAGTGACGTCTGTATGCAAGACTTGCATCCAGCCCCCAGAACACCTTGACAATTCTTAGTGTTGCTTGCGTGACTGGTTCGGATATGTCGCCACCGGGGGGGGAAACGGCACCTATGGCTGTCAATGCACCCTCGCGACCGTTAGTTCCCAGACTTATGACCCTTCCAGCTCTTTCATAAAACTGTGCTAGCCTTGAACTCAGATAGGCAGGATAACCTTCTTCACCAGGCATTTCTTCAAGACGTCCTGACATTTCCCTGAGAGCTTCTGCCCAACGGGAAGTGGAATCGGCCATCAGTGCAACGCTGTAGCCCATGTCCCTAAAGTATTCCGCAATGGTGATTCCGGTATAGATTGAGGCTTCCCTTGCTGCAACAGGCATGTCGGAAGTATTTGCTATAAGAACGGTTCTTTTCATAAGGGACTGACCGGTTCTCGGGTCTTTCAATTCCGGGAATTCCATAAGTACGTCCGTCATTTCATTACCACGTTCTCCGCAACCTATATATACAACTATTTCAGCATCGGCCCATTTGGCAAGCTGGTGCTGGACAACCGTTTTACCGCTTCCGAAGGGTCCTGGTACAGCAGCAACCCCACCCTTTGCAAGGGGAAAAAGGGTATCAATAACCCTCTGACCTGTTACAAGAGGAGTTTCTGGAGCAAGCTTTTCCTTGTAGGGTCTTCCCACACGAACAGGCCATTTTTGCATCATCTGGATATCTACAATTTCTCCATTTTCTTTTCTCACTTTTGCAACTGTATCGGTTATAGTAAAATTACCTGAACTTATCTGTTCAATTGTTCCCTTGATGCCGTAAGGAACCATTATTTTGTGCTCAACTACAACAGTTTCCTGCACCTTTCCAATGATATCGCCAGAGGTTACCTCAGTTCCTTTTTTAACAGTCGGCTCAAAGTTCCACTTCTTATTTCTGTCGAGGGAGTTAACTTCTATACCTCTTGTTATATTGCTTCCAACCATTTCCCGTATTTTTGCTAAAGGTCTCTGGATACCATCAAATATACTTTCTATAAGCCCTGGTCCAAGCTCAACGCTTAATGGAGCACCAGTTGATACAACAGGCTCTCCGGGACCTAAGCCAGCAGTTTCTTCATAAACCTGAATGGAGGCTTTGTCTCCATGCATCTCTATAACTTCACCGATGAGACGGTGTTCACTTACACGGACAACATCGAACATGTTTGCATCTCTCATGCCTTCAGCAATTACCAAAGGACCGGAGACTTTTACAATTGTTCCCTGACTCACTCTTTATCCCTTCTTTCATTTTTAAGTTTACTATTCGTCTCTAAACAATATATCTGCGCCTACTGCACGTTCAACACTCTTTTTGACACCCTGCATACCTATGCCGAGAGTACCCTGATTGCTAGGGATGGGTATAATTGCAGGAAATCGTTCATCATTGTATTTATCAATTGCACTCATGATGTTTTTTGCCAATTGTTCTGTAATATAGACCACTGCAAATTGCTCATCGGCCAATTTGTCCAATACCTCCTGAGCCTCAAGAGGGCTTGTTACAGGAAATACCGACATTCCAACGGCTTTAAAGCCTAATACACTATCCTTGTCTCCTATTACACCGATTTTATACATAAGACTCTCTCAGCCTTTCTCTTATTATTTCGCCCGAAATATTGTTCAATTTACCGACCATAATAATCCTTGCATTTTTAATTTCGGTTTCCTTTGCAATAAGGTATGCTATCAGAGGCTCAATGCCCAACGAAATGTACTTGGCTTTTTTAACAAAGGAAATGATATAATTGTCTGAAAGCTTCTCAAACTTTGTAAGGCTTCCAGAGGTCTTAAAGTTCTCAATGCCTTCCTCCAAATATGGACCGCAGGGTTTGAATCTGAGGGCATCAATAAAGATATCAAGAGGAGAGTCAAGGTTATCAACAAACATCTTGCTGCTGATATTCCCATCCGGTATTAAGACCTTTTGCATGAAATCCCATGACTTTTTAAGGTTTTTTATTCTCAAGAAAATTTTAATATTTACAAGATCTATCATTATCATTACAAGGTTTTTAATAAAAGTGTTTTTTGACATAAGGGCTATTTCCCTCATGTGGATATAGCCTGCCTTATCAAGTATCAGATCTATAACCTGAGGATCCAATGTCCTTGTGTAGGTATCTATACATTCTTCAACGGCTTTTTTCATTGTAGAGGGCATTTCCTTCATATTCCTGTCCTTTATCATGGTTTTGAGCTTATCTGCTGGTATAGAACCTTGGTCTATGAGTATGTCAGTTCCGTTTTGACCTGAAAACTCACTTTTGAGTATAACTTTAGCGTTATGATAGTCGTTTGCCAGAAGAAACAGATCAAAAACATCAGGTTCAGGAGCCATATCCTTAAGAAGGCTGTAGACTTTTTTATGTTCTTCTTTAAGAAGTTTTTCATATTCATAAACGCTGACAATATCAGAGCCGTGCTGACCATAGTTGGCTTCCACCAGCACTTTTAATGCATCTTCCGCAGACTTTGAGTCAATCATTCTTTCCAACTTATCCTTATCTAAAAGTCTTCTTTCAATAGCCCGAATTCTTCCTACAGAATATGCATAATGCGTATCATTTTTTCTTGTGTTTTTCGGCAAATCAAATCCCCTCCTTTCAAATTAAGCAATGAGTGAAATACTAGTGAAAGTTGTATTTCACCAATGCCGAATAATAAGCTTTACAACATACAGGGTCAGAACAGGGAATTAATTACTTCCGATTCTATGTCATCACGTTTCATCCTTATTATTGCTTCAAAGGAGTTATTGATTTCTATATTACCGGATTTTAATATAAAACCGCCGTTTATATTTCTTGTATCGGAAGAAAGCTTCAAGCCTCCCTTAATTCCTTTAGCAGACAGCTTTTTATTAATATCCGCTATAAAATCCGGAGAAAGCCTTTTTTTATCCCGGGGGGACAGAAGAATCTCTTCACTGCCACTTTCCGAAGAGTTTACAATCATTTCAATCAAAATGCTCTGGTATTCGATATCAGGAAGATTGGTAAGCTTCACAAGAGCGCTTGCAAAAGCCTCCTCAACTACTTCCTGCTTTGCTTTAAGCTTTTCTTTACGAGCCTCAAGCTCTGCAACAGCAATAAGTCTTTTCTTTACATCCAGAGCTTCCTTTTTTGCTTTTTCGATTATCTCACTCTTCTTTGAATCTGCTTCCTTCTTGGCGGATTCAATTATTTCCGATGCCTTATCTTCGGCCCGTTTGATATTTGCTTCTGCAAGAAGGCGTGCTTCCTCCAATATTTTGTCTTTTAATTTTTCTGCTCCTGACATTTGGAGACACTCCCTTTTTATATATTGATTCCAAATACCATAAGTATTGATGCAAGCAGTGCGAGAACCGCATACGTTTCAACCATTGCCGCAAACATTATGGCCTTGGCAAGGTCTTCCGACCTTTTGGCAACAATTCCTATACCTGCTGCCGCAGTTCTTCCCTGAATGATAGCTGAAAGCAGTCCGACTATTGCTATAGGAAGTGCAGCTGCAAAAAACAGCAGACCTTGCTGTGGTGTGAGGACTACCGGAGTACCACCCACAAGCCCTATTTTGTTAAGGATAACAAATGCTGTAAGAAGGCCGTATATGCCCTGTGTGCCCGGGAGGGCTTGTAGCAAAAGAGTTTGACCAAATTTGTCAGGATCCTCGGTTATTAGACCGGCAGCAGCCTCACCAACAAGACCTACTCCTTTTGCCGAGCCTATTCCAGCAAGAATAACTGCAAGAGCTGCACCGGTAAGTGCCAAAACATTACCATTAAATAAAACATCCACCCAAAAATTCATAATTAAATTGCCTCCTTATCATTTATGCTTATATATTTTGTGTTTCTTTTAAAGGGTTGAAAGTCTTTACCACCGCCCTCATAAAATTTGCTGAAAAACTCTACATACTGTAGACGGCTTGAATGAACGTAAGCGCCCAATGCGTTGATCGCTATATTAAATAAATGTCCGATAGTAAAAACGATAATAAGTACTATTATGCCAAATACATTGAATCCTAACAGGGTTCCCACTGTGTTTATAACTGTTGCGATTACACCTGTGGCAAGACCCAGTGCAAGAAGCCTTGAATAGGACAGCACATCGCTCAGGTACCCTGTCACATTATACAGGCTCAGAATGCCTGAAAATAGTTTCTTGATAATGTTTTTCTGTGTTCTTCCCTGAGTAAGTATAAGGACAATTACACCGGAAATAGCCATGTATTTGCCGATTGTACCTAAAGTACCTCCTATAGCCAAAAGGGGAAGACCTATAAGCACAAGATACCAGGAACCTATATCAAACAGTGCATCCCAAGGCTTGCCATTTTTTATCATGAGGTATGCATTTACTGCCATACCTGTAAACAAGTGAACAGCTCCGAATATCATGGACCATATGAGAAGCTTCATCGGGTCATCCAAAGGATTGAACCATATCGGTGGGAGTACCGGGTTACCCGGAGCTCTGCCGGCAATAAGATCAAGGATGTTTCCGAACCATCCTCCGAATAAAGCTCCCCAAAAAATGGTTGATATCCCTCCTAAGAACATAAGCCTTACAAGCTTTGACAGTATGCCTTCAAATTTGAATTTTAAAAGCAGTATTCCGGAAACTATGGCTAAAAAAAGACCATATCCTGCGTCACTTACCATTAGACCAAAAAATACAAAGAAAAAAGGTGCCATGAAAATATTAGGGTCAATTCCTCCTGATTTGGGCTGGCTGTACATCTGTGTAATCATTTCAAAGGGTTGAACAATAGCCGGATTGTTCAAAAGTATCGGAAACTCCTCATCAGTTTCGGGATTCTTTATTTCAACAATGCAGTCAGTAAGAGAGTTTAAACGGCTTTCAACCTTTTCGCTTAATTTTGCTGGAACCCAGCCTTCGAGCATGAAAATTCTATCTGTTTTTACCATGTTGCCAAGAATCTTATTCCTGTCTCTCTCTGTTGTCAGGTGATCATAAAGTACTTCGAGGTCATCTTTAAAGCTTGCGAAAGACCCAATTTTGTTTTCTATTTCTTCCGTTTCCTTATTGATCTTTTCGGTCTCATGGGAGGCATGGTTGATATTAATGGCGGCTGTTCCTTCCATGTCTTTAAAAGTCAGCTTTGAAAAGCCATACTTTTTTAATATTTGCAGAACATCTTCCTCCCGTGGAGTATGGTAAATGATCAGCAAATAACTTTGATCCTTGTCACTGTTAATAATGTCAACAAAGCTTTCCTGAACCTGTTCCGATAGCTCCTGACTCAACAGACCAGTATCCGTTATTGCAGGAACAACACCCGTCAGAATAGTTGTTGTTCTTGTAAAAGTCATATCAAGAGGAATTGTCAGTGGCTTCCAAGGCTCCAAGCTTAAAATAAGGTTTGCATATTTGTTTTTTTCCGATTTCAGGGTTGACAGCCTTTCATCAAATTGATGTATTTGATTGACAACAGACCATAATTTATCAGTGTTTTGAATTACCATGCCATACTCGCTTATACTTATGTTGCGTTTAGAGGGAAACAGACTTTTTTTTCTTTTATCGTATTTACTAAGGTAATCAATACATGACTTGACTTTGTTTATGCTTTCATCAAGTTTTGCTACCTCTTCACTGTTTCCGTCACTTATGACAAGATCCTTCCATTCCTCGAGAGATGCTTTTTGTGTAGAATCAATAATCTCTACTACACCAATTTTCATAAGGCTTTCGATTATGCGTTCCTTATCTGCTTCAAGACCAATAAGAGAAAGTTTATTCATTTTTACTATTGCCATTTATGGTTCACAACCCTTCCTATTATGACCTCTACTGCCTTATCAAGATTTTCTCTTGCATGGGATTTGATATCCTGACACTCTTGGGAAATCTTGGATTTAAGTTTTTTAATTTCAATTTCTGCATCTTTTTCAGCGTCCTTTATAATTTTAGAAGCATCTTGCTCGGCTTCTTCCAAAGCCTGTTGCGACAGACTGTATGACTGGTCGCTTGCCTCTGAAAGAATCTGACGTGAATTTTCCAGAGACTGTTTTCTGATTTCATCAGCTTCTGATTCGGTTTGCTTAATTGACTTGATTATATCGATCGACACCTGATCACCACCTTGCGTATTATATATTTTAATGATACTATCACATATTTATACAAGGCACAATATAAATAATAACACTATGAAAAGTATATATCAAGATTCAAACTACAAAAATCAATTTTTGCGCAAATTAATAAAGTTTTGTGTTTAAAATTAATAAAAAAGGGTATATTTTAATCTTAAAAAAATATAGCTTCCACTACTATCGTTTGTTTAACGCTTATTTGAAGCCAAATAGCGACGTGAAAAAAGTGAAAGCAATATTTTACTCATTCCTTAACTTTATGGGAAATATTAATAATAATGAACTTTTTATATAGTATAGACGTCATATAATATATAATATAAGAAGACAGTAAAAATTCCAAAACTTAAAGAAAGGGGAAAAAGTGATGTGCAGGCTGAAAAGGTTGTTGATTTTTTCCGTTGCAGTTGCTCTTATCCTTAGTTGTGTACCTGTTTTTGCGGAAAATAACGGTATATGGACCAAGGAAGAAATACAAAACCAACTGACTCTTAAAGAGCAACAGATTGAAGTATTAAAAGTTGTGCTGACTACGGTAACAGAGCAGTACGGAGAGGATTCGAAAGAAGTTGAAGAGGTGGAGGAACAGCTTGAAACCCTTGACAAAAACTTGGAGAGACTCAGAATGGAATTGAACAATATAGAAGAAAAGGAAAAAGGCAATTCACAAGAGCAAATAGTGTTAGAAGGATATTTAGCACTTAATGATTTAGAAGGTGGGTTTTACGAGGTTGATGGATACAGGTTGTCGGGGGCTTTTTCATTTGGGGATTATGGAGGAAAACTGCTAAGAGTTACAGGCAGAGAAGATACTTCACCAAGTATTTACATGAATAAAGGGATTTTGGTAAGTAGCATTGAGGAATTGGACCCGAAAGAGTACATAAAAAGCATTATGGATATGGTTGACCGATCCATTAATGAAGCTGAGAAGGTTGAGAAGAACATTCCAAATTATATAATACAATACGGCGAGAGCTCTTCAGAGATCAACTTATATAAGGAAGATATGCGGACATTGTTTATGGATTCGGTGAATATGCTTGAAAAGCTCATAGAAATAGACAGAAGTAATGCAGATATGGATAAGTATGCAAAACTTGGCAAGGCACTAAGCAGGCTAGGTGACAGTATAAGTATATATGTAGACGGTAAAAAACCTTTGTTTGAACCGGAAGTATCCCCTATGATAGAGGAAGGACGTACCCTTGTTCCCTTCAGGGCAGTTGCTGAGTGCATCGGAGCTGAAGTATCATGGGACGGAGATTTAAGGAAGGTTACCGTTAAAAAAGATGACAGGCTGGTTGAACTTGTTATAGGAGACAAAACTGCTCATGTAAACGGGAATGCAGTGGAGCTTGATGTACCGGCAAAAATATTATACGGAAGGACTGTATTGCCTTTAAGGTTCGTGAGTGAATCCCTCGATGCAACTGTCCAATGGGTGCCCGATGGGAAGGTAATAGTTATTTCGGGTAATAAAAAGGATACTGTTTGATGTTATGCTTTATGTGTGTTTGCTTTTTCGTACTTATATATTTGTTGAACATTTTTCACAGTCACTTTCAATGCTGCGTATAAAGGCACGGCAAGAAGAAGTCCTAAAAACCCGTACAATGATGAGCCGATAAGAAGGAGAAGTATTACCGTGACCGGATGCACATTAAGCCTCTGTCCCATTACATGCGGAGAAATAAAGTTGTTGTCAATCTGCTGTGTAACCATCATTACAAGAATTACCTTCAAAATCATGAATGGGCTGATAGTCAAACTGACTAGAATGGCAGGGATAATACCTATAGTCGGACCAAAGAAAGGAACAAGTGAGGTAATCATTGCAAATATTGCAAGTATCAAAGCGTACTTTATTTCTATAATCATATACCCTATAAACATCATTATTCCTATAGCAAAGGCAACCAACATCTGCCCTACTATATAGGAAGACAATGCATTGTCTATATCCTTGAATATTTTTTCTGCCTGATTGTAACGCTTGCGCGGGAAATATCCCAGTAAGGTTTTTGTAAAATGCTCGTCATCTTTTAACAGGTAAAAAAGAATAAAAGGAACCATTAATATCAGAGTTCCGACATTTGTAACTGTTGATACAAAGCCAAAGAAGTACCGACTGAGATTATTGGCAACGTTTCCTGCCATTTGCCCCGCTTTCTGCTTGAATTCATCAATGGGCAGGAATTCAAGCCACTCATTGTTCAGAATGTTTTCCTGAAATGTAGTGTAGTTGGGAAGTTGGGTCAGCAATTGGCTGAACTGCTTGAACTGTTCAACAACTATTGCTCCCATATATGTACTTATAATTACAAAAAGGAATACAGTAATTATAAAGCTCAATACGATAGCAATTGATTTTGGAATTCGAATTTTCATAAGAAGTCTTACAAGCGGTCTTAATATATAGTAGAATATTCCTGATGCCAGAAGAGGTGCGAATATGGATGCAACAAGCATTTTAAAAGGCATAAGGAAAAAATCAATCTTTCCCAGCATATATATTATAAGAAGTGTCAGGAGTATTCCTGTGCCAAATTTGAAAAACTTATGGTTGAACCACATATTAGAACCTCCGCCTATAAATTCATTGAATATAAATATATCATACCAAAGCATAAATCTGCAATCAAAAATATTAAGTGTCAGGGGACGGTTCTTTGACACTTTTTTAGATTAAGGCTATGTATGAAACATTTAATAAATCAAGGAGATCCTCAAAGACGGCAGACCAATGTTATAACGCCTAAGCCCCAAATATTGGTATATCAACTTTCGAAAGTAACCTATTATAAGCTTATATTCCTAATCCGACTAATAAGAAAACGTATAATTAACTCACAAACTTTAGGTGACAGGGAACCGTCCCCTGACATCGATATGGGCGAATTTTAAGATATTTTGAGGTATTTTAAGAAATTTTCCATATTTTTTCCCAAAATGTATTTACAATAATTGATTGATATGTTAACATTTCCCTTGTTTTGCAAATAGCTAAATAAAAAAACACCTTACACCCCTTATAAACAGGGGATTTATTTATGTCAATATTTGTGCATAAACATGTTGTGTATTGCAATGTATTGTGATATAATA
>LSQX01048687.1_pt1 | contig 20766 bp, 19 predicted proteins | sample 654561 | NCBI WGS metagenome assembly LSQX01 (sample SAMN04489861, study PRJNA283612) | anaerobic digester metagenome | isolation source: 4 biogas reactors fed with cattle manure at either 37C or 55C with and... | place: Denmark: Kongens Lyngby | collected 2014 | reverse complement strand
CATAAACTCAATTGCTTTATCTTTCCTTTCGGTGTTTACAACAACAGCGGCAATAAGGTTTTCTCCATACATACCGTTTTCTTTAATAAAATTACTGTCGGTAATTGTTATTCCATAAGTTTTAACCGGCCCCATAACAGGCTCCCCATCCTCAGATTCTTCAATAATTGCCGCACTTTTGACATAACGATCATCGGAATACCCAAGAATATCCGCAATATCTTCAAGGGGCATATACATGCCCTGCTCCGAGTAAGTTTTAAAAAACGATTCATTTGTTATCATTACATCTATTTCTTTAGCCGTCACCAACGCCATAAGCTTCATTTGAGTTGCATACTGATATTGCGGATCGGTACCATACGACGGCAATATTTGAACGCTTGGAGTTATCGGTTCAGGCATTTTTTCCTTAATAGAAGCTTCTATTTTCAGCCCATCTTCGGCGTAAACTTCGCCGAAAATAACAAGACAGAAGTCGTATTTGACTTGATTCACACAGCTTCTTATCATAAAAAATATAAAAACTGCGGCTGCAAGCGAAGCAATAATATGTATTTTATAGTAATGAAAAAAATTCTCAAGCTTAACAGGATCTTTTTTTAATACTCTTGCGATAAAGGGCGGATTTTCCCTAAGCCTTTTTTGCCGGGCTTCTTCTTTATCATCTTTAAAAGTAATCCCCATCAGCAGATTATAAGCTCGTGTAATATCTTCAATAGTATATCCGTTTTCATCTTTTTCAATTGTGCGGAATTTTCTTGTCAGGATGCCGTAACGCTTTGATATCTCGTCATTAGGCGCACCTATATTCAACTGCATTATTTCATAAGCTTTTTCCCTGTCCAATGTCTGCACTGTTAATTACTACCCCCTTTATTAAAACGAATTTATAAAATATATTTCTGCAATTATTCCTTTGGTTTCATAGTTGGGAACAGCAAAATGTCGCGTATCGAATACGAATCCGTGAGCAGCATAACCAATCTGTCAACTCCAATTCCAAGGCCGCCTGTCGGAGGAAGCCCGTGTTCCATAGCTACTATATAATCCTCATCCATCATGTTAGCCTCCTCATCTCCCCGTTTTCTCTTTTCAACCTGATCAAGAAAGCGTTCTTTTTGATCAATAGGATCATTGAGCTCGGAATATGCATTAGCCATTTCACGGCCGGCAATAAAAAGCTCAAACCTCTCGGTTAAATGAGGTTTGTCCGGCTTTCTTTTGGTCAGAGGTGATATTTCAACCGGATAATCCATTATAAACGTAGGCTGGATTAGGTTATTCTCAACATACTCCTCAAACATAAGATTAAGAATTTCGCCTTTTGTTGGGTTTCCTGATATCTCGATACCTTTGTTCCTTGCGGCTTCAACAGCCTCGGCCTGTGTGGATATCAAGTCAAAATCAACCCCTGCATATTTCTTAACAGCCTCGGTCATCGTTATTCGATCCCACGGGGCAGTTAAATCAATATCCTGTCCCTGATATACAATTTTCTGTTTCCCAATAACCTTATCCGCTACATATGAAAACAGCCTTTCGGTTAATTCCATCATTCCTTTGTAGTCGGTATATGCCTGATATACCTCAAGCATTGTAAATTCAGGATTGTGTTTTACCGACATCCCTTCATTTCTAAACATGCGTCCCATCTCGTACACTTTTTCCATTCCGCCGACTATAAGACGCTTAAGATAAAGCTCCGGGGCAATTCTTAGATAAAGATCAAGGTCAAGAGTGTTATGGTGTGTTACAAAAGGCCTTGCCGCAGCTCCTCCGGGGATAGTATTTAATATGGGCGTATCAACCTCTAAAAAACCATCTTCATCCAAAAATCTACGTATTGCTGATATTATTTTGCTTCTTAACACAAAACTTTTTTTAACGTCAGGATTAGCTATAAGATCCAGGTATCTCTGGCGATACCGTGTATCGGTATCTTTTAATCCGTGAAATTTTTCAGGCAGAGGTCTTAAAGACTTAGACAGCAGAGTATATTCATGTACCTTAACAGTAATTTCTCCCATGCGTGTTTTAAACACTTCGCCGCTTACCCCTATTATATCGCCTATATCAAGCTTTTTGAGCTCCTCATAGGTTTCTTCGCCTAAATCGTTTACCCTGAAGAATAATTGAATTTTCCCGTCCCGGTCATGAAGATCGCAAAAGGATGATTTACCCATGTCTCTCTTTGCCATCAATCTTCCTGCAAGCTTCACCTTTTTGCCTTCCATTTCGAAAAAGCCGTCAATAATTTCTTTCGAATGATGTGTCACATCATAACGGACTATGCTAAAAGGATCCTGCCCCTTTTTTCGCAGTTCGTCAAGTTTTTGCCTTCTTACTTTCAATATCTCCTGCAATTCTTCATTTTCATTTAAACTGCTAATAAATTCCTCCGACATGCGAAAGCCTCCTGATTTAATAATGCCTATATTAAAAACAGTTTACATTTATTTAATGTAAACTGTTTAATCATCTAAAATATTATACCCCATGGACCGTTTATCTACAATACCGTAAAGCTATTTGTAGATTTTTAAAACTTTCATTTTAACTGTTCCGTCCGGAACAGAAACTTCAACCGTATCTCCGGCTTTCTTTCCTAATAACGCACGGCCCACCGGTGAATCATTCGATATCTTGTACTGTATGGGATCAGCTTCCGTCGACCCGACAATGTGATAGTCAAACTCCTCATTATATTCCATATCATAGACTTTTACATGTGTCCCCAGGCGCACTGCATCGGTATCAATTTCATCTTCATCAATGATCGTGGCATACTTTAACATATTTTCAAGATGTAAAATTCTTATTTCATTCTGTACCTGTTCACTTTTTGCTTCATCATACTCGGAGTTTTCCGTAATATCCCCAAACGCTAATGCCTGTCTGATACGCTCTGCTATTTCTTTTCGTTTTTCACCCTTTAATTGTTCCAATTCATCTTCTAACTTTCGAAGCCCTTCATAAGTCAAAAATATTTCTTTGCCGCTCATACATTGCTACTCCTTCTTTTATATTTCTGTCTGTATCCCCCTGACAACCTGTCAAAACAGTATAGACAATATGTACCGGACTATTAAATTATTCATAAATAAAAACCTTTGTTACAGCGGACAGGCTTTTAATGTAGGGGTACCTGATACTTTTTTCGTTCTATTTCAAGTATGAATTTTTGTCCCTCATTTGCATTAACTAACATTATAGTTCGCTCCATTTATAATGTCAAGAATATCACAAAGAAAGGCTGGTATAATGTAAATGCCTTAACAGTAACACCGGTTTTCATGTGTTTTATTCTTATGGTTTCTTATCAGTAAATATGATTACTGTTTTTCAGATAGGCTGTTGAAATGAAAGTGTATACGGAATTTGAAATAATAGGACAGGTTCAGGGCAGTATTAGTTGAGGAAACGTTTAATTTCATCAGCCAATTTCCGGTTGATTCCTTTTACCTGACATAACTGCTCAACAGTTGCCGCTCGTATCCTTTTCAAAGAACCGAATTCTTTTAAAAGAAGTTTCTTTTTTGCCGGACCAATGCCCGGTATTTCATCTAACTGAGATTTTTTCTGGTTTTTTTGCCGTATTTGACGGTGATATTTGATTGCGAACCTGTGGACCTCATGCTGAATTTTTGATATAAAATTAAAAAGATCAGGCTCACTGTCTAATACGATATTAACACTATCGTTTACAAGCATACTGGTTTGATGCCTGTTATCCTTCGCCATGCCAAGGACAGGTATATCGATACCAAATTCATCAAGAATTTCCTTTGCAGCATGAACATGCCCTATTCCTCCATCTACAAGTATCAGATCAGGTTTTTCTATAAAACTTTTGTCAGCTGATGAATCATGTAATCGTTTAAGCCTCCGGAACAGAACTTCCTGCATACAAGCATAGTCATTTTGAGAATCGACACTTTTTATTGCAAATTTCCTGTAACTATCCGAAGCCGGCAATCCGTCCCTGAAGACAACCATTCCGCCGACCATTCCCTGCCCACCTGTATTTGAAATATCATATGCTTCTATTCTTTCGGGAATTTCCTCCAGTCCAAGGTATTCAGTTAGTTTAGCAAGGGATTTTTCTCTGTTTTTGCTGGCAGCATAACTAACTTTTATATATCGTTCAAATTCTTCCTGGGCATTTTTCAGCGCCATGTTAATTTGAGACTTTTTTTCTCCGCGTACGGGGCGCATTAATTTTACGGACTTCCCTCTAAGACCCCTCAGCCATGTCTGAAGTATTTCAATATTTGATACAGTATGACTTACAAGTATTTCATGCGGAATTTCACGTCCATTTCCGTAGAATTGGGATACAAATGTTTCCATTACTTCAGCATCGGACATATCATAAGTATTCTCAAGCAAGCCCGCATTTTTTCCAACAAGTTTACCGGCCCGAACAAATAGCACAACAACCATGCTGTTGATTTTATCGCGAACCAGAGCACATAAATCACGGTCCTCCATTTTTGTTGAAAGTACAAGCTGCTTTGCTGTTATATTACGTATACTAACCAATTTGTCTCTTATTGCAGCAGCTTTTTCGTACTCCATGCCATCGGCGTATTCTTTCATTTTTTCTTCGAGGCGGTCAATTATTTCATCATGCCTTCCCTCTAAAAACCTGCAAACTTCTTTTACAATTTCATTATATGATTCCTTATCAATTTTACCAGCACATGGAGCGGAGCATAATCGGATATGATAGTAAAGGCAAGGGCGCTGGGGATTTTTACCCGTAATCTTCTTTTTGCAGGTTCTGATAGGGTATATTTTCCTCAATAGCTCAATAGATTTGCGGATATCAGACGGTTTTGTATATGAACCAAAGTATTTTGAACCATCCTTACAAATATTGCGAGTTATTTCAATCCTTGGGAACTCATCCTGTGCCGTTATCCTGATATAAGGATAAGTTTTATCATCTTTAAGCAGTATATTGTATCTGGGTCTATGCATCTTGATAAGCGTATTCTCAAGGATCAATGCCTCGGCTTCGGTTTTGGTGGTTATTGTTTCAATATTATTAACCCGGGAAACAAGAGCACGTGTTTTCGGATCTTTCTGATCCGTGTTCTGGAAATACTGCCGAACCCGGTTCTTTAATACCTTAGCCTTCCCCACATATATTATCTTTCCAGATTTGTCTTTCATTAAATAAACTCCCGAAGAACTCGGGATATTTTCCAGTATTTCCTTTATTTTATTCATTTTAAACACTTTCTTTTTAGTCTGTCATGCCTCTGTTCGCAAACATTTCAAGTTCATGTAAAGCAAGCTTTTCATCGCTTCCATCAACTATCAGCAGCACTTTTTCTCCTTTGCTTATCCCAAGGGATAAAATACCCAGCAAACTTTTTGCGTTTGCCTTCCGTTCTCCTTTTTGAATCCATACATTAGCTTCATAACACGACGCTTTCTGAATTAACCGGGCAGCAACTTTTGATTCCAAACCGGACTCGTTGCTTATTACTATTTCTTTGCTTACCATTCTGTTTCCCCCTGCAAAATTAATTATCTTTAATAATTATTTTTTATTGTTCTATGATATGAATTCTCCAGCAGACATAAATATTATACAATGATAAGAGAGGGTTTTCAAATGAAAATGAGTAAAACCGCTAAACGAAGCTCATTTTAGTTATTGTTCAGACATTACCTTATAAAATTATTGTACAATAGTTCTTCATAATTATAACAACGTCTGCGCGGCAGCCTGCGGATTAATGCCAAAAAATACTAATTATACTCTTTTTAGTTTTTTGTTGAACATGTCTGAAACTAAAAAACAGACCCCCCCGATTATTAGTATGGCCGCGGAAATAATCGACATAATATTTCCTGTCTTATCGGCAAATACCACGCTTATTATATTATTTAACGGCCATTTTATCTTTTGAATCAGGTTAACGCCTGCATTTAAGATTAAGCTTACTATATTACCGGCAAGCTCGTTAATTATTCTATTTACAGGACTGAATACAATAGCTGCCAATGTAATTAAGACAAAAGAAACAGCAGTAAACGAAACCGGAGATTTTAAAACTCTTTTCGCAGATTCCGCATTTGAAATCATGCTGTTTATTTTATTAATTACTTTTTCCTCCAACCCGTCAAGCTGAAAATCATAATCCAGCAATTCAATCGTACTGTACAAATTCTCCCATTGATGAAGTCTGCGTCTGCATAATCCACACACTGACAAGTGCCGTTCAACCTTTCCGCGTTTTTCCGGCTTTAGGGAATTCTCTATGAACAATGCAATATCTCTTTCTTTTACATGCATGACTACTCCTCCCCGTAATAAGACATCATTTTTTCCTTAAGCATTTTTCTTGCCCTGTATATCCTGTTTTTAACAATACTAAGCGGAACATTCATACTCCTTGCAATTTCCTCATAGCTAAGTCCTCCCTTGTGGAAAAGCAAAAGCGGCGTTTTATATCCGGGCGCCAACTGCCTAATTTGATCTTCAAGCCATTTCTTTCTTTCTTTTTTGATTACCATTTCATCAGGAGAGTCTCCATAATCTTCAATAACCTGTTCCTCGCTGTTTACTGTCAAATAGTTCTTATTCCTTCTTATGACATCAATGCACGTATTATGCGTAATACGTCCTATCCATGCGGAAAACTTCATATTGCAGTCGTACATATGTAATTTTTTATATGCCTTTAAAAAAACATCCTGAGTAATATCTTCCGCGGCGTGCGGATCTTTTAAAAACCGAAGGGCAATAGAATAAACAAGCTTCTTATAGTTTAAAACAATATAACTAAAACAATCAGTTTCTCCGTTGAGGCACCTCTCAATTATTTCCCTTTCTTCCATTTATATATCCCTTCGGTAATGCTTCGAATATGAAGTATTAACAAAATTAATACGATAACCGTCCGATGAAGTCTGAAAAACAGACAACGCTCAAACATTTTGCTCCATGTTTTATTATTGCATTTTTCGAGGTATTAATAAAGTATATTTTAGAATATTTAAAACTGCGTCTTCTGTTGTTTCATCTTCACAGAGGATTAATTTTACAGGTGAAATTGCCGATAAATTATCAGTAGGGTAAACCGGAGGAGATGTTATGTTTATAAAAAGAAAAGGGAAAGTATCAGGCAGCAGGGATTTATCTCTCAGCCAGTTGTACACAAAATATACACTGAAAATCTCTGAACTATTCTCAAGATCCGGTGGAATTTTTTTAAGAAGAATAAAAATCCGCTGGCGCCTTATTATTTCATTTTTATTACTATCGATGGGGCCACTTATTGTTTTAGGGGCTTCGGCATATAACAATTCTCGAAATGTTCTGACAAATGTCATAAAGCAATATACGGATCAGGTTGTAACCCAGTTTGGTTCTAATATAAACATTGAATTGTCAAAGAGCATGGAGGATGCAAATAGTTTTATATTCTCTTCGATAGTCCAGGATAATTTTACAAATTATTCCAACCTGGAAATATATGACAGAATAACCCTACATAATGATATTTCGCGGGATATGACCTACAGAACATCGCAAAACAACTCAATCGCGGACATGATCTTTTATCCCGCGTCAGGGGATTCTCCTATATATGTCGGAGCAAAAGATTTTGGTATACCATATGACGAACTGAATGTCATATTTTCGGAAGAACCCGAAAACTATAAATGGTATATTGATGAATCGGGAAAAGCAGCATACGCCAGGAAAGGAAAAAACATTAACTCAGGTGCAGATTTAGGCAATCTGTTTATTTCAATAAAACCTGAGTCAATAAACTCACATTTTAGTACACTTGAGCTTGGCCAATCAGTAGACTTGCTTTTTATCACAGATCAAGGACAGGTATTATATTCAAACCGGGATGATATAGCCAGGGGGTCTATATACCCGTATGAACCGCTAATAGAAAAAATAAACGAATATTATGAATCGGATTTAAAGTCATCTTCTTTTAAAATTAATATCAACGGTGAATCTGAATGCAATTACTATAAAATAGATAAAACACCTTTCTATGTGGTAACAATCACACCTTACAGCTTTTTTTACACCGCGTCAAATGTGATTGGAAAGCAGATTATATTAATAGCGGTCGTAGGTTTACTGCTGTCAATAATTCTTGCATTTGCAATATCAGGCAGTATTTCAAATCCGTTATCAAAGCTTGTTAACCTTATGAGAAAGGCAAAACAGGGTGATCTGACCGAGGTGGTTACCGATAAATCCAGAGATGAAATTGGCGAGGTCATTTCGAATTATGATGATATGATACAAAATATTAAGAATTTGATTCAAAAAGTCCAGTTGTCGGTTGAGAATGTTCTAAACAGCTCTGAAAGAATCTCCGCCTCTTCTGAACAAACATATACTTCATCCGAACAAATTGCCTTAACGCTCCAGGAAGTGGCAAAAGGCTCTTCGGAGCAAGCGGAGGAGGTATCTCAGAGTGTTAATTACATGAATGACCTTTCCAACGGCATAAATAAGGCAATAAGCGATCTGTCGACTATTTCATCATTGATATCAAACACCGAAAAAATCAGCATCGACGCCATTGACACCGTGAAAACCCTGAATCATAAAGCGGAGGAAACCAGAACAGCGTCTCAAAAAATTGTTGATGAAATAAACAGTCTTAATACCGATATGAAAGAAATAAGGAAAATCGTAAAACTTATTGTCGGCATAGCGGAACAAACAAATTTGCTTTCACTGAACGCAGCTATCGAAGCCGCTCGCGCTGGAGAAGCCGGCCGTGGGTTCGCAGTTGTTGCTGAGGAAGTTAAAAAGCTTGCCGATCAATCAAAAGAAGCATCAATAATGATCAATAATATTATAAACACTATAAACAATAAAACAGAGCATGCCGTATCGGAAGCAAATAATTCAAGTGAAATTATCAATGAACAAATGCTTGCTGTTGAACAAACTGACTCAGCGTTCAACACTATATCAGGTTCAATGAAAGAAATTACTTCACATATGAAGGAGATGGAAAATTCGGTTGCCAATATGCTTACACTGAAGGAAAAAACCCTGTCTTCGATGGAAAACATCTCCGCGGTATCCGAAGAAGCGGCCGCTACATCCGAAGAAGTATCTGCCAGTACGGAAGAACAGATGGCCAGTGCGGAAGTTTTAACAAACCTTTCAAAGGAAATGAACCAAATGGCCAAAGAACTTGAAAACGCTGTTTCTCTGTTTAAAATTTAAAGCCCACCGCCTATATATATAACGAGGCTTAAAAATATCCCCCACATCTTAACAGGTGGGGGATATTTATTTTAACAATGCAAAAGATGGGTTACCGGACTTTTAATGATATCCGGCGTATTTGCCGATTGCTCCCGTAGGACATACCAAAATACACTTTCCGCAGTTAACGCATTTATTGGGATCAATAACCGCACAGAAGTTATCAATTGTTATTGCGTTTTCCGGGCATTCCTTAACACACCTCTGGCAGGCTATACATGCAACCTTGCAATTTTTACGCGCTATGCCGCCTTTTTCATGGTTACTGCAGTTAACCGAATACTCGGATCTAACAGGGACCATTTTGATTATACCCTTTGGGCACTCGGCAACGCATTTGCCGCAGCCCGCGCATTTTTCCTCAATAATGCGGGCAAGGCCATTTTCCATTTCTATCGCACCAAAAGGGCATACCTTAACACAGCTTCCCATTCCTTCACAGCCGTATATGCAGGAAGACGGTCCCCCTGCCATTTCCGCGGCCGCCCGGCAATCAATAATACCGTCATAATCATATTTTATCGAAACGTTATCCCATGTACCTTTGCACATTACACGGGCAACATATTTCTCGCAGGCAGCAGCTTCTTTACCCATAATGCCCGCAATTGTTTCAGCCAAATCCTGGCCGCCAACGGGACAAAGGTTTATTTCTGCTCCTCCGGCAACAGCCTCGGCGTATTGATCACAGCCTGTAAAACCACAAGCTCCGCAATTTGCTCCAGGCAATAGCCCTCGGATTTTTTCAATATTTTCATCCGGCTTAACTTCAAACTTTTTAGACGCGTAAGACAGCGCAAGCCCAAAAAATATACCCAAACCCGATACAATGATAACGGGAATTCCTATCTCTATCATAAACCCACCTCTATCATAAATTTCTCGAAGTTGTTATTAGTACTAACAATCAAATACCGGCTTATATACCAAACAATCCCTTGAATCCAAAAAACGCAACTGAAACCAGGGCAGCCGCTATCAAAGTAATCGGAAGCCCTTTAAAAGCAACGGGTATATCACAAAACTCCATTTTTTCTCTTATCCCGGAAAAGAGAATTAACGCAATTGTAAACCCTACTCCTGCCGACAGCCCGAAAACCACTGCATGCAGTAAACTGTAATTTCTTTCAATATTCAATAACGCCGCACCGAGAACGGCACAGTTTGTGGTAATAAGTGGTAAATAAATCCCAAGCGCCTTGAACAAAGCCGGAATAAACCTCTTTAAAACAATTTCAACAAACTGCACCAGAGCCGCGATAACAAGAATAAACACTATTGTTTGAAGATATCCCAATTCATTTGGTTCAAGCAAATACTTGTATACTGTCCACGTTACCGCTGATGAAAGTGTCATGACAAAAATGACCGCGCCGCCCATTCCAACAGCTGTCGACGACTTTTTTGACACCCCGAGAAACGGGCATATGCCGAGGAATCTGGATAAAACAAAATTATCAACAAGTATAGCCCCGAGTGCTATTAGAATTATATCTCTCATTGCCCGTCACCTCCGTCTTCACCGGTACAGCCTGCACAGTCCATACCGCATCCTGATGCTATTTCCCTGTTCCGTATTTTCAGAACTGAAAACTTATTAATTGCCGCAACAATAAAGCCAAAGGCAAGAAACCCTCCGGGAGGCAATATCATAATTACCGCAGGATCAAAGATATCTTTTGTCAGTGTTAATCCCATCCATGTTCCAGAACCAAGAATCTCACGCACGGAACCAATTATAAGAAGCGCTATCGTAAAACCGCCTCCCATTCCAAGAGCATCAAGTATCGATAACCCAACATTGTTTTTGCTTGCAAACATTTCAGCTCGAGCGAGAATAATGCAATTTACCACTATAAGCGGAATATAAATACCCAGTTCCTTATAGATATCCGGCAGATAAGCGTTAAGAAGCATTTGTACAATAGTTGTAAAGCCTGCAATAACAGTAATATAAACAGGAATTCTTACCTTATCGGGTACAATTTTACGTATAAGCGATATAACAATGTTTGAACCGGTTAATACAAACGTTGCCGCTATACCCATTCCTATCCCGTTCTTAGCCATAGTCGTAACAGCAAGGGAAGGGCACATGCCCAATACCATCTTTAATACCGGATTTTCTTTCATAAGTCCGTTTGTTAAAACGGAAAAAGCTTTGGATGATGGTTTTGCCATATCAATTCCCTTCTTCCATTAATTTTTTTGATATATCAAGAGCAGCCTGCACTCCTTGCGTTACACCCGCCGATGTAATGGTTGCGCCGCTTATAGCCTGTATTTCATTTGGCGATTTTCTATTTTGTTTTACAACGGTTAACTCGTCATTATAACTAACTTCATAAAACTGGTTTATAAAATCGGGCTCTAAAGCCTTTGTGCCCAAGCCTGGAGTTTCCTCATTGTCTCCGATAATTACACCGGTTACGAAACCGTTTTTATCCACTCCGACTGTCATATTGATATCGCCGCCATATCCTTTCGCGGCCACATTAATTACATATCCAGCAAGCTCGCCTTCCTTGTATCCTGCATATACATCCGTAACAGCAGGGTTTTCAAATTCAAGTGTTATCTGTTTAAAACTGTCGGCTTTATCAAGCAATTGTTTGCGAAATTCCTCCTGCTCGGCTTTCGTCCTTTGATCGATAATTTCAATCGTAACGCGATTTACAGCAGCCAATGCTCCTGTTATTATCACACAAACAAGGAAAAGCACTAACGTAGGTTTTATAATGCTATCCCACATTACGTTCACCTCCAAAGCTGGCAGGTACGGTATACCTTTCAATAAGAGGTGTCGCAATATTCATAAGAATTATTGCAAATGACACACCTTCGGGCATACCGCCGTATAACCTGAACAATGCCGTCAATATACCGCATCCGAAAGCATATATAGCGGCACCGGTTTTCGTTACCGGGCTTGTAACGTAATCGGTTGCCATAAAAACAGCTCCTAACAGAAGACCACCGGATAAAATATGATACAGCGGATCACCGGTAAAAATTCCGTCAGGCCCTAGTATCCATGTTATAACCGCGGTAGTTCCGGTAAAGATTACCGGTATATGCCAGGATATCACTCTTCTTCCCAGAAGATATATAAAGCCAAGCAAAATGGCAAAAGCTGATGTTTCTCCAATGCACCCGGCTATATTGCCCCAGAATAAATCACTGTACGAAAACGCAGCGTATGCCCCTTCTTTTAAGGCTCCTAACGGTGTTGCTGTTGCAACCGCGTCTGCCATTGGAGTAGCTGTTGAGACCGAGTCCGCGAACGGTTGTGTCCATTCAGTCATATAACGGGCCCACGCTACAATAAGAATAACCCTGGCCCCAAGAGCAGGATTCATAAAATTTTGCCCAAGACCGCCGAAAAGCTGCTTTATTATTACAATTGCAACAACCGCTCCTACAATCGCAATCCACAGAGGTATCGAAGGAGGGAGGTTCAAAGCCAGTAAAAGCCCCGTAACAACAGCGCTCAGATCTGATATTGTATTATCTCGCTTTAAGCCTTTCCGTACAAAATATTCAGCGGCAACAGCGGATACAACGGTTACAAGTATAACAGCTGCCACACGTATGCCGAAAAACCATATCCCCGCTACTACGGCAGGCAACAGCGCAATAATTACATCCAGCATTATTCTGCGATTTGAGCTGCTGTCACGCAAATGAGGGGACGAACAAACATATAGTCTATTTTCCAAGTATAATTCACCCCATTCCTTTTATCCTAAGCTTTCTTTGCATTCCTTTTTACAGCTTGTTTTCCAAGGCGTATCGATTGGACAAGATGCCTTTTAGCGGGGCACACATACGAACAACTCCCGCATTCAATGCAGTCGAGTACATGAAACTTCTCCAACTCATCATACCTGCCGGCCATTACCAAGCGGTTTATATCAAATGGCAGCAAATTCATAGGACATGCCGATACACAACGCCCGCACCGTATACATGGAGATTCCGGCGGGAGGTCCCCTTCATCCTTGTCAAACGCCAATATCGCATTCGTATTTTTTATAATCGATGTCTCAAGCGAGTATTGGGCAATACCCATCATTGGACCACCCATCAAAACTTTATACGGTCTGGATAATAACCCTCCTGAATACTCAAAAACATCGTTGAGTGAAGTCCCGATAAGGACTTCAATATTCTTTGGCTCTCTCACAACCGGGCCATCAACCGTGACCCGTTTTTTGATTAGCGGCATTCCTGTTTCAACATATTTTGCCATAAACGAAATAGTGTTAACGTTAAATACGAGGCATCCAACATCAGCCGGGAGCTTCCCTGGCGGAACTTTTCTTCCGGTAACCGCATATATCAAAGTTTTTTCAGCACCTTGCGGATAACGGGAACGAAGCGAACAAACTGATATCCTGCTGTCGTTTTTACTTTTCTCTTTTAAAAGGCTTATTGCTTTAGGCTTATTGTCTTCAAATCCGATAACCGCCTTCGGGATTCCAAGCATATCAAGTACCAGTTTTATCCCTTTAATAATATCCGGAGCGAATTCAATACATTCCCTGTAATCGGAAGTAATATAAGGTTCGCACTCGGCTGCGTTAATGATTAAATATTCAATTTTTTTATCTTTCGGAGGACTCAGCTTTACATGCGACGGAAAGCCCGCCCCTCCAAGGCCTACAAGGCCTGATCTCCTTATAGCCTCAATAAAAGCATCTCTGTTATTAACAATTGGTGCTTTTATATCTTCAAATATCTCTTGCTTATTATCAGCTTCAATTTCAACCGACATTACTAAGTGCCCGCTGGCATAAAGCATCGGTTCAACCCGTTTTACAGTTCCTGAAACACTTGAATGTACAGGGGCGGATACATACGCATCCGAGTCACCTATTACCTGCCCCAATTTAACAATATCTCCCTTTTTTACTGTTGGCCGGCACGGCGCTCCAATATGCTGAACCATAGGAATGATCACCTTTGACGGCGTATCCATCACAACAGTTTCCATATCAGCCGTATTTTTACGGTGAGGTGCAGGAACACCGCCTGCAAATGGTTTATTTAATAAAAGCATTGTACCACCTCGTCTTCAAAGTAAATTAAGCCAATTTATTGCATTACATAAAATTACTATTAGTAAATCAAATATCATAACTGTTAAGATAACGGAATAAATTTGGCAGGACAAACCTGGCTTTTATCCTTATCAATAATAAAAAACCGACAAATCACAAAATCTCCATTGTTATATTAACATATGACGTATACTTTGTGAATATATTTTTGTTTATTGTATACAAATTGCAAATGCGATAATACGCCAGTATCAAGACTTACCGTTTATTTTTCCATTCCGGATAAATCAAGATCAAACCCGGAAACAATCAGCGGAAGATCCATAAGTTCCGTCCCGGCAAGGCAGCCGGGCAAAAATGAAATATTCACGGATGTATCATTTCTAAAAAATATTGAAGAAACTGTATCCTGTTCCAGCTTAACACGCACAATTACTTCGCCGTTTGCTCCCGGCTCTCTGACAAGCGCTTCACCGCTTTCTTTTATTTCAGCCTCCTGCTTTACTTCTCCTTTCGGCATATTTTCAATGCCCCTGTCTATTAACCTGAGAGACTGAGTTACGTCATCAAATTTCAACATAGTGCGCGCAAAACAATTGCTTTCCTCAGCAACCAGTGTCGTATAGGACAGCGCATCATACGGCATTTTTGAATATTTTCTCGAATCAACCGCATTCCCCGCCGCACGCGTTAATCTTCCCGATGCCATCATCGCAGTTTCCCTGTCAATGAAACCGGCTGATCTTAACCTTTTTGTAATTGCCGCGGTGCTTTCCCATCTTTTTTTTATATCCGCGAGATCGCTTTCTATTTCCTGCAGGACAGCATTTGCCGCATAAAAAGCATCCTTTGGGATATCTTTGCTAATGCCTCCTATTCTAATAACTCCGAACAGAAGCGGATGATTGCATATTAATCCCGCGGCTTCGCGGTATAGGCCAATAAGCCTTGAAATCCGGATGCTGTCGCTGTATAACCCAAGACATTGGGCCGTATTATATAGTCCATACAGATTTGCATTCACACAGCTCATTTCATTAATAATCATTCTAACCCATTGAGCTTTTTGCGGAACATCAATCCTGTTTATCTCCTCCACACCTGTAATGAACGCAAGAGATATTGAAATACCGCTTGCAGTTGAAACCCTTTCAAGTATATCGGGAATATCCCAAACCTTTCTGCCGGCACACAGCTTTTCCACTTCCCTGTAGTTATAACCTGTTTCAATCGATGCTTTTTTTATTATTTCATCTTTCATCAAAAGGTGAAATAAAATGGGCTCAGGAAGCAGTGGGTGGAACGGCCCCCAATCAATTAACGAATAACCTTCTTCATCAGTCGTTTTAACAGATTCCCTCCTGAATAAAACCGGAAATCTTAGTTCAATATCCGTTTCCATTCTGCCGCCGTAAGGGAAAACAAGAGTAACCGACGGTATAATCGTATTTTCAGGAACATTAATATCAACGGATTCGAATTGGCCTTCTTTTTCCAATAAATAATTAATAGCAACTTTATTGTCTAAGCCGGATGCATCGATGAGAAGCAGTTCAAACCCAAGAGATTTATAACCGAATAATTTCCTCATAAGCGACGTGCTTTGTTTTTCACTCCAGTTCCTTATCATGATCCCTCCCGTTTTCGCACTCTTTATAACCGTCTTCGACAACATTTATGACGGTTTCGAGCATCTCATCCATTCCAGGCGTACAGCCGCGCACACATGCATCCACAGGCAAAATTTCCTCAAGCGGATTAACGCCATTTCCCTCCCTGCGGAACAAGCTCCCCTCGCACGCACATGCTCCGGCGGCGACAACCGCTTTAGGTGAAGACATTTTTTTATACAATTGTTTTAAATAATCCGCGGACATATCATTAATACATCCTGCTACGAATAGAACATCGGCATGCCTCGGGTTACCGGTTAAAGTAATTCCCCTGCCGGAATCAAGCAGTAATGCCGTTTGAAACTGACGCGCGCAGCCTGTACATCCGCCCGCGTTAAAAAGCAATACCGATATGCTTTTGGCTCTTATTCCGTTCAACCAGGACATTGCAGCATCTCCTTTAATCCTGTTGCTAAAACTTCTAATATCATAACATATATAACCAGATATAGTTTATAGCCGGTAATCCTCCCGCCCATATCCATGAGTTCGTCATAACTTTTTTCCATGACATTCTTGGTACAATAGTACTAAGAAGCATCGCGGCAAGGTAAAAAATTGTTGAGACCAGAAACGAAATCCACGGCTTCCATGGCAAAAAATATGATATAAGCTTCAGCCAGATACCTGTTTCAATCCACTGTGTCAGTTGGACAACTCCAAGGCTCCGTCCGCCGTACGGCGTATACAGTGCCGTATCCAGAAACGACATCGCGTTTGCGTTGATACCGAAATCAAAATATCCAAGATTTCCTTTTATCATCGCCGCTGTAAACAAGCCTGCAGTAACGAGCGGAAGCCGAACGAGCAAAATATTTTCTGAAGAATATTGAATTACGCGTGACAACTGCAGCGTTTCCGTAACCTTATATAATGAAGCGGCTGCAGTCATCAGTGTAAAAGACCATACCGTCAGCCGTGCGATCCCTCTTTGCGCAGCCATTATTCCATATGGTTCCTTTGTGCTGCATGCACCGACAAGAACAAACAATTCCATCATAGTCAGCCCGGAAATGATTAACAGGATATTCTCTCCGGCAGCCACAAAATATAGGGTAATAAGTGCAAAAAGACATGCTCCCACAGGAAACCAGCGTGTTAGAGGACGGTTGTAATAATCTGTTTTTGAAAAGTGTTTAATTAACCGGTATATCGGCTGAAGAAGGTATGTTCTTTTTTGACCGGGAATGGCGTTTAATATAAAATTCTCCGTCAGATATATTATAGGAACTATAATAATTATTCCAATGAACCAAAGAATTATTTCAAGCATGATAACGCCACCCCCGCAATTAATATCATTAGTGAAATCCATCCCGTTCTGAGAATAATTCCCGGGTTGGCGCCCGACGGGATCCACGCGGTGAGCGAATAATGGTAAAAAACCCGGGACTGTGTATCATCGGCAGTTTTTTCTGATTTATTCAACCTGTGCATTATATAGAAACAAGCACCTAAAATAATAATTGCACCGCCGGCATAAATCAATCCCTTTCCAGGCGTCAGCATATATAAAATGCCTTCAAGGTTTGAATACGCTTCTATATTTTCGGCGGGCAAATAACCCATCGGTATAGGTTGATACTGGAAGTAATGATAAACGCTGCCGAGCATAAGATTGGCTGCAGCTACCAAAACAAAAGCAATTGGCAGAATAATCCGAAATATAACAGGGTAAGAATCGCTTTCAATACTTGTTTTATCCCCAGCGGATAAAAGAACCGACAGCCATCTGAATATTACCGCGGAAACCAAAATTAGGGCTGTAATCGTAAGCAGCATTGAAACCGGATTATCAGCCAAAAACCTTACATACAACAACCTTTGAAGAGCGGAATAAAACGGAGCGAACAGGAACAATATCATAGCAGCCGACATAAAAATTGTCATCTCCGGCATTTCTCTGTGCAGATTATACATATGCTCTACATCCTGTGTTCCTTTCATATATTCCAATATTGTTACACAGGCGAAAAGAAAAGTGACCGTTATTGCGGCAGCGGCAGTGTAGCCGACGGTAAAAAACATACTTTCCCTGCTTATAAAAATTGTTGATATTCCCCATCCGGCGACAGACATTAAAATGCCTTGCAAGATTTGCATTGCTTTTCGGGATATGCATGAATAGTAAGCGCCGCCGACCATAACAAGGCTTCCAAAAATAATCATAAGCGTTAAAATTTTATTGTTAAGGCCGGTAAACAGAAAACTAAATTTCAGCAGAACCGCAATGGGAGACATAACAGACAAAATGAGTGCAGCAATTCCGGAAACGGGTGTGGGCATAGAAAAGAAGGTTTCCCAAATATATCTGTCGGGGATAAGGCATCCGATAACAATTGCCAATGCAAAAACCATTACGGCAATTAACACACGGATTTCTCCGATTTCGGCATTCAAACCATTTATATATAATGAACCGGTTTTTTGATATATAAACGGAATTGAAGCCATCCATACCGTAAGAACCAACTGTTGAACAATTAGTATGCCCGCCGCTCTTTTACGTCCGCTGTTTTTAAATGCTCTCAGGAATAATCCGATTGCTATATACATCCACTGGCAGAATAAAAACAAACCCGTAACGCTGTTAGCGGCAGCTAAACCTGCAAATGCGGCCATTAAAAGAAGAATTCCGGCTTCAATCTGTTTTTCCTGTATTTTAACCGATTTTTTCTGGCTGAAATACTTCTTAAGATAAATTAACGTTATCGGAATAAAAAACGCCATAATAAATGAACCTGCCAACAGCAAAACCTTGCCGTCATAATTAAATGACAAAAACGGAACAGCCTCTTGCGGTGAATTAAATATCTCAAACACAGCTAATGTAATTGACTGGATAAATGTAAGTACCGATATTATATAATGCTTGTCCAATAATGAAACGACAAAAACAAAAACAGTGGTTAACAATGCAATTAACTTCCATACTATATGCGGTAAATAAAAGCAATCCACATGGGAAGCCGGATTAATAAACAAATATACGGCGGAAAGAAAAAATAAAACGGCAGATATCTCAACAAAAATACGACTTGCCCTTCCCTGCGGGATGAGAAATGATATCAATAAAAGAACTACAGGACCCAATACTACCCCTAATACAATAAAACCCATTTGATCTTGGTTCCTTTCATTTTCTTATACCATAATCTTAAAAAATTATATCTCTTTTTATCTTTTTACTCAAGACTAATTCCTGATTCCTCTCTTTTCCTCGCAGCCTGGAATACAATCAGCGCCGCTGCAACTGCCGCATTTAAAGAATTTATTTTACCGTACAACGGTATTCTTATCAGAGTATCGCAGTTTTCTCTGACAAGACGGCTGATTCCGCTTCCTTCGCTCCCTATCACAACTGCCGTTGGTTGAATATAATCATATTCATAATATAATGTTTCCCCTAACATATCCGCTCCGACAATCCAAAAACCTGACTTTTTCAAATCGTTTATTGTCCTTGTCAGGTTTGTCACTTTTGATATCGGGATATGTTCCACTGCTCCGGCCGCCACTTTTGCTACAACGGGAGACAATGAAGCCGAACGCCTTTTCGGCAGGACAATGCCATGTACACCGGCACATTCCGCGGTTCTTATTATTGAACCAAGATTATTGGGATCGGTAATACCGTCAAGTATTAGTATTAAAGGCGTCTGTCCGGCCATTTCCGCCTTTTTAATAATATCGGATATATCAGCATAATTCACTGCCGCAGCTTCGGCAATCACTCCCTGATGCCCGTGTGTAACCGACATTCCGTCAAGTTTGTCTTTATCAACAAATGTAACGACGATTCCCCGTTCTCTTGATTTTGCGTAAATCTTTTTCAGCACCGGGTCATTCATATTTTTGTCAATATAAATTCTGTTAATCGGATGTTCCGCCCTGAAAGCTTCAATAACAGCATTCTTGCCTTCCAGTCTTCCTGTTTCGCCGGTATCTTTCACATCTGTCGGCATATCTTTGTCAGAAGTTCTTCCGGCAGGGCTTCTGTCACTATTTTTCACTATTACCCGCACCTTCCTGTTCTATAATTTCGGCAGCGATATTCATCAGCTTGTTTAAGCGCTCATATTCGCCCATCAGATAAAGGTATCCCAATACTGTTTCAAACGCAGTCGCATGCCTGTAATCAATCATATCGGCGTTTTTCGGAACGGTAGCCGGATTTGTGTTTCTGCCGCGCCTGAAAATCTTCTTTTCTTCATCATCAAGCATATCATATAAGCATAACGCAATTCTTCCCTGAGCTTCCGCCTTGACATAGCCTGTCGCTTTAATATGCATTTTATGCGGGGATTCGTTTTTCTTCATAGCCAGCCTGCTTCTTATGAAAAGATCAAATACGGAATCACCGACAAAAGCCAGCACCAATGGCGATAATTGTTTTATATGCTTTATCGAATTTTCATCAACAGCGTTCATTTCTCAATACCTTTTTACCTATGCTATTATGATTTTACTTCAAGACCCCATATGAATCAAGGATAAAAGCGCTGTCTATATTGCTGATACTTCTGTAAATACCTTTATACTTCTCAATAGTTACCTGGTAATAATTGCATCCAATTGACGGTATGTCTCGAAATATATAGAATACACAAACAAAAAGATTCTGCACAAAAAATTTATGTACATTTTGTCCCTTGTTTTACACAAGCTTAAAATTCTATAATATATATGTACACTGATACTTTTAACATACTTTTACCTCCTTTCTTCTATAAAATAATAAATTTTAAACAAT
>LSQX01023272.1_pt2 | contig 20766 bp, 22 predicted proteins | sample 654561 | NCBI WGS metagenome assembly LSQX01 (sample SAMN04489861, study PRJNA283612) | anaerobic digester metagenome | isolation source: 4 biogas reactors fed with cattle manure at either 37C or 55C with and... | place: Denmark: Kongens Lyngby | collected 2014 | reverse complement strand
ATTTGTGCACCTAATTCTCGACACTTCTCAGCCAACTCTTCTCTAGAAATCAAAATTTCTTTTACATCATTCTCAATCATTTTTATCCTCCTCAAATATGCCAATCTCAACTATTTTCGTGGTAGATTCCTTTACCTTGTAGTCATCACTAATCATCATTTCACCGATATAGAAAATATCTTTATTATTTTGAAACATAAATAATTTATCTCTTTTTTCTCTATCTATTTTTTTATCAATTAAGATGTTCTTTATTTTTTTGTATCCACCCATACCTAATGGTCTCATGGTATCTCCATCTTTTCGATGCCTAAGTAAAATCTTGTTTTCTAAAAGATCTCCGTTGAAAAACCTTAGACATTTATCCTTTTTCATCTCATCTTTTTCAATAAGCCTAAGGGTAATTTTCTTGCCTAAGGCTACATATTCTCCTGGAATATCTAACCACATTTCTAGTGGCTCTTTGGGTGGCTCCGTTGAGTTTTTCTCGAAAATAAGTTCTCCATAATTATTTCTTACCATAATACCTTCTTTTAAATAAATATTTTTTCCTGTTTCTTTATGTGCCAAAGCCATAATGTCCTTAACATGAACTTCTTCAACATCTTTAAGGTTATGTTTTAATAAGCGTATGGCTTCTAATACAAGCCGAGATAAGATGGCTTCATTTAATTGAAATGCTTCCTTTTTTAAAGTAATCTGCTGTGATTTTTCATTAACTACGATTAAAGTTTCCGCTTCTTTTTGCACCACATCATTTAAAAAATTCAAGTCAATTTGAATCAACCTTCCCATTCTAACCAAGGTCTCTTCAATATTCTCATTAAAGTGTTCCTTTATGTAAGGAATCAGATGATTCCTTACTTTATTTCTTTGGTATAAGCTCTCCTGATTACTTTCATCTTCCCGCGGGGTTATCTCTTGCACTTTTAGATAGCCTAGCAATTCCTTTTTTTGTATAAAAAGAAGTGGTTTAATAAACTCTTCTCTAATGGGTTGCATGCCCGTAAGACCTGATAAACTTGCCCCTCGCATCAAGTTGAGTAGTATACTCTCCGCTTGATCATCTAAATGATGAGCCGTTGCACATTTATCATACTCTTTGTTTATCATAATATCCTTAAAAAAGGCATACCTAATCTCTCTTCCTGCTAATTCCACAGAGATTTTGTTCATCTTAGCGTATGCTTTTACATCCACTTTACGACTATAGAACGGAATTTTTCTTAAACNNGCAAAAATTCTTGCAATAGGCTTCGTCTTCATCAGCAAATTCACCTCTAAGGTCGTGATTAAGATGTGCTGCTCCAATGCTGATGCCTATATCCTCTTTAATATGATCTAAAAGAATTAAAAGAGCTAGCGAATCTGCTCCCCCTGAAAACCCCACTAGAATTCTTTCTCCTTGGCTAAGAAGATTTTCTTTTATGACATAATCCTTAAGCTGATTTTCAAGCATTGTAACTCACACCTTTTTTCCTTTTATTTTTAAGCATATCCTCTCATATTCTAGCTTGATTTCTCCTTTAGCGCAATAAAACAAAGCAAATAGAGAAGGTAAGTTTTTAGTCCTACCTTCTCTACCCCTTTAAAATTCATCTTCAGGCAAATACAAGTCCTTTAAGGTATCTAGCTTTGTTTCGGAATCCATCTCCATGTCTTTCATTCCTCGCATGGTATTAATCCCCAAGCAACTTTGACATTCATAGCCTTCTTCAGTAGGAACAAAATAAGTCATACGCTCGCAATTTAAACAATAACCATCTTTAGCCACCAGCATATTCTCCCCTCCTTATTTCCTAAAAGATGAGTTCAATCCTTTCTTATATTATACGATTCAAACCTTTTCTTTCCATGAACTAATCCAAAAGAATTCATAAACATCTATATTTTTATTTGTTTTGAAGCACGATAATCCTTATAAACGTAATTTTATTACCTAGGAAATCTAAATTAAACTTACGCCTAAAACCCTATTAATGAATCCTCTTCAAATGATATTTTTTCCTTATTTTCCTTTTGTATTGTATCTCACGATTTTTTATCTTTTCCTTGATTGTTTTTTCTGCTTAAGCTATAATTAGATTTGGTCATCGGGGTGTAGCGCAGATGGTANNGTCTTGTCACTCCGACCAAAATAAAGAGCCGGTAATGAAGTTTGTTTCATTATCGGCTCTTTTCTTATATACGCTTCAATACATTCATAATCTCATCTACAGTTTTACAATATTTATCAGCACCGGTTTCCATAGCCACATTCTCCATTCGATCAAATGCCATACCTCCAATAATAATAGTCGGACATTTCGTCCCAAACCTCTGTTTTAGGACCCCAATCAATAATTTGCATGAATCAATATGCAGTGGGACGGTTACAGAAAGAACGATGGCATAAGGTTTATTATCCTCTATAGCTTGAATAATATTCTCTGTTGGAAGTTGGTTACCCAAATAGATTACATTTTGTCCCCTAGCTTCTAACAAATCACTTATCATCTTAAGTCCTATATTATGCTGTTCTGAGCCTGGAGCCAATGTCAAAATCGGTCTCCCTTCATCTTCATCCTTACTTCTTCGTCTCTTAATAAGGGCCATATTCTCCAGAGAAATTTCTGATATAAAATGTTCTTTCCAAATAGGAAGTTCGCCCATCTCCCATAATCTGCCAGTTTCTTTTAAGCTTTTTTGAATAAAATCAAGATAGAGAATTTCAGATGGAACTCCCTTCTTCAAAAGGGAGAGAAGGATTCTTCTACCCATTTTCTTATCCCCATCCAAAAGACTTTGCATATAAATTTCATATGTATTTTCATGTCGATCTTCATCGGAGATAGGCGCTAATTTATTGACCATGATCTCACTTCTACCTAAAAGATAATCTACAGAAACCTCATATAAATCTGCAATATCCGAGATTTTTGATAAATCTGGAACTCTGGTGCCATTCTCATAGTTAGCAATGGTGGTTTGACCTATACCCAATACTGTTGCAGCAGCTTTTTGTGTTAATCCAAATTTCTTTCGTAATTCTTTCATTCGTTTTGGAAATATTTCTTTCATTATAATGGGAATAGCTGTTAACCTATTCACCTTCACCTCCTTATATCGATTTAGGTTTTCTTTATCACATTATGTAAATTTTAAAAGTTATAATTATATTTAACCACAAAACGTGTTAATAAGCAATACATGCAATTCAATTGTTTGCAATATTTCATTGCGTGGTATAAAATTAACTTAAATAAAAAATTAAACTGAATAAAGGAGTTAGTATGAACAGTTATTATCATGAATTTAAACAAATAGTAGAACAAGAAGATCGACAAAAAGCACTCACCTTTATTCTAAATCTTCTTCATGAAAAAAATCTTAGTATCATTACAGTATACGAAGAGCTTTTAGCTCCAGTACTATACGATTTAGAACAAACTAATAATGACGATTTAGATATTTGGAAAGAGCATGTTCGAACCTCCATCGTTACTACCATTGTAGAGAATTGCTATATGGATGTTATTAGACAGCGAGACGAAACCTATGGAGTTCTTAGCGATAAGCGCATTGCTGTGATATGCCCCGTGGATGAGCATCATCAGTTGGGAGCTCGAATGATTAAGGATTATTTTACCTTACTTGGATATCAGGCTATTTTTGTTGGTAGTAACACTCCTCTTAGAGTGTCTATTGCTGGACTCGCCACTCAAAATTTAAATTATATCGCCATATCAATTACTAACCCCTACCATTTAATCGCTACAAGAAATACCATAGAGAAAATCCGCGAAATCAACGATAAAGTAAAGATTATTGTGGGGGGAAGCGCCATCAAGAAGTTAGGAAAAAAAGCTGAAGTCTTAAAAGCCGATTATTATTTAACCACATTTGATGACATCATAGCGATACAGGAGGATATTGAAGATGAAGCTACCTTTTAGCATTGCCCTAAGATTTTTAAAATCAAGTAAAGGCCAAACAATCCTAATTGCAATGGGTATTGCCATAGGTGTATCCGTTCAAATCTTTATTGGTTCACTAATCCAAGGACTTCAAAAATCCTTGGTTGATACCACAATTGGAAGTCAACCCCAGATTACACTCACCAATAAAAAAGGTGATAAACGCATCCCAAACTACGAAGAAATTCTTGAGAACATACAAGAGCAACAAAAAGAGGTTATTAATCTCTCTGCTGCAGCTGATGGTCCTGCTCTTTTTAATCAAGATGATGAAACCTTTAGCCTATTAATCAGAGGTTTTGAAATAGATGAAGCTGATGGAATTTACCACATTAAGGACAGCATGGTGGAGGGTAATCTTCCTAAAAAGGATTATGAAGCCATCATCGGTCTTGATCTTCAGAAGAATGCCTCTTTAGAGATTAATGATGAAATTGAAGTCTTTACAAATTCTGGCGAGACTAAAACTTTTACCATCAGTGGTATTTTTGATTTGGGAGTCGCTAGCTTAAACTCTTCATGGACCATTACCACCATGGAAACAGCTCAAAATCTTTTTTCGTATGATGCTGAAGTCACTAGTATTAATATGCAAGTTTTAGATGTCTTTGAAGCAGACACTGTTGCCCTGTCCATAGAAGAATCGTTACCTGATGGGATTGAATCTAGCAACTGGAAAGAACAAAATGCAGATCTCTTAAGTGGCTTAAGTGGGCAGAGCGCGTCTAGTCTCCTTATTCAAGTTTTTGTTATGATTTCAGTGCTTCTAGGCATAGCATCTATTTTAGCTATTACTGTGGTCCAGAAATCCAAACAAATTGGAATCTTAAAAGCCATGGGAATAAGAGATAAAACTTCAAGTTTAATATTTCTTTTTCAAGGACTTCTACTTGGAGTTATCGGGGCTATTTTAGGCGTTATATTAGGATTAACCCTAGGTTTCGTCTTTACCAAATTCGCTTTAAATCCTGATGGTAACCCTATAGTTCCTTTATATATCGACCCTTGGTTTATTGCTGGCTCTGCATTAATTGCTGTATTAGCTTCCACTTTGGCGGCCTTAATCCCCGCTCGCAAATCTTCTAAACTTAATCCTATCGAGGTGATTCGAAATGCGTAAGAATATTATAGAACTGAAAAATATCGATAAAATCTATGGTACCGCAGTAAAGACCCAGGTTCTTTTTGATTTGAATCTAGATATAGAAGAAGGTAGTTTTAATTCGATTATCGGTCAATCAGGTAGTGGTAAAAGTACCCTACTTAATATTGTAGGAACCTTAGATAAGCCGACAAAAGGTGAAGTTTATGTCGGGGGAAAGAGAACTGACCAAATGAAAAAGAATGATTTAGCTGCTCTTAGAAATGAAACTATGGGTTTCATTTTCCAGTTTCACTACCTGCTACCCGAATATACTGCTTTAGAAAATGTCCTTATGCCAAAACGTATAATGGAGAAAAACTTAAGTAAAGAAACTTTAGATCGAGCAAATGAACTCATGAGTCTTGTGGGGTTAGAAAAAGTTAAAAACAATCTTTCTACTAATATGTCTGGTGGACAGCAGCAAAGAACTGCTATTGCAAGAGCTTTAATGAATAATCCTAAGATTATATTAGCTGATGAACCTACTGGTAATTTAGATTCTGATACCACGGAGAATATCTATAATCTCCTTAGGGATATCAATGAAAAATTTCAAACAACTTTTGTTATTATTACCCACGATCGGAGAATTGCCGAAAAAACAGATCGTATAATTGAAGTGAAAGATGGCCGCATTGCATTAGATATATAGCAACACAAGGAGATAATCTGATTGATTCCAGAAAAAAGAATACAGTTTAAAAATCAAAATGAAGTTAAAAAAGAGGAGTATGTCCTTTACTGGATGCAAACCGCCCAAAGGATTTCTTACAACCATGCATTGGAATATGCTAAAGAGGAAGCTAATCGATTAAAAAAACCACTTTTAGTTTATTTTGGACTTATGGATGATTATCCTGAAGCTAATGCTCGTCATTACTATTTTATGCTTGAAGGTCTTATTAAAGTAAAAAACGATTTAGAAAAGAAAGGCATCCAAATGCTGGTTGCTCATATTTCTCCAGAGAAAGGAGCCTTGACTCTTGCAGACAAAGCTTGCGTTGTTATTACTGAGCGAAGCTATTTACGACACGAAAAAGCATGGAAAAAGGAACTCAGTGAAAGAATTTCTTGTTTGATGGTGGAAGTTGAAACCAATGTTATGGTTCCCATTGATGAAGTTTCTCTTAAAGAAGAATACTCCGCAGCAACTATCCGACGAAAAATAGAGTCACAAATTCAAAACTATGCTTTTACCCTTGAAGAGCGTAAAGTAAATATACCTTCTCTTCATATTAATACGCCCCTAGAGGTTATCCCCATGAAAAATGCCAAAGAAACCTTAGGTACGCTAAAAGTATCTCATGAAGTTTCTCCAGTACCTGAGTATTTCAGCGGTGGCACTGATGAAGCTCTAAGACATTTTGAAACATTCTTAGACCAAAAATTCTCTGACTATGCAGAACATAGAAATAATCCTGTGGAGGACTTTGGTTCCAATTTATCTCCTTATCTTCACTTTGGACAAATTTCCCCCGTGGAGATTTATCTATCTCTAGTGGATTATAGCTCAGAAAACAAAAGAGTTTTTTTAGATGAGTTGATTATTCGACGAGAATTAGCCATTAACTTTGTAGAACATAATGAATTTTACGATTCATACAAAGCTATAAGTTCTTTTGCTAAAGACACTTTAGAGAAGCATCGTGATGATGAAAGACCTTATATTTATACACTTAAAGAATTAGAAAAAGGAAAAACCCATGACCTCTATTGGAATGCCTGCCAATTAGAAATGGTTCACTCAGGTAAGATGCATGGATACCTTAGAATGTACTGGGGGAAGAAAATTATTGAGTGGACAGAGAATCCCGATGTGGCTTATGAAATAGCCCTTTATTTAAACAATAAATATCATATTGATGGTAGAGATCCTAACGGATTTGCTGGAGTGGCTTGGTGCTTTGGTAAGCATGACCGTCCATGGAAAGAAAGAGATGTATTTGGTTCCGTCCGATATATGAATGATAAAGGTTTAAAACGAAAGTTTAAAATCGATCTCTATGTAGAAAAAATAGAACATCTCATTTCAAAGGAGATTAAAACTCCATGAGAAAAGAGAATATTGTTGTAAATCAAAGGGTTACATTAGAGATTACCCCCAAAGCTTTAAACAATCTCGATACATCTTTTCTTGATGATAAAATCGGTATTAAGGTGATGGTAAAAAGAAGTGATAGCCCAGGCAATAAAGATGCTTTTAATGCTATTTTAGTGGACTTAAACCCATCCCCTATCATAGCTATTATGGAAGGTTATCCCTCTATCGCCCTATGGGATCTTAAGAGAAGATCTTTAGCTTACCTGTGGTTTACTAATCTTCCTCTTCATCGTAGGCAAGATTTATACGAAGCATGGTACATCTTAAAGTTTTTGTGCCAAGAAATTCATAACCCCACTGCTAGAGTACTGGGTAAATCTATGGCTGAGCTCCCTAATGATATTAATGGCGAGGTTTTAGAGCGGTATCGAAATGATATTCTTGAGATTTTATTAAGCCCTTCTGCTCCCAATAGAATTCGAAACAGTCTATGGAAAAATTATACCCATCAGGTAAAAAAGTCCGGTGAAATAAATATAGAGATTAAAGATCTCAATGAGCCCTCATCCCTAGAAACTTTACTTGATGAGCTTACCATTTTAGAAGATGATGCTATTGAATCTAATATCTTTTTCGGGACTTCACCCATCATCTATAAACAAGTTTCCCAAGAAAGAACTTTCTGATTTCTTTCTTAATTTATAACAATTTGTTCAGTGTTTCTACGTCACTATAGATTATACTTAAACTATAGGTATTGTGAAGTATACTGATTCCTGGTTATTTTTAACTAATGATTTAAAGGAGGAAAACATAATGAATCTTCTAATTATATATGCCGTAACTTTCGTGGTATTTTTCTTAGTGGATATTATTTGGCTAGGTTTTATCTCAAAACCTTTTTATGCTAAATATCTTGGTAATTTAAGATCCGAAAAAGTTAATTGGCCTGCTGCCCTTATATTTTACTTCCTATTTATTGGTGGGTTAGTATTCTTCGCCATAAATCCAGCTATCGCTAAGGAAAGTCTAACCGATGCATTCCTCATTGGTGGCTTCTTTGGTCTAATAGCTTACTCCACTTACGACTTAACAAACCTTGCTACTTTAAAAGATTGGCCCGTAATTGTCACGATTGTGGATATTATCTGGGGAACCATTCTTAATTCGGCCACTGCAGGAATAACCTATCTTATCGTTGTAAACCTTCTGAACTTAAAATAATGCTATGGAGAATAAAAATATGAGTATACAATGTTTAAATAGTGAAAACCTATATTATTCATTTTTATCCGGTGCTCAAGAAGTTATCCGGAACAAACGAATATTAAATGAAATTAATGTTTTTCCCGTTTCTGATGGGGACACAGGAAGTAATCTAGCCTCTACTATGATTTCAATTATCGAAGAAGCTAAGATCTTTTCCACGGTGAAAGAAACGATGAATTCTATTGCCGATGCGGCTTTAAATGGTGCTCGAGGTAACTCTGGTATCATTATTGCCCAATATATTAATGGAATCTTCATGAGCATACATAATGATGATAATCTAACCATGAACTCCTTTGCTGATATGGTAAAAGATGCTGTTCCGCATGCTTATCAAGCAATTACTAACCCAGTAGAAGGGACCATCATCACCGTTATTAAGGATTGGGCTGATGCTATTGATCGCCATAAGAATGACTCTGAAGACTTTCAGTCCTTATTATCAACTTCCATGGGTCATGCGGAAAAATCTCTACATGACACCACCATGCAGCTTAAAGTATTACAGGATTCTAATGTCGTGGATTCAGGCGCTAAAGGTTTCGTATATTTTTTACAAGGATTCACTAACTTTTTAAAAACAGGTAGTTTTGTCACTGATCGTGATTTAAACCAAGAAATCATTAGTTTTGCTGAGTATCCAGATCATAATCAAGAAGATATTCACGAGCGTTACTGTACAGAAGCCCTAATTTCAGGCACAGATATTGATTTAGAAGACATTAAGAGACAACTATCTCCCCTGGGTGACTCACTCATCGTAGCCGGTAATAAAGGAAAAGCAAAAATCCATATTCACACAAATTCTCCTGAGATGATTTTTCAAACTTTAAAAGAGATGGGAACAATTATCCAACAAAAAGCTGATGATATGGTTAGGCAAAATGAATCTGCCTATCAAAGAAAATATACTACGGCCTTGGTTACTGATTCCATAGCAGATTTACCAAAAGAATATATGGATCGGTTTCAAATACACATGTTGCCTTTAAACTTAGTTTTTGAAAATACCACCTATTTGGATAAAGTCACCATGACTCCTGAGATTTTTTATCCATTATTAGACAAGGCTGAAGAATATCCCACATCCGCCCAGCCTAGCCCAAGAGAAGTAGAAAAATTCTTAGGTACTGTCCTTACCCATTATGATGAAGTAATTGTTATTACGGTTTCTGCAGAACAAAGTGGAACCAATTCCTTATTCAATAAAGCTGTTGAAAAACTTGCTCAAGCCGGGAAGAAAATCACTGTAATAAATTCCAAGCAAAATTCATTAGCAGAAGGGCTCCTTGTCCTAAGAGCTGCTGAACTTATTGAAGAAGGAATACCTTATGAAGAAGTGGTGGAGACCATCGAAAGTTTACGCGTAAATACAGAAATCTTAGTTAGTGTGAATACGCTAAAATATATGGTTCGCTCAGGTAGAGTTAGTAAAGTTACAGGTTTTGCTGGTTCATTGGTTAATTTAAAACCAGTAATTACTAACGATCCAAATGGTAAAGGTGGCATAGCCACCATGGCTTTTAGTGAAAAGTCCAATACAGAAAAGATTTTACAGATGATGACTAAAGACCATAAGGAACGAAAGATTATCCGTTTTTCCATTGGTCATGCCAATGATGAGGTTAGAGCTCTTGAATTTTCAAAGCTTTGTCAAAACCTTCTTGGATTTGAGCCAGAATATATGATGAATATTTCCACTATTGTCGGAATGAGTGCTGGCACTGGTGCTGTGGCTGTGGCGTACATGACTGAAAGAGGGTAATTACTATCACTCTAACAATAGTACTGTTGAGACTGATCATATGAACGATAATTTAAAGTCTTAGATGATAATGAAGGCACTCAGCAAGCTCTTTCATAGTTTTCTAATAACGACGTTTAAAATAACTTAACTCCTAAAAACTTTTTGAAGTCTTTAGGAGTTTTCTTTTTCTAAATCTATCCATTATTTGAGAATGACCTTATAATATAGCGAGAGGAGTTGATTTAAGATGACATCCACTATTTTGAAGCTGATTGCTTTAATAACCATGATTATCGATCACACAGGGGCTATTTTTTTCCCGAGCAATATAACCCTTCGAATTATAGGTAGAATAGCTTTTCCTATTTATTGTTTTCTTCTAATTGAAGGATATACCTACACTAAAAATATTCAAAAATATGGACTTCGCCTCTTCATCTTTGCTTTAATTTCAGAAATTCCGTTTGACTATGCTTTTAACGGAGAATTAGGTATTAGCCATCAAAATATTTTCTTCACATTAAGTTTAGGACTTTTATTTATTTATATGATTGATCATGTTATGGTGCTTAATCCCGCTGTCGCCATTAGTGGTATGATCCTTTCTGTTTTTTTAGCTGAATTTTTACGAACTGATTATGGATTACTGGGGATCATTTATATCTTAACCTTCTATATTGCTTCAAAGATTCAAGGATTTATGAAACCTGTTTTTATTTTCATTATGCTTTATATTTTTAGTGCGACCTTGGCTTATGGAATACAATATTACGCCATTTTAGCTGTACCTTTTATTGCTCTATATAATGGTAAGAAAGGTTCCTTAGGAGCAATCATGAAATACGGCTTTTACATTGCCTATCCTCTTCACCTAGCCATCCTATACTTCATCAAAATTCGGCTATCATAAACGAAGATACTTAGACATCGCATAAAGTGATTCCTACCTTCTTCGCATTTATTTGCGTGCCTTGAAACTTAGTAAATATTCAAGATTCAATTTACCCATAGAAAATATTGTTCCATATTAAAATAGATCGTCGCAATATTACTTGCTACGATCTATTTTTTATTTCCCTAAGAATATTCCCGTTCTTAAAATTTCCATCACTTGGTCTACCACAGCATCAAATGATTCTTCATCATCGTCATCAAACATGACGTATTTTAATCCAATGAAGTTAGATACTCCCATGAGGAAGTAACTAAGCACGGTAGGATCAACATTAACAATTTCCCCTCGTTCTTGTGCTGCTTCTAGCCCATGCAGATATCGGCTTGCAAAATTCTCATAATAATCAACAAAAAGACTCTTATCAATATATAAGGATTCCCATATAATATTATAAACATGTTTATGTTTCCGAATATATTGTAAAAAAGCTCTCAGCCCAATTTCTTCTGCTTCAAATCGCGTATGATGAGGTTTAATATCTTGAGCAATGGCCTTACGGATTTCATGATTATAATTAAGCAAGAGATACTTATACAAGCTATATTTATCTTTAAAATAAATATAGAAAGTGCCTAAGGCAATATTCGCTTCATTGGTAATATCAATAATCGACGAGGCATGATATCCTTTTTCAAAGAATAATCCCTCAGCAGACCTGACGATATTATCCATGGTTTTTTGTCCTCGTTTAGTTTTTGGTATATTCACAAAATCTTCCAATGGCTCTCCTTACTGCCAGTCCCATATATGTTTTTTGACTGGTCTTCATAGTCTACAACGATTTTATCACATTCCCTTTGATTATGAAACCGAATCTGATATAATTCAAAGAATTGTCATCTCCAGATTCTTCGCATTAACAAAGCCCAGCGTTAGTGCCGTAAATAGGGCAGGCCTTTCGTACATAGAACCATGGCCAGTATTTGGTAGCATGACATGGTCACTATTCTTTAGTAAATCACATAAGGCTATCTGTTCTTCTTTTGGCGTAATAAAGTCTTGTTCGCTACTCACTACGAGGGTTCTTGTCTTTACATTTACTAAAGTCTTAGTGACATCATGATTTTCCGCGCTAATGGTTAGTCTTTCCATGGCATCCATGAATTTCTTATTATTAAACACCGTTGACGTGAGTAGCCCTTTACGATTTTCCATCCACTTCCTATTTTCATTATAGAATTTAGGTGAGTAGATAATAGGAATAGTGGTTAAATAATAATCCATAGGGTTTTCTTTACTTAAATTCCATGCATCACCAATATCTTTAAGCCATGGACTAGTTCTGTGAGAAGTGTTAAAGAGAACTAATCGATCCACTAGCTCTTGATATTTTGCTACAAAATTAAGGGCTACTTCACCACCATAAGAAATACCTAATAAATTCACCTTAGAGAGTTTTAATTCCTTAATCAATCCAAGAAGAACTTCCGCCTGAAGGATAATATCATAGTTTTTATCCATAAAATCAGATTGTCCTTGATCTAAAAAATCCACTAAAATAAGTTGATTATTATGGGAGAACGTTTCTTTGAAAATCCCCCAGCTTTTTGTAGACATCATAATTCCATTAAGAAGAATTAAAGGCTTTCCTTCACCATGAATTTCATAATAAATAGATTTTCCTTGAAAGTCAAAATAAGCCAATGCTGTCTCCTCCTATTTATCGTAGATTAACCCTATTTCATGGGCTTCTTTTAAAATATCGTCTCTAAAGTCAGGATGGCTAATGGCGATAAGACGCATAATTCTCTCTTTCACGTTGGTACCTCTTAAATGAGCCACACCATATTCTGTGACTACCATATCCACATCATTTCTAGATAAGGTAACAATGGCTCCTGGTTTAAGAAATGGTACAATCTTAGATTTTTCTTCCCGAATACCAGTCTCTTTATTTTTTACCATGGCTGTAGAATAAAGAGCTATGAAACTTCTTCCATTCTTAGCATTTAGAGCTCCTACAGCTGTGTCTGTCTGCCCTCCAGTTCCTGAGAACTGAATGTGCCCAATAGACTCTGATGCCACTTGACCTGAAAGGTCCACTTCTAGAGCTGTATTGATGGATACCATGTTGTCGTTAAGTCCTATTATGGCGGGATCATTAACATATTCTCCATTTAGAATCATAATGGAAGGATTGTTATCGATATAATCATAGAGCTTCTTATTTCCTAAAGCAAATGTAGCCACATGTTTATTAGGATGAAGTGTCTTCTTCTTTCCTGTGACGACTCCGCTTTCAATCAAATCTACCATACCTGAAGTCATCATTTCTGTATGAATCCCTAAGTCTTTCTTATCTTTAAGGGCAAAGGCAACTGCGTTTGGAATACCTCCAATGCCTAGCTGTAGAGTATCACCATCATTAATAAGTTCTGCAATGAGCGCTCCAATCGTAAGATCTTTTTCATTAGGCTCCACATCAGGTAGGGTTGGAACATCATAGTCAGCCTCTACTAAATAATCAATTTCACTATAGTGAATTTCAACATCTCCAAATGTTCTAGGATAATTAGGATTGATTTCTAATATAGAGATGTCTGCCGCTTCAATCATTTTCTTTTCATAAGTGTTGGAGGTGGATAAGGAAATAAATCCATGCTTATCTGGCATTGAAGCAGCCCCAATATAAATATTAGGCTTTACATGGTCTAGTCGTCTTTTACCTGCTAAATGTAAATGGTTTGGAATAAAAGAGACATTACCATGATTAAAAGCTCTTCTTAACGGCGGTGAGAAAAACCATCCATCTATATTAAAGCTTTTAACATACTCTTCTTTTAAGAACTCTCCACTGGCCATGGATAAACAATTAGTAATAGTGACATTCTCAAATTGATCCGCTTTTTCATGAATATGCTCCATGAATAGCTTACCTTCTGATGCTCCAAGCCCTGTCACAACTTGGTCATTGGATTTTACCATGGCTAGTGCTTCTTCTAATGTAATTAACTTTTCTTTGTATGACATTATTTCTCCTCCTATATTAAAGGTTAAGGTTAAAATAAGGGCAGGCCTAAGCCTGCCCTTATCCCTAAACCTAGGTTTCTCTAAAGACCCAATTCTCTTTCATTTTGAGAAGTTAGAGGTATTTTCTTTGGTTAGAATATTTAGCACTGAAAACACCCTGAATCTTTTTGCAATCATCTTATTATTTAGTTTCCTAAAAGTGACTCTACAGATTGAAGACCATCCACTGGTAACCAGTTTGCAGCTCCTTCAACCATTCCAACCTTAGCCAAGTTCATTTCTTGTGTTCCTGCTCTAAGACCACCACCATAGTTGATTTCTCCACCAAATGGGTTCTTTATAGGTGCATTTTCCATAGCATCCATAAATTTATCCCATGTTACAGTTCCGTCAACTCTCTTTAGTCCTTCTGTGAAGAAGTGACCAGCAATCCAACCCGTCATAGCATAAACGTTATCAGAATATTCAGGAGCCCATTTTGCAAATTCTTCTAAAGAATCTTGGTTTGCTACTAAGTCAACCCATCCAAGTCCATAAACATCAAACTTACCTTCAATTTCGTTAACAACAGCTTCAGATATTACAGGTGATACGTTAACGTATGTTGTAATCATATCTTTATTAACGTTCTGTGCAGCAAGTTCCTTAATAATTGTTGGGATAGTTCCTTGAATAGCTGCTCCAACAATAAAGTCTACTTCAGCGTTCTTAATTTGAGTTACAGCTGAAGATACGTCCGTGGCACCAGCGGCTACTTGTTCAGCAACAATTTCAATTCCTAGTTCTTTTGCTTTTGCTTCTACACCCTGGTATAGATCTTTACCAGCATCATCATTAGTATAGATGACACCAATCTTCTTAGCATCGAAATCTCCTACAGCTCTAGCAACCATGATTTGACCTTCTGTAACATAAATAGGTTGTACTGGGAAGATACCTCTATCTTTTCCTTCTGCCTTATCATTATACAACTGACCAATACCTGTAGCAAAATAAACTGCTGGGATACCATAGTTTTTAACGTCTTCAATAGTAGCTCCAACAACTGGAGTTCCAAAATGTCCAACTAAAGCAAAGATTTCTTCATCTTCAACTAAAGTGGATAGAGCCGCTTTACCCTTAACTGGGTCAAACTCATCATCAATATGTTTAAATTCAATTTTCTTTCCGTTTACTCCGCCACCATCATTAATGGATGCAAAGTAAGCTTCAATTCCCGCATTAAATGGAACTCCTACAGGAGCATATGCACCGGATGTCGCTGCTGAGTTACCTACAACAATACTGCTGTCTGTTACCCCTTGAGCTGGCTCTTCTTCTTCAGGTTTCTCTTCTGGTGTTTCTACCCCTGGAGTATCTGTTCCGGTTTCTGTCTTAGGTTCATCTTTTTCTCCACATGCGGCAAGTGATGCCACCATAGCTAGGGATGCTAAAATTGATACGATTTTTTTCATAATTGTTTTCCTCCTTAATTTTAACAATGGTTCGCATTGTTATCGACAATAGTATGTTGTTCTAAAGAAGTATCTATTTAAGCGCTAATTAAAACGCTAAAATACAAAATTAGTGTTTTCCAAGATAGGCTTCTACTAACTTAGGATCATTGGCCAGAATTTTAGCTTCTCCATGGGTGCTGACTTTGCCCAGTTCAATGACATAAGCATAATCAACTACTTTTAGAGTCTGAGCTGCATTTTGTTCCACTATCACCACAGTAGTTCCTTCTTCACGAATTTCTTTAACGATATTCATGATATCTTGTACAATTAGTGGCGCAAGACCTAATGAAGGTTCATCAAGGAGTAATACCTTTGGACTACTCATTAATGCTCGTCCTATGGCCAGCATCTGCTGCTCTCCACCAGACAGTGTTGAGGAAACTTGATTTTTTCTTTCTTTAAGCACTGGGAAATAGCGATATACCCGCTCAAAGTTCTCCGCAATTTTCTTCTTGTTATTTAGTGTAAAGGCACCTGCTTTTAAGTTTTCTTCCACCGTCAAGTCACGAAATACTGCTCTTCCTTCAGGAGACATGCTGATCCCAAGTCTTGCAATCTTTTCTGGTTCCATCTTGATGATTTCTTGACCGTATAACTTAATAGAACCTTCAGCGCCCTCCACAATTCCAGAGATTTTCTTAAGTGTGGTGGTTTTGCCTGCTCCATTGGCACCTAGAATAGCCACTGCATGGCCTTCATATACTGTGATGTCAATCCCCTTAAGGGCTTGAACTGCGCCATAGCTTACTTTTAAATCCTTAATTTCTAAGGCAATCTTCTTTTCACTCATATTAATCCACTCCTAGATAAGCTGCTTGAACTTCAGCATTTTGCTGGATTTCTTTAGGGGTTCCTATGGCTAAAAGTTTACCAAAGTTAATGGCGCAAATCCGATCACAAACATCCATTACTAGCCGCATATCATGCTCTACCAGTAAAATCGAACAATTATATTCTTCTCGGATTTTTTTAATCGTCTGAGCTAAATCGATAGTTTCTTGATCATTAAGACCAGCCGCAGGCTCATCTAAAATAATTAATTTAGGTCTAGCCATTAGAGTCCTTGCGAACTCCACTTTCTTAAGGATTCCGTAAGGCTGTCCGCCCACCAAATGATCTTTTCGGTCAAGTATTCCCATATAGCTTAAGATCTTCTCTGCTTCTTTACGGTACTTCGCTTCTTCTTTTCTGGCTTTTGGAAGTCTTAGAGCTTGGGAGAAAGTGGATGCATTAAAGTCTAGATGTCCTCCAATTAGGACATTATCCATGATGCTTAGCTCTCGAATCAACTCTACGTTTTGAAATGTTCTCACTAAACCAAGCTTGATGATTTCATGAACTGGCTTAGTGGTTAAATCTGTAACCGTATCTCCGTGGCCTTTGAATTTAAGGTCCCCCTGATCTGGTTTGTAAAATTGTGTTATGCAGTTGAACACTGTGGTTTTCCCTGCACCATTAGGACCAATTAGTCCATAGATTTCATGGTCCTTAATTTCAAAGGACAAGTCATCTACAGCTTTTAATCCACCAAAGGCTATGGATAAGTTATCTACTTTTAAAACAGTATTATTTTTTTCACTCATTCCTAGCCCTCCTTTTGATCATTATTTGTCGTGGTTGTGACCGGTGCTTTTTTCTTTTGCCCTATTTTCGAAATCAATCGTTTAAAGTCATGACCTATACTGATTAATCCATTTGGATAGAAGATAATCACAAGAATAATCAACAAGCCATTAAAGACATAGGATAGATCCTGCAAAAATGGAATTTGTTTTAAGAAAATATCAGGCACTGCTGTGACAATGAATGCTCCTAGTACTGTTCCGTAGATGGACCTTAGTCCACCTATAATGATAATAGCTAAGAAATCCAAAGATAACTTTAATACCCAAGTGGTGGGATAAGAGAACTTTATGAAGTGCACATATAGTACACCAGCCAAACTTGCAAAGATTGTAGCTAGAGCAAAAGCAATGAGTCTATGCTTAAGTAAGTTGACTCCCATGGCTTGTGCCGCTGCTTCACTACCTCTCATGGCATTAAGTGCTCTTCCTAATTTACCTCTCATCATATTAGAAGTTAAGATCATCACAATGACTAATACAAATACGATGAAATAGTATGTGGTGGTTCGATCTAACTCAAATGTACCAAAAAGCACAGGATAGTTAGCTGATTTCCCACTAAACCCATTAGTAAATTGTCCTAATTCTTCAAAAGTTTTACGAAGAACTTCAGATACGGCCAATGTCGCAATTGCTAAATATAGACCTTCAATTTTAAGGGATACTAGCCCTACTAATACGCCTAGTAATGAGGGTATTAACACAGCTAAGATTAAAGATACTTCAAATGGTAAATTTAAATCTACCGTTAGATAGGCCGAAATATAGGAGGCTAATCCCATAAATCCAGCAGTACCTAAGGATATTAACCCTGACCATCCAAGTAGAATGTTTAATCCTAATGCCGCAATGGAATAGATTAACATTCCACCAATTATAGTTATGTATCCATTTTTTATGTTGAATATTTCTCTTTCAGCCATGGTTGGCAGTAAAGCCAACAGCAGTCCGAAGATAATGAATCCAATCCATGGATATTTTTTTAAGTATGTAGAAATAGTATTAAAAATCTTCATGTCACACCTTCTTCACAATTTTCTTGCCGACTAATCCATAAGGTCTAAAGACAATGAAAACGAGTATTAAAATATACAGTATTTGTCCACCCCATACGGAAGATACATAAAACAGAAGAAGATTACGGGTGATTCCCATAATATAAGCTCCTATAACCGGACCATGGAAAGTCTGAAACCCTCCCAGTACACAAGCAACTAGAGCCGTGATTTGGACCTCATCCATTAAGTTTAGGGTAACGGATGTCATAGGTGCTGTCATAACTCCAGAAATTACGCCAAGAACTCCTGCCAGACCCCAAGCTACCATGGTAACTTTCTTTGTTGGAACACCCATAAGTCTAGCGACATATTCATTCGAAGCCGTAGTTCTTATGGCTAGTCCAGCTTTTGTATTTTGAAGAATAAAGAAAAGTCCTAGCATGATTGCTAATCCAAAGGCAATATTAAATAACCCATTATAGGAAATTGAAGCCCCAAAAACACCAATATCCCCAGATGAAATCAATTGGGGCAACCTTAGAGGATCGACTCCAAAAAGAATAGGGGCAATCCCTAGCACAATCATAATAAGTCCCAAGGTAATAATCTGTTTTGCCACAGGAGATACATTTTTCGTGTGGCGAAGTATAAGTAAATCAATGAGAAAACCAGTGATAATCGCACTGATAATTCCTCCAATAACGGCTAGCCATAGGGGAATTCCAAACTTGTTGAAAAGGAAGGTGACCACAAATGTGTTAAACATGGCCACAGCCCCTTGGGCAAAGTTTGTGGTATAAGATGTCCGGTAGATGATGATAATTCCCAGAGCTGCCAAGGCATAAATACTACCGGTCTCTAGGCTACGTAGAATGATTTGAATAAATGTACTCAATTATACCTCACCCCATTTAATTACATTTGCCGCCCATACATATCCTATTCCTGCAGCCACCATGGCAATGACGCTACCGTCCTTGACCTGTCCTGTTTCTAGGGCAAGATGCAAGGAGAGAATCTGGTCAATTTGTCCAATGTGCCCGTAGTCTTCTAGATATATTGACTGGTCTTCAGTTAAATTTAACTCATTAAGCATGGCTTTATGACCTGATCTCTTCATATGTAAAATCGCTAGAAAATCTAAATCATCTCTTGTTAGTTTTGATTTTCGTAAAGATTCATCCATGCATTTAAACCAATTAGGCATACTTACTTCATTTAATCTGTTCTTCATTTTCACTGGATCCATTAATCTTAAGCTTTTTTTAGCCTCTTCTAGATTATCCTTCGTAATTGGATTAGCCGTTCCACCAATTTCCACTCCAGCCGTTCTTGATAGAGATCCATCAGCAATAATGTGACTACCTAATAGAAGATTCTTATTATAATTCTTCTTTAAGATAATCGCTCCACCACCTGCTCCTAGATTAAACATCATGGACATATTTTTATCTGTATAGTCCACAAAGTCTACATTACGGTATCCACCAGCAATTAAAATGGTATCAATCTCATCATCACTCATCAACATGTCTTTTGCCATCTTCATGGCAGTAACTGTCGTACAGCATCGATTAGCCACATCGATTCCCCAGGCATTTACTGCCCCTATTCTATCTTGTATATAAAGAGCAGATGTAGTTAGGGGATATTCTTTCCATTCCTCACCAATACCAAGAATCACATCGATGTCTAGTGGATCCACTCCAGTATTCTTTAGGGCATCTAAAGCAGCTTTTGCTCCCATTTCTTGAGTTCCATCTTCTTTTGAAGGAACTGGTTTCTTTCGAATACCTAGTTTTTCAACTACAGCCTCTGCAGCCCAAGTTCCATTGGTTTGCTCTGCAATTTCTTCACCTGTCATGAAGGTTTTAGGAATATAAATTCCTGTTCCAACAATTCCAACATTTGTCATCTTGACTCCCCCTTACAACCTCATTCCTCCGTTAACGCTCAGATTATGTCCTGTTACATAAGATGCATCATCTGATGCTAAAAACAGGGCTGACTTGGCAATTTCTTCTGGTTGAGCCAATCTTCCCAGCATAGTTTGTGCCGCAAATTTATCTAAAAGATCTTGTGGTACAGTTTTTAAAATATCTGTCATGGTATATCCAGGAGAGATGGCATTTACCCTTACCTGAGCACCCTTCATGGCAAACTCTTTTGCCCAAGTTTTTGTCATTCCAATAACACCAGCTTTGGTGGCACTGTAATTAACTTGTCCAATATTCCCAAATTCTCCCACTACTGAAGAGATATTGATAATAGATCCTGACCCATTAGCTTGCATAGCTGGACCCACATAGCGAGTTAGATTAAATACGCCTTTAAGGTTTACATCAATTACTAAATCCCACATGTCATCTGTCATTTTTCGAGTTAAAGCATCTCTTGTAATCCCAGCATTATTAACTAAAACATCAATCTTGCCATACTTTTCAATGATTTCTTCTGTAAAAGCTTTGCAAGCTTCTGCATCAGTCACATTTAGTTTATAACCTTCTACATTTTTATGTACGTAGGCCCTGTCTCTTATACACACCTCCGAGCTCACGAGAC
>LSQX01204747.1_pt4 | contig 20769 bp, 15 predicted proteins | sample 654561 | NCBI WGS metagenome assembly LSQX01 (sample SAMN04489861, study PRJNA283612) | anaerobic digester metagenome | isolation source: 4 biogas reactors fed with cattle manure at either 37C or 55C with and... | place: Denmark: Kongens Lyngby | collected 2014 | reverse complement strand
AACGCCAATTTCCACATTGGCAGACGGCGGGGGTTGGTCTTGGGGTAAATAAGAGACTTGAAGGGATCAGACATCTCCGGGGAGTCGGACGGATCGGTCGGATCGGTCGGATCGGTCGGATGTGGGAGGGGCGTATTGTAGGTGATAGGTGATAGGGAATAGGTGATAGGGAATAGGTGATAGGGAATAGGTAATAGGGAATAGAGGATAGGGGATAGAGGATAGGGGATAGAGGATAGGGGATAGAGGATAGGGCTGCGCGACCCAAGGTCTTTAATTTATCAGCGTTAATCAGTGTGCATCTGTGGTGAAAATACCCTCCCGGCTCCAGTGATACATCGCTTTTTATTGTCTGGAACAGGAATGTTTCGGGATGCTCAAGTGTATAATGAAATACAGGGATCCAATCCAAGTTTTGAGCGGGAGAGGAAGCTCCAGTCCGGCTTGTGATTCCTGTTTATTGTCTTGGTTCAGCGGGAACAGGACTTTTGGTTATTTTTTTAAGAGACATGGCTCTTAGAGAACACACTGACTTCAAGGTGCGTTTTTTAAGGCATTGGCAGTCTATCGATCCGATGGTATAGGAGGGACGGGAAAGGTTTTGTTTCCCGCCCCAGGCGCATCGTTTCGATGAGCTGCACCGGGTTATTCCTTGGAAGGTTGCTCGCCAGCAGAGCCTTCGTCCGCTTCTCCCGGCAACTTCAGCGTAGCAAAACACTTTCATGATACGCAACATGGTGTTTCTTTCTCCCGAATGGCGTGTCGCCTTGCCTTTCGTTTTTCCCGCGCTTCATGGAGTTTTCGATCGCGCTGCTGGAAGATCATCTGCTCTCGACCTTCCAATTTGTCTTCTGGCGTGATGTAGCCTATGGCACTGTGCAGTCGCTTTTTGTTGTAGTGCTCAACATAGTGTTTGGTGAGACGTTGTGCGTCCTCCACGGACAAGGGGACACCCGGTCGGATACATTCGCTTTTGAATGAACCGTGCCAGCGTTCAATTTTTCCGTTGCTCTGCGGGTAATAAGGAGACGTACGCACATGGGTCATGCCGCTTATGCGGATAAACTCCTTGAAGTCTCTGGCGATGAACTGAGGGCCATTATCCGAGATAATACGCGGCCTGGCATTGGGGAAGTTTTCACGTGCTCGCTGCAGTAGAATTTCGATATCAACTTCGGTCATTTTCAAGCCGATCTCCCAATCCACGATATAACGGCTGTAGCCGTCCAGTATCGAACACAGATAGTAAAATGTGCCGCAAATATTGATATATGAGACATCTATGTGCCAATGTTCATGTGCTTTGAGAGGTTGTACAAACCCCGTTCCTTTTTTCGACACTGTCCTGTTCCACTTGTCCATGCGGCCAGCGGCACTTAACACTCGGCGTACACTGGAGGGACTGACCGACACGATGTCAGCGTCCATCATCATAAAGGTCAGACGGCGATAGCCTTCTTTTTGATGTTGCGTCTCATAATCCAAGATGCGCTCTTTCTCCCAGTTCTCCAACCAGAAGTCCCTGGGGACTTTTCCGTTGTGTTCGTTGACTTTTCCGTAGCGGCTACGCCACTTGTAAAACTTGCTTTTACTGATGTCCAGCCAGGCGATGAACGCCTTGAGAGGAAGCTCAGTTTTCTCCGACCAGTCATTGACGAAATCCATGATGGTATCACGTGTGTCGGGAAGAACCCAGCAAGCGGTTAAGGGTCCCCAAGTGTTTTTTTTAGCACAACATACGCTTCCATGAGTTCCGCAAGAACTTCGTTTTTACGTTGCAGCTTGGATTCAAGAAAAGAAACACGCTCCTCGACTTTGCGTTGCTGAGCACTTGTATCTCGCTGGAATGCAGAGGCACCATGCTCAAAAAGTTCTTGTTGCCATCGATAGAAAACTGTCGGCCGCAAATCATGCTCCCGGCATAAATCAGCCACGGAAACCCGGTCGATCAAGTGGCGGCGTATCAGGGCCAATTTCTGTTCTGCTGTGTAACGTTTACGGTGTTGTTTTGTCATGGCTTCTCCTTTTATAGTTACATTATGAACAATTGAGAAGTCCATTTCCTACTGGAGCAAGACATTTATAAAGTGAGAAGTTGCTATTTAGCCGTGTGATGCATACAATTAGAGAAGTGCATCTTCGTTTTTTGCTTGCCCGGTTATGCTTTCCGGGCGCGCCGTGATAGATCATGCATAAATGCCGTATTATAATTACCGGTAATTATAGAGTCGTCCACACTGCTTTCAGCGCTTCCTTATCGGTCTCGAATCATTTTTTATCCGGTCAGGAGTATGCGAAAAGCGTTAACCGGGAGACATTGGATTGCCATGGGTGATCATATAATCCGAAAAGGGCTCACACTTCCCATTGTCGGGGAGCCGTCGGGCGTTGTTACAGAAAAACAAGCCACACACGTCGCTGTCATGGCCCGGGATTTTCCGGGGCTCAAGCCGCGCATGCTGGTTCAGCCGGGTGATGCGGTACAGCGTGGTCAGGNNGCAGGCGCTGTTTGAGGACAAGAAAACGCCTGGCGTTGTCTTTACCGCACCGGGCGGGGGCACTGTTACGGCTGTGAACCGGGGTGAACGGCGCGCTCTTCAGTCGGTGGTGATTGCATTGAGCGAGACCGAGGCCTCGGGTACTCCCGGAGAAGGGGATCTGATACAGTTTTCTTCCTGGTCCGGCCGGGATGTGTCGGATCTTTCCCCGGCGGAAATCCGTGATCTGCTTGTTGAATCGGGCATGTGGCCTGCGTTCCGGACCCGTCCTTTCAGCAGCCGGGCACCCATTGACAGTGTTCCCCATTCGATTTTTGTGACAGCCATGGACAGCAGCCCTCTTGCACCGCCCATGAATGCTCTTGTGAAAGGGCGCGAGAAGGCTTTTGTCACAGGACTTGCCGCCGTATCCAAACTGACGGAGGGCACCACCTGGCTCTGTGTGGCACCTGAATGTGATTTTATCCCTGACGAGCTTCCTTCTGCTGTCCGTGTGGAGCGTTTTTCCGGGCCTCATCCCAGCGGTACTGTGGGCCTGCATATTCATCTGCTGGATCCCGTGGGCCGTGACAAGACGGTATGGCATATAGGTCTGCAGGATCTTATGGCTGTGGGTGATCTGCTGCTTACGGGCGTTCTGTGTGTGGACAGGCTTGTGAGTCTTGCCGGGCCGGGTGCGAAAGATCCCCGTCTTATCCGGACACGGCTGGGCGCCTGTATGGACAGCCTGAGCCGTGACGAGATGGAAGATGGGGAGCTTCGTGTGATTTCTGGCTCTGTGCTGAGCGGTCGGACGGCTTCTGACGAGGTTCAGGGTTATCTGGGACGCTTTCACAATCAGATCAGCCTTCTTCTTGAGGACAGGGAAAAGGTTTTTATGGGCTGGCTCTCCCCGGGGGCGAACAAGTTTTCGCTGAGCCGTCTTTTCCTCTCCAATCTGCTTCCGAAAAAGAAGTTCAAATTCACCACCAATACACACGGTTCGCATCGTGCCATTGTGGCCTTCGGTCTGTATGAACAGGTGATGCCTCTGGACATTCTTCCCACTTATCTGTTCCGCTCACTGGCTGTTTTTGATGTGGACCAGGCGGAAAAGCTGGGCTGTCTGGAGCTGGATGAGGAAGATGTGGCCCTGTGCAGTTTTGTTGATCCGGGCAAGGAAGATTTTGCTTCCCTTTTGCGCAAGAACCTGGACATCATCGAGAAAGAAGGGTAACGGCAGCCATGAAATTCATCCGCAATTTAATGGACAAACAGGCTCCGCTCTTCGAGAAGGGCGGCAAGCTGGAGTTGTTCTATCCTCTTTTTGAGGCCATAGAATCCTTTCATTTCACGCCGGGAACAGTGACGGAGGGCGCGCCCCATGTCCGTGATGCGGCCGACCTGAAACGGGTCATGTTCACCGTGGTCATCGCTCTGGTTCCGGCCATCCTTCTGGGTCTGTGGAATATAGGCTATCAGATCAATGCCGGGCTGGCTGCAGGGATGACTCCCGAAGGCTGGCGCGGCGCCCTCATCGCCGCGAGCGGGCTGGGCTTCAGTCCCGATAATGTTCCGGCCTGTTTCGTCCACGGTCTCTTGTATTTTCTCCCTGTATTCATCACGGGCTTTGCCGTGGGCGGCGGCATAGAAGTCTTTGTAGCCATCGTACGCAAGCATGAAGTGAACGAGGGCTTTTTTGTCACAGGCTTTCTGATTCCGCTGATTCTTCCGCCCACCATTCCTCTGTGGCAGGTTGCCATGGCTACGGCCTTCGGTGTGGTCATCGGCAAGGAGATTTTCGGGGGCACGGGCATGAATATTTTCAACCCCGCCCTGGTGAGCCGTGCCTTTCTGTATTTCGCCTATCCCATTCAGAATTCGGGCGATCGTGTGTGGGTAGCACTGGATCCCGCCCAGGCCGTGGACGGATACAGCGGCGCCACGCTTCTTGCCCGTGTGGCTGAGGCGACTCCGGTGGCCGATGGTCAGGCCTGGCAGACCGCTCTTTCCACTATGGAGGTCAACGGTCATGGCGTGAGCTGGCTCGATGCTTTCATCGGCTGGATCCCCGGTTCCATGGGTGAGACTTCGACCCTGGCCTGTCTGATCGGTGCGGCCATCATGCTGATTACGGGTGTTGCTTCCTGGCGCATCATGGTTGCCATGATCGGCGGAGCCCTTTCCATGAGCGTTTTGATGAATCTCGCCGGCTCTCAGAGCAATGAAATGATGAATCTCCCTTTCCACTGGCATTTTGTTCTGGGCGGTTTCGCTTTCGGTATGGTTTTCATGGCCACGGAGCCGGTCACGGGCACTTATACGGATGTGGGCCGATATATATACGGCTTCGGCATCGGTGTCATGTCCATGCTGATCCGGGTGCTCAATCCCGCCTTCCCGGAAGGGGTGATGCTTGCCATTCTCTTTATGAACATTCTGGCGCCGCTCATTGATTATGTGGTGGTTGCCCAAAACATCAAAAGGAGGGCCGCGCGCAGTGCAATATAGCATGAAATATATCTTCGGTTTCGCCGCTGTGCTCTGCTTTATCTGCTCCATTCTGATTTCGGCGGCCAATGTGGGTCTGCGCGAACGTCAGGAGATCAACAAGCAATTGGAGAAGCAGAAGAGCGTGCTTCTTGCGGCGAGTCTGATACATCCGGGCGAGAAAGCGAATCGGTCGCAGATTGAAACGCTCTTCAGCAATATCAAAAGCCGTGTCGTGGATCTGAGTACGGGCCAAATCCTGGGTGACGTGGACGGCGACAGCTTTGACGAAGACAATGTTGAAGAAACAGCCGCTCCGGTCAACCAGGCCGGGATCCGCACGATGCCGAAGCAGATCAGAATTTATGAAGTATTTGATGGCGATGAGCTTTCCATGTTCGTGTTGCCCATTGAGGGTCAGGGGCTCTGGTCGACCATGTACGGATTTCTGGCCATTGATGCCGATACGCGGACGATCCGTGGTCTCACTTACTATGACCAGGCTGAAACACCGGGTCTGGGCGGTGAGGTGGTGAATCCGAAATGGACATCCCTGTGGCCGGGTCGTCTGGCTTATGACGATACGTGGCAGCCCGCCATTGAAGTGGTCAAAGGCGCAGCCGGATCGGTGGAAGAAGCGCCTTATGCCGTTGATGGTTTGAGTGGCGCCACCATCACGAGCCGGGGCGTAACGGAAATGATCCGCTTCTGGCTGGGTGATGAAGGCTATGCACCTTTGCTCAAACAGTATCGGGAGGATGGAACCGCATGAGTATGTTGAACAAGAAACAACGGGAAGCCCTGCTCGATCCCATTTTCAACAACAATCCCATCGCCGTGCAGGTACTGGGCGTCTGTTCCGCACTGGCCGTGACGACCAATCTCGCCACGGCGCTGGTGATGGGACTTGCCGTGACTTTTGTGACAGGAGGCAGCTCGGCGGCCGTGGCCCTGATCCGCAACAGCATTCCGTCGAGCATCCGCATTATCGTTCAGCTGTCCATCATCGCCTCATTTGTGATTCTCACCGATCAGATTCTGAAGGCCTTTCTTTTTGATATCAGCAAACAGCTGTCCGTCTTCGTGGGCCTGATTATTACGAACTGCATTGTCATGGGCCGTGCTGAGGCTTATGCCATGCAAAACGGGCCTTGGCTCAGTTTTCTCGACGGTGTGGGCAATGCTCTGGGCTATACCTTGATTCTGTTATTTGTGGGTACGGTTCGTGAAATTTTCGGATCGGGCACTTTCTTCGGGATTACAGTATTGCACAAGATTTCTGATGGCGGCTGGTACGAGCCCAACGGCCTGCTGCTTCTGTCACCGAGCGCTTTTTTCCTGATAGGTTTATTCATCTGGATCCTTCGCTTGTGGAAACCCGAACAGCAGGAGCTGGAGTAAGATGGAACATTATCTGAGTCTTTTTGTCCGGGCTGTTTTCATTGAGAACATGGCACTTGCCTTTTTTCTGGGCATGTGTTCTTTTCTGGCCTGCTCGAAAAAAGTATCCAATGCCCTGGGTCTGGGACTTGCTGTTGTGGCTGTCATGGCGATCACGACGCCCATCTGCAATCTGGTATATACCTGGCTCATGGCTCCCGGTGCCATGGCCTGGATCCATCCTTCCCTGGCCAAAGTGGACATTTCCTTTCTCTACTTCCTGAGCTTTATCGGTGTCATTGCGGCCATTGTGCAGATTCTTGAAATGGCTCTGGACCGTTACGTGCCCTGGCTCTATGCGTCTCTGGGAATTTTTCTGCCCCTTATCGCCGTGAACTGTGCCATCCTCGGTGCGGCGCTGTTCATGGTGGAACGCCGTTATGATCTGGGCGAAAGTTTTGTCTATGGCACGGGCGCCGGTGTGGGCTGGGCTCTGGCGATCACCTGTATTGCCGGCATCCGCGAACGGATGAAGTACAGCAATGTACCGCCGGCCTTGCGCGGCCTGGGGATCGCCTTCATGTTGACAGGGCTCATGGCCCTGGGATTTATGTCTTTCTCGGGCATCCAGCTCTAACTTTCAAAGGAGATATCCCGCATGAGCGGCCTGATTACCATTGTAATGGGTGTCATCATGTTCTGCTTTGTCGTCCTGACGCTTGTGGGCGTTCTGCTGGTGGCAAAGTGGAAGCTCGTCTCTTCCGGCGATGTGAAAATACTGATCAACGAGGATGAGTCCAAAGCGCTGGTCACGCCGGCCGGTGGCACTCTGCTGGGTACGCTGGCTGAGCATCGCATCTTTGTGGCCTCGGCCTGTGGTGGCAAAGGCACCTGCGGTGTGTGCAAAGTGGCCATCCAGGAAGGAGGCGGCTCCCTGCTTCCCACGGAAGAGGCTCATATCAGTAAAAAAGAAGAGCGCGAGGGTGTCCGTCTTTCCTGTCAGGTCAAAGTCAAGAACGATATGGCCATCACCATTCCTCCGGAAGTCTTTGATGTGCGCAAATGGGAATGCACGGTCCGTTCCAATCATAACGTGGCCACTTTCATCAAAGAACTGGTGCTCGAACTGCCCGAAGGCGAGCATGTTCCTTTCCGTGCGGGCGGCTATATTCAGATAGAATGCGGCCCTCACGAAGATAAATATTCCGATTTTATCGTGGAAGAAGAATACCGCGATGTCTGGGACAGCAGCAATCTCTGGCAATACACTTCTGTTGTGGAAGAGGATGTGACCCGCGCCTATTCCATGGCCAACTATCCCGAAGAGCATGGCATGATCATGCTCAATGTGCGTATTACCCCGCCGCCGCCCAATACCAACTATTCGCCGGGTGTCATGTCCTCCTATATCTTCAATCTGAAGCCCGGTGACAAGGTGATCATCTCCGGACCTTATGGAGAGTTCTTCGCCAAAGAGACGGAGCGTGAAATGTGCTTCATCGGTGGCGGTGCCGGAATGGCTCCCATGCGCTCCCATATTTTCGATCAGTTCCGCCGGATCAAGACGGATAGAAAAGTCACCTTCTGGTACGGCGCCCGAAGTCTGCGCGAAATGTTTTATGTGGATGACTTCAATTCCATTGCAGCGGAAAATCCGAACTTCAGCTGGCATACGGCTCTCTCGGAACCGCAGCCCGAAGACAACTGGGAAGGGCTCACAGGATTCATCCATCAGGTCCTCTTTGATGAATACCTGTCGAAACATCCCGAGCCCGAAGAAATCGAATATTATCTCTGCGGACCGCCCCAGATGCTGGAGGCCAGCCGGAAAATGCTTGCCGATCTCGGTGTACCCGATGAAATGATCATGTATGATGATTTCGGCTGAGCCGGGAGTAAATTATCTTTTCACCACAGAGAAGAATTTTTACCAGGTCGTCACGAAGAAGATGAAAAGAAAAGACCATAGGTCGCAAAACAGGCCATTTGGTTTTCCAGGTCGATACATGCTGTCTGCCAATGTGGAAATTGGCGTTCCCAGGAAGTATGACACCAGACAATAGAATAACTGAAAGTATTTACATAACATCGGGCAACTTACATTCAGCCCTCCCTGATTCGTCCGATCCGTCTGATTAAAGACCTGGAGACATACTTACAGCCCGACTTTGTGCATTATCCAAGGGCATACAACCTGCAAATACGCTCGCAACTCAACCTGGCTCGTCAATGCCTCAACGTTAACGTCACAAACTTCTTCGAAAGAATCATGGAAGATGACTGAACGTATTATGAATCACAGGCGGCAGTGGTTATCTCTTCTGTTCCTGCTGCTCTTGGGCCTGCTCTTCTCCGCTTGTGGGAGTAAAGGGCCGGAAGTCATCCGTATACGGGGCGAAGCGCTGGGCACCTTTTATACCCTTACCGTTGTCGCCCCTCCGGAAGGCGTGACGGAAGAGCGTATACGGGAGCTTGCTGACACAGCTCTCGACCGGATCAACACGCTCATGTCGACCTATAAAGAAGACTCGGAGTTGAGCCGTTTCAATCGTCACGCTGAGCCTTCTCCCTTTTCCCTCAGTCCGGAAAGTTACGAAGTATTTTCCATTGCCTTGGCCATCAGCGAAGAAAGCGGCGGAGCATTGGATATTACAGTGGGACCGCTGGTCAATGCCTGGGGCTTCGGACCGGGTTCCCGCCGTGAACCGCCCGATGAGGAGGAGATCCGTCAATTGCTTCTTCATCAGGGTTATGAAAAACTGAGGCTGCTGGAAGAGGGAAGTATTGTCAAAGAAGATCCTCTACTCTATTGTGATCTTTCCGCTGTGGCGAAGGGTTATGCCGTTGATGTGGTGGCCCGTGCACTGGAAGATGCCGGAATCTCGCGGTATATGGTGGATGTGGGCGGGGAAATGCGGGTGGCTGGGAGAAATGCCCGGAAGGAGCCCTGGGGTCTTGGGATTGAAAAGCCTCTCACAGGGGTCCGGGAGTTGGAGATGGCTGTTCAGCTGGAAGAGGGGAGTCTGGCCACCTCCGGCGATTACCGGAACATGTATATTCACGAAGGGAAACGCATCTCCCATACCATTGACCCGGCTACAGGTCATCCCGTGCAGCATGACCTCGCCTCCGTGTCGGTGATCCATCCCTCCTGCGCCTGGGCTGATGGTTACGCCACGGCACTGCTTGTGCTGGGTCCGGAAAAAGCACTGGCCCTGGCTCAGGAAAAAAAGCTGGCGGTCATGCTCATCATCCGCGATGAGGATACAGGTGCGCTCAGCCGGGTAACGACTCCTCAGTTTGATACCTGTATCCGCAAGCCCTGATCAGACTTCGGCAGAGCCCGGGACTTCTCCACTCAGACAAAAACGGGCAAGAGCCAGGGCGCCGGATTTGCCATAGAGCCCCGCCTCCAGAGAAGGACCTACACAGCTGGGACAGCCCTCCTTGCAGCCGCAGTCATCGAGCAGTGTGATGGCTGCTTCAAGCAGGGTCTCATGATGATGGAGCAGCTTTTCGCTGTAGCCCACGCCGCCGGGATAACGTTCGTAGAGAAAGACGGAAGGCTGCTGCGATTCGGGCGCACGGAGCCGGGCCGTGGCCAGCATGTCCTGAGGATCGCAAAGAATACATACGGGGGCAACCTGGCGCAAAGCATTGGCGAGAGAATGAAGGGCCTCGCCCAGCGCTTCCTGACCCAGCTTGAGACGGTCTCCGATATTCTCCGGAAAGTCTATCCAGAAACCGGTGGTGTGCATGGTCTGCTCAGGCAGATGAATTTCGCCCCAGCCCACATTTTCGTGGGTACCGAATTTGATCTTTTTGAAAATGGTGGGCAGCCAGGTGACACTCAATTCGCCGCGACAGGCTTCCGCACCCTGAAGGGCTCTTTCCTCAAAACGCTCAATGACCCGCAGATCAACCTTCTGTTCCGCATCGGTGTAATAATCCACTTCCACAGGGCGGGCATAGGCTTTGCGATCTTCCAGATCCAGCCTTTCGATGGTGTACTGGCGGGTCTCGTGGAGATAAATGGCGTGTTCATATACCTCCACGGGTGCATTGAAATAATCCACCTCGCCAATGACCCGGCCCTCATCAGTCGTGTCAAGAATCACCACATTGCCGGGTGCGGCGGTGCGCAGACTGATCTCCGAGGCGGGATAACTCTCAGCACTCCAGTGCCAGCGATTGCGTGTTTTACGGAGGACACGATGCTGTGCGAGAAAATCGAGGAGTTCCGCCGTGCTCGAAGGATCCAGCCCGAAGGAATCGCCTTCCGTAAAGGGCAGCTCGAAGGCCGCGCACTTCAGATGACTCGACAGGACAAAAAGGTTGTTGGCGTCAATGGTGGCACTTTCGGGACGCTGATCAAAAAAGTAATCGGGATGGTTGATGATGTACTGATCCAGGGGTGCGCTGGAAGCCACAAGAATGATGAGTGCCGTGGCGCTGCGCCGTCCGGCACGGCCCGCCTGCTGCCAGGTACGCGAGATGCCGCCCGCATAGCCGCACATGATGCATACATCAAGGGAGCCGATATCAATGCCCAGCTCCAGAGCGTTGGTACTCACTACGGCCATGACCTCGCCATTGCGCAGTCCCTGCTCAATCTCGCGCCGCTCCGTGGGCAGGTAGCCACCCCTATATCCCCGCACCTTGCTCGCGTCACCGCCCCGACGCTCCACGGCATCTTTCAGATAGGTGGTCAGAATTTCCACACGCAAACGGCTCCGGGCGAAAACGATGGATTGTACTTTTTTGAAGAGCAGTGAAGAGGCGAGGCGACCTGCCCGCTTTACGCTGGAGGCACGGATACCCAGCTCCCGGTTCACGACAGGGGGATTGTAAAAGAGAAAATGTTTTTCACCGGCCGGGGCACCGTTGTCATCAATGAGCTCCACGGGCGCTTCAATGAGCCTTTCGGCCAGCTCCTGAGGATTGGCGATGGTGGCACTGCAACAGATGAACTGCGGCTGGGCCCCGTAAAAAGCGCAGAGCCGTTTCAGGCGGCGGAGCACATTGGTGAGATGACTGCCGAAGACACCCCGATAATGATGAATTTCGTCAATGACCACATATTTCAGATTCTCAAAGAGTCGGACCCAGATGGTGTGATGGGGCAGAATTCCCGCATGGAGCATATCCGGATTGGTGACAATCACGTGTCCCGCATTACGGACGGCTTTCCGGGCGGAGGCGGGGGTATCTCCGTCAAAGGTATAAGCGCCTATTTTCACATCCAGACTGTCGATGGTCTCCGTGAGCTCCGTCACCTGATCCTGACTCAGCGCTTTGGTGGGGAAGAGATACAGGGCGCGACTCTCCGGCTCGGACATGAGCCGGTTCAACACCGGAAGGTTATAACAAAGCGTTTTGCCCGAGGCCGTAGGGGTGACAACACACACGTTCTTCCCTGCATCAATGGCGGAAAAGGCTTCCTGCTGATGGCTGTATAATCGGGAAATACCCCGTTTCCGGAAACCGGCAACCAGCTCGGGATGGACCGATTCCGGAAAATCGGCAAAGCGGGCCGGCCGTTCCGGGAAAGTTCGCCAGGCCGTGAGATTGTCACAGAAATAGTCATCAGCTTTCAGACTGTCTATCAGTTGAGAGAGATTCATGGATGATCCTTCAAAAAAGGGATATAGGCATTGTAGTCTGGTGTACCCTTCTATTGTACTGATTTTGGGGAGAATGGGGATAATTGGCCGGGGGACAGGGGTAGCAGACCGGGAAATGCCGTTGAAAAATGAAACCAAAGGCGCGGCTCTTTTGTCTAATCTTGGTGATTGGCGGATAATTATCCTTTATTTGGGAGAATATGCCGTAGTCCGTGAGTATGTTATTGTGAAGGCGCCGGATGGTCAGGCGCTGATCATTAAACCCCAACATGTTGATGGAGAATCTGATATGACACGTAAATTCCCCTGGTACAGTCGCTTTTTTGTGGCAGGTATGGCACTGATCTTTCTATGTTCTGTTTCGGGACTGGCGCAGGCTGATTCTGTTTCAGATCTGCTGAGTCTGCTTCCCGAAGATGCGCATTTTGCTGTGGCACTGCCCAATATTGCGGGCGTGGAAAAAGAAGCGGCTCCTATACTGGCCCTGCCTTTTGCTTCTGATGTTGAGATGGCTGCGGCCATGCTCGGCGGTGATACGCTGGCGGAGGGTCTGGATAATGTCGGTATTGATGTGAATCAGCCCGGTGCTGTTTTTGTCCGTTTTGAGTCTCTCCAGGATCTGAGGGTGGGCGGTGTGCTCCAGGTGAAAGACGAAGGGGCTCTGGTGGATTTTCTCACGGGAATCATCGGCAGTTCCGCTGAAGATGTGGACCTGCCGGGCGGACGTCAGGCGAAATTTGTTGATTCCAGCAAGGTGGGTTATTTTCTGCAGGGCAACAAAGTGTTCATCGGCTCCTCCATTGCCATGCTGAATCGCATGTCCGATCGTATTGAAAGTCCCCGGGCTGTCCGTTATGCGCCGGGCACACGGGAAGAAGTGGTTGCCTTTACGCGGATGGATCTGCTGGACGGGAGCGGCTTATTGGATTCTGTTCCTGAACTGGACAAGATCAAACCGCTGCTGGATACGATCCGTCCTTTTTCTGATGAGCTGCTCCTGGCCATTGGCGAGAAAGCGGGCAAAGCCTATCTCCGTGCGGCGGCCCATGATACGGGCAATGCGCCTCTTCCTTCGCCGGGCCCGCTGGGGTTCCATGGTTTTCTGAATGCGGATGCGCCGCTTGTGGCGAATCTTCGGCTTACACCGGAACTGACGAATTGCCTGAGTTTGCTCATGGTACAGGAACCTTCCACACGTAAGGTGGGCGGTTATATCCGCATTGTCTCGGGGATGCTCGGTGATGAGCTGGCTTTGGGTCTCAATGGAATTGAAGGCAAAATCCCTGATGCGGTGCTTGCGGCCAAAGTGGAAAAGGCGGATTTGATTCCGGGTATATTGAAGACTTTTGTCAATATTGAAGCGCCTTCCTATCAGCTGGACGGAAGCGATGTGTATGTCTATGAAAAAGTGTCCAAGGATACGGATCTGCATATTGCCATTGCCGGTAACACGCTGGTTGTGGCGCCCGCTGAAGACATGCTGACGACTTCCGTTAAAAAATTCAACCAGCCCTCCGGTGCTACCGGTGTGGATGCCGCCACTGTTGCTGAAGGCGTGTATGGCTTTGTCGCCTTGGATGGTGCGAAGGCTCTGGATGCGTTCCCGAAAGGCACTTTCCCCTCCAATCTGGATATGTCCAAAGTCAGCCTGGCTCTGACGCTGGGACTTGATGGGGAATGGCGCGAAGCAGTGTTGAGTTCTCCCAAGGGCTTCGACGGATTCGCCTCTCTGCTGGATGATATCCTCTGATTTCTTGATTGTGTTTTCCCGGCCGCCATTCTGTTGTGGGATGGCGGCTTTTTTTGTGTTCACCACAGTGCAGCACAGCCGCAAGCAAATGATGCTTTATTATTTAACCGCGAAAAGCGCAAAAGGACGCGAAAAATTGAGAGGAAAAGCTTTATGTTTCCCCGGAGTCTATTTTGTATTTCAAGACGTGCCCTCCGCCCCTCGCAGATCTGACTGATCCGACCGACTCCCCGGTTATTCCGTCTTTTTGTTCTCCCAGGTGTGAATCTCAACGACTTTCAGGGTTCCTCAAGGCATTATTTCTTCGTGATTATCTGAAGACAGCTTATCGAATCGGTGGTCGCATCACTTGTCGATGCAGAGATCTTTGAGATATTCCACCAGGATTTCTCCGCAGATCTGGTGTCCGAGTCTGTTCCAATGTCCGCCATCAGAGGCAAAGATATTGTTTCCGGAGGCGGATCTTTCCTGAAGAGTCCGGGCTATTTCGTCCAGAAATTGAATATCGTTCTCAGCACAGATTTCTTTAAAGGCTGAAAAATAAGGTTCTTTTGTGGAGACATCAAAAGCCAGTATGGGGATGGAGCCGCAGGCCTTCCGGATTCTTTTCATGATCAGTGAGGTGATCTTTTTACTTTCCTCGAAGAGAACTGTGGCCGCTGGATCACCGTTTTCGATGAGTGTTTCCGAAGCCTTTTCTCTGTCGGGAAAGCCATGGCGGTTGTCGATGCGATAGGCCAGGGATCTGAGCAATTCGGAAGGAAACCAGCCGACTGTCTGAGTTATTCGGCCGTCACCGGGGTTGAGATAATGGATTGTATTGTCCGGCAAAAGAAAGGGCTGGGGCACATGGCATTGTGATTGAACACTGTTTTTGTTGAGTTCGAGATGGTTGTCGATAAAGTCGTTATAACACAGCTGTAAAACGACGACCCGGGGTTGTAGTTTTTCCAGCCACTCCTGAAGAGCCAGGTATTCCTGAAGGGTACCGTGTCCGTCCGTACCGTGGGCATAAAGGGTGATGGGCGCTTTTTCTGCGGCGAAACGGTAGTAGGTGTGTTCCTGGGAAACGTCTTTTGCGAAGGTGAAGGAATCTCCCAGAAAAAGGACTTTACAGGGGCCCGGCCCGGTGCCGAATTCCCGGAAGCCCTCGGCATCAGTGACTATTTCCAGGTCGAATTCAATTCCTGAAAAGTCTTTTTCTTTCCCTGTAAAGGAATAGTTGGGCCGTGCTTTCCAGCCCAGCCCTGCATCTTGAACGATGACATCACTGAGTTGCAGGGGGTAAAGCATGGACCGCACTCTGAAGAGGGTTTCGCAGACCAGAAAAACGAAAAGCAGAGAAGCGATGATCAGGCCAAGGGAAATGACTGCTTCATTATATTTCTTTTTCCGGTTCAATGGATTCTGTTCGCTGTGGTCTGTGCCGTTCTGGGACATATACAAAACTCTCGAGAGCTATTGAAAGCCCTTTTGTTGTAAGAAGGGGACAGTGAATCCGATTGATAGTATCAAATTTGGACTGTATCGGAAAAGCGGATACGGCATGGCGAGCCCAAGTAAGTCTCAGAGGCCTTTATGAACCTGACATCTTAGTGCAAAAAGAAAACCGGGATAACGAAGGCTGGAATTGGAACCAGAGGTTATAAGACACTTGGAGAGTTCCGTTGTCTTTGAAGAATCGGACGGATCGGTCGGATCGGTCGGATCGGACGGATCGGACGGATGTGGGAGGGGCGTATTGTAGGTGATAGGGAATAGGTGATAAGGGATAGGTGATAGGGTATTCGTGCCTGACCTGGTTAAAAAATTCATTTCATTTCTCGGTGCTCTCTGTGCCCATTGTGGTGAAATAAAGAGGATAATACCCGGTGTATGCCTCACTTCCCCTCGTTATTGCGCAGTGCCCTGATCTTGAGTTCCCGTTTGAGTATTTTTCCTGTGGGACCTTTGGGGAGTGTGTCCAGGATCTCAATGCTTGAAGGGAGTTTGTATCTGGCAATGCGTTGCTCCAGGTATTGGAGCAGTTCTTCGGTGTCGAGAGCGACGCCATTGACGGTGGAAATGTAAGCCTTGACTTCTTCGCCTCGGGCGGGATCGGGCATACCCACAACGGCGGCTTCCAATACCTGTGGATGTCCATAGAGGGCATCCTCAATTTCCCGGGGATAAATATTCATGCCGCTGCGGATGATGATGTCTTTTTTCCGGTCGACGATATAGAAGAAACCCTCTTTGTCGTAATAGCCCACATCGCCTGTTCTGAACCAGCCGTCCACAATGGCATCGCGGGTTGCCTGAGGGCGGTTCAGATATTGTTTCATGACATTGTGGCCGCGGATGATGATCTCGCCTATTTCATCGGCCCGGCCTTTTTCTCCGTCATCGCGGAGTATGGCCATCTCCACGCCCCATATGGCTTTTCCTATGGATCCCACAGGCCCTTCTTCGTCGGGGAAATTGAAAGAGGCTACGGGACTTGTTTCTGACAGGCCGTATCCTTCCAGGATGGAGAGCTTGTATCGGTCTTTGAAGCGATGGTAAAGGTCTTCACTGAGGGCGGCACCTCCTGAGAGGGCGAGGCGTATGCTGCTGAAATCATAGTCTTGCCAGTGCTCTCCGGCGAGGATGAAATAATACATGGTGGGCACGAGAGCCAGCAGTGTCACTTTATCGCGGGCGATGATCCGGCTGGCCTTTTCCGTATCAAAACGGGGGAGCAGCGTCATGGCCGTACCACCGATCATGCTGGCGTTCATGAGGCAGGTCTGTCCGAAGGCGTGGAAGAAGGGCAAGGCACCGAGGATGACATCATCGGGTGTGGCCTTGAATATATGTTGACAGACGTAATAGGCGTTGAAGAAAATATTGAAATGGGTGAGCACGGCGCCTTTGGGTGTACCCGTTGTTCCGGAAGTGTAGAGGATGACAGCTGTGTCTTCGGGCCGGGTGTGATAGCTGGAGAATTCTCCGGAGGCTGCTTTCAGGAGGTTGTTCAAGTTCTCGCCCAGCGCGGGTTCTTCGCAGCTCCCGTCTTCAGGGACGATGATGAGATCTTTGCAGGATTCGGCGGAAAGAAAGGCTTTGCGCGCCTTCTCTTCGAAGGCCTGGGCGACGATAAATACTTTAACGCCCGCATCGGAAAGGCAATGTTCTATTTCGTGGTGCTGGTCGAGAATGTTGATGGGCACCACGGCTGCACCCGTATGAAGGATCCCATAATAACTCATGGGGAAGTGTTGTGTATTGGGCATCATGAGTGCGACAGTATCGCCCGGGCCCACTCCCTTTTCCCGGAGTATGTTTGCGATCAGCCGGGCGGCGTATGCGATTTCCGCCCAGGTGAATTTGCTTTCGTCCAGAATGATGGCGTTTTTATCGGGATGCGCCTTTGCGGTCACATCCAGAAAATGGGCCAGATTAAGCATGGCGGCTTGCTCCTCGAAAGGATTGTTCGCTCTGAAATCGCCTCAGTGGCTATGGAATTGCTCACACAATCTTACAATACTCCCGGGGATATGTCAACGAAGGCGATTTGAAATTTGCCAGGCTTCAGAAATTGAGATAGTCCTCCGTTTTCATATAGGCGATGAGCTGATCCATAAGCCAGAGCGCTTCGGGCTGGTCTGCAAGCAGATCCAGACCGTGGCTGCAGAGGCGCGGAAGCTGGTCCCCTTCTTTCAACCGGTGCAGATAGCTGAAGTAGGTGTGCAGCCCCTCGCCTATGACGAAATACTCCACCTGATCGGAATCAGCTTCCAGAGGCAGGGGCTTCCCGTATTTGATGAGACGGAACCAGAGCGGCGAGATGGATTCTTCGCAGGGGAAATCGCCGAAGAGAGGATGATCAGCGAAAGCGGTACCCAGCTGATTGCCCAGAGACCACCAGCCCAGACGGATGTTGGGCGATCCCTCGGCCGCTCCGATGATGAGCACCGCTTTATCTTTCAGACCTTCATCCTGAAGGAGAGGATGGTTTTCCGAAGCGATGATGAGGGTGGCCTCCGCGGCTGATTGTGCATCGAGGAGCTGCGTGCCGGGATAGCGCCGGGCAATTTCCGGGTGAATATCTTCCGTGGCGGCAAGACCTTCTCCTGATATGGCCTTGCGTTCGGGAAAGAGCCAGAATCGCCAGTGGTTGCTCAGGGCGCTTCCCTCCAGCCGGATTTCGAAGGTTGCCTGAACAGGTTGTGCCAGTTCGGGGAGGGTCATTGTGACGGCGCCGATTTCACGGACATCACCGATGGCATAGCTTGCACTCGGGATGTCACCTTTGAGGAGGGTCTCCCTCTCTGTTTTCAGTTCCCAGAGGATGCGGCTTTCAGGGAGTGCTTCCTCGCCGAAATGGGAGATCCACAGCGGGATGGTCAGGCTGTCTCCTGTAACAGCGATGGCGTTGACCTCAGTAAGGTCGGCGAGAAGTGCCGTGGGACTGTTGAAGACGGAAAACTCTTCGGGAGACAAGCCCCCTTCTTTCTGCAGCCAGAAGGCATTGAGAAAGCCCTGGCCTGTATAGGTGTTTTCCTGCCGGACCATGACATCGATGAGCGTCCAGTAGGAGTAACCGTCACAGGCGGGATCGAGGCGGGCCGCTTCAATGCCCTGCTTCTGATAATAGCCCTGCAGACCATGGGCGGCACGCAGGCAGGCATCGCCCCAGAATCGGCTGATCCCCGCTGTTGCCAGGGTCGCCTCATAGTCTTCCAGCGTGCGTGGTGCAGGGATGGCGCCTGTGAAAAGGGGCGCCGTACGGGGGTCCATCTTGATGCCCAGATTCAGATATTCATGGGCGATGAAGGGCATTTCCAGGGCGTCAAAGGTGCCGGGTTTCCAGGGGACAATGGAACTGGCCATGCCCTGATATCCATTGGGCGAATCATAGTCGGCGTTTTCGGAAGTATTGCATCCGCCGTCCTGATGCTGCATGATCCGATCGGGGTCATGTTCTTTCGCCCAGGCATAGATTTCCCGATCGAGAGGGCTGCCCAGATGTCCTTCGTTCCCGGTACAGTAAGATGCGAAGGAGACATAGCGCCGGTAATGACGGTAAAGTTCCTGTAAATCGCCCATGGGATCAAAGGGAAAGGCCTCCGTGGTGATGTCGTGATAATAAGGAAGCTCGGGCTGGATGAGAATGCCCTTTTCATCGGCGGCCTCGAAAAATTCCGAAATCTCACAGTGGGTATGATGGCGCACGTAGTTGAAACCCGCTTTTCGGGCAATGGCCAGATTTTCCAGATGAGCCTCCCGCCGGGGCGGAGAGATGAGCGTGATCGGATAGATATAGTCGTCGCCATAACCGCGGATGAAAAAGGCTTCGTTGTTCAGATAGAAACGGTCGCCCCGAACCTCAAGCTTGCGCACTCCGAAACGCTCCACCCATCCATGAAGAGGGGCGCCGTCTTTGAGAAGTGTCACTTCCACCTGATAAAGATGGGGGTTTTCAGGGCTCCACGCATGAAAGGGATTGAGTGGCGTATCGATGGCGATATCAGCTTTCCCTTGGGCATCCAGTGTGACAGACTGCTTGAAGGCTCCGGCCGCTGCGCCGTCAAGAGTGGTGACCGTGGCGGCCAGTTCCAGATTTCCCGGCTCGGTCTCGCCCACGTGACACAGGCTCACATGAATCCTGGCGGCTTTTTCATCGAAGAGGCTTTGCACCCAGACATCTTCCAGACGTGTCAGCGGCGTGGCTTCCAATTCGATATCGCGGTAAAAGCCGCCAAAGCGGTGAAAAGCGTTCATGCACCCTTTACGGCTGGGCGAGTCGTTGCGTACCGTGGCGACAATCTCGGCTGGGGCGCCGGGTATGACAAAATCGCTGATGTCGTATTTATAGCAGCCGCAATAGGTATTGAGATGGGCGACACGCTGTTTGTTCACCCACAGCCAGGCCTCCGTACGGACTCCGCCTATTTTCAGCCAGATGCGTTTGTCCTGCCAGTTCTCGGGAATCTCCACTGTTTTTCTGTAGCGGGCCGTGCCCATGAAAACATGGTTGAGGGGTCGGGGAATCCTGTCGAAAACAGGGTCCCAGGTCTGGCTCATGCCCGGCTCGCCCACACCCTGCGCCTCCCAGCAGCCCGGCACTTCGATGCTCCGCAGTCCGCTCCAGTCCGGCTCCCGCCAGTCAGGCCCTTTGCCCATGCGATGCCGACCGTGCATGGTCGTGTCCACAACAAAATCCCATTCGCCTCGCAGTGAAATAACCTCCTGCAAGGGAGAGAGGGTCGGAGGATTCACCACAGCCGGAGAAGCCGGACAGGGACCCCAGTGGTCTTCGCCGCCGTGCGCGACAGGGTACAGAAGGAGGAGGGATAAAAGAAGGACAAAGGCGACTCTCAGATAAATGGACATGGCGTTTCTCCAGAGTGAAAATGGTTTTTTCTATTATATCAGTCTTCTGGAGAATGGGGAAAAGGAAGGGGAAGCTGCTTTGATTGTCAGACAAGCCCGGCATTCTTGAGAAAGTCTGTCAGCTGTGAATATGCTGTTTTGGGAGGGATGGCGTTCGGGGGTGCGTCGCCATGAGCTACGTGATGGCGAAACGTCCGGATATTCATGGCGTTGTTGACATCCTGCTCCGTTGCCGGCGGATTGAACATTTCAATGACTTTATCGATTGCCCAACGATCAACGCCATTGTTCAGAAAATTGTGAAGTTTTTCAGCCAGTTCTTCGGGGGTTGTTGGTGCCTCTGATATGGGGTCCAGACTGCTTGAGAGGTGATCGCGAAGGGTTCGTTCGAATGCTGCAAAAAGCACAAAGGCCACCAACTTATTCAGTTGTTTCTCCGCGTGGTCAAGAATCTCGTGCCCTTCTTCTTGAGGGAGACCATACAAGCTTGTTTTGGACAGGGGATTGTTTCGTTGATCGAGAACGCACCGTGTTACTATCCGTCAACTTCCATCATTTTTTCGAAGAAGCTTATGTTGTTGACTGTGCAAGTCATATACTTTCAAGATGTTGTGAGGTGCCCGATTCGGCAAACTATCTTCCGATAATCACGAATAAATAATGCCTTTGGAAACCCTGAAAGACGTTGAGA
>LSQX01274961.1_pt1 | contig 20771 bp, 20 predicted proteins | sample 654561 | NCBI WGS metagenome assembly LSQX01 (sample SAMN04489861, study PRJNA283612) | anaerobic digester metagenome | isolation source: 4 biogas reactors fed with cattle manure at either 37C or 55C with and... | place: Denmark: Kongens Lyngby | collected 2014 | reverse complement strand
AGACATGAATTCAGAAACAAAGGGGGGTTCATCTCTTACGAGCCGAACGGTCACATCGAGTTTCTTTACACCGCTCCGGGTTTCGAGCGTCAAGGCGTCGCATCTGCCCTATATCGCGAGGTTGAGAAAGCACTTCCAGGCGTTTCGCTTTTCACAGAAGCCAGTTTGGTTGCAAAGCCCTTCTTCATGCAGCAGGGTTTTACCGTAGTCGAGGAGCAAGAGGTTTTGCCTGGTGGTGTCACGCTCCGCAGGTATGCAATGCGCAAGGCAGTTGCCGCCCAACAAGGCATGCAACCCGACGACCCCGCCGCTGGCGGGTCCACGGGTTAATTCTGACGTTACCCTTAAAATATACTGAAGAAGTCCTTGACTAAGAAGTAAGTTGGAAGTACAATTATCGGTACAATAGGAGGTACAACCAATGCCAAAAGCACCCAGAATCATACCCATTTCTGATCTTAGACAAAACGCAAGCGAAGTCGTGAGGAGTGTTTCATCTTCACGAGAACCCGTTTTTATTACTCAGCGTGGAAGGGCTGCTGCTGTCATGGTCAGTATGGAAGTTTATAAAAACTCGCAACAGGAAATAGATATTTTACACTTGCTCGCCAGAGGCGAGAAGGAAATAGCGGCAGATACCGGTTATGACTTCGACGACGTTTTGAAAGAAGCTGACCATTATCTTGAGGCTTCAAAAATTTGAGAATTTTATTTACCCCCACAGGTCGTCGCCAGTTCCTTGATGCCATTGCTTACATTCACCGCGATAAGCCTTCTGCGGCAGTAAGTTTCCGCCAAAAAGCAGAGAAATCATTATTGCGGCTCAAGAAGTTCCCTGAATCGGGAAGGCCGCTTCCTGAGTTTCCGGAATTGCCTTTTCGTGAAGTTATTGTAAATCCCTATCGTTTTTTCTATAAGGTTAAGGATAATAAGGTATGGATTGTGGCGGTATGGCATGGCGCTCAATTGCCTGATGAACCAGAAAAAAATGGGTAACCAGCCGCTAGGGCCGATCGCTGCCTGCGGTGCTACTCCGGCTTAGCTTTTCGTTGTGTTACAAGGTCTTATGAATAGAAAATTTCCAATTATGGAATATGACCCAACCCGTGTTGCTTTTATCGAGCCTTCAAAGGTCATTGCGCCTTTGGATATGCCTGAGTGTTGTGTAGTCTGTTTTTTCAGGGAAACGATCGATAAGGTAGTAATCGAACACAATGCAAAGGTATTGGTAACAGACCATTGGGAGGATGGTCCTCATCCTATTTATGAAATTGAATACTGTGATCAGAGATTGGCATTTTTCCATCCAGGCGTTGGCGCGCCACTGGCCGCGGGCCTGCTCGAAAAAGTCATCGCTTATGGCTGTCGGAAATTTATGGTTTGTGGAGGTTGTGGAGTTCTTGACAAACATATGGCGGTTGGTAGTTTACTGGTTGTATCCAGCGCAATCCGCGACGAAGGCGTTTCGTATCATTATCTGCCGCCAAGCCGGGAAGTGATTGCGCACGAAGCGGGAGTGAAGGCCCTTGCAAATACCTTGAGTAATATGAACATTCCGCATCATATCGGTAAAACCTGGACGACCGATGCGCCTTTCAGAGAGACACCGGATAGGATAGCCATGAGAAAAGAGGAAGGCTGTCTTGCTGTAGAAATGGAAAGCGCGGGGATGATGGCAGTTGCGCAATTTCGTGGTGTAAGTTTAGGACAGATATTATATGGCGGGGACGATTTGAGCTGTGTGGAATGGGATGAGCGTTCATGGCAATCAAGAACCGCCATACGCGAGAAGCTTTTCTGGCTGTGCGCGGATGCAGTTTTGACTCTTTGAGCAGGGCGAATGAGAAACAATTTTTCCCGGAGGTTTTAATGCTTCAGCAGGAAATGATCGAACGCTTCAGAGAAGCTTGTCATGATGATGCACGAATAATCGCAGCTTTGATGTTTGGCTCATTTGCTACCGGAGAGGGCGACGCGTTCTCTGATATCGAATTCGCGGTGTTCATTCAAGATGATTCATTTGAGAGCTTCGAGCAGCACTCGTGTCTTAATGCAGTCAGTCCGGTTGCGGCTTACTTTCCGGACGACTTCGGCCACTACACAGCACTTTTTGAAAACGGCATTCGCGGTGAATTCCATTTCATGCGTAAATCGGACATACCGATCATTTCCACTTGGCAAGGCTACGGGTGGTTTCCCTCGCTTGATGCGGCTGTTCTGCTGGACCGATCCGGCGAGCTGTCACAATACGCGAGTGCCCTCGTGGGCGGTCCTCCGAAACGTGAAGGCGCTCCGCTTGTAGAAGTGATCGCATTGAACCTAATCAACCTGATGCTCTTTGGCGCCAATCTTCTAAATCGGGGGGAGTATGCTCGCGCATGGGCTTTGCTCAGCAAATCCCATGAAAACCTGCTCAAGCTGGTTCGCCTCCACGAAGGGGCAACAGACCACTGGCCGACACCTTCGCGCGCGCTGGAAAAGGATCTTTCCGCGGTCGCGTATAATCGCTACTTGGCATGCACAGCCAGTGCAGAATCGAAAGCACTATGCGCGGCCTATAGCGAGTCGTGGAAGTGGAGTCTCGAATTGTTCAAGAGTATTGCGGTACCTCTGAATATTGAACTTCCGACAACGGTGATTAAGCAGGTGCAAAGGTTGCTCAATGATTCCGAGGTGCTGTGCAACAACGGCATTCAGCGGACAAGCCGTTGATGCCGGGCCGTTGTGCATGAAATAATTGACACAATGGTATCGATTGTGATATTGACATACCGTAATGTATCGATGGAGGTATTGGTATGCAATCAGTTACTGTGTCGCCTAAATATCAGGTGGTTATACCTAAAAACATAAGAGAATCATTAAAGCTTCGACCAGGCCAAAAAATGCAAGTCATAGAATATGCCGGAAGAATTGAACTTATTCCTGAACGCGAGATCAGCGAGCTCCGTGGATTTCTTAAAGGCATCAACACTGAATTTAAACGCGAGGAAGATAGATTATGAATATTGTGGATTCTTCAGGCTGGCTTGCTTATTTTGCTGATGATGTAAATGCAAAACATTTTGTAACACCGTTGAATAATCCAACCACGCTTATAGTTCCTGCAATAACCATATACGAAGTTTTTAAGGTCGTTCTTAGGGAGTCCAGTGAAAATGAAGCATTGCAGGCTGTTGTTGCCATGCAAAAAGGCAAGGTCATAGATTTAAATACATCCTTGGCACTGGCGGCGGCAAGGCTGAGCCTCGAACATCAACTTCCAATGGCAGACAGTATTATCCTTGCGACAGCCCAGGCATTCAAAGCTATTATATGGACTCAGGATATTGACTTTAAAGATATAAGTAAGGTCAAATATTTTCCAAGGAAATAAAATCACAACAATAGCAATATACCCAATCGCTGCGTTCCGGCAGGTTTTTTCGTTGGGAAAAAATGAGGGACGATGTCATCAGGGAACCATGCGGTGCTCAAGGATAATGCATTATCCTTAAACTCGGCAAGTAACATAATTACCGCAATCGTATTTTTTATTCTCATTCTAGCCCCGTGATAATGTTCTATGTTTTTCTAGGGGAAATATTAGAGTGCTTTCGCTAAGGGCAGGTGCCCTGACTCCGCCTTCTGCACCGCCGTGGGGAACGGCCACAACGACGCGGTGATGCTCAAAAGTTACAGCGCCGGGTATTGCAGTGATCCGGGCGGAAGGCCGCGTCAGTGACCATATGATCTCCGAAACGATGACGAATAGCATTCTTGATGCGCTCGATTTGCTACAAAATCCCCTGCAGCATCCCGCGACACTTCGTTCATAATACAAAAGATGATTCGTAAAGTAATCAGGCCAAGTCGATGCGACCGCGCCGGCAGTGGTCGATTTTGGGCAAATTTATAATAGTAATAGCGCAGGGCCAACTATAACTATTATGAATTTGAAATATAACTTCGCGACATATATACAAGCACGCGTCCGCGCCCTACCCGGGGTCGGGCCCTGTCGGCTTACTTCATGTATTTTTATTGAACCGACACAAAAAATAATTGAGGAGTCCTTGAAGTGGGTTGCGAAGTTCCAGTTGATAATTACCCTGCCCCTGTGTGGGGCGGTGAAGAGGTTCGCTATTGCGTTGGTGGATTGTATCATGCCTTCGCGGGGACGGATGTGCCGCGCATATCCGTTTTGGAAGATATATCTTTTGATGTTGCCTCGCACGAATTTTTAGCTATTGTCGGACCCAGCGGCTGCGGTAAAAGCACGCTGCTGAATATCCTGTCCGGGCTAATGAAGCCTTCAGAGGGATCCGTGCTGCTTGACGGAGAACCACTGGCCGGCATTTCAAAAAAGATCGGGTATATTTCACAGTTGGATTCCCTGCTACCGTGGCGGACGGTTCTGGATAATGTTACTTTTGGCTTGGAATTCCGCAATGTCAAAACCCGCCGCGCGCGCGAAATCGCCCGGCATCTGATTGCGGAGGCGGGTCTGTCCGGATTTGAAAATAACTACCCACATGAACTTTCCGGCGGGATGAAAAAACGCGTGGATATCATCCGGGTGCTGGCGATTGATCCGGAAGTCATCATCATGGATGAACCATTCGCGGCGCTGGATGTCTTCACGCGGGAGCTGTTGCAGGAATATATTCTCAATGTTTGGAAAGAAACGCGCAAGACGATCATTTTTGTCACGCACGATCTAACCGAAGCGATTACGCTGGCCGACCGGATTCTTTTATTGTCGGCTCGGCCTGCAACGATCAAGGCGGAATACGACATTCCCCTGCCACGGCCCCGGTCGCCTCTGGAAATCCGCTACAACCTGACGTTTATCGACCTGCACCGGCTGATCTGGCGGGACTTGAAAGTCGAAGTGGAACGTTCCCGTTCGGGAGTGCGCTGTGCGCGATAAGAAATGGCCCGATACATTGAAAACGATTCTCTTACGGACGGCGTTTGTCGGCGGCCTGTTGCTTGTGTGGGAAGGGCTTGCGGCCTGGGGTTTCGCAGACCCGTTTTATGTCAGCCGTCCGTCTTCCATTCTGATCGACTTTAAAAATCTTTTTGTTTCAGGCGAGATATGGCCGCATATCGCCATCACCATGCAAGCGACGCTGATAGGCCTGATTCTGGGGTGTGCCGGCGGCGTCGTGACGGCTTTTATCATGGCGCGCTTTAAGCTGGTTGAAAAAATTATGGACCCGCTGATCGTGGCTCTTTACGGCATTCCCAAACTGGCTTTGGGTCCGCTTTTCATTCTCTGGTTCGGCCTCGGGATCAACTCGAAAATATTTCTGGCTTTCATCTGGGTGTTTTTCATCATGTATTTTAACGCTTACGGCGGCTTTAAAAACGTCGAGCCGCGGCTCATCAACGCGGCGAAGCTCATGGGCGCAAGCCGTGCGCAAATTATTTTTAAAATTGTGTTGCCGTCGAGTTTTCCGTGGCTCTTTACGGGTCTGCGGGCGGGGCTGGGTGTGGCGCTTTTGGGAGCCATTGTCGGAGAATATATCGGTTCGATGGCCGGATTGGGTCATCTGGTTCAGTATGCGGGCAACATGTTTAACACCACGCGGGTTTTCTCCACGATTCTGGTTATGACCACTCTGATGATGCTGATGAATGAAGGCGTCAAATTCGCGGAGAGGAAAATTCTGCGCTGGCGGCCAGTAGATGCATAGATGAATCCTGAAGAATAGTTTATCCCTATTAAAAAATTAAAGGAGAGAAATATGAAGAAAATATCGATTTTGGTTTTGGCGGTTTTTTGTCTGTTACTGGCGGCGGGTTCTGTCTGGAGCGACGTCCCGGCGGCTGCGGGGGCGAAAAAGACGGTTAAGAAAGTCGTCATCGTCCAGCCGAATTACCTCGTACCATGGCTGCCGATTTATCTGGCTGACCGGCTGGGGTATTTCAAGGAGGAAAGATTGGACGTCGGATTTGTCACCGTCATGGGCGGACATAATGTCCATGCGGCGGTCATCAAAGGCGATGCGCATTTCGGCCTGACCGGCTATGAGCAGGTGCTTAAAACCTATCAGCAGGGCAAAAGCACCAAGATGATCATGGCCACCACGAAGAATCATCCCTGGTCATATTTCGGTTCCAAAAAGATCCGAAGCATCGCCGATTTGAAGGGCAAAAAAATCGACGGCGGACTGGAGGCGTCATCTTACCGCTCGTTTGCCCGCGCCGTTGTGAAATATGGCGGTCTCGATCCCAACAAGGATGTCATGTTCGTGAATATTCCGCGCGGATCGGAAATCGCGGCGCTGGAAAAAGGCGATGTGGACGGCGTGCTCGGCATCGATAATATGAAAATTGAACTGCTCAACCGCGGTTACAAACCGCTGGTGGATATGATCGACCCGGCTCAGCACAAGGCGGTTATCGGATATGATGAATATCCGCTTTTTGTCGTGCAGGTCAATGACACCCTCGTGAAAGGCGATCCGGATATGATTCAGCGCTTCACCAATGCTGTCGTCCGCGCCATGTACTGGCAGAAAAGCCACGCTCCTTCCGAGGTTGCCGCCAAAGTCAGGCCGACATTCTCCAGCGCCGATCCTAAAACGTTCGACGAGACTATCGCGTTTACCCTCAAAACCTTGTCGATGGACGGCTATTTTACCGCCGAAGGCCATAAGGCCGCGGAAAAATTCGGCCTGGATGTGGAATTCATCAAATCACCCGTCGCGATGGAACTGGTGGTTGATGAATCGTTTTTGAAAAAAGCTCACGAGAAACACAAAAAATAGGGGACGCGTGGGGGCAGGGCCTGCATTATAAGATGTCTTATGATGACAGGCTGAGCCTTCGAAGTCGTAGGAATCCAGTATTTTCAGCATGTCCTGGATGCCGGTTTTCACTGGCATGACGATACTGTCCCACGCCGGCGGGGGTGGCCCGCTCGAGCGGGCCGGGGGTGGACGTTTTGCACATTGGAAGAAACGGTTTGAAACGTCCCCTGCATCCCCATCCACCATCAACTACCACCATGAACTATGCGCCATGAGCTGCGAGCTATTTGCTCATTGTTCATGTCCTCTTGGGTTTCGCTGTCAATAACGGCAAAAAGAAGAGCAAAAAATCCACAGTCGGGCGGCCTCCAAGCGGTGGATCACCACCGGGCTTCTCTCCTGCTGTATGTCACCAATATGCTTTATGTAGCATTTTTGCCGCTTACGCACTTGTCCAGTTTCGTCAGATCAGCTCTAACCATTCCGAAAGTATGATTCGATAATTTAGAGCTTGACAGGTCGGCCGCCTCTGATATACGAATCTATAAGGTTTAACTCTGTACTATTCAATACGGCAATATGGCGAGATCATCACCGAAGTGGATAATGATGGTTCCCAACGCATCTGCCGGGCAACACCTTGGAAAATAGTGATTTGCACCGGCCGACCCCTCTGACGACTTCAAACAATGGCGGTGGCAGCATTGTGGCAAATTATACGATCTCTGATGATCACACGGTTCCCGCTGGCGCCGCTCACCAGGATGAACAGTTTGGTTTGAAAATAAAATTGTCAAGTGTTCTCAAACGAGTGTTCTGCAAAAACCCGAAAATTCAATGATCCTCACCCCAACGGGTGGTCTTCTATACAGAGGATTAATAAACAAGCGTGATAAGGAGGATGTATGGATTTGAGAGATGCGTATTTTGTAGACGGTGTGCGGACGTGGTTTGGCAGGTCCAAACAGGATGGCCATTACTGGACCACGAGGGCGGATGACCTGGTCAACAAGGTCATCAAGGAGCTCATCCGAAGAAACCCGACCGTGCCTTGGGATGAGGTGGATGACAACATCTGGGGTGCAACGACACAGGTTGGCGATCAGGGTACCACGATGGGCAGGGTCACGGTTCTTACGTCGGGACTCTCGGAAAAGGTTCCCGGATTTTCGGTGGACCGGATGTGCGCGGGCGGCATGACCTGCCAGGCTATCGGAGCGTCGTTTATCAAGACGGGCTGCGCCGACATCATCATCGCCGGAGGTGTCGAGCATATGGCCCACCATCCTATGGGAGCGGGCGCCGACCCGAATCCCCGGGTGGTCACCGAAAAAATGGTTGATCCGAAATATTTCAACATGGGCGTCACGGCGGAAAAACTGCATGACTGGCTGCCGGAAAACGGCGAACAGCCGGTGACCAAGGACGAGGCGGATGAATACGCTTACCATTGCGTGCAGAAATATTTCAAGGCTCTGGATGAAGGCTACTACAACAAGCACTGCGTCGATATGACGGTATTTACACCCAGCGGCTGGAGAGTGGCCAATTTTGACGAACAGCCCCGTCGCGACACCACCCTGGAGAGCATCAAAAACTTACGGAAATTCCCCTTCAAGGCGGAAGGTCGCGTGACACCGGCCAACGCCTCGGGACTGAATGACGGCGCGTGCGTGTCTCTTTTGATGTCGGGCAAAAAATGCAAAGAGTTGGGCATCAAACCCAAGATGAAATTTGTGGGCGGCGCGTTCATCGGCGTGGATCCGTCCATCATGGGGTGGGGACCTGTTCCCTGCACGGAAAAGGTTCTGAGAAATTTCAACATGAAGTTCGAAGATCTCGACATCATTGAACTCAACGAGGCCTTTGCGGTGCAGGCGGTCGGCTTCATGAAGCACTTCGGCATGAAAACCCCGGTTGATCCCAGGCTCAATCCGTACGGCGGCGCCATTGCCATGGGCCACCCGCTGGCCAGCTCCGGTGTGCGCCTGAGCATGCAGCTTGCGCAGGACTTCGAGTTGAATCCCAAGGCCAAATACGGCCTCACCACCATGTGCGTGGGTCTGGGCATGGGCGGTTCAATCATCTGGGAAAACACAGCAGGAAAAACACTCTAGGAGGCTCACACCATGGCTAAATACATAACAGAATGCAAATTAAACTTCTTTCAGTCGAGGAAGGCCGGCAAGATAGCGGTTGTCACGATGGATAACGGGCAGTTTCCCAACATTCCCAACACCTGGGGCGTGGAAGCCCTGGAATCATTAAATAAGACTCTCGATATTGTGGAGAAAGATAAGGACGTCAAAGGCTGGTTTTTGACCGGCAAGCCGTTTATCTTCAATGTCGGCGCGGACATCATGAGCGCCGATCCGAATGCCAAAAGAGAAGACGCCCTAGCCATCGGCGCCACGGGGCATGCCGCCTTCAAGCGGATCATGAATCTTCCGTATCCAACCCTGGCCGCTTACAACGGCGCGTCCATGGGCGGCGGTGTGGAAGTCGGGCTTTATCACAAATACCGCACCATCTCCAAAAGCCCGGGCGGCTGCGACCATTATGCGCTGCCTGAATGTTTCCTGGGCCTGGTGCCGGGGTGGGGCGGAACGCAGCTCGTCACCAAACTGTGCGGTCCCGAAATCGCCATCGAACTGGTCATCACCAATCCGCTTAACATGAACAGAATGATCAATTCCAAAAAGGCCCTGGAGATGGGTCTGGCCGACAGAATGTTCGCCCCGGCGGAATTTGTGGATGAATCCTTGGCGCTCCTGGAAGGCATCATCGCCGGCGAAGAAAAGATCGAGCGCAAGGCGGTCGATCCGAAGATGAGCGACGAGCTTTACAATAAAACTAAAGCGGCGATTGTCGGCCGGGTTCATGGAGGCGCGTTAGCGCCTTATCGGGCGCTTGACCTCATCAAGGGCGCGGGGGAATGGTCGCTCGATGAAGGATTCCAGAAAGAGAACGAAGCGCTGGCCGACATGATCACCTCCGATCAGTTCAAATGCGGCCTTTACTCGTTTGACCTGACTCAGCGCCGCGCCAAGAAGCTTCCGGGCCGGCCGCCCAAGGAAGTCAAAGGCAACAAGATCAACAAGATCGGCGTCATCGGCGCAGGTCTGATGGCCTCCCAGATGGCCCTGTTGTTTGCACAGCGCTATCAGTGCCCGGTCGTCATGAAAGACATCAAACAGGAATTCGTGGACAAGGGGCTCGCCTACTGCAAGGATCAGCTGGCCAAGACGGTTCAGAGAGGCAAACTGTCTGCGGCTGACGCCAAATGGATCGGCGAAGACCTGATCAGCGGCTCAGTGACTTACGAACCGTTCAAGGACTGCGATTTCGTGATCGAAGCCGTTTTTGAAGAGATGGGCATCAAACAGAAGGTTTTCGGCGAGCTGGAAACCGTCTGCAAACCCGAGTGCATGTTCCTGACCAACACTTCGTCTCTCGATATCGCCGAGATGGGTAAATTCCTTAAGGATCCGTCCCGCGTGGTCGGATTCCATTTCTTCAATCCCATCGCGATGATGCCGCTGGTCGAGATCATCAAAACGGATAAGACCAATGATGTTGTCCTGGCCACGGCATTCGACATTGCCAGGAAGATCAGGAAGACGCCGGTGCTCGTGAAAAACGCCTCCGGATTCCTCGTAAACCGCGTTTTGACGGCCATGTCGGACGGCATCTTCCGCTTACTCGACGAAGGCGCTGATTTCCTGCAGACGGACAAGGCTGTTCACGAGATGGGCTTCCCCATGTCGCCGTTCACCCTGATCGCACTGGTGGGTCCCGCCATTTCCCTGCACGTGCTGGAGACCCTCAACAAGGCATGGCCTGACCGATTCCCGGTCAATGTCGGTCTCAAGAATATGGTGGCCAAGGGGAAAAAGGCTATCCTGATTCTCGGGGACAAGGGTGTTGTCGTCGATCCCGAGATTTTAGCGGGCTGGCCGCAGGGGAACAAGAAATTCACCGATGATGAGATTCGTCAGAGGGTGCTGGAACGGATCGCCGTGGAAGTTGACACCATCCTCAAGGAAGGCGTCGTGGCGAGCCCCAAAGATGTGGATACCGGCGTCATCATGGGAGCCGGCTGGCCGTTATTCATGGGCGGTATCACCCCCTTCCTGGATCAGAAAGGCATTTCTAAAAAGGTTACAGGGGATGATTTCCATCCGAACGGATTTCTGGCCATCGAAAAATAGCGCGTCGTGATGAGCAGAATTTGTTCCATTTCATGTCAACATGACACGGAAGTTTTGCAGGGAACGGTTTCAATAACCTGACCACACTGATGACCTGAAGGTCACACGAGGTGGCGCGGGGTCACGCGACCACCCTTGCGGGTGGCGAGACCGTTCCCTGCAAGGATTAAAATACAACTTCTGATTAAACAGGAATGAGGAGGTTTTCATGGCTAGTTTGTGGATTGATGAAAGAGATATTAAATTCCAGCTGTATGAGGTTTTTAATATTGGAGAAACGATTCTGGGCAAAGGCCGCTATGCCGATCACGACGTCGATATGTGCAACATGGTGCTCGATCAGGCGCAGAAATTTGCCGAAGCTGAAATAGCTCCCTCGTATCCGGATGAAGTTCATCGAAAGCCCGTCGAAGCGGTCTTCAAGGATGGTAAAGTTTTTGTCCCCGAAGCGTATCATCGCCTCTGGAAGCTTTATAACGAGGGCGGCTGGATGGCCGTATCTGATTCGGCCGAAGTTGGGGGGCAGGTCTTTCCGCAGATCATCGGGGCGTCCTGCTACCACATGTTCCTGGGCTGCAACCAGTCATTTTTGATGTATGCGGGCCTCACGCACGGCGCAGCGCGCCTGGTGGAAGACTTCTTCCAGCATCCCCTGCGCGAAGTGATCCTCGAAAAAATGTATACCGGCGCCTGGGCGGGCACGATGTGTCTGACCGAGCCGGGCGCAGGCTCCGACGTGGGCATCCTGAAAACTACGGCCAAAAAGAACGCCGACGGCACCTATTCCATTACCGGAACCAAGTGCTTCATTTCCGCAGGCGATCATGACCTGACCGAAAACATCATCCATCCGGTTCTCGCCCGCATCGAAGGCGATCCTCCCGGCACCAAGGGCATCTCCATTTTCGTCGTGCCTAAGATCCGCTTCAACGGGAAGGGCGAGCTGGGCGAACCTAACGACGTGCAGTGCGGCAACATCGAAAGCAAAATGGGCATTCACGGCAACTCCACCTGCACGCTGAACTTCGGGACCGACGGTAAGTGCATCGGCTACCTCATGGGCGAGGAGCGCGACGGCATGAAAATCATGTTCCAGATGATGAACGAAGAGCGCCAGGGCGTGGGTATGATGGGCGTATCGCTCGCGATGGCCGCCTACCTGCACGCGCTGGACTACGCCAAGCAGCGCATTCAGGGGACCAATATCATCGCCATGGCGCTGAAAGACCCGAATGCCAAGGCCGTGCCGATCATTCAGCATCCGGACGTGCGCCGCATGCTCATCAGGCAGAAGAGCATCACCGAAGGCATCCGCGCGCTGGCTTACCTGTGCTACTACGCCATGGACCGTGAAATGAATGCGAATGCCGAGAACAATGAGCAGGACAAGGAATACTGGCACGGCATGATCGAAATGCTGACCCCGATGGTCAAATCCTACTGCACCGAGCGGGGCATGGAAGTCTGTTCGGATGCCGTGCAGACCTATGGCGGCTATGGCTATTGCCGGGAGTACCCGGTCGAACAGATGATGCGCGATCAGAAGATCAACCTGATTTATGAAGGCACCAACGGCATTCAGGCCCTGGATCTCTTGGGCCGCAAGCTCGGCATGAAGAAGGGTGTTTACTTTATGAATCTTCTGGGCCTGACCCAGGCCGCCATTGCCGAAGCCAAGGCAAACGATGCCCTGAAAGAGGACGCCGCCATTGTCGAAGGTGCGCTCAATGCCTGCGCAGAGACGGCGATGGAATTCGCCAAAATGATGAAGACGACGCCTTATGTTCCGTTGATCGGCGCCGCCGATTACCTCAACTGCCTGTCCGACGCTCTGGTCGGCTGGCTGCATATCTGGATGGCCAATGCGGCAACAAAAGGCTTGGCCGATACCACAAACGACAGAGATAAAGCCTTTTATTCCGGGAAAATCCAAGGCGCCAAATTCTTCATCAATCGCATTACCGCGCTGGTGCCGGCCAAACTGGACAGCCTTAAGAAGGATGAGCAAAGCGCCATGAATATCAGCGAAGACGCCTTTGCCGTCTAAGTATGTTGCAACATTTCAAATAAGAGGGAGGAGCCGCGCGGTTCCTCCCTCGTCCCCATCGTCAGGGTTAGGCCATGCGCCATGAGCCACGAGCTTCTTCCCTGGCGCTCTTCGCCTGCCGGCTCAGGCGTCAGCCCTCCATGCTGTCGATAATTATTCCCGCGGCTATCGCGGCGCCGATACCCGGAGCCACCGTGCAATTATTGCGGGCGCTGCTGGTAAAATATTCTTTCATGTTCTCGGCGCTTGCCATAGGGTCATAGTATTTTCCGAGCAGTCGTTTTTGGATATCCGGACAGTATAGGCTCCCCAGGGCCGCCGCAAATCTGTCGAGGAAAACGCGTGACTGTATGTATGCCGCAGGTGTGTCGTGATTCATTATGTCCGGGCTGGAAAAGTACAAGCCGATGGCAAGAAGCCCGCCGCTGACCGGACCACATATCCCTCCGGACATGCCGATGCCGGGAAACGCGGCCAGGCCCCGTATCATCTCCATATTGCCGAGTCCGAATTCTTCAAATAGGGCCGTCGCCGAACCTTTGGCGCAGTTTCTGGTCAGATAGCAGTACTCTTCCGCCCTCAGACGGACACGTTCGATGATCGCGACTCTGTCATTTTTTATCTTGGCCGGCTCTATTGTTTTTCCGTCGGTGCCGTTTTGAACAAGCCGGGAAAAGCGCTCTTCAATCTCCGCCATATTCCAGTTGCGGGCATTGACTTCTTCCAGTCGTTGGGCAATATCAAAAAGATCAGGCATTCAAAAACTCCTTTCCAATGCGCGGGTGGATCACAAACCAAAAAAGATCAAACGCACTTCACGATTTTTTCAGCGACCAAAAGGGGCCGGTCTTGCCGATTTCCTGAAGGGTCGTTATCCATTCAACGGCATATTCGCGCATGTGAGAAAAATAATCCGGGTCCAGGCGGCGCCGGAACATCTGCCCGGAAAACAATTTCATCAAATCAGGAAGGGCGAAGATCCCCTCTTGCGTACCCTCTTTGAACTGAGCCCAGTTGCGAAGATGTTCTTCCGACCGGAAGAAAGTCATCGTCGCTCAGGCGTAACTCACATTTTCCAACCATCTGGCAAACGGTACGGCGACATAGCCGATGGTCTCGCGCGGTTCGACATTTAAAATCACCCCGTCTTTTACCTCCAGGTGCATGGGCTTGCCGCAATCCAGACATGGAGTGTCAATGACCACCGTTTTACCCGGAAAAAGCCAGCAGACCGCCAGCGATTCAAAAGCTCACTGGCCGAACCATTTCTGCAGGCCGTCGATCGTGATGCGAAACTGAGTAGGCTGATTGTTGAACGGCGCAAAAGATGCGATGAAATCCGTGCCCGGCGCGAGCCATGCGGGAACTCTCTTCGCGATAAGTGCATGGAGCGTCTGCCTGCCTTCCTCCATGGAAACGCCCAGCTCTTTGGCTATCTCCGTATAATGCGGGGCCTGTCCTGTTTCGACCATGCGGCTGGTTATGAAGTGATAGGTTTGATCCATTACGTTAGGAAAATTCATGGCGCACCTCCTTGATTGAGTTGTTATGGAAAAACACCGTCAACAGTCCGGATGGTAGCAAATTTGTCAGGCCTGTCAAGCGCGTCTTTATCCCTCCTCCAGCCAAAATGCTTCCCTGAATGGATCAGAAGCTGGATCGGTGTAAAGGGAAAAACGATTGGGGAAAATGAGAATCGATTTTTCTTGTCCCGTTTTTATGGCGCTTGGGAATACGCTTGTCAGAACATTGCGGGTGCTGTACAAGGACATCATGCATAAACGGACTAACCCACAACAGACGCCATTGGGCTTTTTTTTAAGAGAACCAGTGCAGAACCGGAATCGCAAACGTGTTGATGATCTCTTTGTTCCCGGTCGGTCGCCATGGAGGAAAGCTAGATGAGAAGCGATCGACAATCACACCCTGACGGCCCCTCGGCCCTGTTCCCTCTACGGGAACTTACCGCTCAGGCCTTCTCGCGCGCATCGGGGGCCTTTCGGATCGGCCGGGCCATCGGGGCATCCATCGCCGACCGCCGGGTCCTGGAACCCATCGAGGCACGTCTGACGGCTGTGGCGGGCCTTGTTCTTTGCAGCCTCGCCGTCCTTTTCGCTGTGTTCCCCATGGCCCTGGCTTATCCCCTGGCCGCCCTGGGCGCTTGGGGGGGGCTAGCCCTCCTTTACCACGGGTATCAACTTGCCCGGTGCCGTCGTCGGGAGGAACGCAAACAAAAACAGATAGGATCACCCATTAAAAAGCCCTGGTCAAAATATTGAACCTGAGCAAATCCGCCAGCCCAAAGGCGTCTTCCTTATTGCCGCATAAGCGTTGTTTACATGTAAATCAACTGCCATGCCTTTTATATGATTATCAGGTCTGGAAAGATAAGGTCTCTTATGATGACAGGCTGGGCGTGCGAAGTTGGAGGCGTCCTGGAGGGAAACTGATATTTCAAGACCTGACCCCAGTGTCCTGCTGGAGAAAAACTGATGTTTCAAGACCTGACCCCGTGCCCCGTTAATTGAACCAGATGGAAACAGCAAACAGGGCCGCCGGGGGCGGCCCTGTGCAAAAGGGGGAGGTCACTCAATCCTGCTTGTGAAAACAGGAATGTCCTTGATGTGTTTTTCCAGTACGGCCAGATAGGCCTTGTCCTCCCAGTGGATGTTTATGCCTTTGGCCTTCGCCTCATCCAGGGCTGCGTTGCGCGCCTTGACCCAACGGTCCATCAGGGCGATGGCCTCGTTATTCCATTTTTCATCCTTTGCGCTCCACTGCCCGATTTCCTTCAGGTAGCGCACTGTGCCTTCCGCGACGGGGAGGCACGCATGGTTGAGATAGTTGCGGAAGTATTTGAGGTTCATCCTTTTGTTTAAAGAGTGCTTGTCTTTGTAATGGTCAAAGTTCTGGTGAAACCATTTGGCCATACGGTAAATCATCTCCTGATCGACATCGGCGCGACTCCAGTAAATGAAATTTGATGTCAGGGCTTCGACGCCGATGGAGGAGGGGACGCCGAAATCTATTTTTGCCGGAATTACCGTCGGGCTGGCTTTAAGCATACGCCTCCAGGATTCCTTATCCTTCAGGGGCATATCCAGCCAGCGTATTTTCGCGGGATGGGCTTCCATTTCATAAAAGACGGAGCTGATCGTCGCTCCCCATGCTGCATCTGCCTTGCCTTCCGTAACAGAGCGGCAGTTTTCGGCGTAGCTGGAAACAGGCACGAAGATCCAGTTTTTTTCCGCTTCCTCTTTTGTCCAGCCGATAAATGCCGGCAATACCTCTTTTACCGCCGTGACCATCGCCGGCTGGCCGATTGCAAGAGCCATGCGCACGCCTTTTTGCTTCAGGTCGTAAATGGTTTTAAATCTGGAGTTGCCGCGTACCACGATACTCCACGGCGTATCGTTATGATGCCACACAGCGCGGAAAGGATAGGCCCGTTTATCGGCATAGCCGATCTCGCCCTGGATTGCGTAGGAGGAATCCACGACGGTTACGGAATTGAGTTCAAATTCCTTTCCCTCTGTAAAGCGTACATACCGACGGACTTCGGAGTCCTCCGGGATGACCCGTACTTGTGTGCCCATGGTCTCGCCGAATTTAACAGCCCAGGCGTTGGTTGAGGCAAATCCGGCGCTTTGCGTTCCCGGTGTTACGATTTTTATAGGTTTCGGCCATTGGAACTCCCGGGCTGAAACGAACAAGCTCAGGCCCAGAATTGTTAAAACGCACACACCGATCACGGTGCCTGCAATAAACTTTTTTGTCATCATAAGCACTTCCTCTTTTTATCGTCTTTGGTGATATTCGGCTGCTGCGTAAAAAGTTCGGATGTCGCGCACTGCCTTGTCCTGTTTTCGTTACCCGTTGTCTTTTCCATTAAAATTTAACTTCGCGTCCTGTTGAGGGCGAAAGTTTTTATGCTGCCGAGAATGAACCTGCCGGCATCACCAGAATGCCGGCAGGACCCATCCGGCTATCCTGCGGCAGCCGGTTGTTTTTTGTTGCTCATCCAGACAATGAAGACCATCAGCGCCGCAGCGGCAAGACCGATCACGCTCCACATGAGGGTCGGCAGGCTCAGCAAAAAGCCTGCAATCACCATGGGGACGCGCGCCCATGCGGGAACGCGCCCCACAAAGATGAGATAGCCCTCAGCTCCTGAGGCAATGAGCGCAATGCCCAGAATGCAGGTCGGTAAAACGTAGAGAAGCGGGGTAAGGTCTCCCTGCAGCACCATGGCTGGCTGGAAAACGAAAAACAGGGGAATAAAGTAGATGACAATTCCCAGTTGCATGGCCTTGAAGGAGGTTTTCATCGGCGGCGCCCCGGCAATCGCCCCGCCGAGAAAAGCGGCCGCCGCAACCGGAGGCGTAATGCCTGAGAGCATCGCGTAATAGACGATCAGCAGATGAACGGCCAGTACATTGAGGCCGCCCAGTTTGATGATGGCCGGCGCCAGGGTAACGGACAGGAAGATGTAGGCCACGATGGACAGGCCTGCCATACCCATAATGTAGCAGGCAAAAATGCCTAAAAGCAGCACCAGATAAATATTGCCGCCGCCCATTTTGACCAGACTCGAGGTAAGGGAGCCGGTGACGCCCGTGATGATAAGGGCGCTGACCACGAAAGCGATGGGCAGTATGACGGCCGATGTCTGCGTAATCAGCTCGCCCACTTTTCGGAAAGTAGTGTAAAGCCGTTTGGGCGTCATCCAGGTTTCACGCCGCCAGAAGGACAAAACAATCATGAGGACTGAGGCATACCAGGGAGCGAGGTACTCCCAGCGCATCACCAGCAGTCCCCAGACCAGGAAGATGAGGACCGTCAGATAAGGCCAGCCTTCCTTGAGGACATCGCGAGCCCTCGGCAGCTCATCTTTCGGCAGACCCTTCATGCCCACCTTGGCCGCGTATGCGTCCACCTGCATGATAAGGCCGAAATGGTAAAGCACGGAGGGGATGATCGCCGCCACCATGATCAGACTGTAATCGACGCTGATGGTCACGGCCATGACAAAGGCGATGGCGCCCATCACCGGGGGCATGATCACGCCGCCCGTGGAGGCGCACGCCTCGATGGCGCCTGCGTAATGGGCGGGATAACCGACCCTCTTCATTGTCGGGATAGTGATCGCGCCGGTGCCTACTACGTTGGAGAAAACACTGCCGCTTAGGGAGCCGAAGAAGGCGCTGCCAATGACCGACACCTTGGCGGGTCCGCCCCGGACGCCGCCCAGAAGGGCGTTGGCCAGCTTGATGAAAAAGTCACCCGCCCCGGATGCCAGCAGAACGCCGGCAAAGACCAGAAAGCCCAAAATGATTTCCGCGACGATTTTTGTTGTGATGCCCATCATGCCCTCGTCCCGGAAAACACCTGCGTCCATGATGCTTTTAAAATCATAGGGAATGCCGTACATGGCGCCCGGCAGTTTATCGGCAAGAAGAGGATACAGCCCCAGCAGCACCAAAACGATCAGGTACGGCAGGCCGCCCCCTCTACGCCCCGATTCCATCATGACCAGCCAGGTGACCACCGCCAGGGGTATGTTCTTCCAGCCGGCCATCTGCATATCGGCTGCGTTATATGTAAAATAAAGGCAGATGCCGAGGATGCCTGCGGCGATAATCATATCGTACCACGGCAGTTTAGCCCTATCTTTCTTACGGGCCGGCATCGCAATGAAGACACAAGACGAAAACAGGCCGATGAAGAGCCAGTAGTATTGAACCTGGAGCATCACCTGTCCCCGGAAAGTAAAACCGAAGATGTAAAAGACACCCAAAAGCACGCCGAGGAAGGACAAAATAAAAAAGATTGAACTTTGCCATACAGGTATTTTCCCCAGTCGCGTTACCTCAACTTCGAACTTTTTTGCAATTTGTGCGGCATCCATTTGATTTGATGTAGTTGTGTTGTCTCCTGACATGATTCCTCCACAAACGGAAAACAGAATGAGTGAAAATGACAGACAGGGGAGGTCCGTTTTCCACGGCCCTCCCCTTATCAGGTAAGCTAATCAATTCTGGTCATAAAGAGCGGAATATCTTTGGTGTGTTGTTCCAAAATAGCCAGATAGTCCTTGTTTTCCCAGTGGATTTTCACGCCCTTGGCTTTTGCCTCATCCAGTGCGGCGTTACGCGCCTTGACCCAGCGGTTCATCAGGGCGGTGGCCTCGTTGTTCCATTTGTCGTCCGCCGCGCTCCACTGCCCGATTTCTTTCAGATAGCGGATCGTACCTTCTGAGACGGGGAAGCACGAATAGTTGAGATAGTTACGAAAATGCTTGAGTTCCATCCTTTTGTTCAAGGCGTGCGTGTCTTTATATTTGTCAAAATTCTGATGGAACCATTTGGCTAACTGGTAGGTCATTTCCTGATCCGCGTCGGCCCGGGCCCAGAAAAGGAAACCGGAGGTCAGGCCTTCGACGCCGATTGAGGAAGGAACACCGAAGTCGATTTTTGTGGGGATAGCGGTTGGACGGATTTTGATAAACCGCTTCCAGGCCTCCTTGTCTTTCAAAGGCATATTGAGCCAGCGGATTTTCGCGGGGTGGGCTTCCATTTCAAAGGCTACGGCGGCGACGGTTGCTGCATAGGCCACATCCGCTTTACCGTCCGTGACGGAGCGACAGTTTTCCGCGTAGCTGGAAGTCGGTACGAAGATCCAGTTTTTTTCCGCCTCTTCCTTGGTCCAGCCGAGAAACGCCGGCAGAGCCTCTTTGACGGCCGTCACCATGGGCGGCTGGCTCACGGCCACGGCTATGCGGAGGCCTTTTTGTTTCAGATCATAAATATCTTTGAATTTGGAGTCCCCGCGAACGACAAAACCCCAGGGGGTGTCGTTGCTGTGCCAGACTCCCTGGAAAGGATAGCAGCGCTTGTCTGCATAGCCAATCATGCCCTGGATGGCATATGATGAGTCCGCCACGGTTACTGAATCGAGTTCGAATTCCTTCCCCTCGGTAAAGCGTATATAACGGCGTACTTCAGAGTCCTCCGGAATGACCCTCACCTGTATGCCCATGTCTTCACCGAATTTGGCTCCCCAGCCGTTTGCTGCGGCGAAACCTGAGGTTTGCGTTCCCGGTGTTGCGATTCTGAACAGGGGCGGCCACTTGAACTCCTTGGCCGCAACAATCGAACCGAAGCCCACTATTGTTAAAATACAAAAACCAACCACAACGCTTGCAAAAAACTTCTTTTTCATAGCAACCCCTCCTTTTTATGGTTTAAATGGTTTTTTGAATCTTTCTGTTCGAAACTTCATTTACGGCACCTTACATGTAAATGATTAAAGCTTTGGTGCAGGTCATAGAGGTCATAAAGAAGGGCCGCCGGGGGACGGCCCTTCCCGAAAGAGACGGCTAATCAACTCTGGTCGTTAAAGACCGGGACACCCCTGGTATGTTTTTCGACAGGGGCAGTCGTTGTGGTGCCAGACACCCCGCATATGGTATGCCCGCTTGTAAAAAGCTTCTTTGCCATAAAAGCCTCCTGCCCTTCATCTACTTGGTGCTGTTTTTTTGAATCTCTTGGGCCCGCAGTTCCTTGCGCAGTACTTTGCCTACAGATGATTGAGGAAGAGAGTCACGAAATTCCACCAGTTTGGGGACTTTGTAAGGGGCGAGTTTCTCCTTACAAAAATCAATGATCTCTTTGTCTGTCGCGCTTTGACCTTTTTTCAGCACAATAAAGGCCTTCAGGGATGCACCACGGTAGTCAACGTGTCTCTTATACACGTTTGACGCTGCCAACGAAG
>LSQX01069632.1_pt1 | contig 20771 bp, 21 predicted proteins | sample 654561 | NCBI WGS metagenome assembly LSQX01 (sample SAMN04489861, study PRJNA283612) | anaerobic digester metagenome | isolation source: 4 biogas reactors fed with cattle manure at either 37C or 55C with and... | place: Denmark: Kongens Lyngby | collected 2014 | reverse complement strand
TCTTGTTTCAGCCCGCGTTCTCTGCACCACGCTCTTTGGCTGAGACCGCCGGCGAGGAAGGCCTCGATGCGCTCGGTCCATTGTTCACGCAGTTCCTGTCTGGCTTCTTTAGTCACAAGGATCAGCTCCTTTTCTCTCATGACTCCATTATCGCATCAGATAAAAGAAGCTGAAAGGTACGGTCATTTTGACGCTCGATGCCTATCTTTCTCCCCAGGAACTGGAAAACACCATCCTGGAGTTTGTCTGGGAGCGGGATACGGGCTACCTGGGCACCTACGGCCCCGGCGGTGTACACGTAAGTCCGGTCAAATACTTTGCCGATGCTGACCTGAACATTTACATCCACTCCCGGGGCGGAACTAAGTTCAGAAACCTGGCGGCCGATGATCAAGTCTGCCTGCTGGTGTCCACGCCCTTCGCGGATGATCTGCACCAAATCAAAGGAGTCCAGCTTTTTGGACGGGCCAAGGTTGCCGCAGCGGGCTCTACGAAATGGCTGAAGAACTCTGCCCCTGGGAGCACTCCGGGGAGATGAAGCTGATTCAGGTGACCGTGGTGGAAGCGGTGTACGTGGACCGCCTGCAGGGCAGAGACATCAAGCAGAGCTGGAGCCGGTCCTAAACCGAAAGGGATTTGCAAGCTGAGCAGGATTTGAAGATTAATTGTTGAATCAAGATTAAAACCCTAAGCCGCGGTTTTGCTGCCGCGACTTCCTTTTTTCTAAGGTTCGCGCTGTCCACGGAGCAGAAGTTAGGGTAAGGGGAGAAGATAATGGTTCGAGCATCGACGCGACAAGTGGTTTTAGCCGGCTTGTTTGTGGCTTTAGGGCTGATCATGCCCTTCCTGACCGCGCAGGTTCCCGCTTTGGGGGCGCGCTTTTTGCCCATGCATCTTCCTGTTTTGCTGGCGGGCTTGGTGATCGGCGGCCCGTTGGGCCTTTTGGTGGGCTTAGTCACTCCGCTACTGCGCAGCGTTTTGTTTGGTATGCCGCCCATGTTTCCCACTGCCGTGGCCATGGCCTTTGAACTGGCCGCGTACGGTCTGTTCATCGGGCTGGTCTACAAGAAAACGGGCTGGGTCTACCCTGCCTTAATCAGCGCCATGCTGGGAGGCCGCCTGGTGTGGGGTTTGGTGAGCTTGGTTCTGTACGGGCTTTCTGGGTCCTCCTTTACCTGGCAGATGTTCGCGGCCGGGGCCTTCCTCAACGCCCTGCCCGGGATCGTTTTCCAGCTCCTGGCCATTCCCCTGATCATGTTCGGCCTGCAGAGGGCTGGCATTTTGCATGTGCCCGGAAAGGGGCGCCGGTGGGACATGGGGCGGAGAATCTAAGGATCATGGGCCTTTGGCGTCATTGACAACATTGGGGAAAAATATGTATAATTAATCGCGAATATTTGCTGTCTTGGGCAGAGCAGCAGGCACTTTTTATTGGGCTGCTTGTAATCGTTTACAGGCTCGGGAGGCAGATGAGCCGTATTACAGAGAATAACTGGGAAAGGCAGTGGTGAGATGGATGTCTTAAAGCTTCTCAAAGAGGCTGCGCAGGTGGAAGCGGAGGCCGCGGCCCGTTTGGTGGATCAGCTGGATCAGAGTTTTGTGGATGCGGTGCAGTTGATCCAGCAGTGTGAGGCGAAGGTTGTGGTTTCTGGAGTGGGCAAGTCCGGCCTGATCGGCCGCAAGATCGCGGCTTCCCTGGCCAGTACAGGGACTCCCGCCTTTTTCGTCCACGCCTCGGAAGCGGTGCACGGGGACTCGGGCATGATTGAAGCCCGGGATGTGGTCATTCTCCTTTCCAACAGCGGGGAAACCAGCGAAGTGCTCAACCTGCTGCCCGTTTTGGAGCAGATCGGCTGCAAGAAGATCGCCATTACCAGCGGGCGGGACTCAACACTGGCCAGAGCTTGTGACTTGGCGCTGATCTACACCTATGAGCGGGAAGCGGATCATCTGAACTTGGCGCCCACCACCAGTGCAGTGTTGACGCTGATCATCGGAGATGCCCTGGCTGTGACCCTCTCTGTTTTGAAGGGGTTTGGGCAGAAAGACTTTTACCGCTACCACCCCGGCGGCAGCTTAGGTGCGCAGCTTTCTAACTTGTACAAGGAATCGAGGTAAGAGCTATGCAGAAACAACCGCGCATTTTAGTCATTGGCAGCTTCATGATGGATTTGGTAGTGCGTACACCCCGGGCCCCCCAGGAGGGAGAGACCATCATCGGCACTTCCTTCAACAGGTTCCCCGGTGGGAAAGGGGCTAACCAAGCTGTGGCCGCGGCCCGTTTGGGGGCTAGGGTGACCATGGCAGGTAAGCTGGGGCAGGATGTCTTTGGCGACCAGATGCTGGCTGCCCTGCAGCAGGAAGGGGTGGCCACAGAACATGTGCTCAGGGATGAGCAGGCCTCCACAGGCATTGGTTCCATCGTCCTGGATGATCAGGGCAAGAACCGGATTGTGGTGGTGCCCGGAGCCAATTTGAAGTACAGTTTAGCGGATCTGGCTGCTTTGGAACCAGTGGTTGCCGCCCATGACTTGGTCATGCTGCAGCTGGAGATGGATGTGGAAGTGGTAAAAGCAGCGGCGCAGATGGGCCGGAAACACGGTGTGCCGGTGATCCTGAATCCCGCTCCCGCCCGGGATCTCGATGATGAGTTTTTGGCTGCGGTGGACTTCTTGACACCCAATGAGACCGAGGCCCAGCTGCTCACGGGGGTGGAGGTGCACGATGTGGATTCGGCGCGCCGGGCTGCCCTCGAGCTTCTGCAGAGGGGTCCCCGCCATGTGGTGATCACCCTGGGTGATAAGGGGGCGCTGCTGGCCACAGGGGAGAGGACGCAGCATGTTCCCGGCTTCTCCGTGCAGACCGTGGATACAGTGGCCGCGGGTGATGCCTTTAACGGTGCCCTCGCGACCAAGATCGCCCACGGCTTTTCCCTGGAAGAGGCCGTGGTCTACGCCAATGCCGTTGGGGCTCTGGCCGTCACCAGGCCGGGCGCGATCCCTTCACTGCCCACGGCGCAAGAAGTGGAAGAGTTCCTAAATACAGCTACCAGAGCATAAACAGCGAACTTGGGCTCAGCGTGTCTACTGCTAGAACAATACGGGACACGATGCACTACAAACAACTGCAAAAGGAGGATGTGGCATGGCAAAGGTTCTGTTTGCTGGGGAGTCGTGGTCGAGTTACAGCATCAACGTGAAGGGGTTCAATGCGTACAACATCGGAGGTTACGGCGAAGGCGGCAAGCCCCTCATCGATGCCCTGCAGAGTGAGGGCCACGAGGTTACTTACCTCAGGAACCATGAGGCGATTGAACAGTTTCCGCGCACTGTGGAGGAGCTCAAGGAGTATGACGTAGTGGTGTTCAGCGATATGGGTGCTGATACTTTGCTTCTGCCTCCAGCCGTTTTGCTGGATGGCCAAGTGCGCCCCAATCCCTTGGTCTCGGTCCGGGAATTCGTACGCCAAGGCGGCGGCTTTCTGATGGTGGGGGGATACATGTCCTTCTCTGGTTTTGAAGGCCGGGCCCACTACAAGAACACCGCTTTGGCCGAGGTTCTGCCCGTAGAGCTGTTGGGCTATGATGATCGGGTCGAGCGTCCCGAAGGCTGCACTCCCCAAGTGGTCAGTGCACATCCCATTCTGGAAGGCATTCCTGCTGAGTGGCCCCTGTTTTTGGGTTACAACCGCATTGCGGCCAAGCCAGGGGCGCAGGTGCTTCTGCAGGTAGATAACGATTCCTTCTTGACGGTGGGTAATTACGGCCAAGGGCGGGTAGCTGCCTTTGCCAGCGACTGCTCTCCCCACTGGGGCACCGTGCAGTTTACTGACTGGGAATACTACCCCAAGTTCTGGGGTCAGTTGATCAAGTGGCTTGCTGGTAAATAACTAAGAGGTTGATTGGGGTGGCTCCTGGGCTTCAGGGGCCATCTTTCCCAGGGGAGTGGTCCTATGGCAGTGAACAAGTCACCGAAAATTGTGGTAGTTGGCAGTTTCATGACCGATCTCATGTCCAAAAGCCCGCATCTGCCCAGCCCCGGCGAGACAGTGATGGGCGGCCCCTTTTTCCTGGGGCCTGGGGGCAAGGGCTCAAATCAAGCCATCGCCGCGGCCAAGCTGGGGGCGGAAGTGCAGATGGTGGTCTCTTTGGGCCAAGACAGCTTTGGCGATCTAGCCTACAACGCCCTGGTCAACTGGGGAGTTGGCGTGGACTTTGTGAAGCGGGTGGAGGGAGTCTCCACCGGTGCGGCCTTGATCATTGTGGATGATACCAGCGGTGAAAACATGATTGTGGTTGCGCCTGGTTCCAATGATCTCTTAAGCACAGAGGATGTGGAAAGGGCGCGGCAGGCCATCTGCGCAGCAGATTGTGTGCTCATGCAGCTGGAGATTCCCCTGGCCACGGTGGAGTACACCGCGCGGCTGGCCCGTGCAGCGGGTGTGCGGGTCATTTTGGATCCGGCGCCGGGGCGCAAGCTGCCCCCTGAGCTTTTGACCAACGTGGATGTGCTCACTCCCAACGAAACCGAAGCCGGCATTGTGAGCGGGATTAAGGTAACAGACCTGGCCAGTGCGGAAAAGGCGGCCCGGGCTTTGAGCAGCCGCGGGCCGGAAACGGTAATCATCACCCTAGGCGGCGGGGGAGTACTGGCCCTGGAGCGGGGAGAAGTCATGCATATTCCCGCTTTCCAGGTGGATGTTGTGGATACTACCGGGGCAGGCGATGCCTTTAACGGCGCCCTGGGCGTTGCCCTCGCGGAAGGCATGTCCACTTTTGAGGCCTGCCGCTTTGCTGCCGCCGCGGCGGCCCTCTCCGTCACCAGAGTGGGTACTTCCCCTGCCAGTCCTCAGCGGGCAGAGGTGGAAGAGCTGCTGCAAAAAGTCAACCAAGGATAGGTACAGGAGCCCGGAGGGACATTTCAAGATTTCCCTCTGGGCTCATCTTTTTGTTAAAGGTAATTGTGATAATGTAACTTTCCCTTGACATATTTTAGCAATAAGTTGTATAATGTAAGATAAGAAAACGATTGCGTAATAAACGTTTCGATGAAAGAGTATGCATGTAAACAATCGGACGACAAATACAACTATGGAAGGAGTTGCCCGCAGTGATTGATCTATCCAAATGCAGAAGCGAGTTCCCCGCACTCAAAGTGAAGGTTGGCCAGTATGCAGCTGCGTATTTTGACGGCGCGGGTGGTACCCAGTTTCCCCAAAGGGTTATCGACGCCATGGTCTCTTACATCTGCCAAGGTAATGCCAACATCCACGGGCATTATCTCACCAGCCAACTTACGGATCAGCTGATCCTGGATGCGCGGGAGGCTGCGGCTGTGCTGCTCAATGCGAGCTCCCCGGATGAGATCGCCTTCGGCGCCAACATGACCACGATGAACTTTGCCCTATCTCGGGCGCTGGCCAGAGACCTGCAGCCAGGGGATGAGATCATCACCACAGACCTGGAGCATGAGGCCAACAGGAGTCCGTGGCTGGAGTTGCGGGAGCAGGGGTTTGTTGTGAAGTCGGCTCCCATTAATAAGGAGGACTGCACTTTAGACTACGGCTGGTTGGAGAGGGAGATAAACTCCAAAACCAAAATTGTGGCGGTGGGCTATGCTTCCAACGCGGTAGGAACCATTAACGATGTGGAGCGGGTGGTGCAGCTGGCCAAGGAAGTGGGAGCGGTCACAGTCATCGACGCCGTACACTATGCTGCCCACGGGGTCATCGATGTGCAGGCCCTGGACTGTGATTTCTTACTCTGCTCAGCTTATAAGTTCTTTGGACCGCATGTAGGCATTCTTTATGGCAAGCGCTCAGCCTTTGAACGTCTGCGCACCTACAAAGTGCGCCCCCAAAGCCCCGAGCCGCCCTGCAAGTTCGAGACAGGAACGGGCAACTTCGAGGGACTGGCCGGTGTGATTGGGGCCGTAGACTTCATTGCCAGCCTAGGGGATGAGCTGCTCACTGGCGAGCATTCCCTGCGGGAGAGAATTGTAGCGGGGTATGAGGCCATCGAGCAGTATGAGCGCCCGCTCTTTAAAGTGCTTGTGGAGGGTTTAGAGGCCATCCCGGGGGTAACACTCTATGGACTGCCCTGGGACGGCAGGCGCACAGCCACCGTGGCCTTTACTGTCGCTGGGGTGCATGCTTCTGAGGTGGCCCGCCGCCTTGGTGAAGTGGGCATCTTTGTCATGTGCGGCGACTTCTACGCTACCCGGTTAATCGAAGTGCTGGATCTAGTGCGGGAGGGCGGAGTGATCCGCGCAGGCCTGGCCCCCTATAACACCCTGGAAGAAGTGGAGCGACTGCTGGCCGCGGTAAGGGAGATTGCTGCCCAATAAGCTGGACATGGCAGGTCCAGTGCTCAATGACACGGGAGGACGAAGAGTGGAACCTATCATTCGCATGGAAAACGTTCATAAGTGGTTTGGACAGCTGCATGTCCTCCGGGGAATCGATCTGGAGGTACAGCGCGGTGAGGTTGTGGTGATCATTGGTCCTTCGGGGTCCGGGAAATCCACCCTGTTGAGGACGATCAACGGCCTGGAACCCATCCAGGATGGGAGCATTACCGTAGATGGCATACGGGTGCAGGAGCAGAAGAACCTTGTGCCGCTGCGGCGGGAAGTGGGGTTTGTGTTCCAATCCTTCAACCTCTATCCCCATATGTCTGTGCTGCAGAATGTGACTTTGGCACCGCGCAAGGTGAGGGGGATGGGTAAAGAAGAAGCCGAGGAATTGGCCCTGCGCTTGCTTGACCGGGTGGGTATTAAGGATCAAGCCCATAAAAGGCCGCACACCCTCTCTGGTGGGCAGCAGCAGAGGGCTGCCATTGCCAGAGCCTTGGCCATGAACCCCAAGATCATGCTCTTCGATGAACCCACCAGTGCTCTGGATCCTGAGATGATCGGTGAAGTGCTCCAGGTTATGACGGACTTGGCTGAAGGCGGTATGACCATGCTGGTGGTCTCCCACGAAATGGGATTCTGCCGCCACGTGTCAGACCGGGTAATCTTCATGGATGAGGGGGTGATTGTGGAACAGGGAACAGCAGAGCAGATCTTTGACAACCCCCAGGAAGAAAGGACAAAACGGTTCCTTAGGCAGATTCTGTAATCGGGGGTCCAGGTCTGGAACCCCGTGGACAACCACAAAAAGGGAGGATACTGAATGTTCAGACAGCGTCGTATGATCCTGATCGCCCTGGTAATGCTGATGATCTGCGCTCTGCCGGGGTTGGCTTCCGCTTCGTTGCTGGATACCATTCAACAGCGCGGTAAGCTCATTGTAGGTATCCAAACGTCGGCACCGCCCGCCTCCATGGTTAATGAACGGGGCGAAATCGTCGGTTTTGAAGTTGACCTAGCCAAGATGATCGCCCGCAAGCTGGGAGTGGCCGTGGAGTTTAAGCAGTTGACGGACGCCACCCGCATCCCCATGATCCAGCAGGGTGCCGTTGATATCGTGATCGCCACCATGACCCACACCCGGGAACGGGACAAGGTTGTAGATTTCAGTATCACCTACTTCGTAACGGGCCAGAGAATCCTGGTACCCGTGGATAGCACCATTGAGACCATCGAAGACCTGGCTGGCAAGCGCGTGGGAACCGCCAGAGGCAGCACCAGTGAGCAGAACATCCTGGCGGCACAGCCCAACGCCATCATCCTCACCTATGATGATGCGGCTACCGCCTTTGTGGCGCTGCAGCGGGGCGCAGTGGATGCCATCTCCACCGACGAAAGCATGCTCCTTTCCCTGCGTGCGGACGCCCGGAATCCCCAGGATTGGAAAGTGGTGGGCCCCTACTTCAGTACGGAGCCCTTCGGCATTGCCATGCCCCAAAACGAATCTCCGCTGCGTGATGCGGTGAACTTCGCGCTCATGGAAGCCTGGGAGAGCGGTGAGTTCCAGGAGATCTACAACACCTGGTACGGCCCTGGAACCAAGTATGAACTGCCCCTGAGCTTCGAAATCGAAATTTGGCCGTAAAGAGGATACTCGTCTGCCGGTTACGCCAGCTCTTGGCGTAACCGGTCCTAGAAATACGGATGGAGTGTGATGTTGTGGGCCTCGATTTCAGTACCATACTTAGAGAACCCTACTCTACTTGGCTCTTGGACGGTATAAGGGTTACGCTGCAGCTCACTGGTGTGGCCATCTTGGGGAGCACTGCTTTGGCCCTAGTCTTAGTATTAATGCGCATGTCGGGCAGCAAAGTCTTGGAGAAGATCTCCCAAGTCTTTGTGCATTTCTTTCGGAACACTCCCTTTCCGGTGCAGATTCTCTTCTGGTACTTCGGCTTCCCAGCCATCCTGCCCAGGTCCGTGCAGGCCTTTTTGTATCGGGGAGGTTTTGAGTTTACCGCGGCCGCCTTTGCCCTGGTTTTGTACAGCGGCGCGTACATTGCCGAACACTTCCGCTCAGGTATAGTGTCCATCCCTAAAAGCCAGATGGAGTCTGCTTTATCCAGTGGGCTGACCTATCTGCAGAGCATGAGGTACGTGATCTTGCCGCAAGCCTTCCGCATCAGTTTGCCGCCGCTGATCAGCGAGTATTTGAGTATCGCCAAGAACTCCTCGGTGGCTATGACCATTGGCGTAGCTGAGATCACGGCCATGTCCAGGCGCGTTGAGTCTTATTCCTTCAGGGCGTTTGAGGCGTTTTTTGTGGCCAGTGCCGTGTACCTGACCTTGTCTTTGTTGACTTCCTTGATTTTGAATTGGTATAACAAACGCTTCTTGGCCGCACAGCACAGCTGAGTAGCAAAGGAAAGGGGCAGCTAGAAACGGCGTGGAAGTAATTATACGTTTTGCCAAGTATCTGTTTGTGGGAGCCTATCCCCACGGGCCCATCGGCGGCCTTCTGCTCACTTTGGTGCTCTGTTCCATAGCAGGCCTGTTGTCCTTCGCGGTGGGGTTAATTGGAGGACTGATGCGCACGGCGAAGAATAGGCTGATCAGGGGTATCGCCACGGTGTATGTGGAGGTGGTGCGGGGGATTCCCTTTATCATGGTCCTTTTCTGGTTCTATTTCCTAATGCCTAGGGTGTTGGGCCGTCCCCTCACCGAAGTGCCCACCAGCATCTATGCCCTCACCTTCTTTTTCGGCGCCTATGCCACGGAGGTGGTGCGGGCAGGTATCCTCTCGGTGCCTTTCGGCCAGCATGAAGCTGCGGCCTCCACTGGTTTGACGCCGGTGCAAGCTACGCTCTATGTGATTCTGCCGCAAGCTTTACGCAACATGCTTCCTTCCTTGGCTAATCTTTATGTGAGTCTTGTCAAAGACACGTCGCTTGTTTACTTTATTGGCGTTGTGGAGTTAACCGGTGCAGCCACGCAGGTCATGAGGCGGGAGAGCTGGGCAGCTTTTCAGCTGTTTGCCTGCATTTTGGTGGTGTACTGGATCATCTGTTCACTGCTCAATCTCCTGAGCGATCGCCTGGAAAGAAGATTGCTTGCCTAAAGGCGCAGGGATAAGGAGGGAAGTCTCTGGCCAGATGGCTACCATTGTGGATGTGGCCCGCCGGGCGGGCGTGTCAACTTCAACTGTCTCCCATGTGATCAACAAGACCAGATACGTCAGTGCCGAAGTCACCGCCAGGGTCTATCAGGCCATTGAAGAGCTGGATTACAAACCCAATGCGGTGGCGCGCAGCCTCAGGACCCGTGAAAGCAGGATAATTGGGGTAGTTGTCTCTGATATCACCAATCCCTTTTTTACTGCCACCGTGCGCGCCATTGAAGAAAAGGCGAGCGAGCACGGCTACAGCATCATCCTCTGCGATACCGGCGAGGATCCTGCCCGGGAATTGCGGTATCTCAACATTCTCCTGCGCAGGCAGGTGGACGGTATCATTGTGGCCCCCAGCCACGAAAACGCTCCAGTGATTGAATCCATCGTCCAGGCCGGGACGCCCGTTGTGCTCCTGGACAGGGAGGTTACTTCCCTGCCGGTGGATGTGGTCAAGTGTGATAATGAAAGCGGATCCCTGCAGGCAGTAAGTTACCTGATTCGGTGCGGCCACAGGAGGATCGGCATTGTCGCCGGTCGAATTGATGTAAGTACGGGGGCCCAGCGCTTGGCAGGCTACAAAAAGGCACTAGAGCAGCACGGGATTGGGGTGCTGCCGGAGCTGATCAAGGTCGGTGACTACACCTTCGATTCGGGTTACAAAAAGACCCAGGAACTGCTGTCCCTGGAACCTAGGCCCACAGCACTTTTTGTCTGCAACAACCAGATGTCCTTAGGTGCGGTTATGGCCATTCGTGATGCGGGTTTGACCATCCCGGGGGATGTTTCCGTGATTGGCTATGATGATTCCGAATGGGCCCGCTTGATGGAGCCGCCCCTTACGGTTGTGGCCCAGCCAGTGCATGAGTTGGGGACCAGGGCGGCCGAGGTGCTGATCCGCCGCATCCAAGGGACAGACAGTGTAGAACCCTCTCTGCTCACGCTCCCTGTGGATTTTTGCGAACGGGGTTCCTGCAAAACGCTTCGACATTGATGGGAGGTCGATTATGCTCACAACATCGTTAGTCCATCCTGAGATTCTCTACCACTTAGCTGCAGCTGGGCATGGTGCCAAGGTGTTGATCACAGATGGCAACTACCCGGCAAGTACAAAGGTGAATGAGACAGTACCAGTTGTTTACTTGAATCTCAGACCAAACTTGGTTTCCGTAGTGGATGTACTGGAAACGCTCTGCTCCGTGTGCAACTTTGAGAAGGCGGAAGTGATGTGGCCCGATGACAATCATCGCCCGGCTATCTTCGACCGCTTCGAAGAGGTTCTAGCCCCGTTAAAAGTCACCCCCATAGCCCGCCTGGATTTCTATGAAGAATGCGTCACCAGCCAGGACTTGGTTCTGGCCATTGTCTCAGGGGAAACGACACCCTACGCGAACATTCTTCTAACCGTTGGTGTGACCAATTAAAAAGCATCAGCAGGCCAACCCCGGATTCCGGGGTTTTTTGCTGGCCGGGTAAAGATAGTTTCCTTTTTGTGAGGATTTATCTAAAACATAGAAGGAAGATCCGGGCAGGGGGAGAATAATAATATTGCGCCTTAAGAAAAGGATTACACGAAGAGAGAAAACACATGAGCGAAAACATCGATAAATAAGGACTAGTAGCCTTGTAAACCATTGCTTGAGTAAGAGAAGCCCTATACAAGGCTGTGCAGCGGAACTGGAGAAGGCGTCAAGAGCGGATAACCGCGCTTCATGGCCAGGTGATAACTCAGCCTGGGGAGGTTCGCGGCCCCATCGCAAAGGGGAGTTTCTGCCCACTCAAGAAAACGTTATCTTACAATAAGATACTCGCATCCAAGGAGGGGCATGAATTCGGCATAAGGGGAGAGTAAACATTTTCACAGAAGTACACCTTGCTGGCGATTATGGGCAAAGCAAAGACAAGAAAGGAGTCAATGGTTATGCGTAGTGGCCGTAAACTGGTGGCGCTTTTGGTAGCGCTGACGGTTCTGTTGGGACTTTCCGTAAGTGTACTCGCTGCAGATGAAATCACCATCGGCTTTTCCAACTGGAGTAAGAGGTTTGTCTTCTATCAGGAACTGGAACGGGGTATTCTGGATGCCGCTGAGGAGTATGGGGTAAAGGTGCTCGTGGGTGATCCCAACGGCGACCAAGAAAAACAGCAATCCCTCGTGGAAAACTTCCTGGTACAGGGGGTAGATGCCCTCATCCTGATCCCCATCGACAGTAAAGCGGTAGTTCCCACCATTGAGACCGCCAATGCCCACAAGGTTCCAGTCGTCACTGTGGATATTTCGGCAGCAGGCGGCGATGTGGTAACCCACATTGCCTCTGACAACCGCCTCGGCGGGCGCTTGGCTGCTCAACTGCTCAATGAGCTGCTTGGCGGCAAAGGCAAAGTGGCCCTCATCAACTACCCTGTGATTACATCCACAATCGAACGGGAAGAGGCCTTTGTGGAAGAACTGAGCAAGTATCCGGGCCTTGAACTGGTGGCCAAGCAGACGGGTCAATCCCAGCGCGATCTGGCCATGTCCGTGACCGAGAACATCATGCAGAGACATCCCGATCTGGCTGGCATTTTCGCGGTAAACGATATGCAGGGCTTGGGAGCGCTGGCGGCAGTGGAAGCAGCCGGCAAGTCGGATCAGATCGTGATCATCGGTTTTGACGCCGAGCCCGAGGCTTTGGACGCCATTAAAGCGGGGCGTGCCTATAAAGGTTCCGTGGCTCAGCAGCCTTACCTTTTGGGCAGAATGACCGTGGAAAAGGTTTTGGAATACCTCTCCGGCGCAGAACTGCCAGCATCCATTCCTGTACCTGTAGAAATGATCACCGCCGAAAACGCGCAGTAACGACACCAGCTCGGATGCCTGGGCTTCCAGGCATCCGAGATTTTAGGATGCGAGGGAGGTACTGGTATGAGTGGCACCATCCTGGAGATGAAAGGCATCTGTAAATCCTTTCCAGGTGTCAAGGCCCTGCAAGACGTGGACTTCGATCTGCGGGCGGGTGAGGTCCACGCCCTCGTGGGGGAGAACGGTGCAGGAAAGTCTACGTTGATGAAAATCCTCAGCGGTGTGTACCGCCCTGATGCCGGTGAGATCAGGCTGCACTCTAAAGTGGTCTCCATCACCTCACCCCTGGTGGCCCAGGCCCATGGAATCAGCATCATTCACCAAGAACGCAGGCTGTTTCCCGCCCTCTCGGCAGCGGAAAACGTGTTCGCAGGGCGGCTTCCCCGAACCTCCGCCGGCCTGGTTGACTGGGAACGCCTCAATCGGCAGGCGAAGGAATACCTTGATCTGCTGGGCTTTCAACCGGACGTGAGAACACCGGTGGGAGAGTTGAGCGTGGCCAACCAGCAGCTGGTGGAGATCGCCAAGGCGCTCTCCATGAACCCCAAGATCATCATCATGGACGAACCGACGGCTCCCCTCACCGACAGCGAAACTGAGCAGTTGTTCGCCATTATCCGCCAGCTTAAGGCTCGCCATGTGGCCGTTGTGTACATTTCCCACCGTTTAGATGAGCTGCGCCAGATCTGTGATCGGGTGACCATCCTCCGGGACGGTCGCCGGGTTGGCCATCACCTGGTGGCCGAGGTGAGCAACAGCGAAATCGTACGGGCCATGGTTGGCCGGGAGATCGTGGAGCGATTTCCCAAAGTAGTGGCTCCCCGCGGGCCCCTTGTCCTGCGGGTCAAAGACCTAAGCCAGAAGAAGCGGCTGAAGAACATCAGCTTTGAGATCCATCGCGGCGAGGTGGTGGGCCTAGCGGGACTGGTGGGAGCGGGGCGAACGGAACTGGCCCGCTGCCTGTTCGGAGTAGACCCCTTTGATCAGGGCGAAATCGAAGTCGCGGGGGAACCCCGGCGCATCCGTTCCATCCAAGATGCCCTGAAAGCAGGCATTGCCCTGGCTGTGGAAGACCGAAAGAGGCAGGGATTGGTCCTTTCCATGTCCGTGCGGCACAACGTAACCTTGGCCAGTCTGGAAAAGATCTCGCGGCTGGGTTGGCTGCGCCTCGGCGCGGAACAAGAAATCGTGCAGAAACAGGTTAGGGATCTAGCCGTGAAAACACCCCACATCGACCAGCTGGTGGGCAACCTCGGCGGCGGTAATCAGCAGAAGGTTGTTCTGGCCAAATGGCTGGCCAAGCAGTTCGATGTCCTCATTCTTGATGAACCAACCATCGGCATTGATGTTGGTTCCCGGGTGGAACTCTATGAACTCATCAACGATTTGGCTAAATCTGGCGTGGGGATTCTGCTCATCTCCTCCGACCTGCCGGAAGTATTGGGCATGAGCGATCGGATCCTGGTAATGCGCGAGGGTTCCCTAGTGGCTGATTTAGAACGTGGTGAGGCGACTCAAGAGTTGATTATGCAGTATGCTACGGGCAGTGTGGATGCTCGCGTGGAGAGGTGTGGAAGATGACAATCTTGAAAAAACTGCAGAGCAGCTTTTTGGGGCGGAGCACGGGCATCTTTATTGGACTTGTTTGCTTGATGGTCGTCTTCTCCATCATGTCCAGCTCTTTCTTTACCCTGAACAATATCATGAACTTGACCCGCCAGGTATCTATTTCCGCAATCCTGGCTGTGGGGATGACCATTGCCATCATTGGTGGAGGAATTGACTTATCGGTAGGCTCCATCGTTGCCTTTGTCAGCGTGATTGTGGCCAGTGCTTTAGTGAACTGGCAGCTGAACATGTGGCTGGCCATCCTCCTGGGAATCGCGCTGGGGGCCCTGATTGGAGCAATTAACGGAGTGCTCATTTCCGTGTTCGGTATTCCCCCCTTCATTGCTACCCTGGGAACCATGACCGCTTTTAGGGGACTAACCTATCTGTACACGGGGGGGTATCCCATCTATGGCCTGCCCACCCAATTCGCCTGGTTTCGAGCCGGTTATGTGGCGGGCATTCCCGTTCCCTCCATCCTCATGTTCCTAATTGCTGTGGTTGTGCACTTTATACTCAACCGTACCACCTTTGGCCGAGCTGTCTATGCCATCGGCGGCAACGAAGAAGCGGCTAGACTCTCAGGGATTCGTGTCACCCGCAACAAGCTGTATGTTTACGTCGCCAGCGGGGCCCTGGCGGCAGTGAGCGCTATTGTGCTCACCTCCCGCTTGCGTTCCGGTCTGCCCACAGCTGGTGTGGGCTACGAACTCAACGCCATTGCCGCCGTCGTTTTGGGAGGCACCAGCATGAGTGGGGGCGAAGGCGGGGTTGTGGGCACGCTCTTTGGTGCTCTGCTGATGGGTGTGTTAAGCAACGGGCTCAACCTCATGAACGTAGATCCGTACGTTCTGGAAGTGATCACAGGTACCATTATTGTGATAGCTGTTTTGTCTGACAGCCTGAAAAAGAAGAAGGCCCAGGGCAAATAAAGGTGCAGAATCGCTGCGGTGAAGTGGAGGCATTCGATGAAGAAGAAGCATGAAATATTCCGAGCATTGAGGCTGAGTGAGCAGGAATTCCTGCATTTCGTTTCCGAATATGTACAAATACCCTCCGAGGCGCCCAAAGTGGGTGCAGCGTCGGTCTATGCAGGTCAAGCTTGGCTTAGGGACAAGCTGGTGGAGTGGGGGTGGGACCCCAATTGGCTGGAGTTCTGGGAGGAAAGCCCCGGGGAACCTAACCTGGCCATTAGGATACCAGGACGTTCAGGAAAACCGGGCCTCATGTTTAACGGGCACGCTGATGTGGTCCCCGTACCCGGGGAAGAGCTGGCCCGCTGGTGCTACCATCCGTATTCTGGCCGCATCGAGGATGGCGTTTTGTGGGGACGGGGAGCTAGTGATATGAAGGGGGGAGTGGCCTCCTTCCTCTGGGCTGCCAAGCTGCTTTTGGAGTTGGGCCATGAGTTCGAACATGATCTGATCTTGACGGTGAACATCGGCGAAGAGTCCGCCAAACCGGAAATAGGTGTGAACAGCGTCCTTAAGCGCGGTTATGGTGCTCCCCTCGTGGTCAACGCCGAACCCACTCATCTGAAAGTATGCCGGGCGGCCATGGGCTGGTTCTTCTTTGAGGTATCTGTCACCGGCAAGGGAACCCACCCCGCCAATCGCTATATGTGCGTCGATCCCGCGGTGCCCCTGGAGGAGCGGCCGGGAGTGGATGCCATTGAGAAAATGCAGATGGTCATGGGTAGTCTAGCCAGGTTGAACAAGGAGTGGTCTTTCCGGGTGTTTCCCTTGGCTCCTCCCTATTCCATGAACATGACTCCAGTGCATATTAGCGGCGGTGATCTGGCAGCTATTCTGCCAGCCCAGTGCAGCGCAACCTACGCGGTTGTTTTCCATCCGGGGCATACGTCCCAGGGTGTGATCGGTGAGATCGAACAAGCGGTGGAGCAAGCAGCCCAGGGTGATGAGTGGCTGCAGAAGCATCGTCCTTCGATCCGAGTACCCGTTTTAGATCCCATCTGGGAACCCATGTTGACCCCAGAAAGCCATCCAGGGGTTACCCAACTGCTGCAGGCCTTTGCCGATGTCACGGGCCAAGAGGCGCAGGTGGCCTGTTTTCCCGGCCCCTGCGATGCCAATATGATTGCAGCGGCTGGGTATGATACCCTCATTTTTGGTCCTGGGGACTTAAGCTTTGGCTGCCACGGTGTTGATGAGTTTGTGCCCATTGCTCATCTGCTCACGGCAGTGCAGGTTTACGGACAACTGATGCTAATGAGGTGCTGATGTGATGGTTGCCAGTGAAGAACGAGCCATTCAACGGCAAGGAGCCACCCTCAAGGATGTCGCGGAACGGGCGGGTGTTTCTGTAGCTACAGTCTCCCGTGTCATCAACAACGTGGAAACGGTGCTCCCTGAAAACAGGGAAAAGGTGCTGCGCGCCATGGCCGAACTGCGCTACAGCCCTAATGACTTGGCCCGCAGTCTGCGTAAGATGACCTCGTTCACCGTAGGTATGCTGGCTCCAGAGATCTCCAACCCTTTCTCCAACGAGGTGGCTACGGGGGCACAAAGGGTGCTGCAGGAACACGGCTACCTGATGATGATCAGCGACAGCCAGAGTGACCTCGGGAAGGAAGAGAAGAACCTCCAGGCCTTTGTAGACAAACGGGTGGACGGCCTGTTGGTTACTTCGGTGGATAACGACGGGGCGCGCCTGGAGCGGATCAGCAGGCGCATCCCTGTGGTGCAGATCGACCATGTCAGCTCAGAAAAGCTTGATTCTGTGCGGGTTGATAACATCGAAGGGGCCTTTCACGCCGTATCACACCTGGTGACTCGGGGCTATCGCCGCATTGCCACCATCGCCGGCCGACAAAGCCAGACGGCTGGTTTGGAACGGTTAGAAGGTTATCGGCGGGCTTTGGCCTTTTACGGACTAGCGGTCCCCGAAGGTTATATCCGTTACGGAGATTTCGTAATGGAAGGGGGCTACCACCAATGCCATGCCCTCCTGCGGGAGCACCCCGATGTTGAAGCCCTGTTTGTGGCCAGCAACTTCATGGGTATTGGGGCCCTCAGGGCCATTAAGGAACTGGGGCTGCGCATACCGGAAGATGTGGCCATCTGCGTGTTCGACGATTTTCTGATGGCCGATATGATCAATCCCCCCATTACGGTGGTGGCCCAACCTGTGCGTGCCATTGGTGAAACCGCGGCGCGGCTGCTTCTGGAGCGGATGCAGGAACAGACAACCCTGGGGGCGCGGCAGATTCTGCTGAAGCCCAAGCTGATCGTCAGGGCCTCCACTTAAGCAAGGTCTCGCATTTCATAAGCAGGAAGGTGAAGTGGGGTGGGAAAACTAGCCCTTCTGCATGGCGTATGGACAGAACTGGTAGCCTGCGGTGCCCGGTTTATGGGCACACCCGGGGCGGAGCAGGCGGTGGAAGTGATAACTAGGTACCTGCAGCGGTGGGGCCTGCAGTACCATTGCCATGAGTATGAGTACACTAGTTGGCTGCCTGGGGATCCGCCTAGATTAGCCTGGGACGGCCGGGAGCGCGAGGCCTATGTGATGCTGGGCTCGCCAGGGGCGCAGGCCAAAGGACCCTTAAGCGGAACCATCGAGTATGTGGGGCCTTTGGGCATTTGGGGCCGCCATGATTGGGAGCGCTTTGCCCTAGTATCGCCCCAAGCTGAACTTTTGGCGTACATAGCGGGGAGGCAGGCGGGGCCAGCCATCCCCCAGACCTTGCCCCTGGGCTGTGACCAAGTACTGTATCTTGGGATCGGCAGTGCAGATGTTCAAGAACTGCTGCTCGCTCACCAAACAGGTCGAGTGGTAACGGCCACCCTGGAAGCAAACCCGTCCTTTGGCGCTGTGCAAATTGGCCGCAGCGTGGTGGCAGAGCTTCCCCGGCGCGGTGATCGGTTGGTCATCATCGGGGCGCATTATGACAGCTTCTGGAACACAGCGGGAGCCTACGACAATGCCAGCGGTGCAGCCTGTTTGCTGTCCCTGGCGCATCAACTTCGGGATGGAGTGCCCGGTCTTAATGTGCGGCTGGTGTGGTTTGGATCAGAAGAATGGCTTTTGGCAGGTTCCAATGCTTACGTGCAGATGCTCGAGGAGCGGGGTCTAGATTATGTGGTCATTTATGCTGATCGGGAACATGCGGCCAATTTCGCCTACCTAACCGGCTTTGGCCCCCGCTTCGAAGAAGCCCTGTTGATTGTGGGCCAAAGCGGAGCCCCTAGGGTGCTTTTGGGCACCGAGAACCTGAACATGGTGGATTTTACCCCTGTGCGGCTGGAAGCTGTCCATTTTCCCAGCTTTGGCCTCTTGGGACAACCCAGGGGAGGACGTTCCCTTGTTCAGATTCTGCAGGATGCGGGGCTGAAGCCGGGAATGACCGTGGGCACCGTGGGTTGGAAGTATTTTGAGGCCGAGGATGGCTGCCCGGCCGGTTCCATCGAAGTGCCCCACTACATAGCGGCGGCGGTTGCCGAGGCCGTGGGCCATGAACTGCCTGCCTTTTCCGCAATCACGCAGGATGGTCCCGTGAGGAATGTCACGGACATCTTTATGTCCCCGGCCTATGGTCTGCGCACCGAGTTGGAAGCGGAGCAGATTATTGTCCACGAGTACGCTGCCTGCGTAGTGTCCAAGGCCATCTTAGACCTGCTTAATACTGTTGAAGTGGGTGTTAGCGAGCTGGAGCTAGGCAGCAAACTGGCCAGTTACGGGCTGCCCCTTTCGGCGCACGCCATGGTTTCCGTGGGCGATAAAGCCAGGTTCGGCCTGACCAGCCCCACTGACCGCAGGGCTAAGCTGGGCGATTTCCTCACCACCGCCTTTGGTTTGGAGGGGGCCCTGTGCTGCCGGGCCGCGTTCATCGCCCACGACGCAGGGGAGCTCCCCGGCGTTGATGACTGGTTCGAGCGGGTTGCCGTACCCTACTTTAAGACCGCCGTGGAGTGGTATGAGATGGTGCGCATCGGCCTGGAGGGAGGCGCCATCTTCCAGTTGGCCATGGATCGTCTGCCCAAGTCCTTCTATGGCTGGGAGCTGAACCCAGGCCACCTCATTGCCCAAGATGAATGGGTTTCTACCCCCTTTATGCCCGGGTCTAAGGTCAAGCTGCGCAGCGGCATGTACATGCAGTTCGACCTGATTATCGCACCTAAACCCCCCTATTTCGGTGCCAACCTGGAAGATGGGATCGTGTTGGCAGACCAAGGGCTGAGGGAGCGCATCCGCGCACTCAGTCCCCAGACCTGGTCCCGCTTCGAAAGACGGCGTAAGTATATTAAGGAAGTGTTGGGCATCAACCTGGCAGAAGAAATCCTGCCCATGTCCGACCTGCTGGCCTATTACCGGCCATTCCTGCTGCAAAAGGACCAGATCATGGTCGCCCGCTAGCTTCTGGGCAGACCATGATCTGCCCATTTTAAACCATTTTGGAAGGGCTTTTTCTTTACCTACCGCCAACACGAATAAGACAATATGAACATTAGGCACATTTAGTCATCTTTTACAGAAGGAAATCTTGGAGTTGCGACGTATATTATAGTCACAGATTTAAAACGGTTCAAATGCTAACCCTGTGCTTGATATCTAGGGGAAGACCCTGAAAAAGGGAGGTGGGGAACCCTACAAAACAGAGGAGCTTGGTAACACCTGTTTGACTGTGGATGGTTAAGCGATAGCTAATTAGAGACAAGGAGGATCTAGGATGCGCAAAGCGCTAGGTGTTTTGCTGACCGTTGTAATCGTTTTCTCCTTTGGTGTCCTGGGACTTGCCCAGGAGAAGAAGCCTTTGATCGCTTTTTCCCAGTGTGCCATGAACCATCCGTGGCGTGTAGCCATGACCAATGACATTTTGTACTGGGCTGAGAAGTATGGTGTGGATTTGATCTGGAACGATGGTGAAATGGATGCGGCCATCCAGTTGACCAAGGTTAGGGACCTGCTGCTGCAGAATCCCGATGCCCTGATTATCTCCCCGTTCCAAGCTACCGCTCTGGATCCTGTGAAGGAACTGTGCGATGAGAAGGGAATTCCCCTGGTCTGCATTGACCGCAGTATTGACTCCGAACCTGGAACAGGCATGTACATCTCCTTTATCGGTAAGGACAACGTGGAGATCTCCAAACAGCTCGGCCAATTTGTAGCCGATTACCTCTATTCCATCTACGGCGAGTACAAGGGTAACATCGTGGAGATTCAAGAAGCGGTTGGTTCTTCCGCCACCATTGAGCGCTACAATGGCTTTAGGGAAGCCTTGGCGCAGTATCCCAACATCAAGATCATTGCCAGCCAGACCGGTCATGGTTACCGCTTAGAGGGAACCAAGGTCATGGAGAACTACCTGGAGCGCTTCCCAGCAGGCAGCATTGACATCGTCTACACCCACAGCGATGAAATGGCTCTGGGCGCTCTGCAAGCTATCAAGGCAGCCGGTAGAACAGAGCTCGTCGGCCGGATCGTAACCATTGACGGACAGCGTGCTGCCATTAAGGCGGTAGTAGATGGCGAACTCTTGGCCGTGGCAGACTATGCTCCACACTTCGGCGAAGCTGCATTCAGAACAATCCTCGAATACCTGGAAGGCAAGGAAGTAGCACCCGTCCAGATGCTCCAATTCAACATGTACCATATGCAGACTGCAGTTGAGTCCGTATAATGGTGTAAAAATGGTTTTCTGAAAAAATAGGAGAGCCATTAACAAATTACTCAGTTAGAATAGAAGTTGGACAAACCAGAATACTAACAGGAGGAATTTCAATGGCGCAATACCAGATTACCCTAGATCAAGAACTTTTGCACCGTCTATCTTTAGGAACACACAAAG
>LSQX01226244.1_pt1 | contig 20773 bp, 14 predicted proteins | sample 654561 | NCBI WGS metagenome assembly LSQX01 (sample SAMN04489861, study PRJNA283612) | anaerobic digester metagenome | isolation source: 4 biogas reactors fed with cattle manure at either 37C or 55C with and... | place: Denmark: Kongens Lyngby | collected 2014 | reverse complement strand
CCTGTTCATCTGTAAACAAAAATAACAGATTTGATTTTCTTGGCATATTTATAAAACCTTTCATATTTGGCAAAAAATAAAGCAGAGGATCTCTCCTTCAGGCAGCGCTGCCCGAAGGAGAGAAAAACCCTAAAAATCACGCGTAAAGCTGCCCTGTTTGGCAGCTGAGTTACCAGCCAACCAGCCAGTCGAAAAGGCGGCCTGCAGATTATAGCCGCCACTGTCACCGTCAAGATCAAGCACTTCACCTGCTGCATAAAGGCCAGTTACCAGGCGCGACATCATGGTGCGGGGATCAATCTGGTTCAGGTCAATACCGCCAGCAGTTACCATAGCCTGGCCAAGGCCCCTGGTGCCGGAAATGGTCAGGGGTAGACTATGGATCAGGGCAGTGAGCAGGCCTAGCTGTCTTTTGCCTGCCTGGCCGGCACTAATGCCAGGGTCCAGGCCAGCCTGGGCCAGGATTGCACCTGCCAGCCTGCGGGGCAGTTTTGCAGCATCGGCAACACAGTTTTGCAAGCTGGCCTTTGGCTGGCCTGGGCAGATTTGTAGCAGCTGTGCAAAAACTTGAGCCTGGCTAAGGCCGGGCAGAAGATCCAGATCGAGCTGCCAGTCCTGGTCGGACCGGGCCGGATCATAATAACGCGAAAGACCAAGCACAGGCGGACCCGACACCCCATGGTGGGTGAAAAGGAGGCTGCCACGGGAGGAGGCAACCGGGCGTCTGGCACAAGTAAGAGCCAGGGCAACATCAGGCAAGCTGATACCGCTCAGCCTGCTGACCCAGCTTTCTTTACAGTCCAGGGCAACCAGGCCAGGTCTGGGCTGGATAATATTGTGGCCAAGTTTGGCAGCTAGGGCAAAGCCATCCCCACTGGAACCGGTTTTCGGATAAGAGGCACCTCCACATGCCAGGATGACGGCAGGCGCAAAATAAGAGCCGCTTTTGCACTTGACGCCGCTCACCTTAAGGCCAGATCCGGGGTCTTGCCGCTTATTGGCCGGGCCGGCTGTTTTTATGTCCAGGGCAGATTCACTATATTTGAAGAAAACACCAGCGGTCTTGCATGCTGCCACTAAAGCAGCCAGGACATCGGCTGCCTTCTGGCTGGCTGGATAAAATCTGCCGAAGGCATCAGGCCGGCAGACTAGACCCTGGCGCCGCAGCATGGCCAGGAGATCATCGCGAAAAAACTGTGTCAAGGCTGGATAAAGGAAACGGCCATTTTCATAGAATTTGCCAATAAAATCGTCGAGCGGGTCATTATTGGTAACGTTGCAGCGCCCTGAACCGGTCAGCAGGAGTTTACGCCCGGGGTGCTTGTTTTTTTCTAAAAGAAGCACCCTGGCACCCCTGCTGGCACCATGCCAGGCAGCCAGCAGGCCGGCAGGACCGGCCCCGATAACAATTAAATCATAATTCATAAAGCCTCCAATATTTATTATGCTGCCCAGCAGGCAGCTTGTCTATCCTGGTTCGTATTCTGTCTGAAAAAGCTGTCTGATGACTAAATTAGTTTTTGATGGATTAATCACCTTGCCCCTGTTAGTAAAAAAGCTGATCACAAAATTGCAACAGAAATGAAATAAAAATGTAATGCTTTCCATACTGGCATAGCTTATAATCTCCTACAATATGTAGTATCATAAAGATGAATCCCATACTACATGTTGTTAATAAGGTGAAAAGTTCAATCAGGAAAGGTGGCCATTATGCTAGAGAGGATCAGGAAAAGGGACGGGCGGATAGTTCAATTTGAAAGCAAAAAAATCACCAGGGCTATTTTTCAGGCAGCACAGGCAGTAGGCGGTGATGACTGGAGAAGATCAGAAAAACTGACCAGCGAAGTAATCAAGCTGGCTGTTGATCTATATGGCCAGCAGGTGGTTGATGTGGAACAAATCCAGGACCTGGTCGAAAAAGTCCTGATTGAAAACGGTCATGCCAAAACTGCCAAGGCCTTTATCCTTTATCGGGAAAAAAGACGTTCGGCCCGGGAGGCCAATGCCCTGATTGGGGCAACAATAAACATGTTTTCTGATTATCTGGATGACAGGGACTGGCAGGTGCGGGAAAATGCCAATACCCAGCGTTCGATCAATGGGATGAATAACTATGTGCGTGAAACCTTCACCAAGCAATACTGGCTGCACGAAGTCTATCCTGATTCCATCCGCAAAGCCCACCTGTCCGGGGATATGCATATCCATGACCTGGGCTTTTTTGGACCTTACTGCGCTGGCTGGGACCTGCGCCAGCTGCTGACAGATGGTTTTGGTGGAGTACCCGGCAAGGTTGAGTCGAGCCCGGCCCGCCACCTGCGTTCCTTCCTGGGCCAGATAGTCAATTCAACCTTCACAACCCAGGGTGAGTCAGCCGGAGCCCAGGCCTGGTCTTCAATCGACACTTACTGCGCCCCCTTTATCCGCCAGGATAAAATGACCTATAAGCAGGTTAAACAGGCCCTGCAGGAGTTTATCTTCAACATCAATGTACCGACAAGAGTTGGTTTCCAATGCCCTTTTTCCAACCTGACCTTTGATATCACGGTGCCGGCCACCTTAAGCCAGCAACCGGTCATCATTGGTGGCCAGTATCTGGATTCAGTATATGGTGAATACCAGGCCGAGATGGACATCTTCAACCAGGCATTTTGTGATGTCATGCTGGAAGGAGATGCCAAGGGACGGGTCTTCACCTTCCCGATCCCGACCATAAATGTGACCAGGGACTTTGACTGGGACAATCCAGTTGTCAACAGTTTTATGGAGATAACCTGCAAGTATGGCATCCCTTATTTTTCCAACTATGTCAACAGTGATCTGTCACCTGAGGATGCTGTTTCCATGTGCTGCCGCTTGCGCCTGGACACCACTGAGCTGCGCAAGCGCGGGGGTGGCCTGTTTGGTTCCAACCCCATGACCGGCTCCATTGGTGTGGTGACTGTCAATTTGCCGCGCCTGGGCTACCTGGCAGATTCAGAAACCGACTTTTTCGCCAGGCTCGATCATCTGGTTGATCTGGCAAAAAGCAGCTTGGAGATCAAACGCAAGACAGTGGAAAAACAAACTGAATTTGGTCTTTATCCTTACTCAGCCCATTATCTGCGGGATGTGAAACTGCGTTCAGGCTCTTATTGGACCAACCACTTTAACACCATAGGCATAGTCGGCATGCATGAGGCCTGCCTTAATTTCCTGGGCCCTGACCAAGGTCTTGCCACAGATGCCGGCCAGGAATTTGCCAGCCGGACGCTGCGGCATATCCGCCAGAAACTGCAGCAGGTGCAAGAAGAGACGGGGCACCTTTATAATCTGGAGGCAACTCCAGCCGAGGGAACCAGCTACCGCCTGGCCCAGTTGGACAAGGAGCAGTACGAAAAGATCATCTGCTCCGGCGAGGATGTGCCTTATTACACAAATTCCAGCCAGCTGCCAGTAGAGTTGACTGATGATATCTTCACTACTTTGGATCTGCAAGACGAATTACAGTCCCTTTATACAGGCGGGACAGTCTTGCACCTTTATCTGGGCGAAAGAATTGTTGACCAGGAGCTGGCCAAGCGCCTGATCAGGAATATTTTTGAAAATTACCAGCTGCCCTATATAAGCCTGACCCCGACATTTTCTATTTGCCCGGACCATGGTTATCAGGCGGGGGAACACTTCAATTGCCCCCAGTGCGGCCAGACTGCTGAAGTATGGAGCAGGGTGGTTGGTTATCTGAGGCCTGTCCAGCATTTCCATCAAGGCAAACAAGAAGAATACCGTCAAAGGACCAAGTATATCCTGCCGGACCTTGTCGCAAACCAATGAAAATAGCTGGTCTGGTTAAAACTTCAACAGTCGACTTCCCCGGCCGTCTGGCAGCTGTTGTGTTCACAGCAGGATGTAATTTTGACTGCTTTTACTGCCACAACCGCCAATTGCTCGGCCAGGACCTGCAATTAATCAGCCAGTTGGCAGTGGAAGAATTCCTGCAAAAAAGGAACAGGCTGCTGGAAGGGGTGGTGGTCAGTGGTGGAGAGCCCCTGCTCCAGCCTGCATTGATGGATTTTTTAGTCAGGATCAGGCGGCTGGGTTATCAGGTGAAACTGGACACCAATGGCAGCCATCCTGAACTGTTGCGGGAACTGGTGCGGGACAAGCTGGTTGACTATGTCGCAGTTGACTATAAGGCTCCCTGGTCCAGCTATGCAAAAGTCAACCGCTGCCATCTGGCCACTGCCTGCCGGGTGCAGAAGAGTTTTAATCTGTTATTTGAGTCCGGAATCAGCTGGGAGGCACGGACAACAATCATCCCCGGCCTGACCTTGGCTGATCTGACCACCATGGCCCGGGAGAGCGCAGCCCTGCCTGCCTGGTATTGGCAGGAGTACAGGCGGCCACAATTCATAAGGCCTGGAGATGAGGATTTACTGGCAGCTGCCATTTTGTCTAAGGAGTGTCTGGCAGATCTGGCCGGGTCATTTAGCAAAATCCAGCCGGCAATCAGCCTGCGCTTCTAAATCAAACTGTTCGTTTAGCCTGCATAATAAAGACCTTTATAAATCAAGCGAATTGCACAACAATATTTAAAAAAAAAGCTTTGTAGTAGCTCAATGCTCTATTTTGGTGTAGAATTCTTTTTAGTCCTGTCATATAGTTGCCATCCCCCTTTAACAGGCAGCGTGACACTGGAGGTTGACTTATGCTACGAACACGATGCCGTTTCCACTCTCTTTTGACAATCTGGCTGATTATCATCTTGGCTGCAGCGGCAACGGGCTGCAGTCTTTTGCCAGTTGAAGAAGAAGAGCTGGCTCCGCCCCTGATGCAACCTGCAAAAATTGAATACAAGACTGAACCAGCCCAGCGGGGAGATCTTGTCCAGCAGCTTCGCCTGTCCGGCACCCTGGTGCCGGAGGCCCAGGAATCACTCTCCTTTGAGGAGCAGGGTGGCCGGCTCAAGGAAAAACATGTCCGTATGGGCCAGTCGGTTAAAGCTGGTGACCTGCTGGCAGAACTGGACACCGGTGATCTGGATTTCCAGATTGCCATGCAGGAGATTGAGGTGGAAAAAACCAGGCTCAACCTGAACCAGGTCAGGTCGGCCAATGCAGATTACAATGTGGTGCGGCGGGCCCAGCTGGACTTACAGCAGCAGGAGATGCGCCTGGAAAAGCTGGAAAAGCAGTTGGAGGCGGCGAGGATAGTGGCTCCATTTGATGGGGAGGTCACTTATATTATCAGCACCTCTGTTGGTGAGTATATCGCGGCATTCCAGATTGTTGCCAAGGTGGCGGATATTACCCAGCTTGTGCTTGTCACAACAAGTGACAAGGCCTCAGAGCTGCCCTTAGGCGGTGAGGTCGTGCTGGAATTCCAGAAAAAAGAATACAGGGGCGAAATTGTCGCCAATCCATCGTCTTTATTCAATGATCCAGATGAAAGACTGCGCAAGGCGGCTATCATCGAGCTGCCGGACGGTTTGCCGGACAAGGCGGCTATGGGTAGTGATTTCAGGATAACTTATGTCCAGGACAGCAGGGAAGATGTGATCATCTTGCCACGCAAGCAGATCAACCTGATGAGCGGCAGACGTTATGTCAATGTGCTCGTGGACGGGATCAGGACGGAAAAAGATGTTGAGATCGGCCTGATGACCGATACCGATGCCGAAATAGTCAAAGGCCTGGATGAAGGCGACATGGTTATTGTCAATTAAGGAGGCCTTTTAGTGCTTCAGCTTGTCTTTAGAAAAATACTCAGCAGCACCTGGAAGGTACTGTGCCTGCTGCTTGGTTCTATCCTTGTTGTTGGCATGGTTTGCAGCACCCCGATTTATACAAATGGTATTTTACAAAGGCTGCTGACCAAGGACCTTGAACAGGCCCAGGCCAGCAACCAGCGTTATCCCGGCTATCTAGTTTTGACCAGTAACTATAACTATGTCAGCGGCAACACAGCCACAGTGACAGCAAATGAGATGCGCCGCACTCATGATCAGCTGGTGACGGATATGCCGGTCGAAGCGCAGGTGCAGATGGAATCATTGCAGATACCCAATCTTTTTTATACATATGAGGGCCCACAGGGTATGTTGCGCCAGAGCTTTTATGCCTATGCCCTGACCGACTTCCCTGACAAGGCCGCTATGGAAAAAGGCCGTATCTACAGCAGCCAGATCGAAGATGGTGTTATTGAGGCCGTAGCCACTGATGCCGCTTTCAAAAAGCTCAACCTCCTGCTAGACCACGAGTATGAGATCTACAGTTATAAGCAAAAGCAAAATGAAGCAATGCTTTTTAAGCTGAAGATTGTTGGACTCTACAAGGCGGCAGATAACCAGGATCTTTACTGGTATCAGCATATCAATACCTATTCCAATGCGGTTATGATTGACCCGGCTGTGATGCAGCAGCTGTCTGATGAGCACCAGGTGTTGAATATTGGTGAACAGCAGCTGGTAGCCGGCTTTGACTACCACAGGTTCAGGATCCAGGATATTGAAAAACTGCAGGACATCAGTGTATATGGCCTGGAAACAGCTGATGCCAATTCACGCACAACCCGTTTTTATTCAAGCTTTGCAGCTGTGGTGGAAAGGTACATCCTGCGTGAGGCGGAACTAAAGCTGACCATGCAGATCCTGATCATCCCGATCCTGCTCATGCTGTTGTTTTATATCTTCATGGTTTCCCAGTTGATGGTGCGCAGCGAAACCGGCCTGATTTCTGTTCTGGAGAGCCGGGGAGCGGGGCGAAAACAAATACTGTTAATCTATTTCCTGGAAAGCTTGATCTATGGTGTGATCACATTGGTGATCGGGCCTTTGCTTGGCCTGTGGATGGTCAAGGTGATCGGCGCATCCAATGGCTTTTTGGAGTTTGTCAACCGGAAATCCCTCAAGGTTGAAATAGACAGGCAGGCCCTGATCTACGGTGGAATCGCTGTGCTGGTCTTTTTGATCACCACGTTGATGCCAGTCTTTATCCAGGCCAGGACCTCTATAGTTGAACAGAAAAGACAAAAATCCCGGAAGGCCAGGCCACCTATCTGGCAGAGGATCTTCCTGGACCTTGTCCTTTTAGCGATTGGTATTTACGCCTTGACCCGCCTGATGGCCCAGGTCAGGATCCAAAGAGCAACTGGCGTTGTGGCAACACAAATGCAACTTGATTTCCTGCTCTTTTTAGCCTCAACAATCTTTATTCTTGGTGCCGGCCTTCTTTTCCTGCGCATCTATCCCTTCCTGATCAGGTTTATTTATTTTCTTGGCCGGCGGATCTGGAACCCGGTGCTGTATGCCTCCTTCCACCAGATCAGCCGTTCAAACGGCCAGGAGCAGTTCCTGATGATCTTCTTGATCCTGGCCCTGTCAATTGGCCTGTTCAATGCTAATGCCGCCAGGACAATCAACCGTAATACTGAAGACTCAATCCGTTGCCTGGTCGGCTCCGACCTGATGCTGCAAGAGTACTGGCAAAAGTATGATCAGGATGGCAATCCGCTCATGGAGGATACCGGAGGGGCGATGAGCCTTGACCAGTCCGCTGATTCTGGCCGCCAGATAATCAAGTACCATGAGCCCAGCCTGGAAAAGTTCAGGAGGCTGGATGGTGTGGAATCAGTGGCTCGTGTTTTCCGGATCGACAACTCAAGGGTCAGCAAAGGGTCAACCCGGACAGACCGCAGTGGCACAGTCAACTTGATGGCCATAGATCCTTATGATTTTGCCAAAACAGCTTGGAACAGAACTGACCTTTTCCGTTACCACATCAATGAATATATGAATGTGATGATGTCGACCCCCAATGCTGTAATCCTTTCCCGAAACCTGCAGGAGGAGCTTGGTGCCAAAGTGGGGGATGGCATAGTCTATACTGTTAACACTTCTGATTCTGTCAATGGTGTGATCATTGCTTTCGTTGACTATTGGCCAGGATTTGAACCTTATCAAAAAGATGGCGCTGGCAGCTTTAAGCACCAAAGCCTCCTGGTATGCAATATGGAATACATGCTCAGCAAAACAGCTGTCCAGCCTTATGAGGTCTGGCTCAAACGGGAGCTCGGTGCAACTGATAAGGAGATCTACGATTCCATATCGGATAGTGGGATAAATGTGACGCGGATTATCTCAGCCACGCAGGATATTACGACAGCCAAGAATGACCCCCAGCTCCAAGGCACAAATGGTGCCCTGACCTTGGGCTTTATTGTGTCCATGTTGATCTGTGCTGTTGGATTTTTGATCTACTGGATCATGTCAGTCCAGGGCAGGGTCCTGCAATTTGGTATTTTCCGGGCCATGGGCTTGAGCAAGGGTTCTGTGATCGGCATGATTTTGACCGAGCAGGTCCTGGTCTCAGGTATAGCTGTTTTGTCGGGCGTCTTGATTGGCACCTTGGCCAGCAGGCTGTATGTACCGCTCTTCCAGCTGGTGTACAGTTCGGCTGACCAGCCCATACCCTTTAGAATTGTTGCTGAAACAGCTGATTCGAACAAGATACTGCTCATTTTGGGTATCTTGCTTTTATTCTGCTTTGCAGTTTTGGCCAGGATAATTTTAAGCATCAAGATAGACCAGGCTGTGAAATTAGGTGAAGATTAATGACCCGGGCCGCAGATGAAAGAATAGACATGATCTACAGGACTGAAGAGCTTTGCCGCCAGTTCACCTCAGGCAGTGAAACAATAACTGTGCTGGACAACATCAGCCTGAGCATCCCCAGCCGGAGCCTGACCATGCTCAAGGGACGTTCAGGATCAGGAAAAACCACCCTGATCAACCTTCTGGGCACTCTCGATATGCCCACTTCAGGCCGGATCTACTTTCAGGATCAGGAAATCTGCAGCATGTCCAACAGGCGTCGTGATCTGCTGCGCAGGCAGAACATGGGCTTTGTTTTCCAGTCAGTTGCCTTGATAGCTTCTATGACCGCTTATGAGAATGTAGAGTTTGCCCTCCGTATTGCAGGTTCTGAGAGCCGGGGCCGGCGTGAACGGGCTGAAGAAGTGCTTGAGATGGTTGGGCTGGAGGCACGGATGAAGCACAGGACCCAGGAACTGTCCGGCGGTGAGCAGCAAAGGGTGGCTATAGCAAGGGCTATTGCCCATCGGCCCACTGTTGTGTTTGCTGATGAACCAACAGCTGAGCTTGACACAAATATGGGCCTGCAGGTGGTCAGCCTCTTGCGCTCACTGGTACGCCAGGAAGGCTTGACAGTAATCATGACAACCCATGACCCCAATATGATTGAACTGGCAGACCAGGTGATCTCCCTTGATGAAGGAATGATGCAAAAATGATTGAATGTGAGAATCTGGTAAAGATATACAAGACACGTGATTTTGAGGTCCTTGCCCTGCAAGGGCTGGATCTTGAGGTCAAAAGAGGAGAGCTGATCGCTATTATCGGCAACAGCGGATCGGGTAAGTCAACCCTGTTGAATATGCTGGGTGGTTTGGACAGGCCTTCTGCCGGCCGCTTGTTTGTGGATGGGCATGATCTGCTGGCAATCAGTGAGCAGCAGCTGGTCGAGTATAAGCGCTCGACGGTTGGTTTTGTCTGGCAAAACAATGCCCGCAACCTGATTCCTTTCCTGTCTGCTGTCCAGAATGTTGAAGTCCCCATGATTATTGAGTCACAAAAGAAAAGGCGGCAGAGGGCACTTGAGCTGCTTGATATGGTTGGTATATCCCATCGGGCCAAAAACAAGCTGCATGAGCTGTCCGGCGGTGAGCAGCAAAGAGTGGCCATTGCTATTGGCCTGGCCAACAATCCCAGCCTGCTTCTGGCTGATGAGCCAACTGGATCAGTTGACCAGCAGACAGCCGGTCGGATTTATGATCTGCTCACTGAATTGAACAGGCAGCTAAACTTGACTATAGTCATCGTCACCCATGACCGGCAGCTGTCACGCCGGGTCAACCGGGTGGTTGCTATCCGGGATGGCAGGACAAGCAGTGAGCTTTTATTGCGGCAAAGCTACCAGGAAAGAATAGAGCAGCTGCAAGCCATGGGTATGACAGCACAGGAAGCTGACGCAGCCTCACATGCAGCTGAAGAGTCACATGATGAACTTGCAGTTCTGGATAAAGTAGGGCGGTTACAACTGCCAAGGGAATATCTAGACCAACTGGGTATAAAAGGACGTGGTATGCTCAAGGCAGAACTGGATGGTGAAAAGATTATTCTGACCAAGCCTGAAGCTGCTCTTGAGCAGACCACCACTTCAGATGCGGGTTAATAATCTGCTTGATCAGCAACCTGCATAAAGCCAGGCTCGATTTCCACCTTCACCTGCTGCCAGCGTTCAGCTAGAAGCTGACGCAATCTGCTGCGCTCAAGTTCAATAGTGGCAAGACGCAAGCCAAGCCAGGCTGGTACCTGCATGCCATTGCACAGCAGCATGAGTTTGTTAATACTCATATTACTGGGATGGTTTTCAATAGTGCTAACATAAGTGAGATTGGTTTTTGCCCTGCGGGCAAGTTCACTCTGGCTCATTTTTTGAATCTCGCGCAGGCGGCGCAGACATAATCCGATATGGTGGCTCGATGGTGACTCATAGAACTTGCCCGTCATCTTTAATTGGCGGCGCGAACAATGGTCTATTTTCTTCATAATGATAACCTTTCCGGGATTAGTCCCTAATGATGAATAGTCAGGATTATATAACAGCGCTGCTTCGGGGGGCAAGCAATTCCTGGCAAGTGTATAAAAAAATGCTGCTTTCCAGCGCAAATTAACTCCAATGATTTTATAAATCTGTTAATAAAGGAGCAAAAATAAAAGTTCCTTCATATAGCTGTGTGCGTGTTAACTTTGGATTTTATGTTGCTTTAAAACTTAGCTGTGTACAGTTCTGGACTACTCAGGCAGACTCGATCAGAACAATTACCGCTGGGTTGCGCAAACCACGAACAAAAAGGGTAAGAGCCCTAACAATCAAAAAAGTACTGCGTTTAGCAAAAGAAGGATGTAAAAATCCTGGTGTTTTCTTCTTTCACTTATTTATTGGCTGTATCCATGATAAACTCAAAGAGACTAATCACTTGCATGTAGGAGAATATATTGAATAATCAACAAACAGATCAAACAGATTTAATGGAAGTAATCGCTGAAGCAGAAAAAGCGATTCTGGTGGGTATAAGTTTTGGCACCACTTCAGCTGAGCTGGAAGAGGCAGAACTGTCTTTGGCAGAACTGGAAGAATTAGCGATAACAGCTGGCGCCCAGGTAGTTGGCCAGATCAGCCAGCGAAGAACGGCTCCTGATCCTGCCTACCTGATCGGTAAAGGCAAAGTTGAGGAGCTGGCAGCTGCTTGCCTGGAACTGGGTGCTGACACAGTAATTTTTGACGTCGAGCTCAGTTCAGCCCAGATGAAAAATATTGAGCAGTTGACTGGCTGTAAGGTGCTTGACCGAACACTGGTTATTCTGGATATTTTTGCCAGCCGTGCCCGCAGCCATGAGGGTAAACTCCAAGTTGAGCTGGCCCAACTGCAATACCGCTTGAGCAGGCTGACCGGTATGGGCACTATCTTGTCCCGTCTCGGGGGTGGCATCGGCACGCGAGGTCCTGGTGAAACAAAACTGGAAAGTGACCGGCGCCATATCAACCGCCGGATCCATGTCCTGCGCCGGGCCCTTAAGGATGTGGCCAGACGGCGGGACAGGACAAGGCAACGCCGTTTTGACCAGGAGGTCCTGACCTTTGCAGTGGTGGGCTATACAAATGCCGGCAAGTCAACCCTGATCAACAAATTGTGTGAAAGCGACCTGCTGACAGCAGACCAGGTCTTTGCCACTCTGGATCCCAGTGTGCGCCGGCTGGATCTGGCTGAAAGCGGCTATGTCCTTTTAGTTGATACAGTTGGCCTGATCCGGCGACTGCCCCACCATCTGGTGGAAGCTTTCCAGGCGACCTTACAGGAAGCAGCACAAGCGGATGCCATTTTGCAAGTTATTGACGCCTCTGCTCCGGATGCTGCAGCCAAGATGGCTATTACTGAACAGCTGCTTGACCAGCTGGGTGCGGTCACACAACCGCGTTTTTATGTTTTCAATAAAATGGATCTGTTGGAAGCACCTGCCAGCGCAGATCCAGATCAGGTCGAGCTGGAGCCCAGCGGCCTTTTGCCGGACTTACATAACAGCCTGGCTCAAAGTCGGGGCAGGCAGGCCTTTTTAGTCTCCGCAAAGAGTGGACAAGGCCTGGCAGAGCTAAAACAAGCTATTGCCGACCAGGCCTCGGGTAACTTGCTGGCGGTCAAGCTCATGCTGCCTTATGCTGAGACAGGTCAACTTGACTATATCCGCCGTTTTGGCCAGATAGAGGAGCTGGATTACCTGCCTGAAGGTATAAGGGCAGCTGTCAGGATCCGCTACAGCCATTATGCACCGTTAAAACCCTTTGTCATGCTTGCTGATAAACAAAAAGAAGGTTAATATATTTGAAGGTCAAACCTTTTCAGAAGGAGGTGCAGCCGGCAGGCTCAATTAAATGACGGACTATGAAAAAAAGATTAACCAACTGATGCTGGAGATATTTGACCGGATCCTTGTTACGGAAGAAAAGGCCCTGAGTCGAGGAAATTTCAGTGATTTATCTGTTGCGGAAATGCATACATTGGAAGGAATCGGCCTTTACCAGAGCCGGACTATGAGTGAGACTGCCGCCATCTTGGCTATAACAACAGGCACATTGACTGTTGCGGTTGACAGGCTGGTCAAAAAAGGCTATGTGCAAAGACGCCGTGATGAAAAAGACAGGCGTGTGGTCCGGATTCAGCTGACCAAAAAAGGCAAGCTGGCCCTGCGAATGCACAATAAATTCCACACCTTGCTGGTTGAACGTTTGACTGAACCGCTTGATGGCAGCCAGCGGGAAATCCTGCTCCAGACCCTGGAGGGTATTGCCCGTTTTGTTGGTGAGCAGTACCAGCGCTATATGGATGAGGCTGAGCAGCTGGCCCAGGCGGCAGGTAAATAGATGATGGACAAAGGTGGGTAATATGGCAAATAAAAGCAGGGATGAAATCCTGGTTTATGTGGAGCAGGTGGTTGCAGGAGTGACTGGAATTGCCGCAGCGGACCTCAGGCCGGACATGGACCTTGTTGAGGAGCTTGAGCTTGATTCCTTGGCCTTATATGAGATAGTCATTGAGCTGGAAGAAGAATATGATCTCCAGATCAGTGATGAAGAAATCGACAGGATCAAGAATCTGGAGGATGTAGTGCAGTACATCGCCAACCGGCAAAGTTGACTGCCAGACACGAGGATTTGATATGACAGAACAAGTGGCGACGGTTTTCCGCTTCATCATTAATCCACAGGCAGGCCGGAGGGACGGCACTTACCTGAAAGAAAAGATTGAACAAGTCTTTTTCAAAGCTGGCAGTTTTGACTGCCAGACTGTGATTACAGAAGAGCCAGGGCATGCAACCAGATTGAGCAGGGAATTTGCCAGGCAATTTGGTGACAGGGTGGTGGTACTGGCCTGCGGCGGAGATGGCACGGCCAGAGAAGTTGCCACAGGACTGATTGGCAGTAAGGCAGCCATGGGTATATTGCCTATCGGCACTGCAAATGACTTTGCCCGTTATGCCCTGTCCACATGCGATCTTGACAGATTACTGCCCCTTTTACCATGGCCAGAGATCCGCCCGATTGACGCTATCGCCATTGACGATGAAGTCAGCCTGAACATCACTTCCCTGGGATTTGATACAAAAGTCCTCCAAAAAGCAAGGATCCTTAGCCGGCGCTGGCGCTGGCTGGGCAGCACAGCCTATACTTTTGCGATTGGTTGGGCCATATTTGGCAAACGGCAGTACGGGATAGACTATGTGCTTGATGTGGTTGGATCGGATGGCCAGATAGAAAAAGTCTCAGGCAGCTCCAAGGCGATATTGTCAGCAATCTGTAATGGGCAATACTATGGTGGTGGCTTTAATCCAGCCCCGACTGCCAGGATTGATGACGGGCTACTTTATTTCAGCCTGATTGATAACCTGCCCCTGTGGCAGATCATTCCCCTGATACCCCAATATAAAAAAGGCACTCACCTCGACCACGCTGCTGTGCGGGGCTGGACGGTGACTGCTGGTGAAGTCCGGGGCAATGGTGAAATGCTGCTGGGCAACTTTGACGGGGATCAGTTCAGTAAGGATAAAATCAGCTTCCGTGTCTTGCCCTCTTCTTTACATTTTGCCTTTTATTGATCAGGTGAAAACACGAGGTATTTTCTTTTGCTGGAAACGTTCGTTCATCCAGCTGGACAGGGCGGCTGTCATTTCCTTGACATTTTTGAAATCAGCCGGGTAAAGGGGTTTGCCAAAGACAACGATAACCTCTCGTTTGCGCTTTTCCTTTGCATCAAAGGGCTGGGGCGCTTTCATATGCCGGTTGAAGACCTCATAGCCTCCATCGATGAAAACCGGCAGTAAGGGCACTTTGCTTTTATAAGCGATGTAGGCTGCTCCGTCCTTGAATTCGCCCAACCGTCCGTCTGGACTCCTTGTTCCTTCAGGATGGACAAGAAGAATATTGCCTTCTTCAACTTTTCTGCGGGCAATGATCAATCCACGGACAGGATTGCCAAACCTGTCGATAGAGATGGCACGGCCGACCCGGACCATCACCTTGCCCAAAAGGCCATGCTTGTCTTCCAGGTCCTGGGCGGCAATACAGCTTAAAAGGCGGAAGTGGCTGCGCGGCAGGAAAGAACCGATCCACATGCCATCGACATAGGTTTCATGATTGGCTGCTAGAACATAGGGGATTGTGGACGGGATGTTCTCCTGCCCTTCAGCCCGTAGAGTAATGCCCAGGTGAGTGTAGGCCATACCAAAAAAATAACCCATATTGCCAACAAGACCACGGCGCAAGGGATAGCGGCTGGCCTGCCTGGATCTGGCAGAATGCTTTGGAGAGCGGGGCGGTTTCGCACCACTTCTTCGCTTCAATTGGCAACTAGTATTTTTCAAGCCTGATAACTCCTTCTGGACTTCCAAACAAATGAGGCATTAATTTGTAGGATAACATATTATTTGTTAAAATACCAACCAGGATGACAATTACCTAGACAATCTAGTCTAATTTCCCCAGTGAAAGGTCCTTCAAGTATGGCGACACTTATTTATGGGACAAAGCGCAGTAAACTGAGGTCATACTGCTTGAACCAGGCCATTTTGGCAACCAGTAAATCACCCCATGAGCGGGTGCTTATTCTGGTGCCGGAACAGACCAAGGTGACGATGGAGCAGGCTTATCTGGAGCTGTCTGACAAGCCGGGCCTGATGCTGGCTGAAGTGCACAGTTTCCGGCGCCTGGCCTGGCGTCTGCTGGGTGAGGTCGGCCGCCAGCCGGCCGGTGCCCTGGACAAGGTTGGCCGGGCCATGTTGATCTACAATATCCTGAACCGGGATCAGGATAAATTCCAGCTGCTTTCCAGCCTCGCGGAAAAACCAGGCTTCATCAACCAGGTTACTGCTGTGCTTGGTGACCTGAAAAGATACCGGATCCGGGCTGAGGACCTGGCAGCTGCCGCAAGCCAGATTAAGGACAGGTCTTTTTCAGCAAAAAGCCATGACCTGGCCCTGGTCCTGGCAGCCTATGACCAGCAGATTGCCGGGACCGGTCTGACAGATAGTGAAGATGACCTGGACCTTCTGGCCTTGCTGCTGGAGGAGCTGGCTGGTAAAAGTGAGCATGCCTGGCCCTTGCAGCGCCTGGCCTGGCTGAAAAAAACCAGTGTCTGGATCAGCGGCTTTGGCGAATTGAGGGCTTTCACACCGCAAGAGGAAGCTATTATTGCAGCCCTGGCCAGGATCTGCCGCCAAGTCTCTGTAACAGTTCTGGCAGATACAATCCCAGCTGACAAAACGGGCCTTGACTTTGGCGCCGATGCTTTCATGGCCGGGCGCAGCACGGCTGTGCGACTGAAAGAGATTTTGCCAGGCCTGGAACTGGTCCGGCAAGATGAACCACCAGCCGGCCTGGCCGGGCAGCTGCAGGAACTTTTGCGCAACGGGACAGTTGGCCAGGTGGCCAGGGACCAGCCTCAGCAGGGCTTGCAGCTGGTCCTGGCTGAAAACGCGGATGATGAGCTGGCCTGGACAGCCGGGCAGGTGCGGCAGCTGGTCCAGGAAAAAGGCTACCGCTACCAGGATATAGGCATCGCCTTAGCTGACCAGTCCGGTTATACAGCCCGCTTGCGGGCAGTTTTTCGTGAATACGGTATTCCGCTTTTCCTGGACCAGGAACGACCACTTGCCAATACGCCCTTCATGCGTTTTGTACTGGGCCTGCTTGATACCGGCCTGGGGGGCTGGTCACGCTCTGCCCTGCTGGCCTACCTGCGTTCCGGGCTTACCGGGCTGAGCCATGACCAGATAGACCAGCTGGAAAACAGCTGGCTGGCCCGGGGTCTTTTCCGTCAGGACCGCCTCTTTTCTGATGAACTGTATGCTAATGCCGACTTGCAGCACTGGCGCGACCAGGCCCTGTTGCCGCTGCGCAGGGTGCTGGGCAGATTGCGGGAAGAGGCAACAGTCAAGGGCAAAGTTGCCGCCTTACGTGAGTTTATGACCGGTGAGAATATCAACGGCAGGATAGAGGAGCGGATCGAGCAGCTGGTCCAGGATGACGAAATGGATGTGGCCGTTTCCCTGGCCCGCTCCTGGAATGCTTTTGGCCATGTGCTGGACCAGCTGCAGCTACTGGCTGGTGATCTCAAGGTATCCTTGCAGCACTGGCGCGACCTGCTTTTCACCGGCATGGATGCAGCCGTGAGCGGGGTCATCCCATCAGCAATCGACCAGGTCAATGTGGCTGACCTGCCCCGGGCCATGCTCAGGCAGGTGAAGGTCCTTTTCCTGGTTGGGGCAGGAGCTGCAGCCCTGCCACCGCCCCGGCCGCCAGAAGGCCTGTTGAAGGACCCGGACCGGCAGTTGCTTTCACAGCTGCTTGACCTGCAGCTGCCCAGTAATGTAAGGGATAAGGCTTTTGCTGATGCCTGTGTGCTGGAGACACTGTTGACCCAGCCGCTGGAGCACCTGTTTATCACGGCTCCACTGGGCGCCCCGGCCCAGGTTTTTACCCTGTTAACCGGGGCATTCCCGCAAAACATCCTGCATCTGGAAGCCCAGCCAGCTTATGGGGACAGCCGGCTTTTTGCCCCAGGTCCAGCAGCCCGTTGGTTGCAAGGTCAAGAGCCGCTCCTTTACAGCCAACTGGAAACGGAGCTTGCCGCAGCCGGACTGGCCCGGCAGGTCCCGGCTGCGATCACCACCAGGCTTAGTGACAAAGCCATGACAGCACTTTATCCCCGGCCACAAACACTGAGTGTTTCCCAACTGGAAAAATATGCCGCCTGCCCCTTCAGCCATCTGGCGGAAAGGGTCCTGGCCTTGCGGCCAAGACCGCAGTGGCAGTTGGAGTTAACAGAAAGTGGCACCCTGCTGCATGAGATTATGGAAAAAGCCCTGCGTGAAGTGAAAGAAGAACTCGATATATGGCTTGGCCAGGCTGAAAACCAGGCGGCAGACTTCTGGGCAAAATGGCAGGAGAAGGACCTCTCCCGCCAGATAGGCGGCTGGTTCACTTCAGCTGTGCGGGAGAACAGCCTGGAACGGCTTTTAGACGCCGGCTTGAAAGCTTCGCTGGGCAGGCGGATCCAGCGCACTGTCCAGTCCAGTCTTACTGCCATCATGGGCCACTATGCAGCGGACCGGTTTGAACCTGTGGAATTTGAATGGACATTTGGTCCCCGGGCGGATAACCAGCTGGTCTTACCCCTGGGCCAGGGCAGGGAAATCTGGCTGCGCGGGATAATTGACAGGGTTGACCAGCAGGAGCTGGTGTCCGGAGCAGGCTTTAGAGTTGTTGATTATAAAAGTGGCCAGAGAACCATTGATTTTTCTGCCCTTTATCATGGCCTGGCCTTGCAATTGCCCGTTTATCTGGCAGCCTATGCCAGGGCCAGGCAAGACCTGGCTATGCTTGATGCTGCCTGGTTTACTGTCAACCGGCCTTACCTGACAATCAAGGACGGACATATTCCGGAAGAGGCTAAGATCCGCCAGGACCTGCTCAGGCAGCAAAGACCGGCCAGCCTGAACCTGGCCCCTGCTGAGCTGGAACTCTTGTGCCGCCACAGTCTTGGCCAGGCAGTGCGTCTGGCTGACAGCCTGCTCGAAGGCAATTTCCCTGTTCAACCTGCCAGACTGCCTGGCAAGCAACTGCCTTGTGTTTATTGTTCCTTCCAGGCAATCTGCCTCTTTGAGCGCCAGCAAGGCCGCTGGCAACGACTGGGCAGGCTGCAGGGTAAAGCTGCAGATGGCAAGCGCCTGACTGCCAGACAGGCGTTCTTGGCCAGGCTGCAAGAAGAAGCCGGAGAAGAAAAATTATGAAACTGGTCTTTACAAAGGAACAGGAAAAAATAGTCCTGGCAGACAGCCGGAATATCCTGGTCTCGGCCGCTGCCGGTTCAGGCAAGACCGCTGTCCTGACTGAGCGGATCGTCCGCCGTATCATGGCGGGTGAGCTGGATATCACGCAGGTGCTGGTTGTAACCTTTACAGAGGCGGCGGCCCGCAACATGCGGGCCCGGATCGAAGCCAGGTTGCGCCAGGCCAGGGATGAATGCGGTTCAGGCCAGGAGAGGCAAAGGCTCAGCCGCCAGCTGGCCCTTTTGCCGGCTGCGGCAATCTCGACAATCCATTCATTCTGCCTGCAGGTGATCCGGGACTTCCATCACCTGGCCCTGGATGAAAAAGGAAAGCCCTTGGCTGAACCGGGCTTTGTTGTCCAGGACCAGGTGGAGGCGGACCTGCTGCTGCGCCAGCTTATTGATGACCTTGTTGATGGCTTTTACCAAAAGATTGATGAGCAGGAGGGGCTGCCTGATTTCCAGGAGCAGGCAGATGCGTTTTTCCGCCTGGCTGATGGCTATGGGGACAGCCGCAGCGACCAGCCTTTGCGTGAGCTTTTACGCCAGACTTTTTATTACCTGCGCAGCCTGCCTGACTACATGGCTTTTGCCCGCCAAAAGCAAGCTGAAATCCACCAGGCCGGGTCTGGTTTTTCCAGCTCCTTACACTGCCAGACCCTGGTCACACAGCTGCGCCTGCGTATGGCCCGGGCCAGCGCTGTGCTGCCAGAACTGCAAAAGATGCTGGACAGCCAGATCAGCTTCCTCAAGAATAAAAAAAGAAATGAGGAAGTGACCGGGGACATAAGGCAAGTGCTGGCCACTTTAGCCGGCCTTGCCACATATCTGGAGCAGGAAGAAGTGGACTGGGACGAGATCTGCCGGCAGGCCCGGCCGCTGGCGGAGTTCAAGCTGCCCCGTGCTTCAAAAAATGATGAACTTGCCAAAACGCGCTTCCTTGAGCTGTTTTGCGAAAATGCAGCTGAGGTGGTCTGCTTTTTAAGTGGCAACCTGGGCACTGACCGTTTCAGGCGCAATTTTCTTTATGATACACAGCATGTCTTTAGTAAAAGCTCAGCTGTTATTGAAGCTGAGATCCAGGCCATGCTGCCGGCCCTTGATTGCTTCATTGACTTGCTCGCTGAGCTGGACATTCAATACAGCAGGCAAAAACAAAATGCTGCTGTACTTGATTTTGGCGACTTTGAGCACATTGCCCTGGCCATCTTGCGCCAGGCGGAAGCAGATAGTTATTATCAGCAGCGATTCAGCGAAGTTTATGTTGATGAATATCAGGACACCAGCAGTATCCAGGAGACAATACTGCAGGCGGTCAGCCACAAGAACTGTCTTATGGTTGGTGATATCAAGCAGAGTATCTATCGTTTCCGCCATGCCAGGCCGGAGATCTTCAGCAGCAAGGCCCTGGCCTATAAAGGGGGCAGGGACGGGCTCTTGCTCGAGCTGAACAAAAACTTCCGCAGTGTATACAGTATCCTGGCTGCAGTTAACGATATTTTCGCCCAGTTGATGAGCCTGGGCAGTGCTGAAATCGACTATGACAGCCACCAGGCCCTGGTGCCGGAGCGGGAAGATATGGCTGGACCGGCTGTCAATGTCCTGTTCTTGAATAAAAGCGAAACACCTGACCAAGACCAGCCAGCTGAGGAAGAAACAGAAGATGCGGCTGGCGGGCAGGATGATTGGGAAGACCTGGCTGCTTATGAAAAAGAGGCCCAGGCAGTTTTACAAAAACTGGGCCAGCTCAAGGAGCAGGGCAGGCCCTGGCGTGACATAGTCATCCTGGCCCGGACCAGGCAAATTGCCGCTGCCTACAAAGAACAGCTGGAAGAGGCAGGGATTCCAGTCCAGTCCGATACCGGCAGCCAGTTGCTGGACAGCCCGCAGGTCCAGCTGTTGGAAAATATGCTCCATGTCCTGGATAATTGGCGCCAGGATATCCCGCTGGCGGCTGTTTTGCATAGCCGGATCGGGCCTGTCAGCTTTGATATTGAACGGCTGGCAGCTATCCGCCTGTTCGGAAAAGAGGCGCAGCTGGAGTATTTCCACCAGGCTGCCCTGGCTTACTGTGAGACTGGGCCGGATGCGAAAACCAGACAGGATCTGGTCTTGTTCTTTAGCTGGCTGGACAGCTTGCGGGCCCGGGAGCAGGTCTTGCCGCTAGGTGAACTGATTGGCCTGGTTTTTTCAGAAAATGGCTGGCTGGACCTGGTTGCTGCCGGGCCGGGCGGAGCCGGACAAGTGCGGCTGCTGCGCCAGTTCCAGGCCCGTGCTGAAGAATATGAAAAAAACCGCCAGAAAGGGCTTTTCCGTTTTGTCCGCTATCTGG